>Ga0228699_1000309_pt1 | contig 40551 bp, 30 predicted proteins | sample McNCre217_Aug_MG_FD_178016 | JGI IMG/M metagenome (GOLD analysis project Ga0228699, IMG submission 178016) | Freshwater microbial communities from McNutts Creek, Athens, Georgia, United States - 2-17_Aug_MG | ecosystem: Environmental > Aquatic > Freshwater > Creek | place: USA: Georgia... | reverse complement strand
TTTCCACGCCCAGCACTTGGGGGTGGCCTTTGTTGCTGGCAGACGGGAACTTGACGTTGCGTGCTTCAAAGTCAGCAGCGTGGGTCAAGCCGGTTGATGCGAGAGCCGCGGTCAAGAGTGACAGCGAAAGGACGCGACGTAAGGGGTTCATGGAATGTCTCCTGGGGTGATGAAAAAATTCAAACAGCAAGACGATGCCGCTTGACCATGGAGTGGGACTGTAGGGGGCCATGCCTCATCTGCCAATATCGGGTTGACGGTGTTTGACCGAATAGCGGACAATCTTGTCCGAAAGGCGGTTAAAACTATGGTTACTCCTAATGCGTCAGCGCTGGTCTCTAAAACCAGCAACAAAGCCTTTCCTATTGATCCCAGCGATTTGATTGCAGGCGTGGGCCGCGTGCTGGCGGTGGTCGAGGCCTTCAACGATGAATACGGTCGCATGACAGTCACCCAAGTGGCACAACGCACAGGTATTCCACGCACGGCGGCGCGGCGCTATTTGCTCAACCTGTGCCACTTTGGTTATGGCGACACGGATGGGAAGTTCTATTGGCTCACGCCACGTGTGTTGAGGCTGGGGCAAAGTTATTTGGACGGGGCGCGTTTGCCACGGTTAGTGCAACCGTTCATTCAACGCTTGGCCATATCCTCGGGCGAGACAGTGAATGTGTCGGTGCTGGACGGTCACGAGTTGGTCTATGTGGCCCGCAGCAACAGCCCGCGTGTGGTGTCGATTGGGTTTTACGCAGGCGCGCGCGTGCCTGCCCATGTGGTGGGCCCGGGACCTGCAATTTTGTCGACGCTGAGTGATGCGCAGCTGAAAAAATGGATCGCGGCGCACGAGTTCGCCACCTTCAACAGCAATGCCGCGCTGACGGCTAAAAAATTTGAAAAGCTGGTGCTCAGCACACGCAAAAACAATTTTTGTATTTCAGTCGGCCATCTAGACCAAGGTCTTTCGGGCGTGGCCGTGCCGCTGCGCGATCGGCATGGTGAATGCAAAGCAGCATTGAGCATGACCTTGCAGTCATCGATTTGGAGCGAAGCACAGATTGTTGAAAAGCTCTTGCCCTTGATCATTGAAACCGCACAGGTTCTGCGACCGGTGATTTGAGCGCGAGAAGCTACTTCAATATCAATACAAGGTACGCCCAAAAGCCCACACAACAGCTTACAGAGCAGCTTACAGAGCAGCTTCGGTGCTACCCGCTTCGGCCATCGCGTTGAGTTCTTTCAACCGCGACACCATGAAACCCGACGCTTGCATCAGGTGCTCGCGTGCCAGTTTTTCAGCCGCATCGGCGTCGCCACTGGCGATGGCTTCCAGAATGGCGGCGTGTTGATCCCAGATGTCGCGTGGGTTTTGGTCTTGCACCAGCACCTCGCCCATGGCGCGTTGGGTGTAGGTGAGGTGCGTGTCCAAGGTGGGCGCGACCAGCGGGTTGTCGGCCAGCTCATACAGAAATTCATGAAAGCGGATGTCGGCCGCAATCATCTTGGGCACCGAGCCGCTGGCCACCGCCTTGCGGCCCGCATCGATCAGGGCTGAGCCCTGTTTGCTTGCCAGTTCGGCGTGGTTCTCGGCCGCTAAGCGACAGACCAGACCTTCGATGGCGGCACGAATTTGATACACGTGTTGCACCCGATCGGGGTCCAGCGGCGTGACGATCAGCCCTCTGCCGCCCGCGTCACGCAACACCCCCTGATTGCGCAGCAGCATCAAGGCCTGTTGCACAGGCTGGCGCGACACACCCAAGGCTTGGGCGATCTGTTCCTGGATGATGCGCTCACCCGGTTTGAGTTTGCCCGAGGCAATTTCTGTCAGCAGGGCATCGCGCACCTGCTCGACGAGATTGGGGGTTGGCGATAAAGCTTTCATAAGGCAAATAGTCTAGCGTGTGCCAGCACAAGCGCGCCTTATGCGGCCGCAGGCGCCATTTGGTCACGCAGAATGCGGTGCAAGATCTTGCCCGTGGCGGTGCGTGGCATGTCGGCATCGCTGACAAAGCGGATCGACTGCGGACGCTTGTAGCCCGCCATGCGATCGCGGCACCAATCGATCAACGCGTCCTGCGTCAGCGACTGGCCGTGGTGCAACACCACCACCGCATGCACGGCCTCGCCCCATTTGTCGTGCGGCAGTCCGATCACGGCCACGTCTTTGATTTTTTCGTGCTGACCCAAAATCGCCTCGACCTCCGAGTGGTAAATGTTCTCGCCGCCGCTGATGATCATGTTGCTCTTGCGGTCCACCAAGTGGATGAAACCGTCCGCATCGCGTCGTGCCATGTCCCCCACCGAGCACCAATCGCCGTGGAAGGCCTCGGCCGTTTTCTCGGGGTTCTTCCAATACCCGTCAAACACATAGGGTGTGCGCGAATACAACTCGCCCACGTCGCCATCGGGCACTTCATTGCCCTTGGCATCCAGCAAGCGGATCGGGCCGGATCCCGCCCATTCACGCCCGACGGTGCCCAAGCGATCAATCTGCTCGTGCGGGCGCAACAGCGTGACCCAGCCGGCCTCGGTGGAGCCATACAACTCATACAGCTTGCCGTTGCGGAAAAAGTCCATGATGGCCAGCTTGGTTTCCTTGCGGGCCGGGGCCGAGGAGATCATGAGTTTTTCCACCGCACGCACGTCGTAGCGCGCCTTCACGGCGTCGGGCAAGCCCAACATCATGATGTAGTGGGTTGGCACCAGCGAGGTGAAGGTCACGTGCTCGGCCGCCAGCGTGGCCAGCAAGGCTTCGGCGTCGAAGCTGCGTCGGTCATCGATCACGCAGGTGGCGCCTAGGTGCACAAAGGTGTGGCTGAAGTACAGCGAATTGGCGTGACACATCGGCATGACCAACAAGGCCGTGTCGTTGGGTGTGAAGCCCATGTCCAGCGCAGTGGCCAGCGCAATCAGGGTGCTGCCTTCGTGGCTGCGAATCGCACCCTTGGGGCGCCCCGTAGTGCCTGAGGTGTACATCAGCGCGCTCATGTCGCCTGGCAAAACCTGCAGGGGTGGCAGGTCGGTCGGGGCGCTTTCGATCAGCTGCTCATAACGCGTCCAGCCCGCAGGCACCTCGCTGCCAAAGCCCACCCAGGCGCCGGGCTCTAACCCTAGGCTCTGGCGCAGTGGTTCCACCACCGAGGCCAGTACGTCCTGCACGATGAAGGCGCGCGTTTCGCTGTGCTCGGCGATGTAGGCAATTTCGGGTGCGGTGAGCCGAAAGTTCAGCGGCACCGCCACCAATCCTGCGCGTGCCAGAGCGGCATACATCTCCATCCATTCCAAACAGTTGTAGGCCAGCAGGGCCACGCGGTCGCCTTTTTCAAGACCCAGCGCGCGCAGACCGGCGGCCAGCCGCTCGGTGCGGTCGTGCCATTGGGCAAAGCTCAGACTGCGGCGCGAATCGCGCACGGCCAGTTTGTTGGGGCTCAAGCGGGCATGCGTGGCGACGACGTCGCTCAAGGTGTTCAGGCGGTTCATGTCGGGTCTCCAGATGCGGCGCAAGGGCCGATTGGTTTCAAATCATAGTATTCTGAATTCAGAATGCACTAGGGAAATTACCGATGAAATAGAACTCTGAATTCAGAATACTTGACTACATCTGCAAACGACAAAGACCCGAGAGGCCCCGATTTATGAGTTCATCTGAAGTCACCCCACGTAGCACGGCTGCCTAGATTGCGCGCTGCTTGAAGGCACGCGGCATTGACCGCGTCTTTGCGCTGTGCGGCGGGCACATCATGCCGCTGTGGATGCGGCTGGACGCCGAAGGCATCCGCATCATCGACGTGCGTGACGAACGCGCGGCCGTCTACATGGCCCATGCACATGCCGAGTTGACCGGGCAAATTGGCGTGGCCTTGGTCACGGCCGGTCCGGGTGTGACCAATGCCATGACAGGCATTGCCAATGCCCATGTGGCACGCGCCTCGGTACTGGTGCTCTCGGGCACACCACCGCGCGCGCAAGAAAACCGTGGTGCCCTGCAAGACATGGTGCACACAGAATTCGTGCGTCCCCTCACACGCTATGCCCGCACCGTACGCGAGCCCGACCTTGTGATGCAAGAGCTGGACGAAGCCATGGCCCGCGCACAAGGCATTGGTGGCGAGCCAGGCCCGGTGTATCTGGACTTTCCGGTCGACACCTTGCGCGCCGAACCCAGCCCCGCCATGCAATTGCCCGAATGGCTGGCGCCGCGTCGCAAGCCACGCCTGCAACCAGACCCAGCCGCTGTGGCTGAAGCGGTTGAGGTGATGTGGTCGGCACGCCGCCCATTGGTGATCAGTGGTCGTGGCGCACGGGGCGCCAGTGCCTCGCTGATTCGCTTGCTCGACACCTTGGGCGCGGTGTACCTCGACACCGGCGAAAGCCGTGGCCTCGTGCCCGAGTCACATCCTGCGGTGGTGGCTGCCATGCGCGGCACAGTGATGACCGAGGCCGACGTGGTTATCACCCTGGGCCGCAAACTCGACTTTCAGCTGGCTTATGGTTCGCCTGCCATCTTTGGTGACGCACGCTTTGTGCGCATTGCCGACACGCCTACCGAAATGCGCGACAACCGCCGTGGTGCCGCTGAAGTACTGGGCTCAGTCGATGCCGCGCTCGATGCCATTCTGGCCGCAGCAGGCAACCGACCACCCGCGAGCGACCATCAATGGGCGCAGCAAGCGCGTGCCCAGCACGAAGCCCGTTCACAAAAACTCTTTGCTTCGATGGAGCAAGCCCCTGCGGGCAGCGACGGTCGCATGCACCCCAACCGTGTACTGGCGGCCTTGCGCAAAGCTCTGCCCGCCGACAGCGTGGTGGTGGCCGACGGCGGCGACTTTTTGAGCTTTGCGCGCGTGGGCTTGCCCGCATCCACCTACCTCGACCCTGGCTCACTCGGTTGCATCGGCGTGGGCACCCCGTTTGGCGTGGCCGCCAGTCTGGCCTTGCCGGGCCGCACCGTGGTGGTGGCTACGGGCGATGGCGCGTTTGGTTTCAACGCCATGGAAATTGACACGGCTGCGCGTCACAAAGCCCCCGTGCTGATCGTGGTGGCCAACAACGGTTCCTGGGCCATTGAGGTGCGTGACCAGCAAGAGACCCACGGCAAGGTGGTGGGCACCCATCTGCAATACGCCGATCACGCCGCCATGGCGCGCGGCTTTGGCTTGCATGCCGAGCGTGTGGAACGTGTGGAAGATCTACCGGGTGCCATTGCCCGCGCCTTGCAAAACCTGCCTGCCTTGCTGGACGTGGTGGTCACGCCTGAAGCCGCATCGTCCGATGCCAAGTCTGGCTTGGCTTGGGTGCCTGATCTGCAGGCCTTGGGAGCTTGGGACGAGGCAGAAGAACGTTGGCGGCAGGCATCTGCAGAAGGCGCTAACCCAACGTCATGAGCATTGATAGACGCGGTGGGACCAGTCTATGACTGGCTGCCATCACTTTGATCAAGCCATTGCCAAAGGTGAAATTTCTTTCAAAATCAGCTTTGCGCTTCGTTTCTCAGCGATGCGCAAGTCATAGGCCGCTTGAAGGTTAAGCCAGCCTTGTGCCTCGCTACCAAAATACCGCTCAAGCCGCAATGCTGTGTCTGCTGAAATGCCACGATTTCCATCCACTATTTCACGCAGGCGTGAATAGGGAACGTGCAAGGCTAATGAAAGCGCACGTACGCTCATACCCGTGGGCTTGATGTAGTCCTCGAGCAAAATTTCGCCGGGATGAATGGGGCGCATGCCGTTTTTGAACATGGTGTACTCCAGTACGCTTGTCAGTGTGGGTCTTCAATCAAAACATCAAATGGACCGTTGGGACCCCATTTGAAGGTGAGGCGCCATTGGTCATTGATGCGTACATGCCATGCGCCGTCGTACTCTTTCAAATCATTACCAGGCGGAGCCTTCATGAATGCCAGCGAAGGCGCAGCATCAAGCTGAGCCAATTTTCGTTCGGCTACCTTTTTGATGTTGGCAAATCTTGCACTTTTGCCCGTTGTAAAAAGAGCCTGGGTGTCTGTGCAAGAGAAAGACTGAATGGCCATGAAAAATTCTAACCATTATCCGTTTGGCAGTCAATTTTCTATTTTGAATCGCCCTCTGGATTGCAGCCAACGAAACAACGGTTCAGCGACAAGCAACACGGCAATCAAGCGGCACACCTGCAACGCGGTCACCACCGCTACGCCGAGTTGCAGCACTTTGGCGGTGATGGCCATTTCGGCGATGCCTCCGGGCGCGGTGGACAACACCATCGTGGCCAGTGGCAGCTGCGTGAGTTCGCACAACACAAAGCTAAAGCCAACACACAGCAACATCATGGCAAACGTGCCAATCGCCACGCTGGCCAGCCAGCGCGGTGCTGTGCGCAAAAATTCAGATGTAAAGCGCACGCCCAAACTCACCCCAATCACCAATTGCGCCGCGTTGGTCATGGCAGCAGGAATGCTAGAAAGCTCGACCTCGGTGGCAGTCAATGCAATCGACGCCAAGAGTGGTCCGATGAACCACGGGTTGGCTCGACCCAACAGCTTCACGCCTACCGCACCCAAACCTGTCAGCACCGCAAGCAACAACAACCCTGTGGTGTTGAATGCCTGCGCGTTGGGTGGTGCAACATCGACGCCATGCCAACCCAACCATTGAATGGCAGACGGCACAGTGACAGTGACGATCAACACACGCAAGCTGTGTGCTGCGGCCACCAAGTCGGTGCGTGCGTTCTTGCGTTCTGCAAGCAAGGTAATTTCGGATGCTCCGCCAATCAAGCTCGCGAAGTACGTGGTGGCTTTATCGAGCCCCGAAAAGCGCGGCGCATTGAAGCCATATAGCCATAAGCCAAAGCCATAACCCAGCACCAACGACCACACAATGCACACCACGATCAGCCCCCAAAAACTCACGACCATCGCATTGACGTGTGGCGTGAAATAAAGCCCCAAGGCGGCGCCAATCGCCCATTGACCGGTGTTGCGAAAAGGGTTCCAGCTCAGAGTCTTGACCCCAGAGATGGACAGCACTGCGGTGGTGAGCAAGGGTCCAATCATCCAGGGCAGAGGTGTGTGCAATGCCACACACGCTTGTGCCGCCATCCATGCCGCCAACAAGGTCAGAACAACGCGTCCAATTTGACGAAAATTAAATTCAAAATGGCGTGCAGTTTTCATGCCTCGATTGTTGTTAAAAAACAGGGAATATTTTCCATAGTTCTATTTTTTTTACTGTTTGTGATCGAAAATAAAAACCTCACTTAAGCAGCGCAAAAAGATGGCATTTTCATTGGAAAAATTTGAGGCTCTGGCCTATAGCCGTGACCGTGAATTTGGCATGCGTGAATTGCTGGCCTTGTTACAAGACCTCGATGCCAACTACGGCAATGTCAGCGACCAGTTCAAGGCCCAGCCCTTGCAGTCTGTGTCGGAGCAAGATCGCAACATCCACCTCTGGACCCGCGCAGCGGCAGCCGCTTCGTCGTTGCTGGCTGACAAAGAATTGTTTTTCGCTCCCGAGTGGCGACAAAACATCATGGCCCATCACCGCTGGTTATCCGCGCTGTTTGCCGCCACACCGTTTCGCAATGCCGACCATGTCATGCGTGCGCTCAACGCCAGACAGGGTGACGACAAATCTGACCTCACCCAACTTCAAATTGGCGAAGCTGATTTGTTGAAATTCTGCTTGCTCTATTCCCCCGAATCCGAAGTCCCGCTCGATTTGGATGCCTTGTGGGAGGCCGACCATGTCATGGCCGCAGGCCTGTGCCTGGCCTTGCTCTCTCCGCGCTTCTTGGGCTCGCCCGCGGCCCACAGCAAACGCGAACAAATCTTGCCCTGGCTCACCACGCGCTTGGACCATGTCGAAGACATCGAGCAACTGCCCATGGGCGTGCTGCATGACCTCTATATGCACTGCAGTTATGCCGACCGTGCTGACAAACACGACATTAAAAAATCCATCAACAGCCTCATCAAACGCAAACTCATCCTGAACAGTTTTCATGATTGGGATGCACAAACCTACAAACCCAAAAAATCAGGCAAACCTGTTTTGTTGGTGGTGTTGGAGTGGTTCACCAGCGGGCACTCGATTTATCGCACTCACTCGCTCACCATGGAGGCCGCACGCGAGCACTTCCATGTCGTGGCCATGGCCTACGAAAACTGCACCGACGAAACCACCCGCAAAGTGTTTGACGAAGTGGTGGTCATCCCGCGTAACCACAGCTTGCTCGATCAAATGCGTCAAATTCAGCAAGAGGCCAAAAAGCGCAAAGCCAATGTGTGCTACATGCCCAGTGTGGGCATGTTTCCACTCACCATGTGGCTTACCAATTTGCGCATCGCCCCCTTGCAACTCATGGCCTTGGGACACCCCGCTACCACCCACTCGCACGCCATCGACTATGTGGTGGTTGAAGAAGACTATGTCGGCAGCGACGACTGCTTCAGCGAAAAACTGCTCAAGCTCCCCAGCGACGGCATGCCGTACCGTCCCTCGGCAGCGGCTGAGGGCATCAAGGTGATTGTCAAACCGCGCTTGAACCCCGATGTGGTGCAAATTGCCATGTGCGCCACCACCATGAAACTCAACCCCAGGTTCTTGCACACGTGCGCACGCATCGTGCAGGAATGTCCGGTGCCGGTTCATTTCCGTTTCTTGATTGGCCAAGCCCAAGGCTTGACCTACCCCAATGTGCAACGCGTGGTGGCGCAGTATTTGGGCGACCATGTCACTGTCTATCCGCACCAAAACTATGTGGCCTACATGGACATCATTGCGGGCTGCGACATGTTCATCAACCCCTTTCCCTTTGGCAACACCAACGGCGTCATCGACACCGTCAGCGCGGGCTTGGTCGGTATTTGCAAAACAGGGCCTGAAGTGCATGAACACATCGACGAAGGTTTGTTCCGTCGCCTGGGTCTACCTGATTGGATGATTGCCCACACCGAAGACGACTATGTGCGTGCTGCTGTTCGACTTGCCTCGAACCACCAAGAGCGCGTGGCCTTGCGCGAGCAACACGCGGGTGAAGGCAAAGTCGATGTGCTGTTCCAAGGACGGGCACACATCATGGGTGAAAAGATTCTGCAATGTCTGACTTCCTTGTAACCCTTCTTGCCCCGCAACGTACCACGCATGTGGTCGACGTTGGCGCCAATCCGATTGATGGTGACTCGCCCTACAAACACATGTTGTCGAAAGGCTTGTGCAGCGTCACCGGGTTTGAACCGCAAGCCGATGCCTTGGCCAAACTCAACCGCAACAAAGGCAGTTTGGAAACTTATTTGCCCTATGTCATCGGACGCGGAGGTACTGCTGAACTCAAGGTATGTCGCTACCCTGGATGGACCAGCTTGCTTCAACCCCGGCAAGCTGCCTTGCACGTGTTTCCACAGTTTCAAAGCAATGCCAGCGTCACCTCGTATGTACCTGTGCAAACCCATCGCCTGGACGATGTATCTGAAGTTCAGCCTTTTGACTTTTTAAAAATCGATGTGCAAGGCGCCGAACTCGATGTGTTTGAAGGTGCGCGTCAACACCTGCAACACGCAGTGGCCATTCAAACCGAAGTCTCGTTCATTGCGCTGTACGAAGGTCAACCTACTTTTGGGGTCATTGACCAAATCTTGCGTGGCATGGGCTTTGTGCCCCATTGTTTTGCAAGCGTCAAAAACTGGCCGATAGCGCCTTTGAACCTGCCGCAAGGGGAGGGGGCTGCGCCGCCGCACCAGTTGCTCGAAGCTGATGTGGTCTACGTCAAAGACTTCATCGACCCCGTCCATATGAACAGCGAACAGCTCAAGCACCTGGCCTTGCTTATGCACCATTGCTATGCCAGTGTGGATTTGGTGGGGCGCTGCATCGATTTGTTGCAACGTCAATACGCAGTGCCTGCTGATACCTTGCAGCGCTATGTCGACCACCTCAATCAAGGCAACCAGCTCAGCGCAAATCCAGCACCACACCTTCCATCTGAGTCAGAGAAATTGCACCAGTTGAACCTAGCGTTGTAATCGCAGCGGCCAACACTGTTTGCATGTCTTGGCGTGCCAAATTCTTGGACGCTTCTGTTTCAGCCACAACCACCATCCGCTTGCCGATCATCGCGCCTTGGTAAGTCACCATCTCGCCGCGATCATTGCCCACCATAAAGGTTTTGAAGTTGCCTGTGAATCGAATCCCTGTCGCAGCCAGCTTGGGCACATCGGGTGACGCCGTCATTTGAATGCGAATATCGTTCGGCTGCTCTTCAAACGCCAATCCCACATTCGCCATTCTGCTGTCGCCCAATACCGACACGGGCAACACACCCGATGCGTGGGTGGTTGAAATCACCTGATTGGCAGATGGCGCGGCTCCTCCGGGCGTCACTCGCACCTCGCTCGTGGGTGCTGCCACCGAAGCAACCGCAGTGGGTGGCGTGGTGATGGAAGGTGCAGCCGTGACCGAAGGTGATACCGATGTGCTTGGTGCGGCCGATGCTGTCGCTGTTGGCGTTGCGGGTAACGCCAAAGTCGTTGTTGGCGTATTGGTTGTTTCTATGACAGGCATTCTGGTCTGCGTGACCAAGGCCAGTGCTTTTTGACTGCTCATCGAATCATCTGTCGCGTCGGCCTTGGTTTCTTTGGCTTTCACATTCTCTGTCGCTACTGCAGTTGTGGCTTCAGGCGGGTTGAACGATGGCACTGCGATCGGTGTAGGCGGCGTCACGGGCGCAGGTTGCACCGTGATGATGGGTGGAACGATCGATTTGATCAATGCCGCACTGTCAACAGTAGTTGGTTGACTTTGGCTTGCGCCAGAGCTTGTGCTTGTACCAGTGTTTGTGTTCTGGCTTGAAGTTGAGGCAGTAATGTCTGCCCAAGCGCTGGCTTGCGAAGTGATGTTGTAGTTACCCACATCCGTGCCGCTGTAGGTGCTGTTCAAGGTCACGGTCTTGTTGGCGCCCACGTTCTTGTCGGCAAATGCCCCTGTCGCCGTCACGCTCAAGCTGTCACCCGCCACCAAACCCATGCCCACGAGCGAGGTGTTGTTCACGGCACTCACGTTCACCACAGCCGTGGTATCGCCGTCGTACACCTTGTTGGCAGCGGTAATGCCTGTGATCGTTAATGCCTTGGGTCTGATGTTTGCGCGGGTGTTGGCTTGCGAGGTGATGTTGTAGTTACCCACATCCGCACCGCTGTAAGTGCTGTTCAAGGCCACTGTCTTGTTTGTACCCACGTTCTTGTCAGCAAACACGCCGGTGGCTGCCACTGTCAAGTTGTCGCCTGTCACCAGGCCCATGCCGACCAAAGAGGTGCTGTTCACCGCTGACACGTTCACAACAGACACGTTGCTGCCGTCGTACACCTTGTCAGCAGCGGTGATGCCGGTGATGGTCAGCGTACGTTGCGTGATGTTGGCCGTGGTGTTGACCTGCGAGGTGATGTTGTAGTTGCCCACATCCCCACCGCTGTAGGCGCTGGTGAGGTTGACGGTCTTGTTGGTGCCCACGTTCTTGTCTGCATACAAACCCGTGGCCGTGACCGACAGACTATCGTTCAACACCATGCCCATGCTCACCAGCGAAGTGCTGTTCACCGCACTTACATTCACCACCACCGTGGTGTTGCCGTCGTACACCTTGTTGGCAGCAGTGATGCCTGAGATGGTGATGTCTTTCGGTGTGATCACCGAGGTAGTGTTGGTGGTGTAACTGACGTTGTAGTTGTTGCCGCTGTTGCCGTCGCTGATCGTTGCACCGCTGGCAGTGAGTGTTTTGCCTGTTGCTGCATTCTTGTCGTTGTAGGCGAGGCTGATGTTGGATACAGAATCACCCGCTACACCCAGCGCAGCAGTTAACGCTGCCAATTGCGTTGCATTGGCGGTGTAATTCACCGTACCGTCATAGGCACGGGTAGCTTGTGGTGCGGCCAACGTCACATCCTTAGCCGTGATGACCGATGTGGTGTTGCTGGTGTAGCTGACGTTGTAGTTGTGACCACCGTTGCCATCGCTGATCACCGCGCTGCTGGCCGTGAGGGTCTTGCCCGTGGTTGCATTTGGATTGTTGTAGGCGAGGGTGATGTTGGACACAGAGTCACCCGCTACACCCAGCGCAGCACTCAGCGCTGCCAGTTGCGTGGCATTGGCGGTGTAGTTCATCGTGCCGTCGTAGGTGCGGGTGGCTTGCGGTGCGGCCAGCGTGACGTCCTTGGCCGTGATGACCGATGTGGTGTTGCTGGCATAGCTGACGTTGTAGTTATGGCCGCCGTTGCCATCGCTGATCACCGCGCTGCTGGCCGTCAGTGTCTTGCCTGTGGCTGCGTTTGCGTTGTTGTAGGTCAAGGTCACCCCGGTCACGCTGTCACCAACCACGCCGAGTTCTGTACTCAGCGCAGCAAGCTGCGTGGCATTGACCGTATAGATTGCCGAGCCGTTGTAAACCTGCGTGGCTTGTGGCGCAGATAGGGTGACGTCCTTGGTTGTGATGACCGATGTGGTGTTGCTGGCATAGCTGACGTTGTAGTTGTGGCCGCCGTTGCCGTCGTTGATCACCGCGCTGCTGGCCGTGAGGGTCTTGCCCGTGGCTGCGTTGGCGTTGTTGTAGATCAAGGTCACACCGGTCACGCTGTCGCCTACCACGCCAAGTTCTGTGCTCAGTGCTGCCAGCTGTGTGGCATTGGCGGTATAGATTGCCGAGCCGTTGTAAACCTGTGTCGCTTGAGGCGCTGACAAGGTCACGTCTTTGGCCGTGATATTCGCCGTCGTATTCACTTGCGACACGATGTTGTAGTTGCCAGCATCTGAGCCGCTATAAGAACTGGTCAGATTGACGGTCTTGTTGGTGCCGACGTTCTTGTCTGCAAACACACCCGTGGCCGCCACCGTCAGGTTGTCGCCTGCCACCATGCCCATGCCCACCAGCGAGGTGCTGTTCAAGGCCGACACGTTTACTGCTGCCACATTGCTGCCGTTGTAAACCTTGTTGTCAGCCGTGATGCCGGTGATGGTCAAAGTTTTTTGCGTGATGTTGGCCGTTGTGCTGGTTTGCGAGGTAATCAGGTAGTTGCCCGCATCCGCGCCACCGTAGGTGCTGGTCAGCGTCACGGTTTTGCCGTCACCCACGTTCTTGTTACCAAACGCGCCAGTGGCCGCCACCGTCAAGTTGTCGCCCGACACCATGCCCATGGTGACCAACGATGTGCTGTTCACCGCAGACACATTCACCACCGCTGACGTGTTGCCGTTGTACACCTTGTTGTCAGCCGTGATACCCGTGACGGTCAACGCCTTTTGCGAGATGTTGGCTGTCGTGCTGGCCACCAGGTTTTGAATGACGTAGTTGCCCGCATCTGTGCCGTTGAGGCTGATGTTGGCCACCGTCACTGCTTTGTTGGTGCCAGCGTTCTTGTTTAAAAACTCTGCGCTGGTGTAGGCGTAAGTCACGTTATCGCCCGTGATCACATCGGTGGAATTCACCGTCACGCTGGCACTGGCATTGCTGTTGTACGTTTTGTCGGTTGCGGTGGCAGTGGCCGTCAAGGCTTTGGCCGTCACGGTTTGCTGGCCTACTACTACCACCGTGTTGTTGAAATTCACCCCGCTGGTTATGCACGTTACCGTGCCACCAATGTTGTAAATACCCACCTTGGCATTGCTAGACCCAGACAGTTGCGCAGCCAGCACCGTGGGCGCCAACGTCATCACCGCGCCACCACCGCTGCCCAAGCCGTCGTCCACCGTCACCTGGTTGCCTGCCGTGTTCACGTTCAAGTTCAGCAACACATTGCTCGTGCCATTGACATTGCTATTCACATACTGCGCACTACCCACCACCAAATTGGCGGTGCTGCCATACGTGGTGTTCACGTTGTTCACCCGCACCAACAACTGGTCGGCACCCACCACCGTGAAGTTGCCTGTTTGCACCGTGATGTTGTAGTTGCCGTTGGTCACAGTGCCGTCCAAGGTCAGCGCACCTGTGTACACACCTGCCGTGCTCTTTTGGGTTGCGTTCAAGCTGGTGGAGATGTTGGGCACCCCTGGTGCGCTGGTGTTTGAGAAAGTCAAATTCGCGCTCGTCTCACCTGTCACCAACCCGTTGTAGCTCAGCCCATTGAAGCCCACATTGCTAGAGGCGATGGTAAAAAACTGTGCATCGTCATTCACCTTGATCGTCAAGTCTTTGCGCGTGATGGTTGCCGCCAAAGGCGTAGGCGCTGTCAACACATAGTTGCCGCTGCTTGCCCCCGTTAGAAACAAACCGCTGATGCTCACGTTCGTCGCTGCGGTCACGTCCTTGCTGTTGTAGGTGCCCACGGGTGTGCCTGTGACAGACACTGCGTCACCCACATACGCCTTGCCGTCCGAGCTGGTGCCTGTGCCTGCGGCAATGGCGTCTTGCAAATTGGCTGAGCCCAATGGGGCAGCCGTAGTGGTGCCGTCGTACACCTTGCTGGCGGCCACCGACAAGCCCGACACCGTCAAGGCCTTGGGCGTGATGTTGGCGGTGGTGGTGGCACTGTCTATCTTGTAGTTACCCGCCTCTGCGCCCGCCATGGTGAAGCCTGTGAGCGTGACTGTTTTGCCATTGCCCACATTCTTGTCGCTGAATGCGCCCGTCACCATGCTGGTGCCCACCTGTACATCGTCCAAGCCCAACACGCCGCTTACCGTGCCCAGTGTGGCAATGCTGGCGTTGGTGGTGGCGTCATACACCTTGTTGTTGGCGCTCAGGCCATTCAGGGTGAGTGTTTTGGGCGTGATGTTGGCCGTGGTGGACGACACATTGCTCAGCAAGTTGTAGTTGCTGGCATCGTTGCCAGAGATGGTGATGTTGCCCACCGTCACCCCCAAGCCGTTGGCGGCGTTTCTGCTAGCAAACACGCCCAGGGCGTCGGCAGACAGGGTTAGGTTGTCACCCGAAATGCGGTTGGTGCTGATGTTGAAGGCGGCGTTGGTGTTGCCGTCATACACCTTGTTGTCGGCCACGGTGGTCAGCGTCAAGTCGCGCTTGGTAATGGTCTGCGTACCCACCGACACAATGCTGTTGAAGTTGGTGCCACCAATGGCCAAGTTGTTGTAGCCCACATTCCATAAGCCCACTGCGGCGTTGTTGGAGCCCGTCAAATTGGCATTGCTCAGCCCCAGCTTGAAGCTGGCTGTGCCGCCCACCCCGTCGCTCACCGAATACAGCCCACTGTTCAGCGTCAGGCTGGGCGTGAGGTTGACAATGGTCACGTTGTCGGGCATCAGGTAAGTCACGCTCGACACACTCAGGTTGCTGGTATCGCCATACACACTGGTGCCGTCGTTTACGCGAATGATCAGCTGCTGCGCCGGCACGATGGTGTAAATGCCCGGCCGGTAAGTAATGGCGTAGTTGTTGGCCGTCTGCCCGCCAGGCATGAGCGTGTAGCTGCCTGCTGACGACACGCCGCTGTTGCTGCGGGTAATGGCCAAGGTGCCCGTCAGCCCTGCTGTGGCGGCGTTTTCGCCATGCACAAAACCGCTGTAGCTCACCCCGGCAAACGACCCTGACGAGGCAGCCAGCGTCACAAAGTCGGCTGCATCGTTGGCCTGAATGATCAACGGTGCTTGCGTGATGTTGGCGGTTGAGTTGTAGCCTGTGGCCGTTGTTCGGTAGCCAGCCACGACCCAACTGCTATTTGTAGACGCAACCGATAGCGTCACATTCATGCTTTTATTTTGCCCTGCATCCGCTGTGGCGTAGCTGACTCCTGTGACGCAGCCAGCCAACGCATCTCCATCGGTTGCTGTGCCCAATACTCCGCCGGCGAACGTTGCATTGGCTGTGGTGGTGCCGTCGTACACCTTGGTGCCAGTGACACTGCCTCCGGTCAATGTGATGTTGGGCTGCATTCTGTAAAAGAAATTGCGTGTACCCGCCACCGCATTGCTGATGTTGCTGAGCGTGGCGTTGTAGGTTTTGAAGTTCACTGCGCCGCTGGCACCCACCATCTTGCTCATTAAAGTGGTGGTGTTCACTGTGACGGGAGAGCCCGCATACACAATGATGCTGCCCGTGGATGTGGTGCTGACGTTGTTGCTCAACGTCACATTGCCCGTGGCGTTGTTGGCGGCCAGGCTGGTGCCCGCCATCAGCTTGATCAGGCTGTTGCTGCCAGTGAGCGTGATGTTGCGGTCAATCGTCAGGTTGTTGTCGGTGGAAATTACCGTTACATTGCCCGTGCCGGTAATGCCCGAGGTGTTGGTGACCAAGCTGCTGAGCGAATACGTGCCCGAGTGGTTGAACACCAGGCTGGCGTTGTCCACCACCGTGCCTGTGCCCAGTTTGCCAGCGGTAATGGCACCGCCCGAGCCCACATACAAGGTACCGGCCTCAATCACCGTGTTGGTGTAGTTGTTGTTGCCGTTGAGCGTGAGGTTGCTCACCGATGCGTCTTTGATCAGCGTGGCTGTATATGTGTTGGCGCTTTGCGTGATGTTGCCATTCAGCACCGCATCGGTGGCACTGGAAAACTCGAACGTGGATGCATTGAAAAAGCTGATAGCCCCGTTGTACACATGGGTGCTGCTGTTGCCCAGCGTGGCGTTGGTGTCTATCTGTAGCGTGCCGCCGTAAATTTTTATGCCACCACTCAAGTTGAGGTTGCCTGCCAAGTCCACCAAGGCATTGGTTTGGCCTTTGGCCACTGTACCGTTGGCCGTGCTGGTGATGTTGTTGTAAATGGTAGTGTTGTCTGTGCGGGCAAAAAACAGTGTGGCGTTGTCGTTGATGGTGATATTGCCTGTTCCCAAGCTACCGCTGGCGGTGTTGTTGAGGTAAGAGCCTACATAGACCGTGGCATTGGTGCCTAGCGTGGTGGTGCCTGTGTAATTGTTGTTGGTGGGTATAGACAATGAATAATTTGCCGAGCCACCCCAGCTAATCGTTACATTGCCGCTGCCTGTGATGGTTTGATTGAAGCTTGTGTTGGTGCTTGTTTGTAGCCCCAGCGTGCCGTTGTTCACAATGGGAATGCTGATGTTGCCCATCGTCAAACCGGGGCTTAAATTGACTTGAGCACCGGGGTCAATGGTGGTACCTCCGGTGTAGCTGCTAGTTCCCGAACTCCAAGATACAGGGGCCGTTCCACTGAAACGCACTGCGCCAGTTCCCGAAATGTTCAAAGGCGCACCGATACCCATGGCCGCCGAGTTGTTGAACTTCAGCAAGCCATTGTTCAGGTAAACCTGACTTGGAGTGCTCGCCAAGTCAAGCTCTAAAGTGGCATTTTGTGCAATCGGTATGGAACCACCGCTTGGCATACCAAACTTTGTGGAATTTAAAACCATTTGCCCCGCTGAAATATTCAGCGATGTTGACCCTTGATATGTAGTTGATGCGTTGTAGGTTGGAGTTTGAATGATCAGTGTGCCATTGCCAGTCTTTAAAAAATAAGGGCCGTTTCCTGACCCGCTGATGCCACCCGCCAGCGTCAGTGAACTGTTGTTGCTGACATTAATTTCAAAATCTGATTGTCCAGCACCCAAAGCACCAGTGAGAATGCCAGACCCTTGGCTATTGAGAAGCTTGCCAGCCGTACCAATAGAGATGTTGTTGCCTAAGTTGTGACCATTCAGATCCAAAGTCGAGTTATTTGAAAATGTGGTGCTACTTGCCAGACCCAACGGGCCCGACAAGACGGCCCCTGTTGTGCTGTTGACAACACTGTCAGAGCCCAACTTCAGCGTAACGCAGTAGGGATTCACACTGGAAACGGTGCTCGCACCGCCCAAATACCAAGCAACCAGAGCAGGGGCTGTAGAGCAGCCTAAATTGAGAGAGCCTCCAGAAAGATTCCCCGTAAGTGACGAGCTTTTGGTGGCATACAAATACAATGCAGAAGTGCCAAGTGCAATATTGGCATCGCCATTGATGGCGCCCGAGGCATTCAGTGTGAGGCCACTGGCAAGTGCAAAATTTGAATTGATCCACACCGTGCCGTTGCCTGTGTCAGCCGGCATGGTGCCCGTAGGCGAGAGGGTGATATTGCCAGTGGTAATGCTGCTGGGTTTGCCGATGGCGAGACTATTGCCAAAAATTGTCACCCCTTTGCCCACGTTCCAATTATTTAACGCGAGTGAGTTGTTTCCTGTGAGTGTTAAGACGCCGTCCCCTAGTTTGTTCAAAACGCTGGAGCTGCTTGTGTTCAGATTGCCAGACAGGGTGAGATTGGCGCCAGTGGATACATTGATCAGAGTGTTGTGATTGCTCGGAGTTTTCAAAACACCGCTGAGCGTGCTGTTGCCACTGCTGGCCAGAAGGGTCACGTTGAGATAGGCGCTGGCAGTGCCAGATGCAGTCAGGTTGATGGTGTTGGCAAGGCTGGTGACGTTTTGTAATTCCAGCACGCTGTTGTTGGCGATAAGCTGTACTTCGTTTGCGCCATTGCCAATCACTGTGGTGTTGGTGAACACCAGATTACCCGTGCCATTGCTGGCGACATTGCCTGTGAAGGTGCTGCTGCTGCCCGACAAAGTGAAGCTGCCCGTACCTGTTTTGGTTAAGGTGCCGCTTCCAAGTAAAACACCTGCATACGTGCTGCTGACATTGTTGGTGCCAACCGTCAAGCTGAAGGTGCTGACGTTCACAGTGGAATTAGCCCCGCCTGATAGAGAACCAATGTTTGTGTTTGTAACGCCTACTTCCAAGCCCGCGCCCACCACATCGCTGATAGTGATGTTGTTACCCACCCCAAAGCCAGCGGCGTTGGTGGCCTTCAAAATCCCCGCTATGACATAGGCATTGCCTGTGAATGTGTTGGCACCAGTCAGCGTGAGTACATTGCTACCCAACTTGTTCAGTATGCCTGTGCCGCTGATGACGCCAGGCGCTGTGACTGCATTGGTACGGTTGAAATTGAGAATGCCGTTGTTGGCAATGCTGGCGTTGACGATGCCGCTGGTCGCGCCATCGCCTATGGTTACATTGCTGCCCGTGGTTATATTCAGTTTGCCTGTGAAGCTTGTGCCGTTACCCGTAAGAGTCAGGTTGCCCGTTCCTGCTACGTTGAGAGTGCCATTGCCTGCGATGTTGCTAGAGATGATGTAGTCACTGTTATTTTTCAACGACAAAGTAGTATTTGCGACGCTTCCTAGGATCGTGGTGGTGCCTAATAGATTGAGTTTTCCCATCAGACTGACAGTGCTCTGGGTAGAGGGGGAGCCCTGCGCAACAGTTAAATTGCCTGCGCCACTGATGTCTCCGGAAATATTAATTTCCACCCCCGCAGCCATCGAGTTATTGATTTGAAGCAAGCTGCCGCTGCTGATGTTGAAGGATGTATTGAATGTGGCGCTATTTGAAGAGTTCGACAGATACAAGTTGGTAGCCGCAGTGCCTGTGATGTTGGTTGTGCCGGTGTATGACTTGGCGTCATAAAGTGACACGCTCCCTGCGGATGAATTCAGTGTTAGGCCTAGCCCCAACCCTCCGTCCAAAATATCACCACGTAGTTTGGCCTCCGTGCCTGCAGCGGCACCACCAATCACGGTACCAATCGACTTCAACAGTATTTTTGAATAGACATTGCTATTCATCCCAAGAGCCAAAGCTCCTGATTGACCACTAGAGCCTGCGCCCTGAATTTCCAGGTAGTTGACGAGGTTGGTGTTGTCTTGCAGCTTCAGCGTGGCCCCATTCAACACTTTTACCGGGCCTGTACCTACACCTGATGAAGTGAAGGTGTAATTCCCCGAACCGTCCGAGGTGGCCGTCGAGTTGGTCATACCGTCAAATAATGTGCCAGCCTGCACAGTCGTACCACCAGAGTAGGTGTTGTTGCCCTTCAGGCTGAGTAAACCGCTACCTTGCTGTACCAAACTACCGCTACCGCTGATCACATTTGAATTCGACACATTGATGTTGTCCGAACGGTTGAAATTCAGCACGCCATTGACGCTGATGTTCTGAGCGATATCGTTTGGGCTGGCACTTGTGCTGCCAATGATGCCGCTGGTGCCTCCCGTGCCCAAGGTCAACGTGCTGCCGCTGCCAATGGTCAAATTACCTCTGAAACCAGTGCTATTACCCGTGAGAACGAGCTTGCCAGTACCTTGCTGTGTCATGTTGCCAGAACTGCTGATGAGTCCGGAATATGTGATGTCAGCGCTGCTGTTGAAGTTCAGTGTGCTACCGGTATAGATGCTGATGTTGCCTGTGTAGCCTGAATTGTTGGCCGTTAACGTCAATGCACCTGTACCCCCTTGGGCCAAGTTGCCGGAGCCAGAGATTGTGTTGGCCAGTGTGGTGGCGGTTGAAAGATTGAGAATGGTGTCGTTGCCTGACAGCGCAATGGTCGGGGTTACTCCTGCGGTGATGGGGCTCAAATTCAGCGTAGTGACACTGAAATTGGAATCACTCAAACTTACTCGGTCCGCCACCAAGGTGACGCCATTAGAGGCATTGTTGATTCTTGCGGCTACCAGTTGTATATCGGCATTGGTGGTTGCGCTGGTGGTGCTGTAGCCGGCAGAACCATTCAAGGTGATGGTGCCTGTGCTGTTGAGGGTGACGCATAAGGAGGTAGAAGAAGTACCACAGATGTAAATGCCCTTGGCGCTGGGGTCTGTGGACTGGTATTTGCCCGTCAAAGTGATATTGCCCGACCCGGCATTCAGTGTTGAGCCGCCATCAATTTGAATGCCCTTCGCATATCCTGAACTACTCGCATAGGTGCTTGAACCAGAGAGGTTGATGCTCCCACCGGAGGAGTTCAGGGTCGAGCCGACTACATAGATGCCAATGGCGTTGCCACTCACTCCGCCTTGCGCATAGCCTGTAGCACCAGTGGAGCCCAGGTTGATGTCGCCGCCATTGGTGCTGATGATCGATCCGCTCCAGGTTTTGATGGCCGCACCGTTTCCGTTTGGGGTAGCGGTGGTCGCGCCACCAGAGTTCGAATACAGGTTGACGCTGCCGCCCGTTGTGTTGATCGACGCTGCACTTGGTGCGGCGCTTGTTGAATTACCACTCAAAAACACATTGCCAGCAGCATTGGCTGTGAAGCTACCGGCCCCTGCACCCGTGCCTTTGAGAATAATGTTCTTCTGAATGTTAATGTCACCTGTGGCGATCAGGGTCAGGTTGCCAATGGTGGTGTTGGTGCTGGTCACACTGATGTTTGACGATACGGTCAAGTTGCCAGTGACCGAGTCGATCACCGATGTGCCATTGCTCAATGCGTTGACGTAGGTGGTGGCTACGGTGGCGTTGATGTCTGAGTCTGCATAAGTCGGGTCCGTCAACCAAACACCTGCTTTGCCGTTGGTGCCAGACGCAATCACCGTGGGGTTCTCCAACATCACGGCATAGCCCGATGTTTCAACCTGCCCACCATTGCCCCCGTTGGGCCCCGCGCTGGCGTAAATGCTGCCCGCCACAGTGGTGGTGCTGTTGGGGTCAGTCACATTGCTCCACAGCACCACTTTGCCGCCGTCGCCGTTGTCGGTGGCATTGGCGTTGATGGTGGCGCCTGCGGCCATGCGCACGGTGGTGGCTTGGCGCAGGTTGCCGCTGCCTTGCCAGTCGCCACCCATCAGCACGGTGCCGCCACGGGTGCGGCCCGACACGTCAATGCTGGCGGTAGAGGCCAGGTCAATTTCATCCGCCTCCAGCACAATCTTGCCGCCTTGGTTGCTCAGGCTGGTGGCTTGCAGGCTGCCGCTGTTCTTGATAACGCCGCCTTGCAGCTTGTTCACCGCCACGGCGGACAAAATAATTTGCCCATCGGGCGCTTGCACGGCAAGCTTGTTGTCAATCAGGCTGGCAATGGCCGATGCGGTGGTGGTAATGCCCGACAAGCCTTTGCCGTCAGCCATGGTGAGGCTAACTTGTTCGCCCGCGGCCATGGCCACGGTGCCTGCGCGGGCCAGCACCACGCCGCTGTTTTGCACCTCGGGCGCAAGCAGGGCAATGTAACCACCCAAGCTGGCGCTGAGGTTGCCTTCGTTGACCACGCGGGCAGTGCTGCCGTTGCGGTTGAAGGTGTAGCGCCCCGCCATGAAGTCGTCATTGCTGATGCTGTAGGTGGTGGCGACCAAGCCGCCCACGTCCACCGAGGCACTGGGTGCAAAGTACACGCCATAGGGGTTGGTGAGGAACACCTGCCCATTGGCGTTGATGCGGCCAAACACCTGCGTGGGGTTGGCGTCCAACACGCGGTTCAAGATGACCGACTGCGCATTGGGCTGCACAAACTGCACGGTGGCACCAGAGCCAACGTTGAAGTTGCTCCAGTCAATGACCGCGCGCTGGCTGGTCTGGTTGACCACCATGTTCGCGGCTGTGGCAATGGCGCTTTGGCTGATGGTGGCTTGCCCGCCCACCACGTTGCCGCCGGTGGGCAGCTGAGTGGTTGCAGGGGGCGTGGGTGGCGCAGGCGGGGGTTGGGCCGCCAGGTTGGACATGACAAACAAGCTCATGGCCACACCGGGCAGCACACCGGCCAGCGTCAAGGTATTGGCGGCTTTGCCGCGCCCGCCCTTTTTGGCGGTGCGGGCGGTTTCGGGCACGGGTTTCCATTGCTCTGTGGTGCCAGACCACAGCAGCCGATAGCAACGGTTAAAACTCGCGTGCTCTTTCATGCCAGAGGGTTAAAAGCCAAATGCGGCGCTGAGCCAGTAGCGTGGGTTTCTGTAGGTGCCGTCTTGGTCCATGCCCTGTGCGGTGGGGTTGGGGTTGAGGCCAATGCGTTTGGCCACGGTGGCTTTGAGGTCCACGCCCTTGATGTTTTGCCAGCCGAGCGAGAAGCCGTAGCCGCGAATTTGGTAGTTGTTGAGGGCGGTGAGTGGCGTGACGCCATCGGCTTGGTAGTTGTTGTGGTTGACGCGGGCTTTGCCGTAGTCGTAAAAGCCGTTGAGGCGCCAGTTGATGTCAAGGTTGTGGCGCAACTCGGCGTTGAAGGTTTGGCCTTCCGAGCCACCCAGGCGTGTGGCGCCACTGGCGTAGGCGCGCACGCCCGTGATGCCTTCGAGGTAGAGCTTTTCAGACGAGTCGAGGTTTTTGTTGGCCACTTGTTGGGCATAGGCCAGCGACAACTGGGTGTCGTTGCTCAAGGGTTGCAAGCGGTTGAGGTTGAGCGTCAGGCGTTTGTAGGGCCCTTCGATTTGGGTGCCGACGGTGGAGGTGAGTTTGCCGCCCACCCAGCTCAGGCCGTATTGGGTGGTGCCACCTGTGGTGTCGATGTGGTTGCCCGACAGGGCCACATTGGACGTGCGGGTGTTGTAGCGCGAGGTGACGCCCGATGCGTTGTAGTTGTCGTAGTCTTTGATGTCAGCGCCCAGCACGGCGTTGAGGTTGCTGGTTTGGCTGCGCAGCAGGGGGTAGCTCAGTTCGCCACCGCTGGTGTTGGCACGGCCATGCACTTGGGTACTGGCCAGCTCGCCAATGAGGTGGTAGTTCAAACCCGAGCCGCGCACTTGGGCGCGCCAACCGTCGTTGCCCACGGGCACGCTGTAGGCCAGGCGCGTGTATTCGCTGCCTTGGGTGCGAATGGCGTTGAGCGACAGCTGATCACCCCAGCCCAAGGGGCTGTTGAGGTTGGCGTTGACGCTGGCGCGGGCAACGCCGGTAGACAAAGAGCCGTTGTTGTCGCTGCTGAGGTCACCTTTGAGCAAGGGCTCGTCAATGACGTTCAGGGCCATGTCGGTTTCGTGGGCCGATTCGCCAGCTTGCAAATTGCCACTGACCATGACGCCAGGCAAGTCGTCAAGCAGCAGCAGGGCGCGGTCGACGCGCTGGGCGCTCAAGGGTTCGCCAGGTTGTTGTTGGGTTTGAAAAATTTCAATCAAACGCTGTGCCGCCATGCGTTGGGGCAGCGGCTCTTGCACGCTGGCTTTGCCAAACACGGCTTCGATGACTTGAATGGTCACCACGCCGTTTTGAATTTCTTGCTTGGGCAAATACGCGGTGACCAACCAGCCCGCGTCGCGGTAGGTTTGAGTGACCACGGCGGCAGCGGCCTGCAAGTCGTCAAAGCCCAAAGGGTGGTTGAGGTAGCTGGCCAGGGCTTGGGCCAAGGTGTCGCTGCTGACCAGGGTGTTGCCCGCCAACACAAAGCGTTGCACGGTGACGGTGGCTTGGTCCATCTTGGCCATGGGCGGCGGCGGTGTGGGGCGACGGCTGACGGCAGCAGGGGGTGTTTGGAGTTGGAGGGTTTGTTCAGTCTGGCGCAGCAAGGCGCCAGCATCGGGCACCGCTTGTGCCCAAGCGGTTGCGCACAGCAGATGAACCGAAAGTGTGAAAACGGTGGGTGTGAAGTGACGCATGCAGGCAGGCCGAAATTTGACGAGCATGCATTTTTGAAAATTGTCTGTGCGACAGCCTACAGATGCCTACGTTTTGAATGCAAAGGTTTTCAAATGATTTGCAGAGAAACGCAAATTTGATAACCGACGTTGCGGATCGACTCAATCACCACGCCTGCGGTGCCCACGTCTTGCAGTTTTTTGCGCAATCGAACAATGCGCACTTCAAGGCTGGCTTTGTTGAGGGTGTCGATGTCAAGGTCCAAAATTTGCGCCAACTGCCAGATTTCTAAGCGCCCGCCAGGAGCGCGTGCAAAGGCGGTCAGCATGTCGGCTTCGGCCGAAGACAGACGCACTTCGCCACCCGGGCCGCTGAGCAAGAGTTTGTTCAAACGCAGGGGCGAGGTGTGTGCGTCGTTGCTTGACGATGTGGTGCTGGGTGTTGCTGCTTGGCGTCGGCGTGCAAAGCTTTGAATGGCTGCGCACAGCTCTTCAAAGTTGACGGGTTTGGTCATGTACAGGTCGGCACCGCTTTCGTAGCCAAGCACTTTGTCTTTGTTTTGCGAGCGAGCGGTGAGCATCACAATGCCCACCAGGGGGTAGACCTGGCGCAAACGTTTGGCGAGGTTGATGCCGTCTTCGCCGGGGAGGTTGAGGTCAATCACAAACACGTCGACTTGGCCGCCGCCGGCTTCGTCTCCCAGTTCTTCGGCGCACGACAAGCCGACCACTTGGTGGCCGCGGTGCGACAAGGCCAAGCAGGTGAGCTCGCGCAGGTCATCGTGGTCTTCGACCACCACAATGTTCAAGCAGGTAGCCACAGCACAAACCTCACATTTTTTTCATCGGGTGCATAGCGCACCACAGCGCCAATGCGTTTGGCCAAGCTGGCCACCAAAAACAGCCCCAAGCCTGTGCCCGATTGGCTGAGCGCACCGGGGCTGCGGTAGTACTTGCGAAACACTTGCTCGGCGTCGGGCCAGCCGGCCATGCCCGGATGGTTGCTTACGCTGACTTCAATGCCAAATTCGCCATCCGGGTTGGAGGCAGGATCGACACGGATGTGCAGCGACGACTGAGGGTCGCTGTAGCGAATGGCGTTGTCGATCAGATTGCCCAAAATGATGCGCAGGTACTGGTGATCCGTGATGACGTTGAACGCATGCTTCAAATGCAGGTGCAGGCGTTTTTCGTGCGGGTATTGCACGTTGACGAGTTCATGAATCAGGCGATGCAGATCGACCAGATCTTGCTGGGTTTCTAAGTTGCCTTCTTCGAGCTGGTCAGCATCGATGCAGCGCTCAATGATGGCTTTCATGTCGGTCACGGCGCGGCTGGCGTAGGTGATGGATTGTTGATGTCCGGCGGGTGTGTGCAAGGCCATGTCGATGACGGCGAGTGGGTTTTTGAGCTCATGCATGAGCATGTGCAAAAAGTGGGTTTGCTCTTCGCGCCGCTCGCGTTCCATAACCACTTGCTGTTGCGACAGGTAGAGCTGGTTGGCTACATCGCGGCGTTGCTGCTCGAGGCGTTTGGCGCGAATTTGCAGCAGCACGGTCATCAATCCGCCCGATATGAAACCGTATAAAACCAAATTCATGATGGACCAGTTGCTGCCTTGGACCAAGCCCAAGATGGGCATTGCACCTAACAACACCAACGACGCGATGATGAGGTAGTAGCCAATGATCAACCGCTTGGGCAATCGGTAGGCTTGGGGCGATGGTTCGTCTTGAATGAAGAAGGTTGCCATCAGCGCGGAAAGAATGACGAAAAAGGCCATCAAAATAATGTTGACCCGCAAAGCGGGTTGGGTGTACCCGAAGAACAGCAGGGTCGGGGGAATGACAGTGAGCCAAGCCAGGGTGCGAATCAACCGCCGCGCTCGTAGAGGCAAAACATATTCGCAGAGTAAATAGCGCTCGAACCAAATGGTGGCGCCTGTAGCGGTGATGTTGGCGTAGCTGAACACGCGGTCGATGGCCTCGGGCGACAGCCAGTCGCTGAGCAAGGTGCGGTGGTAGCCAAAGTAGGCCAGGGTGTAGACCACGATCGCAGTTTGTGAGATGACAAACACGCCGTTGAGTGTGTCGCGGTCATTCAGCCAAGCAATCAGCATCCAGGCCCAAAAGACAAACAGCACTGCAATGCTGAAGTTGTAGCCCAGGGCTTGTAGATGGTCCATGCGATGGGCTTCAGCCGTGCTGACGGCTTGCACCATCATGAAATGGGTGCTGGTGGTTTGCAACTTGAGCCAGATGTCGCGGGCTTGGGGTTGCGCAGGAATGACAAACCCCAAGTTGCTCGACTGCCATTCGGCCTCGTTCCAAGGGGTGAGGTCACCTGTGACGCGTGGGCGCTTAGGGGTAGGCTCTGCGGGGTCGAACAGCGTGATGCGATCTAAAAAAACAGGGCGAATGCGCAGCACCAGCTTGTCGCCAATCACGTCGGGGTCGGCGCCTTCAATGTGCAAACGCACCCAATGCACCGATGGGCTGTAGCCGCGATTCAAGACGCCTTGGTAGGGTGTGAAGCTTTGTTGCTGCGCTTGCTCCAATGTGGCTTGGCCACTGCGGTCTTCCCAATACGCGCTGGCCGCCACATAGTCTTTGGCGATGGCCTGTGCAGGCAGCATTAACCCGCCTGCGCAAACACAGGCAAGGGATAGAAAAAATCGCAGGAATGAGCGTGAAAAACCGGTAGGCATAAGCAAGAGGCCCCGATGCTAACGACTGGCAAGCGTGAACCCTACGTTTGCCTACATTCCATCGCCGATAATCGGGCAGGAGGCTTTCAATGACTGCTTACAACCTATTTCGTACATGCGTGTTGCTGGTGCTCATGGGCACAGGCGCAGCGTGGGCGCAAACCTTCAAAATGCCCTGCGAAGTAGAAGGCGTGATTCCTGATTTGGAGGACCGCAAAGTCAAGGCCGAGAAGGTGGTTGTGGAGATTCAGTCGATGGGGAAAAACATTTTTCTCAAGATCAACGGCTCCAAGCTCTACCAAACCCAAGCCAGCAGCCTGACCACCGAAGAGTTTGTGGGCAAGAACTTGACGACCGAAAAACAAATGGGCGCCACGCGCAAGCACAAGGCGACGGGGCAGGAGTCAGAAATTCGCATCGACCGCGAGACGGTGACGCTGTTTGCGTTTCACGACATGGACTACCGAGGCCGCACAATTCGCATGCACATCACAGGGCCATGCACGGTACCGCAATGAGTGTGATGCTAGAACCAACACCAAAAACCGACGCATCGGCCGGTAACCATCTGCACGCCCAAGTCGATCAAGCTGCCGACCGCCATCAAGGGCAGGCCGACATACACCAAGGCCCACAGCACAACCATGAGCGTCATGCGTGGTTCTTCCAGACGGTGGCCCATCACGGTTTGTTCTTTGCGGCGCAGACGAAGTTTGTTCAGCATGGTGCAAGGATTTTAGGCCGATGAAGATTCACTGGGACACGCTGGCGCAAGCCGAGTGGGACGCACACCATGCCCGCGCTGCAGCCGCACTGCAGCAAGACTGGGCCTATGGCGCCTGCATGAAAGCCATGGGTGTGACGGTGTTGCGCGCCTATGTAGAGCATGACGGCGCGCCGGTGGCGTTGGCGCAATTCATTGTGCGTCGTTTTGTGGGGCAGTTGGCCAGCATGGCCTTGTGTTCTGTGGGGCCGGTGTGGTTGCAGCCTCTTTCAGGTGCTGAGAAAAAGCAGGTGTACCAGGCCTTGAAGCGCAGCATGCCGTTGCCCAATTTGCGGCTGGTGGCCGTTACGCCGCAAGAGCCGTGGAGCCCAGAGCTGGGCTTGTCGCGTTGGCGCCGCGTGATGACGGGGCACAGCACGGTGATGCTGGACATTACGCCGTCGATGGAAACCTTGCGTGCCCAGCTTGACAAGCGCTGGCGTCACCGCTTGGGTGGCGCTGAAAACTCGGCGCTCACGATTCACAAGGTGGGCACCAATGCTGGCCAATACCGTTGGTTGCTGGACGCTGAAATGCAGCAACGCGAGCAGCGCGGTTTGTATGGCCTGCCGTTGCACTTTTTTGATTTGTATGTGCCCTCGCGCCAACAACCTGCGCAAACCGTGTTGACAATGCGCGCCGATGTGGGCCGCGACCGTGTGGCGGGCATGATGTTTTTGATCCATGGCCAAGCCGCCACCTACCAAGTGGGTTGGACCAGCGATGCAGGCCGTGACTTGCACGCCCACAACCTGATTTTGTGGAAGGGCATTGAAGAGCTGCGCACACGCGGCGTGCGCATGCTCGATTTGGGCGGCGTCAACACCATCCGCAGCGCGGGCATTGCACGCTTCAAGATGAGCACGGGCGGCCAAGTGCTGACCCATGCGGGCACTTTCATTTAAAGGGCGACCAGCACATGTTGACGGTCTCCCATTTGTCGTGCAGCCGAGGCAACAAGCCTTTGTTTGCTGACGTCAATTTTGAGCTCCAACCCGGACAGGCCTTGCACTTGGAAGGCGACAACGGCGTGGGCAAAACCAGTTTGTTGCGCATTGTGTGCGGGTTGTCGCCCGCCGATGCAGGCGAGGTGCGTTGGCAGGGGCAACGCATTCAAGACGGTGCAGCGGCATTTCGCTCGGCCTTGTTTTACTTGGGCCATGGCTTGTCGCTCAAAGAAGAGCTGAGCGCGCTAGAGAATTTACTGTCAGACGCTGCGGTGGCAGGCCGCGCGTTGACCGCAGCGCAAGCCATGCAGGCCTTGGCACGCATGGGCTTGCGGGGGCGCGAGCATTTGCCTTTGCGCGTGATGTCGCAGGGCCAAAAGCGCCGTACAGCTTTGGCCCGCTTGCTGGCCAGCCAAGCCCCGCTGTGGGTGTTGGATGAGCCGTTTGTGGCGCTTGATGCCCGGGCCGTGGATGGCTTGCGTGCTTTACTGGCCGCGCATGTGGCGCAGGGCGGCATGGTGCTGTTCACCAGCCACCAACCGGTGAGCTTGACCACGACCGACGGCGGAACTGTGCCAGTGCAGAACTACCGTTTGCGAGGTGTGGCATGAACAGCCAAGCCTTCATGGCCGTGTTGCGCCGCGACTTGCTGTTGGCCATGCGCCGTAAGAGCGAGGTGCTGACCGCCGTGTTTTTCTTTGTGGTGGTCGCGGCCTTGTTCCCCTTGGGCATTGGCCCTGAGCTCAACACCTTGCGCTTGGTGGCACCGGGCGTGTTGTGGGTGGGTGCCTTGTTGTCGAGCATGTTGGCTTTGCAGCGTTTGTTCGAGGCCGACTACCGCGACGGCACCTTGGAGCAAATGGCCTTGTCGCCCGCATCCATGCCCTTACTCATCAGTGCCAAATTGCTGGCACACTGGCTGGTGTCTGGGGTGCCATTGGTATTATTGGCTCCGGTTTTAGGATTGCAATTTGACCTGTCGGCCGATGCCTTGGTCACCCTCACGCTGGCCCTGTTGTTGGGCACCCCGATTTTGTCTTTGGTGGGCGGCATTGGTGCCGCATTGACCTTGGGCGTGCGCGGGGGCGGCGTGCTGTTGTCGCTGCTGGTGCTGCCTTTGTTTATTCCTGTGCTGGTGTTTGGTGCCGGTGCGGTCGAGGCGCAAAGCAGTGGCTTGGGGGCGCAGGCGCATTTTTCAATTCTGATGGCCATGCTGTTGCCCGCGGCATTTTTCAGTCCCTTGGCATGTGCGGCGGCTTTGCGCATTGCGCTGGAATGACCGCATCACACCTCATGGCAACACACACAGGTTTATGAAAAACATCAATTGGTTTCACTACGCAGCACCCCAGACCTTCTATGGTTTGGCCGCGCGCGTGTGGCCGTGGTTTGCCGTGCTGGCCACGGTGTTGGCTGCTGCCGGTTTGTGGCTTGGCTTTGTCGTAGCGCCGACCGATTTTCAGCAAGGTGAGGGCTACCGCATCATCTTTGTGCATGTGCCGGCCTCGTGGATGTCGATGGTGATTTACCTGGCCATGGCGTTTTGGAGTGTGCTCGGCCTGACCTTCAACACCCGCCTCTCGGGCATGATGACCCGCGCCTTGGCACCCACTGGGGCTATGTTTGCATTTTTGTCTTTGTGGACGGGCGCGCTCTGGGGCAAACCCATGTGGGGTGCGTGGTGGGTGTGGGATGCGCGTCTCACGTCCGAACTGATTTTGTTCTTTTTGTACCTGGGCTACATCGCGCTGACGTCAGCGATTGACGACACGCGCCGCAGCGACCGCGCGGGCGCGTTGATTGCCATTGTGGGAGCCATCAACGTGCCGATCATTTATTTCTCGGTCAAGTGGTGGAACACGCTGCACCAAGGCGCATCGGTGTCGTTGACAAAAGCACCGAGCATGGCCGAGATCATGCTGTGGAGCATGTTGCTGATGGCCTTGGCGTTTTGGTTTTACAGCGTGGCGCTGGTGTTGTACCGGGTGCGCACGTTGATCTTGCAGCGCGAACGCCATGCAGCGTGGGTGCACGAACTCGACGAGGTGAAGCCATGAGGTGGGAGAGCTGGTCACAGTTTTGGGCCATGGGTGGCTATGGCGTGTATGTGTGGGGCAGCATGGGCATGACGGCGGTGTTGCTGGCGCTGGAGGTGCTGCAAGCGCGTGTGGCGCACCGACAAACCCTTGCGCAGCTCAAGGCTGAACAGGCTGTGGCCCAATCGTCGGTTGAGGAATTGATGTGATGAAACCAAGAACGAAACGATTTGCACTGATTGCCGCAGGCCTCGTGGTGCTGTGTGCGGCGGCTGCTTTTGTGCTGAATGCTTTTCAAAGCAATTTGGTGTTCTTTTTTACCCCGACGCAAGTCAGTCACGGCGAAGCGCCCAAGGGCCGTACCTTCCGTGCCGGCGGCATGGTCAAAGACGGCAGCTTGGTGCGCGACGGCAGCCAGGTGCGTTTTGTCATCACCGACACAGCGCAAGAAATGACCGTGACCTATGTGGGCCTGTTGCCTGACTTGTTCAAAGAGGGCCGTGGCGTGGTGGCCCAAGGCAAGTTGGGTGACGATGGGGTGTTTGTGGCCAGCGAGGTCTTGGCCAAGCACGACGAAAACTACATGCCGCCTGAAGCCAAGCATGCACTCGATCAAGCCGCCGCAGCCAAAGCGGCGCAGTCGGTGAAAACCAATCCGTGAGCCATTCATGATTCCAGAACTCGGTCATTTCGCACTCATCTTGGCCGCCTTGGTGGCCTTGATCCAGGGCGTCTTGCCCTTGACGGGCACATTCCTGCGTGACCCGCAACAGCAAGTGGTGTTGCAATCTTTGGCACGTCCCACTGCAGCGCTGCAATGTGTGTTGGTGGCGTTTGCGTTTGGTGCCTTGGCCACTTCGTTTATGAGCAACGATTTTTCTGTCAGCTATGTGGCGCAGCATTCCAACTCCTTGCTGCCCAAGGCCTATCAGTTCGCTGCTGTGTGGGGCGGCCATGAAGGCTCGCTCTTGCTGTGGGTGCTGCTGCTGGCTGTGTGGACTTTGGCTGTGGCCCTGTTTTCGCGCAGCTTGCCGCTGGACATGGTGGCGCGTGTGATTGGCGTGCTCGGTTTGATCTCGGTGGGCTTTTTGCTCTTTATCTTGACGACATCGAATCCGTTTGAGCGTTTGCTGCCTGCTGCGTTAGATGGCCGCGACTTGAACCCCTTGTTGCAAGACCCCGGTTTGGTGATTCACCCGCCTATGCTTTACATGGGCTATGTGGGTATGTCGGTGGCCTTTGCCTTTGCGGTGGCGGCTTTGCTCAGTGGCCGTTTGGATGCGGCATGGGCGCGTTGGTCGCGCCCTTGGACAGTGATTGCTTGGACCTTCCTCACCTTTGGCATTGGCTTGGGATCGTGGTGGGCTTATTACGAATTGGGCTGGGGCGGTTGGTGGTTTTGGGACCCGGTGGAAAACGCATCGCTCATGCCTTGGTTGGTGGGCACCGCGTTGATTCACTCGTTGATGGTGACTGAAAAACGCGGCAGCTTCAAAGCTTGGACGGTGTTGTTGGCGATTGCCGCGTTCTCGCTGTCGTTGTTGGGTACTTTCTTGGTTCGTTCGGGTGTTCTGACTTCGGTGCACGCGTTTGCGTCAGACCCCAAGCGCGGTGTGTTTGTGTTGATCTTCTTGGCTGTTGTGGTGGGCTCGTCGCTGACCTTGTTTGCCTGGCGTGCACCCCGCGTGACCTTGGGTGGGCGCATGGGCTTGGTGTCGCGTGAGTCGTTCTTGTTGGCCAACAGTGTGCTGTTGGTGGTGGCCACGGCGGCTGTTTTGTTGGGCACGATTTATCCGCTCATCATTGACGCGCTGAACTTGGGCAAGCTGTCGGTGGGTCCACCGTATTTCAATGCGGTGTTTGCGCCGCTGTTGGTGCCCACGGTGTTTTTGATGATTCCTGGTTCGGTGGCGCGTTGGCGCGATGCCACTGTGCGTGAGATTGCCTACACCTTGCGTTGGACAGCCCTGGCTGCGCTGGCGTTGGCTGTGGCTTTGCCCTTTGTGTTGGGTGGTTGGTCGTTCGGTGCGGCGTTTGGTTTGTTTCTGGGCTGCTGGGTGGCCTTGGGCACGCTGCAGCAAGTGCTGGACCGTGTGCGCAAACCAGGGCGCATTGGTGCATCGTTCTGGGGCCAGCATGTGGCCCACTTGGGCATGGCGGTGTTGGTCATTGGCATCACGGGCGTCAAGTGCTACGAGGTCGAGCGCGATGTGCGCATGCAAGTGGGCGATGTGGTGACGATTGCGCCTTACACCTTCCGCTTGGATTCTTTCAGCGACGTGCGTGGCCCCAATTACAAGGCCGTGCGGGCCGATGTGCAGGTGTTGCGCAACGCTGAGTTGATCGAGGTCTTGCAGCCAGAGAAGCGCCGTTACTTCTCGTCGGCCATGCCCATGACCGAGGCAGGCATTGATTCGGGCTTCATGCGCGACCTGTATGTGTCGCTGGGTGAGCCGCTCAACGATGCACGCACCGAATGGAGCATGCGTGTGTACTACAAGCCCTTTGTGCCTTGGTTGTGGGGCGGCATTTTGTTGATGGTGTTGGGCGGTCTGTTGGCTGCGCTGGACCGTCGCTATCGCAAATCTACCCAGCGGGTGGACGCATGAAAAAAGTATTTATTCCTTTGATTGTTTTTTTGGGGCTGGTGGTGTTTTTGGCCATCGGCCTGCAGCGTGATCCGCGTGAAATTCCATCGCCTTTGCTGAACAAACCGGCGCCTGACTTCAGCTTGTCCACCTTGGAAGGTGACGAGAAGTTTTCGCCCGCACAGATGCAAGGCAAGGTCTGGATGTTCAATGTGTGGGCCACCTGGTGTGTGGCATGCCGCGAAGAACACCCCGTGCTGGTGGCGTTTGCGCAAAAACATAATGTGCCGATTGTGGGTTTGAGCTACAAAGAAATTCAACCGCAAGACGAAGCGGCCAAGTCCAGCCCCGAGGTCAAGCTGCAAGTCGCGCGTGAGCGCAGCGTGGTGTGGCTCAAGCGCCATGGCAACCCTTATGTCACCTCGGTCATGGACCTGGATGGCCGGGTCGGTATTCACTACGGCGTGTATGGCGTGCCCGAGACTTACATCATCGACAAGCAAGGTGTGATTCGTTACAAGCGCGTGGGCGTGGTCACACCTGAATTGCTGGCCGACAAAATCTTGCCGCTGATCAACGAGTTGAACAAATCATGAAACAGCTTTGGGTCCATGGGCTGAGGGGTGTATGTGTGGTACTGCTGACTGCCAGTGTGTGCTTCGGTCTTCATGCACAGCCTGCCGCATCCACGCCAGCGTTGCGTGAAGCGGCACCGATGGCCGAAGACCCTCAACTCGAAGCGCGCCTGGTAAATATTTCGCAAGAGCTGCGCTGCTTGGTGTGCCAAAACGAATCGCTGGCGTCTTCGCATGCCGAGTTGGCAGACGATCTGCGCCGCGAAGTGCGTGACCTGATTCGTCAAGGCAAAACGGACCAAGAGATCAAAGATTTTTTGGTGGCCCGCTACGGCGACTTTGTGTTGTATCGCCCCGAGGTCAAGCCTTTGACCTGGGTGCTGTGGTTTGGCCCCTTTGTGTTGTTGCTGGTGGCCGCTGTGTTTTTGGGTGTGTATTTGCGTCAACGTCGCCAGCAGCTTGTACCTGCGGTGTTGAGCGACGAAGAACGTGCCCGTGCCCAGCAATGGCTGAAAGGTTGATGTGAACCCCGCGCTTGCTTTTATTTTGTCGGCCATGGGCTTGGTGCTCGTGGTGATTGCCGTGTTGGCTGTCAGCTTGTGGCGTGGTTCACGCCAAGGTGCGGTGTTGGCTTCACATCTGCAAGACGCGGCGGCAGCTCCCGCCCAGGCCAATGCTGCGGTGTACCGCGAGCAATTGGCCGAGCTTGAGCGCGAATACCAGCTCGGTAATTTGAATGACGAAGAATTGCAAATTGCGCGTGATGAGTTGGCGCATCGTTTGTTGGAAGACGTCGGGCCCGATGCCTTGGCGCTGGACACACCGCATGACACCCCGCGTGCCGTAACGCCTGTGGTGTGGCGCAAGCCTTGGATCTTGATCTCGAGCTTGGTCTTTGTGGTGCCCGTCTCGGCCATGCTGATGTATGCGGTATTGGGCCAACCGGCGGCACTGGACCCCATGGCTTTGAAGCAAGGCGTGGACAACACGGCAGAAGTGACCCCCGAAAAACTCACTGAGATGGCCACAGCCTTGACGCGTCGTTTGCAAGACGAGCCCAACAGCGTGGAAGGCTGGATCATGCTGGGTCGTGTGCAACGCGCGCGTGGGCAGTTTGCCGAAGCCGATGAGGCCTTGCGCAAAGCCCTCAATCTGAGCCAAGACGACAACTTGGCGATTGAACGCGCCGAAGTGTTGGCGCAAAAAAATGGTGGTGATTTCGCGGGCGAACCTTGGGCCATCATCCAACGAGTGTTGACTGCTGACCCGCATCATCTCAATGCCTTGTTCTTGGCCGGCAGTGCGTCGTATTCAGAGCAAAACTTCCGTTCAGCTTTGCGCTTTTGGGAGCGTGCGCGTGAGGTGGTACCGGCCGATTCGCCCGATGCGCCTGAGCTCGATCGCGCCATCGCCGAAGCTCGCGACAAAATGGGCTTGCCTTCTAGCCCACCCCGTGCGGCCGATGCCAGCACCACCTCTGCTGCCAGCGCACAGACGCGCATCAGCGGGCGTGTGAGCTTGATCAAAGAGTTGGCCGACAAAGCCGCCCCCACCGATACCGTGTTTGTCTATGCCACAGCCGTGAGCGGTTCACGCATGCCGGTGGCGATTGTGCGCACCACGGTCGCAAACTTGCCGTTTGATTTTGTGCTTGACGACAGCACGTCCATGAACCCCAGCGCCAAGCTATCTAGCTTGGCCGAGGTGACGGTGCGCGTGCGTATTTCCAAGAGTGGACAAGCGATGGCCCAACCCGGTGATTTGGGCGTGAGCGTGAGCCCCGTCAAACTCGGTAGCAGCGGTTTGAACTTGATGGTGCGTGAGGCTTTGCAATAGCTCAGACCGACGCACCATAAAAAAAGCCCCGACGCCGGGGCTTTCTTCATGGTGTGCTGTGCAGGGTCAGAGCAAGCCGTGGGTGCGTGCAAAGTGCAGCGTTTGGGTGCGGCTCTTGACGTTCAAACGGCGGAACAAGCGCCAGAGGTGAACCTTCACCGTGTGCTCACTGATGTCGAGCTCGGTGGCGATGTCGCGGTTGCTCAAACCACGGTCGAGCATGATGATCAGTTGCTTTTGGCGTTTGGACAGCTTTGTGTCGCCCGATACGGCCACTTCCTCATCAGGATTGTCGGCAGCAAACAAACCTTGGATGGCGGCGGTGATTTCAGCCGCAGGGGTGGTTTTCTCGATGTACAAGTCGGCACCTGCTTCGATGCAGGTTTCTTCGGCTTCGCCAGCAGGCATGGACGAGATCACCACCAACGGCACTTCGCCGTACATTTTTTTCACTTCGCTCACAGCGCTGGTGCCTTTGACGCCGGGCAACAAGAGGTCGAGTACAAACAATTCAGGTTCACCGTTTTTGATGATGGCAGCTTGCAATTCGCTGAACTTTTCCAATTCGACAACCTTTGCCGCTGAACGCATGCGACGCAACAACATGGCGATCGCTTGGCGAACTAAAGGATGGTCGTCGATGATGTACATACTCATTTTCATTACTCCTGCTGAATACTTAGTAGTTTAGCCCCATTGCCTGACGTACATCCTTCATGGTTTCCCGAGCGGTGATGCGAGCTTTTTCAGTACCCGCATCGACGATGTCACGCACGATTTTGGGGTTGCTGATATAGGGCTCAGCGCGTTCGAGCATGGGTTGCTGCTCGCGCAAGATGGCTTCGATGATGGGTTGCTTGCAGTCCAAGCAGCCAATGCCTGCGGTGGTGCAACCTTTTGACACCCACTGGCGTTGGCCTTCATCGGAATAGACCAAATGGAATTGCCAGACCGGACATTTATCAGGATTGCCCACATCCGTGCGTTTGATGCGGGCAGGATCGGTGGGCATGCGTTTGACCTTGTGCTCCAAGGTAGCGCGGTCTTCGCGAATGGCAATCGAGTTGTTGTAGCTCTTGCTCATCTTGGCGCCATCCAAGCCGGGCAGGCGGCTGGCTTCGGTCAGCAAGGCTTGGGGCTCGGGCAAGATGACTTTGCCTGTGCCCTTGAAGTAACCGCCCAAACGTTCGCGGTCTTGCGCGTCCAATTCAGGCGCGGAGGCGATGTAGCCCATTGCGCCCTCCAAGGCTTTGGCGTCGCCCGTTTCTTGGTAGGTCTTGCGTGATTTCTCGAAGCGCTTGACGCTGTCTTTGGGCAGTTTGGCCAGCGAGGCTTGTACTTTGTCTTCGGCGTTGATTTCACGGCCGTACAAATGGTTGAAGCGACGCGCCGCCTCACGGGTCAGTTCGACGTGGCTGGCTTGGTCTTCCCCCACGGGCACGTACTTGGCTTTGTAAATCAAGATGTCGGCCGCTTGCAGCAGCGGATAGCCCAAGAAGCCATAGGTGGCCAAGTCTTTGTCTTTGAGCTTTTCCTGTTGGTCTTTGTAGGTGGGCACGCGCTCGAGCCAGCCCAGAGGTGTGCCCATGGCCAAGAGGGTGAACAGCTCGGCGTGTTCGGGCAAACGGCTTTGCAAGAAGATCGTGCATTGGTTGGGGTCCAGGCCTGCGGCCAACCAATCGATCACCATTTCGTAGACGTTCTTCTCGATCACCTCGCGGCTCTCGTAGTGCGTGGTCAGGGCATGCCAGTCGGCCACGAAGTAGTAGCAGTCCATCTCCGACTGCAGGCGCACCCAGTTTTTCAGGGCGCCGTGGTAGTGGCCAAGGTGCAAGGCGCCCGTGGGGCGCATGCCAGAGAGAACGCGTTCTTTCATGGGATTTTCTTTACTTCAACAAAAATGCCAAGGGGCTGAGCATGAGGCTCAGAACTTCAAAGGTCAGGCTCATCAGCGGATTCATCCACAGGGTGTCGACCACTTTCAACACCACCAGAGCGATGACGATGTACATGCCCCAGGGCTCGACCCTGGACAACCACAGCGCTTGCTTCCAGGGCAGCAAGCCGACCAAAATTCGCCCACCATCGAGTGGGGGCAGCGGAAATAAATTGAAGGCAAACATCACGGCGTTGACTTTGACGCCGGCTTTGCACATTTCAATGAAAAAGCGTTCCTCTACACCATAGCCAATCAAGGCGTACATCGCGATGGCCCAGACAAAGGCCTGCACAAAGTTGGCGGCTGGACCGGCCAAGGCGACCCAGATCATGTCGCGCTTGGGATGGTTCAAATTGCCAAAACGCACGGGCACCGGGCGGGCATAGCCGAGTAAAAAATTGCCGCCAGTGGCGAGGTAGAGCACCACGGGCATCACCAAGGTCCCCATGGGATCGATGTGGGGCATGGGGTTGAGGCTGACGCGGCCTTGCATCCAGGCGGTGTCGTCACCGCGCAAATGCGCCACATAGCCGTGTGCTGCCTCGTGCAAGGTGATCGCAAAGATCACGGGCAAGGCATAAATCAGAATGGTTTGGATCAGGTCAGGAAAATTCACGCCGTCATTGTCTCATCCCACACGCTGCGCCTCGCATGACAGTTGGGTCACAAACCCAAGACATTCAGCGGGCCGCGTCCCTGACGGATCAAGACGGGTTCACCCCCGCCATCCATGGGCGTGAGGTCGACCACGGTGGTGGGCTCCAGGGGGCAGGCCCCAGCGTCGATCACGGCCGCGAGTTCGTGTTCAAAGCGGTCGCGAATTTCTTCGGCGTCGTTCATGGGGTCGGTCTCGCCCGGTGGAATGAGCGTGGTGGCCAATAACGGGGCGCCGTGGAGCTCGAGCAGGTCGAGCAGTGTTTGATTCAGTGGCACGCGCAGACCAATGGTTTTGCGTTGTGGGTGACTGACGCGGCGCGGCACTTCTTTGGTGGCTTCCAAAATAAAGGTGTAGGCCCCGGGCGTGGCGGCTTTGAGCAAACGGTATTGGCGGTTGTCGACGCGTGCGTAATTGGCCAGCTCCGACAAGTCGCGGCACATCAAAGTGAGGTGGTGTTTGTCGTCAACCTGGCGAATGCGACGCATGTGTTCGACCGCAGATTTGTCGTCCAGGTGGCAGACCAGGGCGTAGCTGGAGTCGGTGGGCACAGCGACCACACCGCCGCGCTCAAGCAGGGCGACGGCTTGCTTGAGCAAGCGTGGTTGCGGATTGTCCGGGTGGACGTGTAAAAACTGAGCCATGCAATACCTGTGTCAGTCAGAAGTGAGGGTGCGTTCGCGTACGCTCAACCACCCCGCGCCCAGGCCACACAACGCAATGAGCAACATGCCCAGCATGGCTATTTGATCGGGCACATGCGAGAAGACCAGCCAGCCGCCCAAGGTGGCAAATGCAATGCTGCTGTAGAGCACGGGCGTGATCGTGGCGGCAGACGCCCGCGAGAACGCGACGATCAACAAATAATGCCCCATGGTGCCCATCAAGCCCACGACGCACATCAACACCCATTGAAACAGGCTGAGGTCGGTGGTCCAGGCGCCCAGCACCATCACCGAGGCAATGACGGTCCCAACCCATCCGGTGTAGAGATGCATGGTGATCGGGCTTTCGGTTTTGGCCATGTGGCTGGTCAGAATTTGAAAGCTGGCATACGACAGCACCATCACCAGGGGCAACCAGGCAGAGCTGGCATCCATGCTACCGCCGGGGCGCACGATCAGTAATGCGCCGCACAAACCACCGATGACAAACAGCCAGCGCAGGCGCGAGACTTTTTCTTTCATGACACAGCGCGCCAGGAGGGTGACCACCAACGGTGTGAGCATGGCGATGGCGCTGAACTCAGCCACGGGCATGCGTCGCAGGCTGGCAAAGGCCAGCACACTGCACATCAGCAGCAGCAAACCGCGCACCATTTGCAGCTTGAAGCTCTGGGTTCGAAACAGTGTCATGCCGCGCCGTGGCCACATCACCGCCGTGGTCGCAACGGCCTGAAACGCGTAGCGAAACCACAGCACCATCAGCAGCGGCACGCTGGCGATCAGAAATTTGTTGGTGGTGTCGAGGACTGCAAAACAGGCGGTGGCGGTGATGGCGCAGGCCATGCCGGAATAGGCCAGTTTGCGGGCGTGAGCAGTCATTGGATGCGGTGGGACAGCAGCTCCCACACGGGTGTCAGCTGTCCGGGCAACCAAGGCAAGGTGCCCAAGTCGATGCGGCTCTCATCCGGGCTGTGAAAATCGCTACCACGCGAAGCCACAAGGTTGAACTCGCGCGCCATGTCGGCGTACTTGAGGTATTCGGGCGGCGTGTGGCTACCAGTCACCACCTCAACGCCTTGGCCACCGTGGGTCTTGAACTCGGTGAACAGGGCGTACTCCTCGTTGGCCGTGAAGTTGTAGCGCCCGGGGTGGGCAATCACGGCTGCGCCACCGGCTTGGGTGATCCATTGCACCGCGTCTTTGAGCGCCGCCCAGCGGTGCGGCACAAAGCCTGGTTTGCCTTCGGTGAGGTAATTGCGAAACACCTCGGGGGTGTCTTGGCACACGCCAGCTTCGACCAAAAAGCGGGCGAAGTGGGTGCGTGAAATCAGCTCGGGGTTGCCCACGTACTTGAGTGCGCCTTCGTAAGCACCGTGAATGCCCACTTGGGCCAAGCCTGCCGACATTTCCTGGGCACGTTCGCCGCGTCCGTTGCGGGTGCGATGCAGACCTTGCACGATGCGTGGATCTTCGGCATCAAATCCCAAACCGACGATGTGCACAGTCTGGTTGGCAAAGGTGACGGAAATTTCGGTGCCGGTGAGGTACTTCATGCCCTGCGCTTTGGCAGCGGCGGCGGCACGGTCTTGGCCACC
>Ga0228699_1000308_pt1 | contig 40606 bp, 24 predicted proteins | sample McNCre217_Aug_MG_FD_178016 | JGI IMG/M metagenome (GOLD analysis project Ga0228699, IMG submission 178016) | Freshwater microbial communities from McNutts Creek, Athens, Georgia, United States - 2-17_Aug_MG | ecosystem: Environmental > Aquatic > Freshwater > Creek | place: USA: Georgia... | reverse complement strand
GCTTCAGAATTATTTACAGAGTTATTCGGTAGAGATCAAGACGTCACGAGTGGGAGGTACGCAGGTGGGTAGTATTGTGTTTGATGCTGGTGTGAGTGTGAGTAAGGCCTCGAGTAGTTCGAGTGCTTTTGTGTTTACGGTGACTAGTGGTGGGGAGGTACAGTTTAATAATTCCTTGAGTTTACGTAATAGTACGAGTTGGCCTAATTATGTGGGTTATAGTATGTTGGTGAATGCTGGTGGTAATGTCCGGGTGGGTGGCGTATTGGATTTGAGTAGTATAAACTCTTCTTATGGGGGAGGTAGCTTAGCGGTTGGCAGTTCAGTTAGCATGGTAGTAGGAGGAGATTTGTTGGTGAGTGGCAGTGGACAGATATTGAGTAATGGGGGCTATAATTCGGCGCCTACTAATCATTATTCATATGGAGGATCAGGCGGTTCTCAGAGTTATGTAGTGAGTGGCGGAATCGATTTGGCTTTGGGCAGTGTATTGAGTTCTCTTGGGGGTAATGGGTATAATTCGTCCTCCTATGTTACCTATGGTGGAACTGGGGGTAACATTAGCTTGAGTGCTACGAATCGGGTTTTGATGCGTGGGAGTGTACAGAGTGTAGGCGGTAATGGATATCAGGGGGGATCTGGGGGAGTTTTGAGTGTGAGTAGCAGTGGTAGTTATGTGGATTACAGTGGCGTGTTGAGTAGTGCAGGGGGTAATGGATATGCTGCGGGTTATACGGCGGGCTATGGAGGTAATGTGAGCTTGAGTGGTTTTGGGGGTTTGAGTTTGCGGGGGGATGTGAATGGGGGTCCTGGCTTGATTGGTTATGGTGTGGGCGGTAATATTAGTTTAAGTGATGGCAATGGGGTATTGACTTCAGGCGGTGGTGTGAATGATGGTTTGGTGGGGGGGGTATTGAAGGGAGTGAATGTGAGTAAGTCGGGTGTGGGCGTGTTGGGAATCGGGGGGGCGAATGCGTATACGGGAGCCACCAACTTAAATGCAGGTTCCATCGTCTTGAATATTGCTGAAGGAATTCCGTCAACGAGTGATTTAACGATGGCGGCTAATACCGTTTTTGACCTACATGGATTTAACAATACTGTGAAGTCCATTACGGGGGTCAGCACAAGTAAGATTACGAATAGCGCATCGAGTCCGGTTACCCTAAGTTTTGGTACGAATACATCGACCTATAGTGGATTAATTGAAGATGGAACCGGGGTTCTTAATCTTCAAAAGATTGGATCAGGTACGACAACGTTGTCAACGACCGCAAATACTTACACAGGAACAACGACGATTTCGGGTGGTATTTTGGCTATCAGTCATGCCTTATCATTAGGTTCAGCAACGGGTGCTACGGTGGCTAATGGGGGGTATTTGCAATTAAACAACGTCACAGTTTCTGCTGAACCTTTGACGCTTTACACTGCTTCTACGTCTGGGACTTTACGCGCCATGTCTGGGACCAATAGTTGGAATAATTCGATTAATTTAGGCAGTGCTTCATCTGTCTATGTGGAATCGGGTGCAAGTTTGGTGATTGCGCCATCGAGCGGTGCAGCTATTCAAGGGACCAATACAAATTTGACTGTATATACCTTAGGGAACTTAACGATTACAGGAGAAATTGCCACAGGTAATGCGACATTGACGAAGAACAATGCGGGTGTTTTGACCTTGAATGGGGCCAATTCTTACAACGGTTTGACTACGCTGAATGATGGCCAAACGATTATCAAAAATGAATTAGGTTTAGGTTCTAATTTGGCAGGAACGACGCTAGGGGCGACGGCCAATTTAACATTGGATGGAGCGCTGAATGTGACGGGAGAAACGTTGACCATGACCAGTAATGCCATAACGGCCAATGGATCTTTATTGACGAAAAACGGTGCGAGTTCATGGTCCGGGAATATCTCGCTGAATGGAACGAGCGTATTTTGGAATACGGAATCCGATTTAAATGTTAGCGGAAATATTACAAATGCAAGTACGCTTTGGACCGTTGGAAGAAGCGCTGCAAGCACCGGAAATTTAACAATCAATGGAACGATTTCTGGAGCGGGTGCTTTGGAAAAAACAGGTAGTGGAATCCTATTATTGAATGCAGCAAACACGTATACAGGCTTAAGTAAAATTACAGCAGGAACGTTGCGAATGGGTATCGCCAATGCCATCAATAATGCAAATGCATTAACCTTAAACGGTGGAGAATTACAGACAAATGGTTTTGACCAAACACTCGCTACCTTAAACGTCATTGCGAATTCGTCAATTTTATTAGGAGCGTCTACCCCGCATGCGCTTCGCATCGGCGCGCTAGGAACCTTCTATTTTAAAATGTTGAAATTGTACGGTTGGGAAGGAAGTTACAGTGCAGGAACGAGTGGGACAGCAGGTCAAATTTTTATTGGGAATAGCTCAACCTTGAACCAAGAAAAAAAGGATCAAATTCGTTTTTATGATCCGGCCAACCCAACGAATAAATATGCGCCTTTGCATTTGTCAACAGGCGAAGTGGTTCCCGATGGGACAGCGAATGCCACATCCGGAAAGTCGAATGTTCGGATATCGAATGAGCCAACAATCAATGGCGTTTGGTCCGTTTCAGGAACGACGAATACGTTTACTCCAACGGATGAGAATGCCAATATCTTTTCAGGTGATTTGAATTTGTCAACCGGTAAGTTTGCTAATGGCTATTCTGTAATCATTAATTCAAGCCTAGTAGGCGCTTCGCAAGCTGGAATTATTGTCGTAGATGATCCGGTAACACCCACCTTTAGCACAACGTCTACAGCAAGTTTGACCGTGAATGCGGGGGCAGATTTGAAGGTAAATCAAGCCCTGAATTTGGGTTCACCGAGTCCAACAACGCTGTCGGGAATCTCGTTGGTCTTAACTAGTGCTGGGAACATCAATGTGAATGCTAATGTGAGTACCACAGCAGCGAGTGTTAATTATGCAGGAACACCGTTTGCTGCTGGAAATATTACCCTTTCAGCCGCGGGATATGTTCGACTCGCCGCAGGGATGTCCATTAGTTCGCGGGGTGTAAGTAATACCTATCCTTCTACGGCGGGACGGGGAGGTAATGCGGGAAGTTTGACGATTACCGGGACGGGTGGTTTGAGTATTTTAGGGGATGTGACTTCCTCAGGTGGTGGCGCTTATTCTAATGGTTCCTATGTCGGGACGTCTGCGAATATTCTATTAAGAACCAATGCGGCCAATCTTACATCGGGTGCCGAAAATGATGGTGTTCTAGGGAAAATAAGTGGTGCGAATGTTACGCTTACTGGTACGGGTATGTATTTGTTTAAAGGGGCCAATGATTATTCAGGTAGCACTTCCGTTGCAGAAACGGCTTCATTGCGCTTAGGAGCTGCAAATGTGATTCCCGATTTAAGTGCTGTGTCACTTTCTTCAAGCTCAAATGTGTTGGAATTAGGCGATTATACGGAGACTGTGGGTAGCATTGCTGGAGCGGGTGTGATCAGAAGCGCTGGGTTAGTTTCATCAACGTTGAATACCGGAATTAACCTGACTAGTACCACATTTAGTGGTACGATTTCGGATGGTTCAGGTATCGTTTCGCTGACCAAACAAGGTAGCGGAACCCTCGTGTTATCTGGCCCTAATACTTATTCGGGATTGACGACCGTGAGTACCGGAATTCTGCAAATTACCCATGCGACAGGACTAGGTTCAAGTGCCCAAGGAACGGTCGTCGCCAATGGTGCTGAGTTGGATGTGCAAGGAAATTTATCGGTTGGGAACGAAGCATTAACGATATCGGGAACCGGTATTTCTTCTGCTGGGGTATTACGCTTAATGAGTGGTGATTTATCTTGGGCAGGCCCAATAAGTATCGCGGCAGCTAGTCGGATGGCTATCTCTTCGGGTTCTTGGAACCAAACGGGCGATGTGACGCTTAATCAATCGTTGGACATATATGCTTCGGGAACTGGGATAAAATTTGCAGGAGTCATATCGGGTGCGGGAGGCATATCTAAATACGATGTAGGCGCGATGGAATTAAGCGCTGCCAATACCTTTAGCGGGGACCTTGCCATGATTGGGGGGAATTTGACCATCAAACATGCATCAGCATTAGGAAATACAACAGGTAAAACGGTGATTGGTATGTTGGGGAATCTGACTTTGGATGGTGGATTGTCGATTCTCGGGGAAAGATTAGTATTGACTGGTAATTCAGCCTCGGGCAATGGAATATTGCGCAGCATCAATGGTTTAAATTCTTGGTCGGGAAGTGTGGAACTCGCGGGTTCTTTGGTCTACATTAATGCCGAATCTGGATTGGAAATTTCAGGCAATATTCTAAACAACATTACCAGTTTGACGCTAGGTCGGACGACAGGAACAGGTGCCGCCAATGTGCTGATCAGTGGAATCATTTCCGGTACGGGAGCTTTGGAAAAAACAGGAACCAATGAATTAACCTTGCAGGGCTTAAATACTTACATGGGTTATACCAAAGTCAACGGAGGAACATTAAAATTAGGTGCTGCGAATGTGATCCCGGATAATATTTTCACCCTGAACGGAGGGGAATTAAATACGAATGGATTCAGTGAAACCCTGGGAACTTTTAATATTACGGCAAACTCCAGCATTCGTTTGGGACCCACTACGCCACATGTTTTACGTGCGAATACCTTAGGTACTTTCTATTTCCGTATGTTGTACATCCGTGGCTGGGAAGGTGTTTATAACGGAGGTACTTCGGGAACCGCGGGTCAGATTTACCTCCAAAATTCCAATTTCTTAGTGCGCGATAAATTAGATCAAATTCGTTTTATCGATGAGACCAATAGCAATGCCAAATACGCGCCTTTGCAATTGTCCGACGGAGAAATCATCCCTACCGGTGCGGCCAATGTCGTGACAGGGCAAGCGAATATTCGGGTTTCCAACGAGCCTACTTTTAATGGCGCTTGGGCGCTTTCGGGTTCCACCAATACGTTTAATGCAAGTGATGATAATGCAAATATTAATTACCTCGAGTTACAGACAAATTTAGGTACGACGAATGTGGTCATTAATTCCGCTTTTGCGAATGGCAGCCAGGCCGGGGCTATCTTGTTTGATGAACCGATTGCCGTAACGACAAACAATACCGTCGCGCGTGCTTTTACGGTGACGGCTAGTCGGGATATTCATGTCAACCAAAATTTAGTGATAGGTTCCACGGCATCTACGACGAATCGGGCGCCGAGCGTTAGTTTTACGGCCGGCCAAAACATTCGAATTAATGCTGCTTTAAGTGTTAGTCCATCGGCGATTAATGTGGCTTCAAATTCAATCATCGCAAGTCCGTCGATCAACATGGTCGCTGGAGGAACTATTTATGTGGCGTCTACAGGTTCTGTTTCAAGCGCCGGTGGGGCAAATAGTAGTACGAGTTCGGCTGCTTTTGGGGGTGCTGGAGGTGCTTTGAGTTTACAGGCTGCCGGTTTGTCATTAGCGGGTAATTTATCAGCTGCCGGTGGAGTTTCATCGTATGGCGCTTCGAATTCAGGTGTAGGGGCGAATGTGACTTTCCAAAATACCAATTTGAATTTTGTCGATAATGATGGGCAAACAGCTGGAATTATTTCGGGTGCAGCAATCATCAAGAATGGGGCAGGTATCCTGCAATTAAAGGGTTCAAATGCGTACACAGGGGCTACGAATGTTAATGTAGGAACAATTTTCATGGGTTCTGCAGGGGCAATTCCTACTACGAGTGCTGTTGCATTATCTGCAGGAACGGTCTGGGATTTAAATGGAATCAATGCGATTGTTGCTAATATTTCAGGTGCGGGAACCATTCGAAGTTCTTATGCTGGAGTGTCAAATTTATTGACTTTTGGTAGTGATAATGCGAGTACTACATTTACGGGATTGATTGAGGATGGATTATCAACACTGTCCCTTTATAAGACTGGATCGGGAAGTTTTCAGCCAACATATGCGAATACGTATAGTGGAGCGACAACCGTCGCGGCAGGAACTTGGATTGCCACTCAGGCTAATGCATTCGGCTCAAATGCGGGGGGAACTTCGGTTCTTTCGGGTGCCGTGGCACAATTGAAGGGTCCCTTGAATTTTGGAACGGAGAATTTTACGATTGCCGGAACGGGAATTTCATCGAATGGCGCTTTGCAAATACAAACAGGTATTGTAACGATTGGTGGGACATTGGCAGTCGGTTCGGTTGCGACAACCCTTAAAGTCGAATCAACAGGATTGAATTTAAATGGAGATATCAGCATACCTACGGGTGGGTTAACCTATCTAGGAACAGGAACGACCCAATTAAATATAGCGGGAAATATCAATTCGGCTGTTGGTCAAATCGTCAATGGCATTTCAGAAACGACAATCTCGGGCATAATCAGTGGTGCGGGTTCGTTGACCAAACGCGGCCTAGGAAATATTACACTCACCAATGCCAATACCTTTACGGGTGCTGTTTCTGTTGAGGTAGGAAACATGACCATTACTCACAACCAGGCTTTAGGTTTAGGCACGGGTACTACTTCGATTGCGGCCTTATCTAAATTGATTTTACCTGGCGGAATTACAGTTGCTGCTGAGGTGTTGAATTTGGCAGGATCGGCATCGGGTGTGGCGACTTTGGTCTCGCAAGGGGGAGCAAATGCGTGGAATGGAACGATTAATTTAAGTGGAACGACAAATACGCTTCTTCCTGAAACCGATTTGGTGATTGGCGGAAATATCGTGAATGCGGGGACAATTTTAAATGTGGGAACGCCTGTGAATGCGTCGACATTGCGATTCAATGGAATTATTTCGGGCGCTGGGGCCTTTGAAAAAACAGGCTTGAGCACGGTGGAATTTGGGGCACAAAATACTTATACCGGATATACCAAAGTGGCTTCGGGAATTTTACGTTTGGCAAGTAATGAAACCATTCCGAATGCGGGTGTGATCTATTTGGATGGCGGGGAGTTTCAAACAAATGGCTATTCGGAAACGATTGGTACGTTGCATGTGACCAATCATTCGCAGATTACCTTGGGTTCGGGCGCACATGTATTGACCTTTAATGCCATGGGAGATTTCAACTTCCGAAAATTACGGATTAATGGTTGGCTTGGAGCCTATGGTTCCGGCACTAGCGGTACAGATGGGCAGATATTCTGGGGAAATTCAGCATTCTTGATACGTGAAAAATTAGATCAAATTCGTTTCTATAATGCCGTGGGTCCGAGTACCCATTACACGATACAATTAGCTACAGGGGAATTGGTTCCGATGGCCGATATCACGAATGTGACGGGTCAAAGTAATATTCGTATTTCGGATGAAGTTCGTACGAATGGGGCCTTTGTGCTGGCATCTGGTGTCTATACATTTACGCCTTCGGATGACAATGCCATTATCAATGCAACGGAGTTAAGAGGTTTATTGGCCGCGAATTCGGTGGTGATTAATACCGCAAGCCCTACGGGTACGCAATATGGTTCCGTATTATTCGATGTGGATATGCCGGCGTTGGGTACACCTACGGTGGTTAATACACAAACCGTGAATGCGGGCGCTAATATTTGGCTTAATAAAAACTTGACTTATAGCCCTGTAGGAAGTACAGGTAAGGGGACAAATTTGATTTTCCGAGCAGCGAAAAATATTAGCGTGCTGGGTACATTGACAACGAATACCCTCTCTTCATCTTCGGGTACGAGCATTCCAGCGGCGGGAGATATTAGTTTTGAGGCGACGGAAAACTTGAAGATTGCTAGTGCGATTTCGGCTGTAGGGGGGAATAATACATCATCTGTGAATGGAGGAAATGGTGGCGCGATTCTCTTGAAAGGGATTGGTGGCATCACGATGCTGGCCAATGTGTCCAACAACGGAGGAACTTCCGCAAGCGGTGGAGTTTATAATGGTATTTCAGGATCAGTCATCATTCAAACGGAAAATGCAACCCAAACAACAGGTGGCGGAGTGAATGATGGGCAGTCGGCCGGTGTATTCAATGGTCTAAATATCACAAAAGAAGGAAGCGGTATTTTTATGCTGAAAGGTGCGAATACCTACACGGGAAACACGACGGTGAATGCAGGAACCTTGCGTTTAGGGGCTTCGGAATCAATCACCAATTCGAGTATTTTGACGGTGAATGCCTCAGGGATTTTTGAAATGAAGGATTTTAATGAGACGGTCAATAATATAGCAGGCTCAGGAATCATTCGAAATGGGGGTGCGTCGACGAGTTTATTGACAGTGGGGGCCAATAATTTAGCCAGTACCTACAGTGGAATATTGGAGAATGGCGGCGGTGTTTTGGCCTTGACTAAAAACGGTACGGGAATTTTAACCTTGTCGAATGCGAATACGTATTCAGGGGCGACCTTGTTGAATTCGGGAGGTATTTTGGCAACGAATAATACGGCATTGGGTGATGCGCTTGGGACTACGACGGTGGCATCGGGTGCGGTGCTTCAAATCCAAGGTGGGATCCAAGTGGCGGAAAATGTGACCCTTAGCGGTACAGGATTAAGTTCATTAGGGGCACTGATTAGTAAGAGCGGGGATAATGTTTGGCAAGGGAATATAACAACAGGTACCGCAGCTACGTCTATTCGGGTGGATGTGGGGAATTTTACCATGCAGGGAAGCACCACGATGGGAGGGAATCTGACGATTGGGGGAGCTGGTTCGAGTTTAATACATTCGGGCGCATTGATTTCTACGGGTGTGTTGACCTGGGATGGAGCACTTGTACAAACCTATTCCGGTCGGATTTCAGGTTCTGCGAATGTGGTAAAAAGTGGAACGGGAAATGTGACTTTGAGCGGCGAAAATACGTATACGGGAACGATGACTTTGTCTGCAGGATCTTTGATTTTACAGCATGCGAATGCCTTAGGGACTGCGCTGGGGTCAACGACCGTGAACTCCGGGACGAGTTTGATTTTGGATGGAGGTATATCGATTGCGTCTGAGACATTGCTATTGAATGGCGCCTTGGCGAGTGGAACGGGAGCTTTGCGATCGATTAATGGGGCGAATGCCTTTTTAGGGCCGATTACCACCGGAGGGTCTTTGGTTTACATCAATGCAGAAAGTGATTTAAGTTTAGGAAGCATTTCGAATTCGATTAGTTTGACCTTGGGTTCTGCGACGGGCGCGGGAAATATTGTGTTAACTGCAGGTATTTCGGGAGGAGGATCTTTGGAAAAAACGAGTACGAATCGCTTGACTTGGAATGCGACTAGCTCGTATTCGGGCTTAACTCGCTTGACGGCTGGAACGATGCATTTGGGTATTGCGCAGGCTATTCCTGCGGCGAGTGCCTTTTATTTCAATGGGGGAACTTTGGTCACCAATAATTATTCCAATACGCTAGGGACGCTTTATTTGACTAACAACTCGGTGTTGGAATTGGGAACAAGTGCGGCACATAATTTGATCTTTTCGAGCATCAGTCAATTATTTGATTTTAAGCGTTTGAGCATCAAAGGCTGGCAGGGTGATTATACCAATATTACGCCAGGAACGGTGGGGCGGGTGAAATTTACGTCATCTGTGAGTACTTATGTGCTCGATCAAATCTTGTTTGAAAGTCCTACGCCAACTTATCATTATGCGAATATGATTACGGACGGAACGTTTGAGATTGTTCCTGGGGCAAATATGATTGTCAATCCGACGAGTTATAGCAATGTGATTTTGAGTACGGCAACGCCGAGTAATGGGACTTGGAGTGCCTTGACTGGGGGCGTTTACACCTTCACGCCTAATACGGATAATGCGATTTTGAATGTAACGGAGGTCCAAACAAAACTGGCCACAGGGGATGTGACTGTGCTTACTTCGAATGGTTCTGGAACCCAGTCGGGGGCAATTATTGTCGTGGGGGCATTATCAGCATCGAATGCTTCAGCGGCTGCTCGTAAATTAACATTGACCGCTCGTGGAACGGTGAATGTGTATGCGGGGATGACCTTGGGCTCGTCGACAGCTGCCGTTTCCTATCCGGGAATTGAGGCATATTTCGAATCGTTGACAGGGGATGTGAATGTTTCTTCTGCGGGTTCTATTACCACTTCGGCCGGGAATTTAACCGGGAATGTGTCAGCATCACGTGCCGGAAATGCGGGCAATATTACGTTGAAGTCGGTAGGTGGCATCATGTTAAATGGACCTTTGACGGCTACCGGTGGAAATAATGCATCGACCTTCACGAATTCGGGTGGTGGAAATGGTGGAAATATTACGTTGGTCGGGCCCTTGGGAATAACGGCAAATGCGAATATCACGTCACAGGCGGGAAATAATGCCTTTGCGAGTAATTATGCCAATGCCTTTCCGGGAACTTTGACATTTGAAACGGATGCCTTGACGGATGCGAGTGGTCAGAATTTGGGACAAACGTCGACGAGTATCATCAAGGCAGGTAATGTCGTGAAGAATGGCTCGGGTACGATCTTGTTGCGCAATTACAGTTATGGCGGATTTGTATCGGGTGGTGTGGCCAACCAAACACCTTTAGTTTCTATTAATACGGGGACATTGAAATTGGGCACAGCATCAAGTATTTGGGATTTTGCCGATGTATCGGTGGCGTCGGGATCAATCTGGGATTTGGGAGGATATAGTGAGACGGTTGGTTCCATTGCGGGAGCTGGGACGATTCGGAATGTGCCAACTTTGACCTTGACTTATAATAATCCGAGTTTGACGACTAATTTTTCTGGTTTGTTGGAAGGTGCAATAGCCCTAGTTAAAAATGGTTCCACGGGTACATTGGAATTGAGTAGTGCGAATACGTTTACCGGTTTAACGACGATTTCGCAGGGTATCATTCGCTTGAAGCATGCGGATGGTTTGGGGACATCGGCGGGAGGAACGCTTGTGTCGGATGGAGCTAGTTTGCAATTGGATGGCGGTATTACGGTCGCGACTGAGGCATTGACTTTGAATGGAATCGGAGGTGGCTTGGGTTCATTGCGTAATATGACGGGTTCAAATACATATGCAGGTGCGATAACGTTGGGTACGCCGGCGGTACGGATTAATTCGGATGCGGGATTGTTGAGTATCTCGGGGGCTGTTTCAAATCCGAATGGATTGACGTTCGGTGGCGTTTCGAATGTGGATGTTTCGGGAGTAATCTCTGGGCCATCGACCTTGACAAAAGATGGAGCGGGTTATTTATTGTTGCGTGGGAATAACACTTATTCAGGTTTGACTACGGTTTCAGCAGGTAAATTATTTGTGGAATCTGCGAATGCGCTCGGTTCAACGGCCGCGGGGACGTCGGTGACAGCTGGTGCTAGTTTGCAATTACGCGGAGGTGTTTCGATGGCGGCAGAGCCTTTGACGATTAATGGATCGATGGCAGCGGGAGATGGGGCATTAGCGAGTACATCCGGAATAAATACGTGGACAGGGCCAGTGACTTTGGGGTCTGCGGCCGTTGTTTCAGCGGATGCGGATGAGTTGCGGATTTCGGGGTCGATTACGACTGCAGGATTTTTATTTAAATCAGGGAAAACGGCAGCATTAGGGAATGTGAAGGTATCGGGAATCATTTCGGGTGCTGGGATGGTGGAGAAGATAGGAGATGCGACTTTGACATTGAGTGGAAATAATACCTATACGGGCTACACGAAGGTGTCGGGTGGCGCGCTTTCGTTAGGAGCCAGTGAGGTAATTCCGAATGCAAATGCATTCTATTTCAATGGAGGAACATTACGTACCGAAGGATTTACCGAGACGACGGGTGTGGTGCATATTTCTGAAAATTCACAATTGCAATTTGCGCCGGGCGTACATCGGGTGACTTTTGCTTCGCCAGGAACTTTTACGGCAGGCAAATTATTGAATGTGTACGGTTGGGAAGGGGATTTTGCGATACCTTCCAGTGGCCAGCGACCTAACGTGGAGGATTCCGGAATGATTCAAACGAGTTCATCGCGCTATGTGACAATCAATGGGGTCTTGCGTTCAGCGGGTGGAATAAACCAATATGGACAGATCAATTTTACGGGATTCCCGGGTACGGCAGGTAAATTGTTTATCAATACGCGTTTGAGTTTGCCTTTATTGGAGCAAATCAAAATCATCAATGATGCCGATAGTTCAGTTCATTACTCGGTGCAACTAGGGAGTAATGAGATAGTGCCGGATTATACGCGGTAGGTTGGGTTGACGCTATACCTGTGCTTTCAAGAAATGCACAATAACCTCCAATCCCTTCTCAAAATGATCGTTATTCGGAATAACGATATCGCAAGAACGTTTGTGTGGGCGGATATATGCTTCATATGTGGGTTTTACATGGTATTTCCAACGGTACATCACGTCCTGTAAATCATAGCCGCGTTCCTCATTGTCGCGTTTGATGCGGCGCTTCAACTTCACCTTATCCTTGGCGTCAATGAAGATTTTCAAATCCAATAATTTGGCAACTTCTGGAAAATGAAAGACAAAAATTCCTTCCACCACCAAGATTTTGCGTGGATGGAAATGTAATAAATCAGGTACTTTCGTTGAATTGTTAAATGTGTATTCCGGTCGGGTTACGACTTCGCCTGAGCGTAATTTTTCAACATCCGCCGCAAAAGCTTCATCATCAATGGCACCTGGCAAATCGAAATTCTCAATACCATTATGGTCTTTGGTCTGATGTTCAATCGGACGATAATAATTGTCCTGCGATAATAAACAGATTTCATCAGCCGGAAACTGCTCCATCAAGCGCTTCAAAAAAAGCGTTTTGCCCGAAGCACTCCCTCCCGTAATTCCGATAATAAATGGTTTGTCGATGTTGCTCATATAAGCTACAAATTTGCGAAAAGCATCGCTAGGAATCAAGCCTCAACGAACGAATTTTACATAATCAGCCTCTTGGTCTTTGGATGTCTGAAAGTCGACGCGCATGTCGACCTCCCCAAATAATTGGATTAATTCATCCAATTTAAATAGGCGTTTTCCGCATCCTTCATGAATTCCGCCCGTAAGGATTTCTTCCATGATTACACAGCCATCCAACTTCAAAACGCGATCAATTTCATGCAACACACTGGCTGGGTCCTCCATCTCATGCAAGGAATTTAAAAGCCAAACCTGGTCCACCGACGCAGCTGCTAAAGGAATGGCTGAAGCTTCCGAATGCAGTATTTGTATGGGCGTTCCGACACGGGTTTGATAATGGTTTTCAAAATATGACAAACCTTCCTCGACGTCAGGCCAGTTTAAGACATCTTTATTCGGGTCCAATAAAAGTAATTCGCCCGCCGCATTTTCCGCCATCTGCTTAATCTCCCACCAAGCGGCTCCACATCCCAATGAGAGGATGCAATCTTCCTCCGACCATCCCGCAACTTCGAATAAACTTTTCTCCATGCAGCAAATTATCAATTCTGCTTATCTTTGACAAAAAAAAGAATGCTATGGCTTTATTTATCGCACCTACTGCCAGCGTCATGGGGCGCGTCAAAATTGAAAAAGATGTTACCATCTGGTATGGTGCTGTTGTTCGTGCTGATGTGGAGGAAATCCACCTAGGCGAAGGTTGCAATATTCAAGATAATGCCGTTTTGCACGCGGATGAGGGCGATAAAACGATCATTGGCGCGCGTGTGACCGTGGGTCATTCTGCTATTGTACATGGTGCGGAAATCGGGGAAGGATCCTTGATCGGCATGCATGCAACGGTTTTGAATCGGGCCAAAGTAGGAAAATGTTGTTTAATCGGCGCACATGCTTTAGTCACTGCGGGCATGGAAATTCCTGATTATTCATTGGTTTTAGGAAGTCCTGCCAAAGTAGTCAAAACCCTGAGTCCTGAGCAAATCGAAGCCTTAAAACACGGCGCGGATCATTATATTAAAATGGGTGCCAAACACGCTGCCGGCGAATATCCGCTGATCAAATCATGATTGAACTCATCCTCATCCGTCATGCCCACGCGGGACCTTATACGAGTCCGGATGAAGCCCGACATTTGTCGGAGAGAGGTATAAAAGAAGCCAAACAGCTCGCAACTATTCTTGCGGATTATCCCTTGCCAGATGGGATTTGGTATGTCTCAGATGCAATCAGAACCTTGGAAACGTATCGAATCTTAACGGCCCAACAAGCCGAGGTGTCGAAATATTGGTACCATGCTTCAGGACCTGCCTATTTGGAAAAAATAGTTCAAAGTGCTGCATCCTGCGTTTATCTCGTTGCACACAATCCTTCCATTTCTTATGTGGCTTCCTATTTATCTGGGGAGGACATTCAAATGGATACGGCCAATTTTGTACATTTGCAGTGGCCCACACTCGATTCTTGGGAGGAAGTTTCCCAAGGTAGTGCCACCGTCAAAAATCGCTTTTAATATGAAGAATCAAAAAATATTTCGTTGGGTTATCGTACTGTTTACGCTCTTGATGATTGCTTTGGCAATCGATATGGCGAGGAATACAACGGCGCCGTGGAATAAGAAGAAGGTAATCAGTCGTTAGTCCGGAGGGAATGAGTCCGGAGTCCGGAGGGAAATAGTCCGGAGTCCGGAGGGAAACAGTAGTCAGTTGTCAGTGGTCAGTCCGGAGGGAAATAGTCCGGAGGTTGTTAGTCATCTTTCAGCAGTAAAGGGGTATGGTTTCGAATTCTCCTTAAGTCATTTTATAACGTCCAACGTCAAATGTCTAACGTCCAAAAGACGCGAAGTATCGCGTCTCTACAGTCTAATGTCCAACGTCTAACGTCCAACGTCTAAAAGACGCGAAGTATCGCGTCTCTACAGTCTAATGTCCAACGTCTAACGTCCAACGACAACCGCCTGAATATGCTTCAAATGATGCACACAATGCCAAGCATATATCCCCAGCACTCGATCCAAACGATAGGTAATCCCTCGCTCCGGATGAAAATACGTCTTTGACCAATCCGACTCCTGCATCGTTTTCATCAAATAAACCCAACGCAAGTGAATGTATTTGATACCTTCAATCGACCATTGAAAAGGTGCTTCGTTGCCATCCGGCATCTCAGCCCAGGTATTTTCGTCGTAGGGTTTGATCGTCGGATTGTCTTCCGTCAATGCCATCTTGAAACGAATGTAGCTATTGATGTGGCTGTCGTATAGGTGATGAATCACTTTTCTTGCCGACCAGCCTCCTTCACGGTATGGCTTTTCCAACAAGCTTTCGTCCACATTCGCCAGTAAATCAGCCAATTGCCCTGGTAAGTCGGAGATAATTCCAATCCATTCCGCACGTAATTCTGGCGTAATGATTTCAGGTGCTGAAAACTTCCCAATGGGATATTGCAAAGGATTTAATTCTTCCATGTTATCGAGTATAAAAAGCCGTGATGTCAGCGCCTGCCTGACGTGTATGCGCAATCAGCGGATGAACCCCCTGGTGGATACTTTCCATCATTTCCTTACCACTTTCTTTGGCCAGTTGGGCTACATGCAACACATATTCAATTTCGCCCTCTTCCATTTCCAAAGGAACAACCACTTTATAAGCCTGATTTCCCAAAGCCGCCAAACGTGCCGCTTCTTTTTTCGCTGCCTCAAAACTGTTTTCGATGTCCGCTGTATCTACAGTAATGACTTGCGGTTCTTGAGTCATTTTTAATGCCAAAACTTCAGCGATTGCTTGGTCTAAGCCTTCCAACAACTTCCGGAACGCATGGTAATTTTTTCCATTGCGCATCCGCTCGCGAATCGATTGACGAATGAAATAAGTGATCGAATCTGTAACCGTTAAACCAATTTCAGCCGTCTGTTTAAAGATCAATGAACTCGGAGACATACCTGGAATCGTGTTTGGGTCATGTAAGACAACCACACCATCCGCAGTTAAAAATCCGTCAATCCGCGTACATACGCCAAATCCCAAATCATCAAAGGCTTGTTTTACCTGCGCCTGAATTTGCTGCAAATGAGCCAAAGATGCGTCCATCGGAATACGCTTGCGCGTTAATTTCGACTTGTATTTGGCATTAAAATCAAATACTTCCACCGACTCATCGATGACAATTTCCGTTGGTGGCAAGGCAACCGAAACTCCTTTTGGAGTCTGAATAACTCCACATGAGAACTCATTTCCGTTGACAAATGCCTCCAGTAACACCGCGTCCTCAGAATGCATCGAATGAATGCTTGCCTTCGTAACCGTATGAACAAAATATTCCTTTAGTGCAGCGTGTAATTCCGCCGGATGCACATAGGTCTGATGATTAAATCGCACTGGGAAACCGATGCCCTCATCTAAATTGACCATTTTTTGAAGCACATCTACTTGCTCCGCTTCTGAATAGGTAATCCATTGCTCCCGGTAAATCTCCTGAATGAACAAGCATTTTTTGATTGCTTGGTCAAATACTTCCAAAGAATCTTCCTTCACAAAAGCTAAGCCAATCGACGATCCCTGATGCGGCGCTTTGGCCACAAATGGAATTCCAATCGCTTTTTTGACTTGCTCGAACAAGGTCTCCCGACCGTACGCTTCGTAGTCGGCACGCTGCAACACAAAATATTTTTTATCCAAACCGACGCTCTTCGCAAGCCAATCGTTTTGTTTGATTTTGTCGATACCAATCGAAGAACCCAATAAACTTGGTCCTGAATACGGAATATTAAACCACTCCAATAATCCCTGAATACTTCCATCCTCTGCGCCAGGACCATGCATGGCGATGAATGCAAAATCGAAGTGATTAGCAAAATCTGCTGGGGAAATGGGTGTTCCGATTTCCTCCAACATGCTCGAATAATTGTCGATGTCGGTCAACGATTCTGTATAAACCGAAAACGGCGCACGCTGGTAAGCAGCAGGCGGGAAGAAATTTCGGATCGATTCCTGGTAGATAAGTTCTTCCTTGATTAATACAAAATTGCCTAAGCCGTCTACAAAAACGGGTACTGGGCTAAATAAAGCCTTATTGATATGGGCCATGGCCGTTTTGCCACCGGCAAAACTGATTTCACGCTCGCGCGCTTGTCCACCAAAAAATATTCCAATTCGCATCATCCTACTTTGATTTCTTCTACAGCTGTAATTTCGGGTACATCGCGTCGAATCGCTTCTTCTACGCCAGCGCGAAAGGTCATTGCCGACATATTACATGACTGGCAATTGCCGACCAACGCTAATTTTAACACATTTGCTGTCGTTATTTCGACAATCTCTACATTTCCGCCATCAGCAACTAGATAAGGTCTTATGCTATCTAAAGCTGTTTGGATTCTGGAATAGAGTGGGTGGTTTTCCATGTTTAAATCTATTGTGCGTTGTTAATCGCAATTTGTTGCGCCAAATTAGCTGCAATTTGTCCAAATGCATCGGCCGTCGGTCCTTCTTCCGCCGCGATCGGTTTTCCCGCATCACCGGCTTCCCGAATACCTTGTACCAAAGGCACCTCTCCTAAAAAGGGTACCTTATATTTCGTTGCTAATTCTTTGCCACCATCTTGACCGAATAAATAATATTTATTGTCGGGCAATTCCGCCGGTGTGAAATAAGCCATATTCTCTACCAAGCCCAAAATAGGCACATTGATGCCATTTTGTTTGAAAAATTGCAGGCCTTTTGTCGCATCAGAAAGAGCCACTTTTTGTGGGGTAGTGACGATAACTGCACCGGTCAATTTGATCAATTGCACCAATGTCAAGTGAATATCAGATGTTCCTGGAGGTAAGTCGATTAATAAATAATCTAATTCTTCCCAATTCGTATCGCCAAAGAACTGACGCAATGCTTGCGTCATCATTGGACCACGCCATGGCACAGGGCTTTCCGTAGGAGCTAAAAAGCCCATCGAAATTAACTTGATACCATATTGGTTAATGGGTTGAATGCGATTTTTGCCATTCACTTCTTGCACCAATGGTTGCATGTCTTCTGCACCAAACATCACCGGAATCGAAGGACCCGAAATGTCGGCATCTAAAATACCTACTTTGGCACCTGCCTTTTTCAAAGCCATCGCCAAATTCGCCGTAACCGTTGATTTACCCACACCACCTTTGCCAGAAGCCACCGCAATGACATTCTTAACTCCAGGAATTAAGGGGTCTTGTTGTTGCAAAGAAGTAACCTCTGCTGTCATGTTAATGACCACTTTCAAGTCAGGATGCACCAATTTCTGTATCGCATCTACACAATCTTGTCTGATTTTTTCCTTCAGCGGACAAGCGGGTGTGGTCAAAACGACCGTGAAGCGAACTTCACCTACGCCCAATTCAATATCTTTAATCATACCCAAAGTCACCAAATCCTTTTTCAGATCGGGTTCTTGGACCGTGCTCAATGCACCTAAGATGATTTCTTTCGTTACACTCAATTCTCCCATAATACGTTCTTTCCTTTCAAACCTCAAATATAGGGCTTTGTATTAAGATAAGGCCAATATTTGTTGGTCTATTTTTGCCAAAATCTTGGATGCATCGACACCCAATTTATCCCTTTCAATTTCCTGTCTTAAGTTGACCAAAATTTCACGATGCTGTGCGAATAATAATGGATGCGGTCGGTGCTGAACGGTGGCTAGGATATCGTTCCATTTTTTGGCGGTTGCCAACAAATCTTCCTCGAAATGTGCTTGTTTGAACCGGTCGTAGATGTATTGAACAGCCTGTTCTGTGGGGTGAATCATGTCCGACTGGTAAAATCGGTAATCTCGTAATTCGTCCATCATGATCTCATAAGCGGGGAAATAACTCACTTGATCAGGGAATTTCTTTGCCAAAGTATCTGCCGCCACGCGCAAAATAGCTTTTGATGTCGCATTTTCGGGTATCCCGTCGCGTGTATGTCGGACGGGTGAAACCGTTAGAATTATCTTGACATTCGGATTCGCTTGAACAAAATTTTCATAGGCCAAACAAATTTCTTCCACCGTGCTCTGTTTCTTGACAAATCGGGATGCGGCCTGTTTATGGCAGTTGGCAACCGCCCTTCCCAAGTTTTGGTCCTCGTAATAAAATGCCGTCCCCCAGGTGATAATCAGGAAATTACTAGACTTTAAAAATGCGATTGTTTTCGACTTAATTTCTGCGAGTCTCGTTAAAAAATCCGTGGGATTCTCGCCCATAAATTGCGAATGAAAATCCGGATGGACATAAAAATTCCCTTGCTGATATAAATCGCTGGCTTGTAAATTTTGCTCACGTAATCCCTGCAAAATGTTCAGTGGATGGAACATCGTACCCAAAGCCTGATTAGATACTTCCAAAGGCAATTGATCCAAACGCTTGCCCATGTTTTCCGCAAAACAAGATCCGATGCACAGGACATGACTGTTCGGTCCAAGCAAGTGGGTAGCGCGGGGTATGGAAAAGGTGGTGGTGAGGTTGATCATTATTTTTTGTAGAGACGCGATACTTCGCGTCTATTGTTTCCATGCATGGGCCAACTTTGTTGTAGAGACGCGATACTTCGCGTCTTAATATGATTACAAGACGCGACGTATCGCGTCTCTACTTTTTTGAAATTCGCGACGTATCGCGTCTCTACTTTTTTGAAAGACGCGAAGTATCGCGTCTCTACTTTTTTGAAAGACGCGAAGTATCGCGTCTCTACAATCCCTTCGCCCAACGATTCATTTTACTTTCCATGACATCCAATGGCATATTGCCATCTTTCAGGATTTCATCGTGGAAATCGGAAAGCTTAAATTTCGGTCCTAATTCCTTGCTCAAGCGTTCACGAATCTCGCGGATTTTCAATGCCCCAATTTTATAAGAAAGCGCCTGCGCTGGAATCGCCATATAACGTTCGATTTCCGCCGTTGCGCCCTGTTCTGAAATAGGTTCATTGTCCATCATATACTTGATGGCTTCCTCGCGGGTCATGTTTTTCGAGTGCATACCAGCATCCACAACTAAACGAATCGCCCGGTGAATTTCATCGCCTAAAGCACCCATATATTGGTAAGGGTCGGTGTATAGCCCCAACTCTTTTCCTAAGCTTTCTGTGTACAGGGCCCAACCTTCTGCATAGGCTGAATTTCCCCCAAAACGACGAAATTTAGGCAATTGGCTATTTTCTTGTTGGAGACTCACTTGGTAATGATGCCCAGGAATTGCCTCATGCAAGAATAAACTTTCCATGCCAGATGTCGTATTGAATTTGGTCGCATCCAAAATCGGGACATAGAAAATACCTGGACGTGTGCCATCTTCAGATCCTTGGAAATATTCCGCCGAAGCCGATGCCGCACGGAATGCCTCGGTTTGTCGGATTTCAAATGGTGTTTTGGGAACTCGTCCAAACATCGTCTTCAAAGCAGGTTCCATTTTTTTATGAATGGTTTCAAATGCAGCTAAGACCTCCGCTGATGTATGATAAGGCATGAATTTCTTGTCGGAACGCATGTGCTCAAAGAATGCTTTTAAGTCTCCTTGGAATCCAACGGCCTGTTTGGTCTTCTCCATTTCTGTCCGAATACGCTTCACTTCAGCCAAACCTGTTTGGTAAATTTCATCGGCTGGTTTATCGGTCGTTGTTAATACTTTAATCAAATATTGATAATACGCAGCTCCATTGGGAATCGCGGAAATACCACTCGTTGAACGAGATTTAGGAAGGTATTCCGTTTGTAAGAATTGTGCTAAGCGAGTATAGGCTGGGATGATCTCCGACTGGATAATCTGCGTGTATTCTTTGGTAAATTTAGCTTTGTCGGCCTCCGTAAAATCCTTTGGAAAATGATTCAAAGGTCCATAAAAGGTACTTTGCTTGATGTCTTGGACTTCGAATGAGGTCAATTGCGGAATGATTTTTTCGGTCAAAGCCTTTGGCAAAACGACATTCGCTGCGATTCCTCGTTTGAAATAAACGATACTCGAATCCATGTAAGCCGCCCCGATGTGCATGCGTTTCTCCCAATTTTCATAATCCTTTTTCGTAGCAAATGGTTGCATCACAGAACCGCTGCCTAATTGCGCAAAAGTCAAGTGAAAGCCATAAAATTGGTTCAATGGCATCAAATTGTCAGGATAGGTCAAGCCTTCCAAGCCTAATTCGACATCGCGCTTCAACATATCAAAGGTGATCTGATCATTGGCATCCAAATCGTCCCGGTCGATGTCTGAAAGACTTGCCTGCGTTTTTTCCAATAAAGCTTTGACTTTGGCTAAATGGGAATCCGTGAAAGTGATGGTTAATTGATCATTGTAGCGATTATCGCCGTTGGCGGTCGCGGAAACTGGGTTGAGTTTCAGTTGTTCTTCGTAGTAATTGTCGACAAGCGTGCTTAATTCTTTTTTGGCATCGCCGGATTTACAAGCCACAAAGGCAAATAGACAAAGGAGGTAAGTCAGTTTTTTCATTTTGTTGATTTAGAATTTCGAATATAAAAAGAAAGCGGAACAACACCTGCATGGATAACGTAATTGTCCTATTTCTACAAAAGGTAATTTCACCAAAAATTCTATATTTGTAGTTTACAGTATATATCAACACCTAAGCATTTATCAATTTATGTCAAATAAGGGAGCTGAACGCGAACGACTGAGTCTTCGTAACGATAATAAAGGATGGAAAAAGTGGGGGCCTTACTTGACAGAGCGTCAGTGGGGCACGGTTCGTGAAGATTATTCAGCCAGTGGAAATGCCTGGGAAACGATTTCACATGACATGGCTCGCTCGAAAGCCTATCGCTGGGGTGAAGAAGGAATCGGTGGAATTTCAGATAATAAACAACATGTTTGTTTTGCTTTTGCCTTTTGGAATCACCGCGATCATATCTTAAAAGAACGCTTTTTTGGCCTAACGGGTAATGAATCAAATCACGGGGAAGACGTGAAGGAATTGTATTATTACCAAGATTCTACGCCCACGCACTCGTACCAAAAAATGCTGTATAAGTATCCGCAGCATACATTTCCCTATCAAAAACTTATCGATGAAAGCAAAAAACGTACCCGTTTAGAGCCGGAATATGAGTTGATGGACACGGGAATCTTCGATAAAAATGAGTTTTTCGACATCTCCATGGAATATGCCAAAGGAGATGAGCAAGATATTTTAATTCAGGTAACGGTGGAAAACCGTTCCAAAGTCGCTGCACCTATCACGGTTTTGCCAACGATTTGGTACCGAAATACCTGGTGCTGGGGCTACGAAAAATACAATTACAAACCGATGTTGACGGGCGTAGGTCATTCCTTTATCGAGGTAGATCATCGCGTAGTAGGCCGCTTTAAATTATATGCCGAGGATGCGGATGAGTTCTTGTTTTGTGATAATGAGACCAATTTCGACCGTTTACACGGTTCGCCGAATCTTTCCCATTTTACAAAAGATGGCATCAACGATTACATCGTTAATAAAAACAAACATGCGGTAAACCCGAATCACATTGGGACAAAAGCATCTGTGCGTTATTCTGCCAAGATTCCGGCGGGAGGGAAGAAGGTGTTTCGTTTGCGTTTGACGACTTTGACATTGCGCGAACCCTTCGCGGATTTCGATGAAATCTATGCTGCACGATTGAAAGATGCGGACGATTTTTACGCAGATTTACAAAAAGACATTCAGGACGCAAGCATGCGTAGTTTGCAGCGTCAAGCCTATGCGGGTATGTTGTGGACCAAACAATGGTATTATTACAATGTATTCGAATGGATTAAAGGGGATCCCGCTATGCCAAAACCCGATGCTTCTCGGAAGCTTGGTCGGAACAACACATGGCGCCATATGTATGCGGCGAATATCCTTTCTATGCCCGATAAATGGGAATATCCTTGGTTTGCGGCTTGGGATTTGGCCTTTCATACCTTGCCTTTGGCACGTTTGGATCCTGATTTTGCCAAACGCCAATTAGCCGTAATTCTGCGGGAATATTATATGCACCCGAATGGGCAGATTCCTGCCTATGAATGGTCGTTCTCGGATGTGAATCCACCTGTGCACGCTTGGGCGACTTGGAAGGTTTACGAGATCGACAAGGAGATGAATGGGGGTAAAGGGGATGTTGTATTCTTGGAGCGTATTTTCCATAAATTATTGCTGAATTTCACCTGGTGGGTGAATTTGAAAGACGAGGGAGGAAATAACATCTTTGGAGGTGGTTTCTTGGGAATGGATAACATTGGGGTATTTGACCGTTCGGCACAATTGCCTACGGGTGGACACTTGGAGCAAGCGGATGGAACGGGTTGGATGGCGATGTACAGCTTAAATATGTTGCGCATTGCTTGTGAAATTGCCTTGGAGAATCCGGTCTATCAAGATATGGCTTCCAAATTCTTTGAACATTTCTTACACATCGCTGGTGCGATGCAGTCGATCGGTGGGGATAAATTAAACCTTTGGGATGAAGACGACCAATTCTATTATGACATGTTGCATAAAGAAGATGGGTCTGCCGAATTATTGAAAGTTCGTTCGATGGTGGGCTTGATTCCGCTATTTGCTGTTGAGGTATTGACCTCGGAGATGTTGGAGAAATTACCAGCCTTCAAACGCCGTGTGGAATGGGTATTAACGAACCGACCGGATTTGGCGAGTTTGATTTCGCGCTGGTATGAGCCGGGCAAAGGGGAGAGTCGTTTGCTTTCGATCTTGCGTGGTCACCGGATGAAAATGATTATGAAGCGGATGTTTGATGAGACGGAATTTTTATCGGATTATGGCATTCGTTCCTTATCGAAATATCACAAAGAACATCCTTATAAATTTGCCTTTGAAGGCGGAACGCTGCAAGTAGATTATACGCCGGCGGAGTCGACGGGCAGTATGTTTGGGGGTAACTCCAACTGGCGTGGTCCGATTTGGTTCCCGATGAATTATTTGATTTTGGATTCCTTGAGCAAGTTCTCGGAATATTATGGTTCGGATTATGAGGTGGAATTCCCTACAAATTCAGGCAACATGATGAACATCAAAGATGCAGCGGAAGGCGTTTCTCGTCGTTTATTGGCCATGTTTGTGCCGAATGAAAAGGGAGATGTTCCGATGTACGATGGGCATGAAAAATTACATGAGGATTCCCATTTGTTCTTTGAGTACTTTGACGGAGATACCGGAAAGGGCTTGGGAGCGAATCATCAAACCGGATGGACCGGCTTAATCTCTGAAATTATCCTTCAATTACATAAGAAATAATGCAAACACCCGAAGAACGTTTTGCGGCCTTAGGCCTAGTTTTACCACCAGCACCGAAACCTTTAGGGGTTTATAAACCAGGTTTGCAGGTAGGGGAGTTTTATTATGTTTCCGGTCACGGACCCGTATTGCCAGATGCGTCCTTGATCATCGGTCGGATCGGTGCGGATATGGACATCGAGGCGGGGAAGCTTGCCGCACAGCAAGTGGGCCTAACCATTTTAGCCACCTTAAAGGCACAGCTAGGTTCTTTGAATCGCGTGACGCGTGTGATAAAGGTATTAGGGATGGTCAATGCGACGGATGATTTTTTACGTCATCCCTATGTGATTAATGGCTGTTCAGAATTATTTGCCAAAGTTTGGGGCGAAGAAAATGGCATCGGTGTTCGCTCTGCCGTGGGTATGGGGACCTTGCCGGATAATATCCCGGTGGAGATTGAGGCGATGTTTGAGCTAGACGTGTAGAGACGCGATACTTCGCGTCTTTTTGTTTTTGTAGACGCGAGGTATCGCGTCTCTACAGTGTATTTGAGTAGACGCGAGGTATCGCGTCTACAAAATTTGGAATCGGCGCAAGGCGCCTCAAACTTTGGCGATGCTTAAAGCTTTGCCAAAGAGTCTATAGACGCGAAGTATCGCGTATCTACTAAGCAGAAATTTCCAACATCCTTTTCAGCGCCTTATACGCCGGCACGCGGATGGATTCTTCCAAATTGATTTCAGGTAATTCGTAGTACAAGGCATTGTACAACTTCTCCAAAGTATTCATTTTCATGTAAGGACATTCTGAACAAGCACAGGTGTTTTGTTCATTCGCTGGTGCCGGAATCAAATGCTTATGCGGTACCGATTGCTTCATTTTGTGCATGATGCCTGCCTCAGTAGCTACAATGAACGTAGCGTTTGAAGAGGTTTCCACGTATTTCAACAAAGCAGTCGTAGAGCCTACGTAGTCCGCTTCTTTCAAGATGATTTCTTTGCATTCTGGGTGGGCGATCAACAAAGCATCTGGATATTCCTTTTTCAAGGCGGCTAATTTCTCTAATGAAATATCGATGTGCACCATGCAAGCTCCTTCCCAAAGAATCAATTCCCGACCGGTCTTGTGAGCTACATAACGACCCAAATTCGCATCCGGTGCAAAGATGATTTCGCGATCCGCTGGAATGGACTCGACGATTTGAACCGCATTGGATGAGGTGCAAATGATGTCGGTCATAGCCTTGATTTCTGCCGAGCAGTTGATGTAGGAAACCACAATCGCATCGGGATGGGCTGCTTTTAACGCCGCAAATTCCGAAGCCGGAACTGAATCTGCTAGGGAACATCCCGCGTTGAAATCGGGTACCACTACTTTTTTCGAAGGGTTTAGGATTTTAGCCGTTTCACCCATGAAATGCACGCCACAGAAGACGATTAAGTCGGCCTCTGTTTTTTCCGCTGCTTGGGACAAACCTAGGGAATCGCCAACATAATCAGCTAATTCCTGGATTTCTCCGTCTACATAATAATGGGCTAAAATCACCGCGTTTTTCTCCTTTTTCAGGCGCTGGATTTCGGTAATTAACTCAACACCTTTGGGAGTCGAGCGGGCGATGTACCCAACGGATTTGGCTTCGTCTATTAAATTCATTTCGCTTTGAGGCTAAGGTCTAAACTTTTCACTTGGTGCGTTAAGGCACCTACGGATATGTAATCTACTCCCGTTTCGCCGTAGGCGCGGAGTGTTTGTTCATTAATTCCACCGGAGGCTTCGGTCACGAACCGACCGTCAATTTTACGGATGGCAGTGCGGAGGCGATCTGGGCTGAAATTGTCTAGCATGATTCGTTGGACGCCGCCGATAGCCAATACTTGGTCTAATTCGTCTTCGTTGCGCACTTCGATTTCAATGGCTAAGGCTTCAGGTAGCGTCGCGTTGTAAGCAAAACATTTTTCTAATGCAGCTTTGATTCCACCCGCAAAGTCGACGTGATTGTCTTTTATCAGAATCATATCGAACAAACCATAGCGGTGATTTACTGCTCCACCTATCTTGCAGGCCCATTTTTCCGCCAAACGGAAGTTGGGCGTCGTCTTCCGCGTATCCAATAATTTGGCACGCGTCCCATCTAAAATATTGACCAATGAGCGCGTATATGTCGCGATTCCTGACATCCTTTGCATGCAGTTTAATACCAAACGTTCTGCTTTTAAGATCGATTGCGATGAACCGCTTACTTCCAAAACCACTTGGCCGGGTTCGATCCAAATGCCATCGTGGATGAAGACTTTCACCTCTAGGGCCGCGTCCACTTCCTTGAAAATCGCCAAAGATAATTCTACCCCAGCGAGAATTCCACGGTCTTTCACGAGCAATTGCGCCGTACCTGTTGCATCAGCAGGGACGGTGGAAAGGGAGGTATGATCTCCATCGCCAATGTCCTCCGCGAGGGCAGCTTGGATAAAAGCTTGAACGTAATGTGGTTCTAAATAATTGAACATGGCGATTTTTTCGAAATGCAAATTTACGAAAATTCCATTCCGAATTGATTTCTAAGAAAATTATCCTATTTTTGCTACTTATCATGCAAAAGAAGGTTAACGTTTTTCATTTATTGTTGTTTATGCCCGTGCTGTTTTGGCTCGTGGCTAAGCCAATATCTTTCGTTAAGGCCGACCAAGCAAAGGTAAAAACGGAGAAACAACAAAAGACGATTCAAGTTGCGGAACAGCATGTATACCAAACTAGCTCTAGCACCCAACTCGATTTTCCACAAGATTTTGTGTTTCCAAGCCTTCAGGTTTTTATTCCGAAGGTTCTTCATGTGTCCATTAAATTGCCCTCAGTTATTCATCGGACGCAATTCATGCGAATTTTATTGACTCAATTTATCGCCACGCTGGCGCCCTGAGGAACAGTCGTCAGTCGCTAGTCACTAGTCGCTAGTCAAATGACCAACGTCCAACGTCCAACGTCCCAAAGGGACATATTATTTACAATTTTTTATTTTCAATTTAACTTAAAGTTATGCGTTACAAAAGTGCCGTTATTTGGCTGTCTACGATTATTTCAGCCTTATGTATTTTCTTCCTATCGTTTACATGGAAGTCAAACCAATTAAAAGATCAAGCAATTCAATATGCGACTACAGCCGATGGCAAAGTAGATGCAGCGAAGCGTTTACATTTCATTGATTCCCTTTGGAAACAACCGGTTTACATTGGATATACCTTACAAGAAGTTACGCAATATGCTTTGCAAAAAGGTCTTGACTTAGAAGGTGGTTTACACGCGGTATTAGAGGTTTCTCCGGTAGAAATCTTGCGTGCTCTTTCTGGACAATCAAACGACCCGAATTTCGAGAAGGCTTTAGCAGAGGCAAGTGCTGCACAAGCAACTTCAACTTCATCGTTTAATGAGTTGTTCTATGAGGCATTTGCGCGTATTGCTCCGAAGCAATCGTTGGCATCTGTATTCTCGAACTCAGTTAACCGTGGAAAAATCTCATCTACTTCATCTGATTCTCAGGTAAAGCGTGTGATTGATGCGGAAATTGACGGTGCTGTGGATCGTGTTTACAAGATTATCCAAGCGCGTATTGACAAATTTGGTGTTGCGAACCCAAACATCCAACGTTTACCAGGTTCAAACCGTATTCAAGTAGAATTGCCAGGGGTAGAGAACCCAGAGCGTGCACGTAAATTATTATCAGGTGCAGCGAAATTAGAATTTGTTGAGTGTTATGAATTGAACGAATATGGTTCAGGTTTAAATGCGTTAGGTGCGATTTTAGAGCGTGAGGCAAAGGCTCCAGCCGTAGCAGCTTCAGCAGCAGCTCCAGCTAAGAAAGATACAGCATCGAATGCGTTGGCATCTCAATTAGCAGCTCCTGCGAAGGATTCAGCAGGAAAAGCAAAGGCAGATACATCAGGTTCTGCTTTGACGAAATTGTTTATCCAAATGGGTAACGGTATCGGTGTTTATGTAAAAGATACAGCGCGTGTAAACGCATTATTCCGTCGTGCAGATGTGAAAGGTTTTTTCCCAGCGAATTTGAAATTTGCTTGGGCAGCGAAAGGTGTTCCTGCAACGAATGGCGATGAGATTTTAGCATTGGAAGCTTTGAAACAAGCGGAAGGCCAAAAGGCTCCTTTGGAAGGTGATGTGATTACAGATGCTGCACAAGATTTTGACCAAACAGGTCGTGCTGAAGTAACGATGTCCATGAACGGAACAGGTGCTCGTATCTGGAAAAACTTGACAGGCGCGAACATCGGTCGTCGTATTGCGATTGTATTAGATGGTTACGTGTATTCTGCTCCAGTAATTAACGGAGAAATTCCAGGCGGTCGTTCTTCGATCTCAGGAAGTTTCACGGTAGAAGAAGCAAAAGATTTAGCGAACGTATTGAAAGCAGGTAAATTGCCAGCTCCAACACGTATCGTGGAAGATGCATTCGTAGGTCCATCTTTGGGTGCGGAGGCGATCAACCAAGGATACATGTCGATGTTATTAGGTTTGTTATTGGTTATCGTGTTCATGGTCGGTTACTATGGCGCTCCGGGTTGGATGGCTAATTTGGCCTTGTTCTTCAACGTATTTTTCATCGCGGGTGTTTTAGTTCAAATCCAAGCCGCTTTGACCTTGCCAGGTATCGCGGGTATTGTGTTGACATTGGGTATGGCGGTGGATGCCAACGTATTGATCAACGAACGTATTCGTGAGGAGTTACACAAAGGAAAAGGTTTATTGGAAGCCATCAATGTAGGTTACGAGAAAGCATTAAGCGCGATTTTGGATGGTAACATCACGACGGTATTGATCGGTGTGATTTTGATCATCTTCGGTTCAGGTTCTGTGAAAGGATTTGGGGTAACGCTTTGTATCGGTTTGGTTACATCGGTATTTACTGCGGTTTATATTTCACACTTGTTGGTAGATTGGATGGCAAAACGTGCAATCAAAGCTGGCAAAGAGAAAGAAATGACGTTTGAGACATTTATCTCACGTGATTTGTTCAAAGGCATGAACTTTGATTTCATCGGAAAACGTAAGTATTCATACTGGTTCTCTTGGTTGTTAATCGCTGCAGGTGCTATCGTTGTGATTATGCAAGGTGGTTTCAACTTAGGTGTTGACTTCAAAGGTGGACGTTCGTATGTGGTTGAGTTTAACCAAGCAGTTCCTACGGATAAAGTAAAAGAAGCTTTGGCGGATGAATTCGGTGGAAAAGGCGTAGAGGTGAAGACTTTCAACGGTCCTACGAAATTGAAGGTGACTACCTCTTACTTAGTAGAAGATGAGTCGATCGTTGCGAACAACAAAGTACGTACGGCATTGGAAACAGGTTTGAAGGATTTTGCTTCAGCTTCTCCAAAAGTATTGTCGGAGTCGAAGGTAGGTGCAACGGTTGCGGATGATATCTTGATGCAATCTTTTGTATCGATTTTCTATGCTTTGATTGCGATCTTTATTTACATCTTGATTCGTTTCCGTAAGTGGCAATATTCATTGGGCGGTATTGTTGCCTTGTTACACGATACGTTAGTGGTATTGGGTATGGTAGGTATCGTTCGTTTGTTCGGTTTCGAATTAGAAATTGACCAAGTATTCATCGCGGCGGTCTTGACGGTGATTGGTTATTCAATTAACGATACCGTGGTTGTATTTGACCGTATTCGTGAGGAAATTGGTGTGAATCCAGATTTGGGTAATAAGGCCTTGATGATCAAAACGATCAATGAGTCAATTAACCATACGATGTCACGTACAGTAATGACGGCAACAACGGTATTCTTGGTAGTAACGGTGTTGTTGATTTTCGGAGGTGATGTATTACGTGGATTCTCATTCGCGATGTTCGTCGGGGTTGTATTTGGTGCATATTCTTCTATTTTTGTAGCGGCGCCAATCGTAATCGACTTAGGAACATCTTCCAAACCAAAGAAATAAGTTCTCATGCCGGTTGCTCGAAAGGGTGACCGGCATTTATATATTCCAACAAATTAATCAACTATGAACAACAGTATCTGGAGAAAGAAACCCATGCACATGTTTGAGCAAGACATGCAAAAAAGCGAGCTCAAACGCGTATTGGGGAAATGGAGCCTAACGGCGATTGGTATCGGTGCGATTATTGGTGGGGGTGTTTTTGTGTTAACAGGAACAGCCGCGCATTTTCACGCAGGACCTGCCTTAGCGATTTCATTCATTATTGCAGGTATCGGCTGTATTTTTGCCGCGCTTTGCTATGCCGAATTTGCGGCAATGTTACCGGTAGAGGGTAGTGCCTATGCCTATGCTTATGGAACCGTAGGTGAATTATTTGCCTGGATTATCGGTTGGGGACTTATCCTCGAGTACGCCATGGGTGCGATGACCGTTGCGGTATCGTGGTCGGGCTATTTCAATAAACTCTTGCATCTCTTTGGGATACATTTACCTGCCAACTTAACCAATGACCCAGTGTCATTTGGTGGGGCTTCGGTGAATTTACCAGCTTTAGTGATCGTATGGTTTGTGACTTGGATCTTGGTTAAGGGGATCAAAGAGGCAGCGAGTGCGAACAATTTAATCGTGGTATTGAAAGTAGCGGTAATCTTGTTTGTGATCATTATGGGTGCGTTTTACATTGATGTGGCCAACTGGACTCCATTCATTCCGGAGGAAACATTGGTACAACATGAGAATGGTGAAATGTTGCCAGCTTACGGTTGGGGTGGTATCATCTCGGGCGCATCGGCGATTTTCTTTGCATACATTGGATTTGATGCTGTGTCTACCCAAGCGGGTGAGGCGATCAATCCGAAGAAAGATATGCCATTTGCGATCATTGCGTCCTTGTTGATCTGTACTGTTTTGTACATCGCGGTATCTTTGGTGTTGACGGGTATGATTAACTACAAGAACATTACGGGTGATGCGTTAAAAGCGCCAGTTGCCTATGCATTTGATGTTGCGGGTCAGCCTTGGGCGGTATTTGTGATTACTGCAGCAGCGACAGCAGGTTTGCTTTCGGTGATGTTGGTGATGATGTTAGGCCAAACGCGTGTCTTCTTAGGCATGGCGAAAGATGGTTTATTGCCAAAGTTCTTTGCGGAGGTTCACCCGACGTTTAAGACCCCTTGGAAATCGACGATTTTAGTGGGAGCAGTGGTTTCGATCGTTGCTGGTTTTACCCCGATTTCTTTATTGGGTGATATGACGAGCTTCGGTACTTTATTTGCCTTTACGATGGTGTGTTTAGCGGTTTGGATTTTACGTTTCCGTGATCCAAATCGTGATCGTCCATTCAAGGTTTCAGGTTTGAACATCGTGGCTCCTTTGGGAATCTTGGTGAATACCTTTTTGATTTTGAATTTAGGTCGGACAGCCCAACTATTCGCTTTAGCGTGGTTGGTGTTCGGTTTGGTGGTCTACTTCTTGTACGGCCGACCGAAGTCGCACTTGAATACGCGAGTTTAATGGAAAAGCCCCTGTGTAAGGGGCTTTTTTTATGGGCTTTTTTTCTTTGGCAAACCTTACAGGATTGCCAAAGTTTGAGGCGCTTTTCGCGCCGATTATTGTAGAGACGCGATACCTCGCGTCTATTGTTTTATAAGACGCGAAGTATCGCGTCTCTACATTTTGGTTTTAGACGCGAAGTATCGCGTCTCTACATTTTGGTTTTAGACGCGAAGTATCGCGTCTCTACATTTTGGTTTTAGACGCGAAGTATCGCGTCTCTACATCGTTTGCCAAAGAGCTATTTTTGGCGTATTTTTGCAGCTTGATTTATCATTATGCAAAAGCTTGACGCGGAAATTGCCAAACGACGGACCTTTGGTATCATCTCTCACCCCGATGCGGGAAAAACAACCCTGACAGAAAAATTGCTACTCTTCGGAGGGGCCATTCAAACGGCAGGGGCCGTAAAATCGAATAAAATTAAGAAGGGGGCGACCTCCGACTTCATGGAAATCGAGCGCCAAAGAGGGATCTCGGTGGCGACGTCCGTGATGACTTTTGAGTACAATGATGTGAAAATCAACATCTTGGATACGCCGGGTCACAAGGACTTTGCGGAGGATACCTATCGGACTTTGACGGCCGTAGATTCCGTGATTTTGGTGATTGACTGTGTAAAGGGTGTCGAGGAACAAACGGAACGTTTGATGGAAGTTTGTCGCATGCGCAAGACGCCCGTGATTATTTTCATCAATAAAATGGACCGTGAAGGCCAAAACCCGTTTGACCTACTGGACGAATTAGAACAGAAATTAGGTATCTCGGTGCGTCCTTTGACATGGCCGATTAATATGGGCCAAAACTTCAAAGGCGTTTACCATTTGTTGGATCGTTCCCTGAACTTATTCTCTGCGAATAAAACGAAGATTGAGAAGAATGTCGTGTCAGTAGATATCGCAACGCCGGAATTGGATGCACGTGTGGGTGAACGTGATGCGAACCAATTGCGCGAAGATGTCGATTTGATTGAAGGGGTTTACGAAACTTTTGACAGAGAAGAATATTTAAGTGGGGAGTTGGCGCCCGTGTTTTTTGGCTCGGCGGTCAATAACTTTGGTATCCAAGAATTGTTGGATACGTTTACCAAAATCGCTCCTCCCACCCAAGCACGTGGTACGGATGTGCGTGTGGTGGAACCAAATGAGAAGAAATTTACAGGATTCGTATTCAAGATTCACGCGAATTTGGATCCGAAGCACCGTGATCGGATTGCGTTCTTGCGCATTTGTTCGGGCGTGTTTCATCGCAATACATTTTACCAACATATTCGTTTGAAGAAGAACGTACGCTTCGCGAATCCGTATAATTTCATGGCGCAGGATAAAGAGGTCGTGGAGGAAGGATTCCCGGGGGATGTAATCGGTTTGTACGATACAGGTACGTTCAAAATTGGCGATACGCTGACCGAAGGAGAGGTGATGAACTACCAAGGAATCCCGAGCTTCTCGCCGGAGATTTTCAAGGAATTGATCAATTTGGATCCGATGAAATCCAAGCAATTGGAAAAGGGAATCGATCAGCTCACCGACGAAGGTGTTGCCCAGTTATTTACGCAACCCCAATTAGGTAATCGGAAGATTGTGGGAACGGTGGGAGACCTACAATATGAGGTTATTCAATACCGTTTGGAGCATGAATATGGTGCGAAATGTCGCTTTGATGGCATGTCGGTGACTAAGGCTTGTTGGATCACCTCCGAAGACCCGAAAAAACTGCAAGAATTCGTTCGTTTGAAGGGCCAAAACATTGCCCAAGATAAAGATGGCAATTACGTGTTCTTAGCGGAATCCGACTGGATTCTTCGCATGAACCAAACGAATAATCCCGAGATTGAATTCCACTTTACGAGTGAGTTTAAGTTGGCGTAGTCTCTTTGGCAAAGCTTCGCGCTTTGCCAAAGTTTGAGGCGCTTTTCGCGCCGATTGTTGTAGAGACGCGATACCTCGCGTCTAGTCCTCCAGGTTAAAACCTGGGGTTATAAATAAAAAAGACGCGAGGTATCGCGTCTCTACATTATTTGATTTTCTTCAATTTCTCTTGAAATCTTTTACTTGCCTCTCGAAAATATTGGATTATCTCTTCGTTGGATAGACCTTCCAACTCCTTATTAATTTTAGCTCTAATTCGTCGAACTGATTTCACACAGTCATATCCTTTGATGGTTTCTTCGGAAGTTTTCATAGGATTTCTCTAGGAGATTTTATGGCGATTTGGGTTAATCCATGCTGTGAATTTACAGGAATGTAACTTCTTATTCTATTCGAAAATCGGGTTAATAATAACCCTAGGCTTTAGTCTAGGGATTCCAGCCGTAGGTTGGTAGATGTCTATCTCGTGGAAGCATGCTGGTTTAAAGTCTGCAGAGCCACAGACTAATGTCTCTAAATCCCCAGACTAAAGTCTGAAGGCCCCAGGTTAAAACCTTGGGTTATAAATAAAAAAGACGCGAAGTATCGCGTCTCTGCATGGTCCTGTCTATTTAGACGCGAAGTATCGCGTCTCTAAACTAACCCCAAATCCTTCTGAATCACCCCAACCTTCTCCTGCAATGCAGCAAAAGTCTTGTCGAAATCAGCTGCGGATGCCAAAGGAGCGTTCACTGATACATAGAACTTAATCTTCGGTTCTGTGCCGGATGGGCGCGCGGAGACTTTGGAGCCATCTGCGAGGATGAGTTGGATTACATTGGAGGCTTCGATGCCACGGCCAATGGTGATAGGCGTTTGTTTACCCGTCAAAAGGTCTGTCGAAACGAGGCCTTCGTAGTCCAATACCGTTACCGGTTTAGAACCTGCGACAGACGCAGGAACGTTCGAACGCAAATTGATCATCATTTGCTTGATTTCCTCAGCACCGGCTTTGCCCTTTTTGGTTAAGGAGATTAAGCCTTCGTAATAGAAATTATTCTCAATGTACATTTCGGCAAGGAAGTCGAACAGGGATTTGCCCTGATCTTTCGCGTAAGCCGTTAATTCTGCGATCATGGCACATGAGGCCACCGCGTCTTTGTCGCGGACTGCATCGCCAATTAAATAGCCGTAGGACTCTTCTCCACCGCCGATGAACTTTTCTTTGCCCTCCAACTCACGTATAACCTGCGCGATGTATTTAAATCCGGTCAAGGTATTGTAACATGGCACGCCTTTGGACGCACACATTTTATCGATCAAATCCGTGGTTACAATCGTTTTGGCCACAAATTCATTGCCTTTTAAATCCGTTACTTTCAATAAGTAATACAGAATCAAGCTCGCCATTTGGTTACCGTTCAACAGTACCCATTCGCCATGCTGATTTTTCACGGCTGCACCCACGCGATCCGCGTCAGGGTCCGTGGCAATCACTAAATCCGCATCGATTGCTTTGGCTTTGTTTAAGGCCAAAGTCATCGCTTCTTTTTCCTCCGGATTAGGATATACGACAGTAGGGAAATTACCGTTGGGAATCGCTTGCTCTTCCACGACCGTTACGGCCTCAAAACCCAAAAGGTCTAATGCTTTGGGCACTAAGGTTATTCCCGTTCCATGGATAGGAGAGAAGACGATTTTGAGGTCTTTTTGACGTTGGATGACGTCTGGCTTCCGACAATTCGCCTGGATCGTTTTCAAATATGCCGCATCGATGGACTCGTCCAATAAATGTAATAGAGCATCATTGCCCTCAAATTTGATGTCGGCAACGGTGGAAATAGCATTTACCTCCGCAACGATATTCTTGTCATGCGGCGCTACAACTTGTGAGCCATCGGCCCAATAAGCCTTGTAGCCATTGTATTCTTTGGGGTTGTGGGATGCGGTGATCACCAAACCGGCTTGACAGCCCAACTCGCGTACCGTGAACGATAGCTGCGGCGTAGGGCGCAAGGCAGGGAAGAGGTAGACCTCAATGCCATTGGCGGTGAAGATATTCGCTGCGATACGCGTGAATTCTGGAGAATTGTTGCGGGAATCGTGCGCGATAGCCACTTTGATTTTTTGGTTAGGTAGACATTTGTTCAAGTAATTCGCAAAACCCTGCGTTGCAGCACCCACGGTGTATTGATTCATGCGGTTGCATCCTACGCCCATTTCGCCGCGCATGCCGCCCGTCCCAAATTCCAGGGATTTGTAGAAGGAGTCCGTCAAAGCGGTCTGTTCGCCGGCGGCGATCATCGCTTGGATTTGTGTTTTGGTTTCGGCGTCATAGGGGCCGTTTAACCATTGGTCGATGTTTGCTTGGGTAGTTGCGTCAAATGTCATATCCTAATCGCTTAAATTTCTCCAGTAAAAACGTGTTTGGCAGGGCCAATTAAAAATATTTGGGTAAATCCGTCTGTGCTGTTCCCTTCGAATTGCACGGCTAATTCACCGCCTAAAGTCTTAATTTGAATGGGGCTAGGCATGCCTTTGGTGGTATTGGATACCAAAGCCGCTGCCGTCACGCCCGTTCCGCAGGAATAGGTCTCGTCTTCCACACCACGTTCGTAGGTCCGAACGAAGAGGGTTTGGGGATCTAATTTCTCCACGAAATTCACGTTGGTGCCATTTTGGCCTTGATAAGCCTCCGAATAACGGATCGCTGCGCCGATGTTCTTCACGTCGGTGAATTGCACCTGTTGGACGTAACGCACCACATGCGGCGAGCCGGTATTGGTAAAATAATCGTCATCGTGCTGGGCGATATTCGCCACATCTTGCATCTGCAAGGAGATTGTTGAGGGTGTGATATAGGCCAAATGCGGGCCATCCACCGCGATAAAGTGTGCTTTTTCTTGTACGATGCCTAAATCTGCGGCAAAGCGTACCAAACAACGGCCGCCATTTCCACACATCGTTCCCTCAGTGCCGTCGGAATTAAAATAAACCATGCGGAAATCGTAACCCTCAGCCATTTGGAGCAACATCAAGCCATCCGCACCAATCCCAAAACGGCGGTGGCACAGCTGTGCAATCGCGGGGGTATCGAGGTTAAAAGCTTGATTTCGGTCGTCGATGATGACAAAATCGTTTCCGGTTCCTTGGTATTTGTAAAATTGCATGACCCAATTTAAGAAAAATGTGGAAAGTATCGTGCTCGAATGACGTTAAGATGATGTTTTTCGTGTCCGGCGATCATCCAACACAGTGCCCGGACTGAGATTGAGTTACCGTTGGCCTGCCCTAATTGGTTCGCCTGCGTCTCCGTCAAAGAGCTCATAAACAAGACATTGGCCTTACGAACCGCTTTGTATTGTTCGATGACCTGCGCCAAAGTCTGGTTTTCATAGCCCGCTTGTTGCATGTAGGCATTCTCGTCGAAACCGGGCAGGGATTGCGTCTCTCCCCGACTGATCGCTAGGGCGCGGTAGGAAAAGATGCGTTCGGTATCGATCATGTGTCCCAAGGTTTGTTTGAGACTCCATTTGCCAGCTGCGTAGGCGTAATTGCCGTCTTGCTCTGTTAGGCCTTTGTAGATTTGCAGGATTTCAGCCGTTTGGGCTTCATAGACCTCAAAGAGATTTGCATCTGCGGGGAAATCCAAGTATTCGGCGAAATAGGGGGCGTTCGGGTATTCATAGTTGGCAGGGAAATGCATGGTGTCGATGGGTTTATTCGTTTACCTAGGGTAATCATTCAAGCTTTATCAAAGGTACAGGGGAAAAAGGAAAATGGGAAGCATAGAACTGATAAAGCGAATCAAGAAATTGATTTTTTATGGAAGGTATGCTGATTCGCCAAAGCCGTGATTTTCAGTTGGATAAGTGTGCGCATCCCCACGACCCCTAATTTTTTCATATTTTTTTTCACGCATCTATTGCATCCAAGCAGAATTTCCCTAATTTTGTGCCACCAATTACAAGACGGTCCGGTAGTTCAGTTGGTTAGAATACATGCCTGTCACGCATGGGGTCGCGGGTTCGAGTCCCGTCCGGACCGCCAACTAAGAGAAAAGCCTCAGAGAAATCTGAGGCTTTTTTGTTATTTCGGAAATTCATTCTCTAAAAGTTATTTCCAATAATAATTCGAGTTTAAAATTGTTATAAACGGTCTGCTATTCAGTTGCAATTATCAAGGGTTAAAAAACAAGTCACAATTTCTAATTACTTTTCAGTTTTCTCATATTACAGACGAAAGATGCAACTTCGGGGAGCTTTAAAAGTTCGTAACCATAAGGATAATTATGAGTTACGATTAAGTCTTAATATAAAGGTGTCAGTTTATTTTGAAAATTCGACTTTATGGAAATTTTCAATTAGAGAGTTACTAATTCGGCAAGTTTTGCAGCTACTGAAGTCATTGACTCCTCCGCAGTACTTAATCCAGTTCTAGAACCAAGTAAAGGACTTACATCTCGCAGAGCTTCATACGTTGTTCCATGAACTATTGGTACCAACCGGTCTCTAGCCAAAAGAGCAGAAAGTTCTTTGTCAGCTATTCCCTCATTCGGGAGCCTTCGAAGTAAGGCTGGTGTTACTAGTACAATACCTACTCGAGAATTTGCTAAACCCTTATCAATTGCACGAAGTAAAGGAACACCTAAACTCACATCTTTTTCACTGAACCATACAGAAACACCTAATGACTCAAGGTGATCATGTAATTCTTTAGCTGAACCATGTCGATCATCCCAAGCGTGACACAAAAATACATCTCTAATTTCAGGTTTTTCTATCGCTATAGTTTCTACAGTATTGCGTATTGGAGTTAAAGCTAAAATTTCTTGAGGAGAATACCATACAGATGAATTAGATTTAGACCACCTTGCTTTTGAACTTCTAGCTGACCCTGAACTAACACGTCTATTATTATTCACATAAGATGCGTATGAAGTCGAATACGAACTTGATCCATAACCATTAGAATACCCTCCATACCGTCTGCGTCCACGACATGCAGGACAAGCTTCTGCAGCGGCTGCTGATGTATGTCCTCTGACTGGTGCTGTACATCTTGCCATAACTAAGATTTTATTAAATTATCAAAAATGATCTTTTCAATTTGAATCTACTTCTTTTCAGCCTATGTTTTTATTTTTTATATTTAAAAAGTGAATAATCTTAACTGTTGCCGTAATATTTCAAAGTCATCATCATTTATATGTAATAAAGCATAGTTTTAATATGCCTATTGACTAACCTCCAAATAATTATTTTCTAGATCGATTTTAATCGATTTTCCAAGCTTTCTAATTGCACTCATTCCAAATAAATTTGGAGCACCAGTTGACTTTTTATTGATGGCACATGCAACATCGTGGAGTTCATATTTACCAATAGTTAGTTTTCTTATGATGTAAACTTCGGTTGCGTTATTATTTCCGCCAGCATCCATGAAACTTGTTTGAATACCCGGACCTTTAATTTTACCCTCAGCTAAAAGCGAGTCAAAGTGTTCTTTTTTTAACAATAAAAGGTGTGCTCCAGTATCAAACATCATGTTAATTGTAAGTTGTCCTTCAAAATTCACTGATACATTAAAGCCTCCAGAATTATCAGGGATCAAATCAATAGAATTAGGGTTTTTTGTAACTCTGGATTGACAATCGATGCATTCACCATTTAGCCATGTACCTTGAAGAAATGCTCCAGCTGGATAAGTCCGCTTTCCTTTACCATTGGGAGATCCATTTGAAAAATTTCCAACGTGGGTGTTCCCATTTTCATATTTCAACATCCCTTCACCTTCAAGTTCTCCATTAACAAATATCCCTTTTTCAATTTGACGACCAGTTTGTTTTTCGCCCAATCCGTTTAATTTGTCATTCTTAAAAATACCTTTTTCAAAATCTCCATCACGCCATTTTCTCTCACCCTTTCCGTTAAGCATGATCTGATTGAAATTATTTTCAACTTTAACTTGAAGTAATATTCCTTTCTGAATGTATTCTGAATTCTCATAAACACCTTCACCATCGATGATATCATTTACTACGATACCTTCAAATTTATTCCCATTAGAAAAATAATATTTGAAGTAACCATTCTTAATTCCTTTTATCCATGTCCCTTCATAACGATTTCCTTTTGCATCAACATAGGTACCTTTACCATTTTCACAATCCCCAATGCAATTATTAGACTGGGCTTTAGTAGTTAAATAGACAAAGAAAATTAATAGTAATGTAAATTTGAATTTCATGATAAATGTTTAAAAATGGAAAAGTTCAGACTTAATATACTTTGTAATGTAAGCTCTAAAAAAGTGTTTCAAGTTAAGAAATAGAGTCTGTAAAATCTTTATAATTAGTTTGGTAGTATTTGTATAATCTAAATTCACAAGAAAAGACACTTCTTATTATGTCGATTTAGGTATTCAAGATTGTAGTCATTCAATCCTTTGATTTGTTCTTTACCGGTTATCCCTATTTTCTCAAAAGCAGAAAATTCAATTTCATCTGTAAGAACAATTTTACCCTTTTCGTCAAACGTTAATAGATGCTTGTCAAAAAGTGCATCATATGTAGGTGATAAGAGAATTCCATTATGAACATCTAATCGTTCTGTATCTGAGGCCTCCGCCCAGGGAACAATATGGGAGGCAATTAAAATCTCCAGTTTATTGAAATTAGTAACGGCACATTTATATTCCCAGCGATGAATAATTCTTTTTCGGTAGGCTCCCTGACCTACTCGTGAGGTGACTAAGCCAGAACGTTCCGTTTGATTTGGTTTTACTGTTTCATAGTCTAAAAATGTATCCTCAACTTTATGGTCCTCGTCAAACGTATTTGAGTAAATCGGCGGTATTACTGCACCTTTTCTTTTTAGAAAAAATTTAATCCCCTTTCTAATATCTCCATTTAGATCAGGTGTATCACAAATATCTGCATCATGAAATTCTAGTTCACATATAAATTTAACGTAGCCTTTTCCCTCAATCTCAAAAAAGAAAATTCTTTTTCCATTATTTAAATGATCTTTTAAAGCAAGATTGCCTCGAATAAATTGTGTACTAACCCCCTAATAGACTGGACTAAATTTTAAAAAGAGTTTAGAACCAATTAAATTAGGGAACTATGAAAAGAGAAAGAAGAGTATTCAGTCCAGAAGATCGTCTAG
>Ga0228699_1000307_pt1 | contig 40654 bp, 69 predicted proteins | sample McNCre217_Aug_MG_FD_178016 | JGI IMG/M metagenome (GOLD analysis project Ga0228699, IMG submission 178016) | Freshwater microbial communities from McNutts Creek, Athens, Georgia, United States - 2-17_Aug_MG | ecosystem: Environmental > Aquatic > Freshwater > Creek | place: USA: Georgia... | reverse complement strand
GCCACGACAGCACCAAGCAGAGGCAGGAGAGAGGCTCGCCATACACCGGGGGCTAGCGGGCCACCATAGGGGCAAGCCGCACCTGGCTAGGTGGGATGCCAAGGCAAGGCGCAAGGCCCTCCCTAGAGCCAGCTACGGTGCTGCCGGGGCCAAGGCCCGCCCAGGGGGGGGGTAGGCAAAGGCTAGGGGTTAAAAAGGGGCTGACCGGCCCTCGCCCCACGCACAGGTTTTTTTTACCACTACTCAGAGGAAACATCTGTTGACTGAGGTGAATAAAGGCGGGCGTCCTGAGCATGAGCGCACAGAAGCCTTGGCAAAACGAGTGATGGTCCGTGCTGCCGCGCAGTGGAAAGTGTCACTGATCGCGGAAGATGTGGGCGTCTCTGAGCCGACGTTACGGAAGCATTACGCGGAAGAACTGTCCAAGGGCTGGACGATGCTTCAGGGCTATCTGCTGGACCTGCTGATGGAGCAAGCCGCCAAGGGAAAGACGGCGGCAATCCGCATGGTTAACGAGGGGACGCTTCAGACTGCGGGCGTTCGACCGAAGGCGACCAAGGCCAAGCGGGAAGAACAGCCCCGCGAAGTGAAGGCTGCGGCCCTGGGGAAGAAGGAATCGCGGGCGCTCGGGGCGGCACAAGCCATCTCTGGCGACTCGGACTTGCGCCAGAACTGACATGTCGCTGGATTGGTCCACCGCTGTCCTGGATTGGGAACAGCGGATCGTCGGGCGCGAAAGCCTGATCCCGGACCTTCCGCTTGACGATACGAGGGCAGGCCGGGCGCTGCGGCTGTTCAAGGCGCTGAAGGTTCCCGACATTGAGGGCAATCCGACCTATGGCGAGGTCTGCGGGGATTGGGTGTTCCGCCTCGTCGCTGCGGTGTTCGGGGCCTTTGATGCGGAGACGAATACCAGGTTCATCCGGGAATACTTCGTCCTGATCCCGAAGAAGAACGGAAAGACATCCATCGCTGCGGCAATCATCGTCGTGGCGCTGATGGTGAATGAGCGGCCCAGCGCGGAAGCCCTCTTGATCGCCCCGACGCAAAAGATTGCCGAAATGGCATTCGATCAAGCAGAGGGCATCATCAAGATTTCCGCCACTGCATCTGGAACACCGCTGCTGGGCCTATTCGCGCTTCACCGGCATATCAAGGCGATTGACTACCTGTCGGACTCATGCCCGTCCAAGATGTCGATCAAAGCGGCGGATGCGGACGTCATCACCGGGTCTAAGGCGACCTATATCCTGATTGACGAAACCCATGTGTTCGCCAGCAACACGCGGGCGGCGGGGGTGTTCAAGGAAATCCGGGGCGGTCTGTCTCACCCGCAGAACAAGGGCTTCCTGCTTCAGATCACGACCCAGAGCAAGGTAGCGCCTGCTGGGGTGTTCAAGGCAGAACTGGATCGGGCGCGCAAGGTCAGGGATGGCAAGATCATCCTTCCCCTGCTGCCGGTTCTATATGAACTGCCAATCCGGCTGATGGTGGAGGACGGTTGGCGCGACCCGGAAACGTGGTCGATGGTCAACCCGCACCTTGGGCGGTCTGTATCGGCTGACTTCCTGCGGGAAGAACTGCTTGCGGCGGAAACGGATGGCCCCGAAGCCCTGGCGCTTCATGCCTCGCAACATCTGAACGTCCAGATCGGCCTTGGGCTGAGTCAGGATGCTTGGGATGGGGCGCGGCACTGGCTGGCGTGTGGAAAAGACGGGCTGGACCTGGATGAAATCCTGCGTAACTGCGACGTTGCGACCATCGGGGCAGACTGGGGCGGCGCGGATGACCTTGCATCGCTGGCGGTTCTCGGTCGGCGGCGGCATGACAAGACTTGGATGGTCTGGTCCATGTCCTGGGCGCGGCCTAGCGTATTCGACCGGCGGAAAGAGATTGCCCCTCGCCTGAAAGACTTCGTTGCGGCTGGCGACCTGCGGGTTGTCGAGACAGGCGAACAGCAAGCCATTGAAGCGGCTGAAATTTGCGCCCGCGTCAAGACGGCTGGAATCCTGCCTGAGTCGGCGGGGATTGGTCTAGACGTGGCCGGGGTGGCGCTTCTGATCGACGCTCTGGAGGCCCGGCAGATGGCCGCGCCGCTGGTATGTCCGGTTGCCCAGGGGTGGAAGTTGCAGACCGCGATTTCCACGCTTCCCCTGAAACTTGAGGATAAGCGGCTGATCCACGGGAACCAGGGGCTTCTGTCCTGGGCTGTGGGGAATGCCAAGCAGGAACTCAAGGGTTCCAACTACATCGTCACGAAGCAGATCGCCGGGGCCGCAAAGATCGACCCGCTGATCGCTTTGTTCAACGCATCCATGTTGATGTTCCTCAACCCTATGGCCGCTCCGGTGGCACGGATCAGAATCGCATGAGCATCCTATCGAGACTCTTTGCCAGCCCAGCGCCCGCACGGGTCGAGCCTCCGCTGGCGCGGAACTCGGTGGACTCGTCGCAGGTCAAGCGCGGGAACTTCATGTATGACGTTTTCACCGGCAACAGCGGGGTGACCGCGCCGACTCCACTGTCAGAAGGTGAAGCCTACTCAGTCACGACCGTCTCTGCTGCGGTGCAACTGATTTCCGGGGCAATCGCGTCCCTTCCGGCCCATGTCTATGCGCGGGCAGAGGATGGCGACCTGAACCGCGACTTCAAAAACCCGCTCTGGTGGGTTCTGAACGAGCAATTCTCGCCCCGGTGGACTGCGGCGGCTGGATGGTGGTTCCTCACCGCCTCCAAGCTGCTCTACGGGGACGCTTTTGCGGAAATCAAACGGGACTTGGCGGGCCGGATTGTCGGGCTGATGCCGATCCATCCGACGCGGGTTCAGGCAATCACTGATCCTGCCGGGTGGAGGCTGGTCTATGTCGTCTCTCCCGATCCGACCGTCTACAACCCGTCCGACGAGGCGCGCAAAATCCGCGTCCTGAACTCGGATGACATGATCCATGTGCCGGGATTCGGCTTCAACGGGACGCGCGGCCTGTCGATGCTGCGCTACGCCCTGCGGACGGCTGGACCCTTGGCGAAGAATGCCGACGTGTTCTCGGCGCAATTTCTGAAAAACCAAGCGCGGCCTGATTTCGCGGTGGGGACCGAAGGGAACCTGACCGAAGACCAATTCGCGCGCCTGAAGGACATGCTTTCGGAACATGAGGGGCCGGAAAACGCCGGTCGCCCAATGATCCTTGAAGGCGGTCTGAAAATTCAGACGCTCACGATGCCCCTTGAGGACGTGCAGCTTCTCGAAACCCGGAAGTTTCAGGTTGAGGAAATTGCCCGCGCCTTCATGGTCCCGCCGTTCATGCTGGGCCACACGGAAAAGACATCATCCTGGGGGACCGGGGTTGAGGCAATGGGGGCCGGGTTTGTCCGCTACACGCTGCGTGACCACCTGACCGCCTTCCACAACGAAATGAACCGGAAGTTCTTCCCGCGCGCGCCATATGTGATCGAGTTTGACACCACCGAACTGGAACGGGGCGACACCAAGGCCATGTTCGAGGCGGTTCGGATCGGCCTTGGGCGTGCTGGTGAGCCTGCATTCCTGACCACCGAAGAAGGCCGCGCCATGGTGCGCCTGCCGCGTGTGATGACGGGCACCGTGCCCAGCAATGAACCCACGAAGGGAGCGGCGGCATGAACTACGCCCAGATCAAGATGCGCCTTGCCAACAAGGGCAAAGGTTCCTTCCGCTCAGAGGGAAGCACCATTTTCCTCTATGACGCGATTGCGTCAAATCAGGACGAGGCGGACTTCTGGGGTGGGGTTTCCCCGGAAGCGTTCATCGCGCAACTGGACTCCATGTCCGGGCCGGTGACGCTGCGGATCAACAGCCCAGGCGGCTCGGTATTTGGGGCGCAAGCCATGGTCGCGGCGATGCGGCAATACAACGGCCCAATTACCGCCCAGGTGGACTCGCTTGCCGCTTCTGCGGCGTCGGTTCTCGCCGTCTCTTGCGCCTCCTGCACGATGGTTCCGGGGGCCATGATGATGATCCACAAGGCTTGGGGCGTGTCGGTCGGGAACTCCACCGATATGAACGAAATGGCCGCGCTGCTGGACAAGCTGGATGGGTCAATAGCTGCCACCTACGCCGAAAAGGCTGGCGGATCGGTCGATGACTTCCTTGCCAAGATGGCCGCTGAAACGTGGCTGACCGCTGATGAAGCGGTAGCCGCGAAACTTGCGGATCAGGTCGCGCAGAACAACACCCAGCGCGCCCAAATGAATTGGGACTTGTCGGCGTTCGCCGCTGCCCCGACCTCCGTCGCAGAAGTCGCGGCGGTTCCGACGCCCCCGGTCGAACCGGCCCCGGCGAACAATGCGGAAATGGAGCGTGATGCACGGCTGCGCCATGCTGACGCTCTCATCCGCACCTCCCCCATCTGAGCGCGCCGCGCCAGAGCCACCACCAAGAAAGAGGTTTACCATGAGCCTGCAAATCCTGCGGGAAGAACGCGCGCGCATCGCCAATCAAATGCGCGACCTGGCCTCCAAGAAGGATTGGGACGCCACGACCGACCGCGCCGCCTATGACAAGGCGGTGGACGATCTGAACGCCGTCGATACCCGCATTTCGGCGCAGATCAAGTCGGACGAAATCCTGGCCGAAACCGCCGTCAACGATGCTGCCGCCGACGCGGCGCTGCGGGTTGCCAAGGACAAGGCCAAGCCCGCCCTGAACCAGTATGCCCGCTGGCTGAAGGGTGGCGACAATGCCCTGTCGGCCCAGGAATGGCTGGACATCCGCAACACCATGTCCACCACGACCGCTGGTGAAGGCGGTTACACCGTCCAAACCGACGTGGCGACCTCGGTCATCGACTACATGAAGGCCTATGGCGGGATGCGCGCCGTTGCCAATGTCATCAGCACCGATGGCGGCAACGACATTCAATTCCCGACTTCGGACGGCACGTCGGAAACGGGCGAATGGATCGCGCAGAACACGACCGCGACGGCGGCTGACATCAGCTTCGGCTCGGTCACGCTGAAAACCTTCAAGGCTTCGTCCAAGTATGTGACGGTTCCCTACGAACTGCTGCAAGACTCGCAGGTGGACGTGGAGGCGCTGGTGAACAAGCGCCTTGGTCAGCGTCTGGGGCGCCTGACCAACACCGGCTATACCACCGGCAACGGAACCTCGGCCCCGAACGGCATCGTGACCGCTGCCGCCACGGGCTATACGGCGTCGAACGCGACTTCGCAGGTGACGGCCATCGTCTATGCCTCGCTGGTCGAGTTGATCCACTCGGTTGATCCGGCCTATCGGATGGGCGGGGCCTGCAAGTTCATGATGAACGACTCGTCGGTGAAGGTGATCCGCAAGATCGTGGACGGCCAAAGCCGCCCGCTGTTCACGCCGGGATACGATACCCAAATCCCCGGCGCGACCGGTTCGCAGCCCGACTCCCTGATGGGCTACCCCATCGTCCTGAACCAGGACGTGGCGTCGATGGCGGCGAGTGCGAAGTCGATCATCTTCGGTGACTTCAGCTACTACACGATCCGCGATGTGATGGCCTTCAGCATGTTCCGCTTCACGGACTCGGCCTTCACCAAGCTGGGCCAAGTCGGCTTCCTGGCGTGGATGCGCACGGGCGGTCAACTGCTGGATACCAACGCGGTCAAGCTGTTCGTGAACGCTGCCACCTGACTTCTGGGGGCGCGGGGAAACTCGCGCCCTCCCTTCCGGGGGAGCCTTCATGACCTTTCAGCGGCCATATGACCGGGTGTTTCAGTGTGCCGACCTGACGACCAACGTTGTCACGGCTGCGGCCCTGAAGGCGCACCTTAACGTCGTCTCCACGCGGGACGATGAAGTCATTATTTCCTACGGCCTCGCCGCGCAGAACATCGTTGAGCGCACGACTGGCCGACTGCTCACGTCGCGGGCCTGCACCCTAAAGCTTCAGGGGTTCTCGGATGATACCGGGGTTGAGTTGCCGGGCGGCGTCGTGAACTCTCTGACTTCGGTTGTCGTGGATGGGGCGACCATCGCGGGCTGCACCGTCTATGGCGATAGCCCGGCGCGCGTGTTTCCCGCGACTTCCTGGCCCGGCGTCACGGGGACGCTCTATCCCGTCGTGATTTCCTACATGGCTGGATACACGACCATCCCCACGGCGCTGGTGACTGCCATCAAGATCATCGTGGCCGACCTCTACGACCGTAGGGAGTCCGTCACCACCGACCAAGCCCATGTCTCGCCGTTCGCGGCGTCTGAACTGATGCGGCTCTATCGCATCAAGCCCCTATGAGGACTCCCATGCGCAAGTATATCCTGACCGAAGAAGCCGTGACCGGCGCGGGCGTCCTGCAAGCCGGGGCCGACATTACCAGCCTTCAGCCGAACGAGCGGATTGCTCTCTGCCAGCTTGGCAAGGCGGTTGCCGTGGCTGAGAAGGATGCGCCCAAGGCGATGGCCGAAATCGCGGCACAACAGAAGGCGTTGGCGGAAGCGGAAGCGGCCCGTGTGGCGGCTGACATCGCGGCCAATATCGAAGCGAACAAGAAGCCGGAGCCGCCCGAAGAACTAGTTGCCGTGACGCCCCTTTCGGAAATCATCGGCTGATGGGCGCTGGCCGGTTCCGCTCTCAGATCATCATTGAGCGGCAGAAAAAGACCTCGGACGGCGGCGGCGGATTCACCATCGAGTGGATGCAGGTCGATACTGTCCCGGCAGAGGTTGTCCCGATCCGGTCCCGGACGCGCGGGATTGAGGGTGAGTCTGGCGGACAGATTACGTCCATGCCCAAGGTCGAGGTCAACCTGCGCCCGCATGAAAACTACCCCGACCTTCTGGCTAACGCGGCGGGCTACCGGCTGAAGGACGCGGAAACGGGCGAGGTCTATGGGGTCAACACGGCCCAGGACTTCACCGGCAAGGGCGCGCTGATCACCCTGACTGCGACCAAGGGCGAGCCTACCTGATGGCTCGCATTCGTGGGGCAAAGGAACTTCGGGCGGACCTGAAGCGCCTTCCTGAAGCCTTGCGGGAAGAAGCCATGAAGCCGGTCAAGGCGTCCACCGTTCGGATGCACCGCCGCGTCATGGAGCTGCTGAACAGCGCATCGTCCCTTGCGCCCTTCTACCACGGGCTTCCGGGGATGCAGGACGTGGACACGCCACTTCACCCCGCCGGTTCTGCGAGGAAGTCCTACCGCTATTCCATCGTCAACAAGGGTCTGACCGGGCGGGTCGGGCAACTGTCGCCGGGCGCAGAGCGAGCCGGGTTCCACCTGTATTTCTTCCTGAACGGCACGTCGCACCAGCCCGCGCGCCCGGTGCATGACATTGCCTTTGAGGAAGAACGGAACCTGTTCGCATCGGCGCAGCAAAAGGCCCTGCTGAACGTCCTTTCGAGGCTTCCATGACCGTCGCAAAAAGCTGGGAACTGCAACAGGCGATCTACACGACTGTCGTTGCCGCCACGGGGCTTCAGGTCTTTGACCATATCCCGACCGATGCCCCTGAAGAATACATGCGGCTGGACGGGTTCAATCTGGCCGACGACTCCCCAAAGAACGCAGAGCGCGGGCGGCACAGTTTCGTCGTGCATCACTTCCTGCGGCCCACAGCGACCGTGGCGCAGCGTGGGATGAAGCGCGGGAAAGAGAAGATTGCGGCGGCACATGCCGCGTTGATGGCGTCCTCACCTGCGGGCGGGCGTCTCGATCACGAAACCATGGACGCGGCCCCCGATCTAGACGGGGCAACGGCTCATGTTTGGAGCCGATACTCGGTGATCCTCTGACGCGGCGGTGGCCGCACCTTCAAGCCAAGGAGTGAAACATGGCTACCGGCAAGAACTACAAACTCTACATTTCGTCCACCGCCGCTGTGGGCGGGACGATGACCGAAGTCGAACTGCAAGGCGACATGCAGATCAACCCCGGAAAGACCAACGAGCGCACGTCCTACAAGAACGGCGCGCTGACCGCCCAGGGCAACGATGGTTTCTCGGCGTCCTGCACCGTTGGCCCGAACGAGCCGCTTTCGACCGGCCAGCAATACCTGTGGACGCACTTCCAGAACGGCGGTTCGACCTACGTTGAAATCAAGTCGTCCACCACGGGTTCTCAGAAGATCGTCGGCCCGGTGATGGTCGCCATCACCCAGATTACCGAGCCCACCAAGGGTGTGGTCGAGTGGACCATCGACATCAGCGAAAACGGCACCATGACCTGGTCCACCGTCTGATGCGGGATGCTCGCATTCTCAAGCATGGTGGGCGGGAATACCAACTCCTGCCCACCTTTGAGGTTCTGGACAACTTCGAGACTCGCCACGGCAGCTTGATCCAGCACCTGATGAACCTGGTGAATGGGACCGCAACTGTCCACCAGCGGGCCACCCTGATCATGGAAGCCGCCCGCGCCGGTTTCGTTGGCGAGTTCAACTGGAAGCACGAAGCCGTGCGCAAGATGCTGTTCGAGTTGGGCGTGGCATCCGACGATCTGGTGTTGCTCGAAACCGACATTTGCGAGGCGTTGCTCTACACCCCGGAGCAATACATCGCAAAAAAAGCCCAGAGGGCCGAAGCGCAGAAAGCCCAGGATCAGATGGCGGCGATTCTGGGCGGCTTCGATCCTGCTACCGCGCCGCTGTCGCCGTCCTGAAGTGGACGCCCAAGGACTTCTGGGCGGCAACCCCGAATGAGTTCTTCGAGGCGCTTAGCGCGGTAGAGGAAGCACAGCCCAAGGAGCAGTAATGGCCCGCAAGGTTCTGGCAGAGTTCGACGCCATTGACGGCCCGTTCAATGCCAAGGTTCGCCTCATTGAGCAGGGCGTTGCCCGGTTCGAGAAGGGCACTCTTGCAGGGTTCTCCCGCGTCGAGAAGGGGCTTGATTCCCTGCTGGGCTATGCCGCCCGGCTGCGGAATGTGTCCTACCTCGTCGCGGGCGGTCTGGGCGCGTCTCAGTTCACACAGTTCATCGACACATCTATCCGCATTCGGAACGAGTTGCGGGGGATTGGCGAGGACTCGAACGCCAATTTCCAGAAGGTCTACCTTGCGGCTACCCGTTCGCTGGCCCCGATTGATGCCTTCACGTCTGCGGTTCTGCGGACTCAGAAGGTCATGGGCGACAAGCAGTCGTTTGACCAAACGGTTCGGCAGGTTGAAACCCTGACCAAGCTTCTGGCCGTGAGTGGCAAGAGCGAGGCGGAACGCGCGTCTACCCTGCTGCAATTCACTCAGGCGCTTCAGGCTGGTGCGCTGCAAGGCGACGAAATGCGCGCCTTGCGGGAAAACGCCCCGGTGGAGTTCCTGCGGGCGATTGCCAAGGCAGCGGGCGGAACACTGGCCGACCTGAAGAAGTTCAGCCAAGAGGGCGTCATCACAACCGAAGTGATGATCCGGGCGCTGGATAGCCTTGCTGCGACCGCAGACGCGCGGATTGGGAAAGTGACCCTGACCATCGGGGACGCGGTGAACGTGCTGCGGAACGGCGCTATCGTCGCCGCTGAAGCGTTCAACGGCGGGTCTGGGCTGTCGTCCGCTGTCGTTGGGACTCTGTCTGAGGTCGGCAATATTCTCGGTCAGAGCGCCGGGGCCGCGCGCATGTTTGGCGAGGCGGTGAAGGTTGCTGGGGTTCTCTTTGCGGGCGCATTCGCGGGCCGTAAGATCAGCGATGCAACGTCTTGGCTTAGCGCGTTTCTCCGCGAGGCAAAGACGGGGGAGTCTGCACGGCAAAACCTTCTGGCGCTGCGGAACGATGTGGTTCTGGCGCAGACCGCCGTTTCCAACGCCACCGATACTCTGGCGAAGAAGAAGGCCGCGCTTGCCCTGGCGGAAGCAAAGGGGACGACCTCCGCCGCTTCCTTGGCAAAGGCTCAGGCTGGGGTTCTCGCTGCGGAAAAGGCGCTGATCATTCAGCGCGAGGTTTTGATTACCGCCACGAATGCTGCCGCCGTAGCACAAGAGCGTCTTTCGTTTGCTGCTCGGGCTGGGGCTGCTGCCGCGAATGTCGCCAAAGCGGCGTGGGCCTTCATGGGCGGCTGGCCGGGCCTGCTGCTTATCGCCGGGACTGCCTTCTATGCACTGAAATCCAGCGCAGAGGCAGCGTTTGGCGAGGCGGCGCAGGGTATCAGCGACAATCAGACTGCCGTTTCGGAACTGAAGGATGAATATCGCGCGGCTGCTGATCAGATCACCCAAGACCTGCGCTCGCTGGAACAAGCCCACAAGGACGTGGCGGATGCGGTTCGCTCCGGGGATACTGAGGTCCAACTCGCCGCCCAAGGGGAAATCACGGCGCTTGACGCTCGGATTGCCAAGAACCGGGAACTTCTGCAAACCTACACCGCCCTCATGGCGGCGAAGCTGCAAGAGTCAAAGGACGCACTTGCAACCCTGAATGCGACTGAGGCGCGGGACGCTGGCGCGGCTATCGGCAAGACGGCAGTTGTCGGCGGCAAGTTCTACGCCAAGGGCGCACCTGTTCCGGCGAATGATGCCGAAGTCAAATCCTATGTGGACGGCCTGCAAAAGAAGATCATGGCCGGTCAGAAGCTGGATGCGGCTGAGACTGAGTTCCTGAACCATCACCTCACGCTCGTTCAGGCTCGGCAACAGGTAGACGATCAGGCTGCGGCGCTGACTCAGGCGCTGGTGGCGACCCAGGAGGGCATGATTGCCCTTGTGGATCGGTCTGCCTCTGGTGTTCAGGCAGAGATTTCCGGGCTGGCGCAATCCTTCGCCGCCATCGGGAATACGGACGTTGCCGGGCAGATGATGAGCCTTGCCGATGCAATGGCCTCCTATCAGGCGGATTTTGAGGCGGGCCGGATCACGGCGGATGAGTTCCTGACCCTCACCCAATCCCTTAAGGACCAAACCGACCTATACGTGCAAAGCCTGAACGGCGTGGACGCGATGCGGTTTGACGGGCTGATGGGCCAGTTCTCCACGATGTTGGACTGGTTGAACAAGCTGACGATTCAGGCTTGGGACTTTGCGTCCATCCCGGCACTGCGCGGTCCTGCTGGTATGGGCGCACCGCCAGCGGACCCGATCTCTGAGAACCCCGGCAAGCCGAAAAAAGGTGGCGGTGGCGGACAGACTCAGGCCGAAAAGGATCAGAAGGCCGCTCTCGACTTCATCAAGGAAATGATGACCGCCGAAGAACAGCGGGCGGCGAAACTGACCGAACTGCTGGCGCTGCGGCAACGGCTGGTGGAATCCTATGGGCCGGAAGCGCAGGCCGTGGCCGATCTGGACGCGGCGATTCAGCGGTATCGGGACAGTGCCGATGAGGCGGCTCAGGCGCAACAGCAACTGTTCGATGACCTGTCGAACCAATTGGCCAATGCCATCACCGACTGGACCAACTTTGGGGACGTGGTGCGCCATATCCTCGCCTCGCTGGTGCAGTCCTACGGCCCTGATTTCTTCACGGCGCTGCTGACCCCCGGAAAGCAAACCGGCGACTCTACCGGAACGTGGCTGGGGAACATGCTGACCGGGCAGAACCACTCGGGCGGCGGCTTCGGAACCCAGAACGCGCGATCAATCTCCCCGATGGCATTCATGGGTGCGCCGCGTTTCCACAACGGCCTGATGCCCGACGAGTTCACGGCCATCCTTCAGAAGGGCGAGACGGTTCTCCCCAAGGGGTTCTCCCCTGCTGGCGGCGGCGTGAGCATCAACATGCCAATCGACATGCGCGGGGCCGATCCGTCGATGCGTCCGTTCATTGAGGGGCAGATTGCTCAGTTGAAGAAGGAACTGCCGGGGCGTGTCGTTTCGGCGGTCAAGTCGGCGCAGAAGTCTAGGAGCCTCTGATGGCCGTAACCTTCCCGGTCACAAACCTGCTGTCGAACAAGGTCTTGACGACCAAGTTTGTCCTCACACCAAGGCAGTCGATTTCGCGGACTGCGGGCGGCGCGGCGCTGGCCTATGACTTCGGCGTGGCAATCTGGGCTGCTGCCTATGAGACGGTGAAGATGTCCTACGACGATTGCGTGGATTTTCAGGCGCAACTTCACTCTATCGAAGGGGCGGCTGGGACGTTTTACGGCCGGGACACGCGGCGCATCTATCCGCGCAACTACCCAACAGGGGCATTCTCGGACACGGGAACGGTCCTGAGCCTGAACGCTGACGGCAAGAGCCTGGCATTCACCGGCCTTCCGGCAAGTTTCGTCATCAACCGTGGCGACTACTTCCAAGTGACAGTCAGCGGAACGCCGCGCCTTTACCAGATGTCTGAAGCGGTGACGGCCAACGGTTCCGGGGTGACGGCTCAAAAGACCGCAGAACCGCACTTCGACCCAGCAATGACGACTGGCTCCGCTGTCGTTTTCCAAAACCCGGCCTGCGTCATGCGGCTGGAACCCGGCTCCATTCAGTTCAACGACCAAGGTCGCGCTGTTGGGACTGTGACCTTCTCCGCAATGCAAGCATGAGGATCAACCATGGCTTCCCTTTCCGCGCGCCTTACCGCCTCTATGGACGTGTCATTCACTGGCGACCATGAGTTTGGCGGTCCTGTTTTCAACCAGTCCATGAAGCAAGTGATCGACCTTGCGACCGGCACCGGGGCCAACCAAGCAGACATCATCTGGATGGACGAGCGCACCCTTGCGTCTGGCGCTTCCGAAAACATCGACCTGACATCGGCTCCGACGAACCCTGACAACTTGCAGAAGGTCATCGTCAAGCCGGTTGCGGTCCTGATTATCAATGCCCCGCGAACGACCTCCACCCCCAATACGACGAACCTGTTCATCGGGGGCGCTGGCAACACCTTCCTGGGCATTGTCGGCTCCGCATCCCAAGCTACGGCGAACATTCGCCCAGGCGGCGCGTTCTTCATGTTCAACCCGGACTCCACCGGCATGGGGACCGTGGTTGATGCCAGTTCCGACCTGCTGCGAGTGAACAACTCGGCTGGCGCGTCTGCTGTCTACCAAATTGGCATCCTCGCCCGGACGGCCTGATGAAATCCCTTCTGTCCGCGAATACGACGGCGATTTCAGATACTGTCCTCTTGCCTCGGGACTTTCTGGAAATCACGGTCAAAGACCGCTCGACCGGGGCCGCTGTCATCAAGCGGCTCTGGTCGGATTCGTGGGACAACTTCACCGCCGCCGTGCGCGACCCGGATACCGGGACAGAGCCGTCATATACGTGGCGCGGGGCCTACGGGCTGGTGGACATGGACCCCATCCCGCGCGTGTCCTCCATTGAGGTCCAGAGGATCGACATTCGGCTTCTGGCCTTCGGGTCCGTGACTGATGAAATCCTGCGGACCTATGACCCGACGCTTGCCCCGGTGCGGATTTGGCGCGGGTTTCTGGATAAGACTACGCGGAAGATGTCCGCGTCGGCAGAGGTTCGGTTTCTCGGGCACATTGACGACATCACCATCCCGACCATCCCGGAGAACTCTGCCGGGTGGGCCACGATTACCTGCGTCTCCCGGACCCAAGAGGCCACGCGCAACAACCCGGACACCAGATCGGACGCCAGCCAGCAGAAGCGTTCAGCCGGGGACACGTTCTACAAGGACGCGGTAACGGTAGGCGACTGGACCCTCTACTGGGGCCAGAAGAAGGCGCCAGCGGTTTGATCCGGGAAGCGCGGCGGGCTGATGTGCCGCAGATGGTCAGGATGGCGGAAGCGTTTCACGCCGCGTCACCGATGTCTCGCTTCGCATTTGCCCCGGAGAGCGCCGCAGCGGCCTCTATGGCGGCGATTGACAGTCCCGGCACCCTCGCACTGGTTTTGGACGATATGGGCCTCCACGGCGCGCTGCTGGCCTCTGTGAGGGCATACCCACTTGGGCGCGTCCTTTGCGCCTATGAGGACGTGTTCTGGATCGACCCCAGCCATCGCGGGAAGTGGGCAGGCGTCATGGCCAGACAGTTCGAGGCATGGGCGCGCAGCCGTGGTGCAGAGGTCATCGGCATGTCGTGCCCTATCGGGACTGCTGAACCGCTCTATCAACGGCTTGGGTTCGCCCCGGCTGAAACCACTTTCGCCAAGGGACTCTGATGCCGATTTTTACCGCTCTTGCCGTTAGCGCACTTGACGCGACATTTGCGGAGTCGGCTATTGGGGCGTTCCTGATCCAAACCTTTGCCAAGGTCGCAACCAGCGCCTTGGTCAACCTGATCCTGGGCGGCGACAAGTCATCGGTATTCGGCATTCAGGGCAAGTTGCAGGCTGGCGAGGACGTTCCTCGTGGGGCACCCATCGGCCTCTGCATGACGGCTGGCTCTCTGGTCTACGCCAACACCTGGGGAACGTCGTCTGCCGGGACGCCGAACTGCTACCTTGTTCAGGTCATCGCCCTGTCCGACCTGCCGATCAAGGGCCTCAACCGCGTGATGGTCAATGGGGAGTGGGCGACTCTTGGCGGGACGCTGGACCCCGCAGGGAAGGGCTATCCGGTAACCGACTTCGTGAGCGGCAGTTCTGATTTCATGTGGGTCAAGTTCTACGACGGGACGCAGGTCACCGCCGACTCCTACCTGACTTCCACTTTCGGGTCCGATGCCAATTTCCCCTACGACTCTGGGCGCGTCGGGACCGGCATTGCCTACGCCATCGTGACCACGCGCTACAATGAGGCGCTGTTCCAGGGCTTCCCTGAGTTCAAGTTTGAAGTCCAGTCGATCAAGCTTTACGACGCCTCCAAGGATACCTCTGTTGGCGGTTCCGGGGCGCAGCGGTGGGCAACCCCGTCCACTTGGGGCGGTGATGGCGATGATCTGCCCATCGTGCAGGCGTACAATATCATGCGCGGCATCAGCTATGCCGGGGCGTGGGTCTATGGCTTTCAGGGCACGTCGCAAGCCCAACTGCCGGATGCGGACTGGATTGCGCAGATTGCCGTTTGCCGTACTCTGGTGAACTGGGATGCGACCCACACAGAATACAAATACCGGGCCGGGGGCTTCCTGACCTTCGATACCGAATGCGGCGCGGCACTTGAGCAAATCATGGCGTCCTGCGCGGGCCGGATTGCGGATAACGGCGGCATCTACAAGCCGCTGGCCGGGACAGTCGGGTCTACCCTGGCCACGTTCACCGATGATGACCTTCTCTCCACAGAGGACGCGCCATTCAATCCGGTGAAGCAACTGGCCGATACGATCAATGGCGTAACGGCGACCTACCCGGACCCGAACTCTGGTTACGAGCCGAAAGCGGCAACGCCCTACTACCGAACCGACCTTGAAGCCAAGGATCAGGGGCGGCGCTTGCTCGCCAGCTTGACGCTGAACACTGTCCCGTATCCCTATCAGGTGCAGCGGCTTCAGGCGGCTCTGGTGACGGAGGTTCGCAGGACGCGCCGCCACCAGATCACGCTGTCGCCCACGTTCTGGAAGGTCGAGCCGAACGATTGCGTGACATGGACCTCCACGCGGCACGGCTATACCGCCAAGCTGTTCCGGGTGAATGCGGTTGTGGATCAGCCGGATTCTTCGATTGTCGCGGACATCATCGAAATTGACCCGACCGACTACGACTACACCTACACCAGCTATGTGACCCCGACCTATCCGGTGGCCAGTCCGCGCGCCATTCGGGCGCATTTTGTGCGGAATGAACTCATGCGCTGGTCGGACTGGCTCGTGGTCGATGATGCCTATGGGCGTTTCACGATGTCGCAGCAAATCAGGGCGCTTGCCTACCGGGAGTCCGTTCGCAACACGAACACGCAGGCTGGCTGGCCCGATACGGTGACTTGGCCGGATGAATTGCCGGATTTCACGCCGCTCTGCGACCCGATCAACCGGCTGTATGAAATCAGGTCGGACGCTTCGGCATCGGTCCTTTCCGCTGTCGTCACAACAACCAGATCGACAACCGGCACCCTCATCAACGCTCGCGGCTATTACGACTCCGCTGCGGCGAACAAGGCGCGCATCACTTACGACCCAATAACCGGGGACATTGAGGGGATCATCTGCGAGGGGCAGGCAACGAATGCCTGTCTGCAAGCCCTGTCGGTCGGAACGTCGCCCTGGGCCTTCGACAATGCCAGCGCGACTCTGAACGCGACCAAAAGCCCAGATGGAACGGTCAACGCTTCCAAGATTTTGGACAATACGACGGCTGGCGTCGTTCATGCCGTCAAGCAGGCAGTCACGCTCACGGCTGGGGTCAAGTGCTGGTTCAAAATCCACCTGAAGGCGGCGGAATACAGCGAAGCGACGATCCTCGCCGTTTCCACGGGCATGACGAACACCTCTTGCGTGTTCAACATTTCGACCGGCGCGTTCTCCAACCTTGCTAACAGCCCGGACACGTTCGCGCGTGAACTTCGGGATGGCTGGTGGGAAGTGAATATGTCCTGCACGACCGTTTCAAGCGCGACCGTGACATTCAGCGTTCGGATGCGGACGGGCGGGACAACGATCTTCACTGGCACGGGGACATCTGGGATTTACGCCTGGGGCGGGGATGCGAGAGTCGGTCAAACCTATGGGTACATCATCCCGACGACGACTGCCTCTGTGACCCGCAACGCCGACGTTCACGTCACCCAGCTTCTCGCATCGTTCTTCGACCCAGACAAACTCTCGATCTATGTTGAAGGGAAGTGGTTCGGTGGGGCGGCTCTGAACTCGGGACTTCGCCCGGCGCTGTCCATCGACACATCGTCGTCATCTAACCAAATTCGTGTTCTGAACCGGACGGCAACGCCATCTGGCCTTCAAATCGAAGTGGGCGGGTCAACTGTCGTAGCGATAGATGGGACGCAATCGGGAACGTCTGAGGCGCTGCTTGGGTTGGCAGCGCGCATCTACACCAATGACGTGGCGGTTTCGACGGACGGATCATCCGTTCAGACAGACACCAGCACATCGCTTCCGGCATTCGCAACCGAGCCTATTGTCAGGATCGGGGCTGACTTCGCCGGGAACTACATGAACGGCGTCATTCGCCATATCCGCCTGTTCAGGGTTCTGGAAACAGATGCCCAGCTAGAGGCGATGGTGAGATAGAAAACCGCCGCCCGGACGGCAATCCTGGCGGCGGCTGAAATCCAAACCGATCTGCTCATCGGCGTGGTGGATGCATCATTGCACTTCGACCGTGCGCCGCAACTTGGCTAAAAGGACAGGGCCGATGCTCGACTGGCTGACCTCGCTTACTTCAGACGCGGGCAAGACAACGCTCGCCGGGGCCGCTGGCGGGTTGGTTAGGTGGATGACCCTACGGGAACATTGGCGGGACGGCCTTGTCTCGCTTGTCGTCGGGGCTGTCTGCTCGCTCTACCTTGGCCCCATCATATTTCCCCTGCTGAATCCGGTTCTGTCCAACGTGGCCCCTGCGGGCGACGTGGGCGGGTTCTCGGCCTTCACCGTGGGGCTTGGTGGCATTTCCCTGACCGGCGCACTCATCGACCTCATTCGAGCGCGCGGGAAAGGACTGAAGAAATGAAGGATTGGGCAACGTCCACTTTGGCCAAGGAAATCAAGGTCTGGTCCACAGCCGCTATGTGCATGGCGATGCTGGCACTGGTCCTTCATGCCTTTGACCGGAATGAACGGCCAGCGCCGATGGCGGCAAATCCAGCGGAACAGGTGACGCAATGACCGCCACGCGGACCAAGACAACCGCTGCCATTACGGCTGGCGCGCTTGCCATCGCCACCACCATGGCCGCGAATTGGGAGGGGCTGCGTACTCGGTCATATCAGGACGTGGTGGGGGTTTGGACCATCTGCTATGGCGAAACCAAGGGCGTGGTGCCAGGTCAATCCGCTTCGCCTGCCGACTGCAAGAGCCAGCTTTCCGCGCGGCTTGCGCAATTCGGGGCAGAAATCGCGCCATGCCTACCGCTCGGCCTGCCTGACAAGATGCAGGCCGCTTTTATCGACGTGGCATACAACATCGGATCAGCGGCCTTCTGCAAATCCAGCATGTCGCGCAAGGCGCGTGCCGGTGATTTGCGCGGGGCCTGCGATGCCCTTCTGGCGTGGAACAAAGGCCGGATCGCTGGAGTCCTTCAGCCCATCAAGGGCCTGACCAACCGGCGCAATGCTGAACGCCAAGCCTGCCTGGAAGGGCTGGCGGGCCGCTAACCCACCCACCCAATCTGACCCCAACTGCCCGCTCTGGCGGGTCTTTCCGCATGGAGTGCCCCTATGGCTGGCTTTTCCGACGCTTATGAACAGAACATCCTGAAACTGCTGCTGAACGCCACCGCGATTGCGAACGTGGCTGACAATGCCGCGACCTCGCCCCTGACCAACCTCTACGTGGCGCTGCATACGGCAGACCCCGGCGATGCTGGCAACCAATCCACCAGCGAGGCGACCTATACCAGCTACGCCCGCGTGGCGGTTGCCCGGACCACGGGCGGCTGGACCATCAGCGGCACCAGCCCGACGCAAGCCGTCCCGGTTGCCACCATCAGCTTTCCGGCCTGCACGGGCGGCACGAATACCATCACGCACATGAGCATCGGCGTGGCCTCATCTGGCGCGACGGCCATCATCGCCTCCGGTGCGATTTCCCCGACCATTGCGGTGTCGACTGGCGTCACTCCGCAACTGACCACCTCCACCACCTTCACCCTGGATTAAGGACCCCCGCACATGACCATTCAATCCATGGGCGCTCGCACCTCGGGCACCACCATTGCCAACGCCAATTTCGGCATCTACCCCCCGTCGACCGTGCGCGCGGCCTTGCTGGAATACAGCATGATCCAGGTTACCGGTACGGCGCAGTCGATTGGCCTTGGACGTCCCTTAACCATCGGCACCCCGACGACCGCCACGCTGATGCAGACGGACGATCCGAACGACGCGGCGTCTGTCGTCAACACCTATCTGACCTGGTCAGCCCAGCCCACGGCCCCTACCGTATTTCACCGCCGCTGGAACAGCGCCGCGACCATCGGGGTTGGGGTTGTCTGGACCTTCCCGCGCGGCTTGGTGATTGCCGCCTCTGGCGCGGTTGTCGGCTGGAACATCACCGCCGCTGTCGCCATGGACGTCAACTGCGCCGTGGATGCGTAATGCTGGACGAAGACCGCCTTCTGAGACTGAAGCGGGACGCGGAAAACGCTCCCGCCTATGTCGCCAAGATCACCATCGTTGCCCACCATGATGGGACCATGGGCCTATCCGCCCCGCTTGGCGACAAGGCCCTGTGCCTGGACATGCTGCAACAGGCAATCGACGTAGTGAAGGCAAACGGAAAGGACCGGGGGACGCTGATCACTCCCCCGGCCTATGGCACCGCCAAGGCGCGGCCCGAGGGGTATTTCTGACATGTCGCAATTCATCGGGGCCGCTGATCCATCCTTGGGCTACATCGCCGCCGATGATACGCGGCTGCGGCTATCCTCGCGGGCCATTACCCGGACCTATAACCGCCTGAACGCGTTCCGCGATCAAGGCTATGCCAACCTGCACTGGCCGGGAAACCGGGGCTTCGTGGGTGACTATGCCACGGACATTGGCATCCAACAGGCCACGTCATGGGCACCGGAAACCGAGCGTGTCGCGCAGGGCATCGCATCCCGCCTTGGCTTCTATGGCACGGCGCGGGATGCCTATGGCGCACCGCTGGCGAACGTCACTTGCTCGCTGTTCCACGTCTCGGATCGGGCATGGATTCAGGACTTCACGTCCCGTTCGGATGGCACGTTCAGCCTCTATAGCTGGTATGCCGATCAGCATTTCATCGTGTTCTACAAGAGCGGCCCCCCGGACGTTTTCGGAACGACGAAACAGAACCTGACCGGGGTCTAACGCTGGGGGCCTGAATGACCTATCAAGGCTTCCTGCTCCCATTCGGTGATGGGGAGTATTACCTAGACCCGGTCGACGTTCCGTTTGAGAACGACCAGATTGACGGCTGGCTTCGCGGCAACACCGTCGAGGGAGACGTTTTCCCAGAAGTCTCGGGAACCAGCAAAGCCGCTGCGACATCTACATCAAGCCTGACCGTTCCCGTCCCGTCCTCGACGGCGAACGGCGACTTGATGGTGCTGTTTGTCGAAATCGAAAACGGGGTTGGCAAGCGGATTAACACCCCGGCAGGCTGGACGCTGCTGACCTATGAGCCGGGGCAATCGCCCGGATCGAACTGGGCAAGCCTCTACCTGTTCACCCGGCAGGCATCCAGCGAACCGGCCAGCTATAGCATCGTTCCAACGTCGACGACCGGCGTTGGCGCGGTCATGGTCACGTTCTCGAATGCCCTGCGGATTGGCGCGTTCGGGTCGACGTCGATTTTCTCGAACCTGAACGGCACAGCCCCAACGCTGAATGCGCGGAACCGCAACCCGGTCCTTTACTGCTTCGCCGGGCAGAACGAAATCGCGCTCGCCCCGAACCTGCGTCCGCTGAACTACATCGCGCTTGCGGAAACCGGGAATGAAGTCGTTTCGGTCGGCTTTGAGCGGCTAGACGCGACCGGAATGACAGCGGCCCGCACGTCCAAGGGCCTGTCCGCCCTCATGTGGGCAATGATCTCGGTCGAGATCGTCGCGCAGGAACTGGACGAAGACGGCTATCTGCGGGCGGACGGCGGGATTATCCCCGGCGATAGCACCCCGATTTCCGGCAACGTCAATGCCGTTGGCAGCATCATTGCTTCCGGCTCGGTCGCGGGCGCGGGGTCAAGCACGGCGAATGCCGATGGTGCGATTGCAGCGGTCGCAGCCGTTACTGGCGTGGGCGCCGCCCTCGCTCAATCGACTGGCACAATCGCGGCCTCTGCGGCGGTATCCGGGGCCGGTCAGGCAGCGGTTTCGGCTACCGGCTCCATAGCGTCCATAGGCGCGGTTTCTGGCGCGTCTGCGGCTCTTGCGGCTGGGGCAGGGTCCATTGCGGCAATCGGCGCTGTAGCGGCCTCTGGCGCGTCTCTGGCGGCATCTACTGGAACGGCGGCGGCTGTTGCTGCTGTTACCGGGGCCGGGGCATCCATCGCCCAAGCGACTGGGTCTATCGCCGCGACAAGCGCCGTCACGGGCGCGGGCAATGCGCTGATCCCTGCGGCAGGCTCGATTGCTGCCGTCGCAGCAGTAACCGGAACCGCATCCAGCGTTGCCGCTTCGGTCGGGGCGATTGATGCCGTCGCAGCGATCAATGGCGTCGGGCAATCGACGGGGGCCGGAAACAGCGGGACCATCACCGCGACCTCGGCGGTCAATGGCGTTGGCGCATCCATCGCGGCTGCGACTGGAACGATTACCGCGACCTCTGCCGTCAACGGGACTGGCGCGGGGCTGGCAGGGGCCGCAGGGACGCTATCTGCGGTTGGGGCGGTAACAGGGGCCGGGGCGGCAAATGCAGCGTCCACGGGCGCTCTGGCGGCGTCTGCGGCGGTGTCGGCTTCTGGATCGGCTGGCATCTCGGCAACCGGAACTATCACGGCGGCGGCTTCCGTTTCCGGGCAGGCCGTGAGCCTGTTCATTTCGACCGGCACGATCAGCGCGACCGGACTCGTCACCGGGGTCTTGCGGGTCAATGCGGCGGCAAACGGCAACATCGCCGCGACCTCTGGATTCAGCGGGACCGCGACGGCGCTCGCTCGGTCGGATGGTTCTATCCTCGCCTATGCGGCGGTTGCAGGGGTTGGGAATGCCCTGGGGATTGTCGTCCCGCAACTCTCCATCGAATGCGCCTATGTCGGCCTTTCCATCCCGGTCGCGCACATGGGCTTGTCCATCGCCGCACCGCACCGTGGCGTATCCATTCCCGCTTCCTACCGCGACCCGCTCTCAATTGAGACGACCCATCGCGGCCTTTCAATCACAACCAAATGGAGGGCCGCATGATCCTCACTGCCGAAACGATCAAGTGGGAGTCCGTCTACGGCGACCCGATTGAGTTCGACTTCCCCATCACCCCAGATGCAGAGTCCACGGTCACAACCTTTGTCGGCGGATCAGCGCAAGTCGCCTTCGTCAATGGCGAGACTCGCATCGCAGGGACAGGGACCATCGTTTCAGCCCTGAAGGGGCACGGGTCTTTCGCGGTCAATGCGGTCCCTGTCGGGGAGTGGGAACTTCAGATCAGGGCGACTCCCCCGGCTGGACAGGCCCAAACCATGCGGCGGCTCAAGTGGACCGTCCTCAAGTCGGCCTTCACCGCATAACTGGGGAAAATCAGATGACCGTCTTTCAAAAGCAAGAATCCATCGTCGGCAGTGCGATCAACTTTCTGTCCGACGCCACCTTTGACGCCACGCTCGGGGCCAATACCCTTATCGGTGCGGCTGTGAGCGTCTCGGCCCGCAATCTCGACACGAGCGAGGTTGTTCAAGGCTCTTGTTCCGTCGTGTCCGCCCTTGTTGTCCGCTGCGCCTTTGCGGGCGGCGTTCTGTCGGTTGGCACTTGGGAGATTCTCGTTACCGCAACGCCGCCCGGATACCAGTCGCAGATCGTTGCGGCGTCCGAGTGGAACATCAAACCGTGAAAGGAAATACCATGAAGGGCTATCGCACTCTCGCCGCCAATGGCCTCGTCGTCGCTCTTGGCGCTGTTCTGCCCTGGGCGGCTGGCCTCGACTGGACGCATTACGTCTCGCCCCAGGCTGCGATGCTTATCGTCGGCGGGCTGAACATCGGCCTGCGCATGATCACCACCGCCCCGGTTGGGAAGCGGTAATGCGCGCCGTCATCGCATTCCTGCTGATGACCGAAGCCGCACTGGCCGCTGTTGACCCTACCGGCCCGCTGCCCATCGGAACGCCCTGCACCTATCTGCGTCACGATGAAATGGTGACGCGGCTGAAAGCGCAAAAGGGGGCGGTCTTTATCGAAGGCGGCGGGCTGGCAGATGGGCGCAAGCTGGAGGTCTACATGGACCCGGTGAAGTCGATGTGGTGGCATGTCATCGTCAAGCGGGCAAATACCCTGACCGGGTGGAAGGTGCAGGCGGATAGCCCGTCCTGCCTCTTTGCCGACAGTGATCCGGTTCCGGTGCCTGCGCCTTGACCTACATCGACGCCAAGCCGAAAGACCGCTGCCCGACATGCCACAAGGCGCGGTTCTGGGGCGCATGTGGCGTTTGCCGCCGCCCTGACATGGGGAAGTATCGGCTCAAGTCGCTGAACGATCCCTTTCTACCCCGCGTGACCCGTGACGATTGGTGCGGGCAGCACGAAAGCATCGCGGCAATCAAGGCGGCGGCACAATCGGCAGCGCAGTTGACGGCTTGGCTTGAGCGGAAGGTGGCGGAAGCGGAATGAAGTCGCGCCCAAGGTTCCGGCGCTGGTGGCGGCGCAACTGACCAAAGTGCAGAAAATGCACATTGCCCGTCCGGTTCACGCCGGGCGGGCTTTTTGCTTTTCAGGGGGTTGTTTCTGGCGGAGCCGCCTTAATCGGTTGCCGGGTCATCGCAGCACGTCCTCCTGCATGACCAATTCTGTCCCGCGCAGCGACCCGATGAACCGCTGGGCGGGCTTGCCCTCGATTGTTCCGGCTTCGCGGCGAAAGGTCACGACGTCGTGCATGGAAGGCACAAGCGGCGGGTTCTGATCTTCAAGCCGATCTGGCGCGGCCAGATCGGGCCAAACCGCAACCGTGCAAGGTCCGTTGTTGAAGTCCCAATGAAGGGAAAAGTGCCGCTGCCATGCAGCCTCGATCTTGGCTCTATCGTCCATCATCCCCTCACTTTCCTGTCGATTCTGCCGGACGGAACGGAACATGCCCGGAACGTGAATGTTGCCATGGTCATTTGCGGGGCCGATTGGATATGGCTGCAATGCCAGAGAAAGCCACCGCCAAGAAGAAAAATCCGACCCATACTCGCATAAGAATTGCTTGCCTACCTGCAGCTACTGATAGCGTTTTCAGCCAAAACCAGTCAGCCGACACCCACACGAAAAAGAGATAAAAGACCGCAGCGGCAAAGAAACACCGCGCCACGATATACAGGATGTGTTTCATTCTTCTCTCCTTTTCATCGCTTCCGTTGCCCGGCTGATCTGCCGTGCCGTCGCGTGTCACCTCGACAATCGCGCCTGGATCAACGGCGCGCGCGGCCTTGATGACGCGGGCAAGGTCGGACTGGCGAACGGCGGCGCGGGCGGTCATTTTGTAAGCCGCCCAACAAGTATTCCAAAGCACGTTCCAGCGACGAACGCGCCGAATGCAATATCGGCGACCCACGGCAACGTCATGCAAAATCCTCCCACGGACGCCCCGCATCGGAAATCCGGCACGGTTCGAAGAAGAAGCGGCGGATCGCCCGCGTGATTGGGTCAATCGGAACGTAGTGGAACCGGGCCTCCATCACTTCCCCTCCCCTTCGGGCCGGACGGTCCATTCGCCGCACCAGTCGTCTTTTCCAGTGATCGTCCACGTCCGCGCTGTCATACCCTGCTGATTGAATGGATATGGCGGGAACCGCTGGCAGGGACCCCCAATAGAAGAACGAAGCCACCCGCTTTTCCCGCCCCAGTGGCCGCATGTGCCGCAAGTCTTTTCCATCATCCCCTCCGCGCCCGGATAGCGGCGGCACAATCACCCGCGTTCCAAAATGCGGCCCCCAGTTCGCGTCGCTGGATACGGTCGCATAGCGTAGCACAGGCCTCCCGCTCGGCATGTACCGCTGCCTCCACGTCCACCGCTTCCACGTCGGAAAGAATGCGGGTGGTGCGAGGCATGACGGACACGTCTAACACCTTCTTGTAAGCATCCTTGATCTGTAGCGCCCATGCGACCCTGCCATGCGGCTTCAGAACAGCCGCCTTCTTTGGGTTTGCAATTGGCAAGGCGTCTGCATTCAGCCCCCCACATAGCCGGTCAATCAGTTCTTGTGCTGAAATTGCTTCTTCTGTCCACGGCGCTGCGATCATGTCGCAATCGCGTTTCATGGACCCATGCAGGCCGATCGAATAACCAGCTTCGCGAGCGATCTTCCAGATCAGGCGAAAGTCAGGAAGACCAGGGTCAATCCATCGTGGATCAGGATTTTCATATTTCGACGGGGCGATGAAATCCGGCCAAACGCCAGTTAGAACACTGCCATCACTCTGTTCCACGGCGCGGGCCTCTGCGGCGTCCTGCGCGGTGCTGATCTTGCCCAGCAGGTTTTCGGCAGCTTGGTCCAGAATGAACTCGGGGAAATCTTGCCCTGCGCGCCCGAATTGCAGGTATTCGGCCAGCTTGGCCTTGATGATATTCTTGGCATCAGTCATAGCGCTTCACCCAAATGATCCAGATGGAAATGACCGCCAGAAGCGGCCAGAGGATGCCTGCGAACGGGCGCGTCCAGTGGTGCTTTGTCCCGTCGATGCAGGACAGCATGATGCCAAAGCAGAATAGCGCCGCGATGCCGAAGTAGATCGCTGCGAATATGAAATGGTCACTCATTTCCCGGCTCCTTTCAGCGTGGCCCGCAGCCGATCAATGCTCTCCTGCGTATGTGGTAGATCAGCCCATGCCGGGCCATCCCAGCGAGCGATAACCGCTTCCGCCGCCTCCACCAGCGCCTTGACCTCTGAAAGCCGCAGCGCCTCGGCCAGCAAATCGGCGTGGGATGGCGATGGGAGGGCGCGAACGTATGCATCACGGCAGTCTTGACCGTCATGCTCTGGCGGATCGTCGTAAGCCAAGTGCGCCCGATTGGCTTCTTTCCAGTTGATCCAAATCTTCTCTGGCGTCATTTTCTGGCCTCCAAAATAGTGCGGATTTCATCACGCAGGGCTTCAACGACTTCCAAATCCTTCCCCTGCCTGCGAGCCGATCCGCCCTCACGTTCTTCGGTTCCGGCGCTGAATGCCCGGTTCAGTGCGTTCGGCACTTTCCGCAGCACGACATACAATGTATCCAATTCCGCTATCGCGGCGCGGCGGTTCCACTGCGCGGTTTCTTCATCCCTGTCACCATTATGCGTTCCCATTCCGCAATCCACGCACTCCACGGCCATGTCGGGTCCGCCGAAACATGACAGATACAACTTTGCTTTTCCCCCGCAGAATGGGCAGGGAAGAAGTTCCGGCATGTCACTCATGGCCGTCTCCATTCACCAAGGCTTGCAGAGATTTCACCAAGTCCAGAGGCTTCCCTGCCGCCGTCATAGTTTCCACGGTATGGCTGTGCAGAAGAACCATAGCCGCCTCAGCGACCGTCATCTTAAGGTCGGCGCGGACGTATTCAACCGACCCAGACGGCGTTCCATCAGTCGGGGCATGGGGCTGGCAGCGCCCCTTATCGGGCCAAGCCCAAATCCGTTCCGGCATGTCACTCATTTCGTCTCTCCCTCATGCGCCGCAAGGGCTGCGCGCCCGGCGGGGGTGATGCAAAGACTGCTGCGGTTGATCTTCATCGTTGAATGCCACGATGAAACGCGAAGAAGCCCCTTGGTGATCAAGGCATCAGCAACGATTGGTGCGACCTCCATCGCGCGAGGCGTCTTGGCGTCGCAATCACCCCACGCCCGCAGCGCCCGCACCTGTACCGGTGTCAGCTTGGTCATTTTCTGGCCTTCCGCAATTGATCGGTCAATTCCATGCGGGCGATGACGTGTGGATAAAACCCGCGCCAAGCATCGCACTCGACATAGTATTCCCCGCTGTCGCACCACTGATCGCGCAATCCGGGATAGCCCTCGTCGTCATAATCCTCTCCCGTCAACCTGCGATAGGATCGGGCAAGTTCATTGCAGTCTAGATGCCACGCCAGCGTGTAGACGTAGTCATACTTATTTGTCTGAAATCCGTAGCGGGTGCCCGGAGGAATTTCGCGGCAGCAATGGAAGCACCGCTGCGACTTGCGCGCCGTCCGCTCGCCTTGCGCAAGGCCGATGACCATCACCGCCCCTCCAAGTAAGCCTGCGCGGCGGCGAGGGCGGCTTGCGCTGGCGGCTCCAAGAAAGCAGCTTCATCATTCAGCGCCTCCACCAGCGCCCAGATCACGGCGTCCGCATCCGGCACGTCCGCGCCCATTTCGCGGGCGAGGGTCAGGATTGCAGCGGCGACGGCGGGGGCTTCGGACAGACGGAGGATCATCGCCCCATCCCGGTAGCGGTGGGTGATCAGGATGCGATCATCGTCATGGGCGTCCAGTTCGTGGTCGCCAACCGTGATCGGGTCCAGCGGGTTTCGGGTCATTCGGAAACCCCTTTCACCGTGCGGGCGGAATAATCGGCCAATGTGACTTCCGGCCCGCTGGGAGGCTTCATCATCGCCTCAGTCAGTGCGGCCAGCATGTCGGCGGCATCTGTGAAGGCCCCCATCGGAGTCGCGGTCTCATATTGGTTCCGACCGTATTGCGCGTGGACGACCCACCCACCATTTCCGGCAGGGGTCAATTGCAGGGGCACGTCCATCTGGTACGGCGGAAGGGGCTTGCGGGTCATTCGTTCACTCCTTGGGCATAGTCCGGCGACAGGTTTCCGCCAAAGCGCCAATTGGCATGGCGAACCAGGATGAAGCGCATCAAGTCCGGGTCATGGTCATCCCTGCCGTGTATCTTCGACGCCGCGTCCAGCATCGGGCGCAAGCTGCCCATAAGCCGCTCAACCTCATGCGCGAAGCGTTCGGCGCGGTAGCACATGCGGTCCTCGCCGGGGCGCTCCGTTGCCCACAGGAAGGCATCGCGCCCAAGGTCTGACGAGAGTCCGAACATGACGTTCTGATAGAGGATGGGAAGGTTCTGGGCGCCCATCACTCCAACGCCTCCCGCGCAGTCTTGGCCATGCGCTTGACGGTGGCGTTCGCAGAGGCTGTCTCCATGGCGGCAATGGCGCGAAGGGCGGCTGACCATTGTTTGGCGACCTCTGCGTTCATCATCGCCAAATTGACGTAGAACTTTCGGTCGGCTTCTGCGTGAGATTGCAGATTGCGCGCTTTCCGATATGCGCCCCCACTGATCCAGTCGGCAAGCTTCTCACGGAAGGTCATTCTGTCACCCATGTACTTGTCAGATAGATGTTGCGGGGCAGTCCGTGCTTTTCCAGCATGGCCCAGATGTCGCGCTTGGAATGACCAGCAAGCCCGGTTCCAATCGGCGTCAAGGCAAAGGTCAGATCGCTGCGGCGCTTTGCAAACCACAGGAAGGCGGCGACGTGCTGCTCAATCTCGGCCAGCGTCATATCGGTAATGCCGTGACCCTTGGTCGGCAGCGCATAGCTGTCGCCAGTCAGACCGTGTCCGACTCCCCATACCGCGCCGTGGTGCTTATGAGCGTATGCCGCCGCACCCGCGCCGTGAATACCGTCCAGATTGCTGCCAAAGACGAAGATCATTTCTCCTCCACCAGTTTTCCGCCCTCGGCGCGATACCAAGTGTCGGGCTTGATGCCGTTTTGGCCGACGCATCCGGTTGCGAAGCCGTTGCACTTGCCGCCATCGTCATAACTGGCGAGGCTGAACCATGCACCAGCCTTTCCCTTGAATCTGGTGTCGCGGCCCGCACTCGCGGCAACCGCACCTTTCCCATCGCAGTCGATATTCGCGTAGTCGCCGCTGGACCCGATCTTCGCGTAGTCGCCGCTGGACCCGATCTTCGCGCCGTAGCCGCTGGACCCGATCTTCGCGCCGTCGCCGCTGGACCCGATATTCGCGCCGTAGCCGCTGGACCCGATATTCGCGCCGTAGCCGCTGGACCCGATCTTCGCGCCGTCGCCGCTGGACCCGATATTCGCGCCGTAGCCGCTGGAAAGTTCAGAACCACCCGCAGTTGCTCGCGCGCTCACCCATGCCACTGCCTCAGCCACAAGGCCAGCAATGCCTAATTCTTTGCCAACAGTCAGGATTTCAGCGGCGACCTTGTTTCCGTCCGCGTCCGTTTTGCCAGCCAGTTCCACCGCGAAAAAGCGGCTATCTGTGACCGGGTAAAACTCCCACACATAGAACGGATGCACATCTTCCGGGATGGCATGGAAACCATTCTCGCAAGCCTTGATCTTGCCCGTTGCGGTATAGGTCTTTCCAACCTCAAACTGGAAGCCGCGACATTGCAGGTTCCGGTCAAATCCCTTGATCGCTTTCACTTCAATTCCTCCTTAGCTTTTACAATCGCCTCGATCAGTTCCAACGCCGCGACATGGGCGCTTGTCAGCGATGCGAGGGCGGCGGGGCGGTCATTCACGTCAACGCAAAAGCCTGCCTTGCCGATGTGATATTGGGCAGACCTAGCAGCCACATGTGCCTTAACGATGCGGTCAATCGCACTCACAGCGGCCACCCGATCAGGGCGGCAAGCCAGCCCAGCCCCATGCCAACGGCGGCGGAAATGCCGATGGAGCCGATAACCAGCAAGGCAATGCTGCCCGCCTCAATCGCATCATCGGTAGCGCGGATTACGTCTTGGATTTCAGCGCGAGTCATTTCAGAACCCCTCCCTTGACGGCGATTATCCCAAGACCAGCCATGCGGGATTGAGTCTCCCCGTGCCCCCGCAGCATGGCGTCCAGCACGACTGCCTCTGTCAGGCCCCGCTTTTCCCAAGTGAAGCGGTCAATCGCGTCGTGACAGGCGGAACAAGCGTAGGCGACGTGCAGGTCAGACACCTTGGAGGCATGGCTCTTTCCGATGCCGGGAAGATGGGCGCAGACCGTGGTTGCCGGGTTGTGATTGCACACTCCGGGCAACCGGATACTGCACGGCATCCCATTGGCGGATTGCATCAGGACCGATGACCGGACCTTGGGCAGAAGGACGGCGGGGGTGTGGATCATTCCGCCGCCCCCTTCGCCGCATCCCAGCCGCCCAGCCAGTCGGCGGCATCCTCTAGCGGCGGGCAGGACTCGCGCGCCTCGCCAGACTGGAAAGCAGCCACGCCAGCATCAAAGGCGTCCGACCCAGGGAAAGCCCCCGCCGTGTCGATCATGGCCGTCCAGTGCGGCTCTGTGGCCTTCTGGCGGGCCTTGGCGGCGATTTCGGCAATCTTGGACTGTGGAGGGGTCACATCCCGCATGGGGGCGTAGTCCTGCACTTCCTCGGCCACCTGAAGGCCCATCAGTGCATCCGGCGCACCGTCGCGGATTGCCAGAGTCCGCGCCCTCATGGATAGCATTCGGGGCCGGTATTGGGTCCACGGGCCTGCTTTACCCAGCAGGCCAGCCGCTTTTGCATCCGCCACAGAGAATGAGCGGACGAAGGATGTGCCGCTGTCCCCACGGGTCAAGGTGGCCGTTGCCACCATGTCATCGCCCTCTCCGGTCAGCACCACATCGACCGTATGGCCAGCCCGGAACATAAGAGCCGGTAGGGCGTCACCCCAGAGGGAGGCCCGCCCGTTGATGACCGCGATGGATGACAGGGCCTGCATGGGCGCGAGTCCGATTTCCATCCCGCGCAGGATTGCCGCCATCGTTGCTTCAGGCTTGTCCTGAAACGGCTTTGGAACCATGTCCCCGGACGCGGCCAGCGCCTTTGACAGGCGGAACGCATCCTCAAGGGATGCTGGAATCAGCGCCACCAAACCGCCCTGTTGCAGGTTCGCATTGGTGATGGACTTCGGGGCCTGTTCGGCGGTAAGTGATTGGTCGGTCACGGGGAAACTCCCTCAGTCTGGAATTGTTGAAGCAGCATTTCGCGCTGCCAATCGGGGCGCTGATACGCACCCACATGTTCGCCGGGGCCGGGCCAGTAATTGGACTCAAGGCATTCCTTGAACCGCACCAGGGCGCGGCGGTTCCGTAGGGAGCCGATCCGCAAATCCTCGTCGGAAATAGGCCGCAGGACGACGTGGTAAGGGGCCTTGTCCCATTGCGCGACAATCGCGGCCTCTGGGCGGCTTCCGGTCAGGCGCTCGAACACATCGGCGGCAAGGGCCATCTGTTGGTCATAACCATGCTCGGTGATCCGCGAGTCTACCAGCCGGGTATTGAACGGACGACCTTGGGTGTTCATGCGCTTGTAATCGGTCAGAACCCCACTCATGGCGACGGTGTCAGGCCTCGACAGAAGCCAAATCCCGGTTTCCTCGTCCTGCCAAGCCATGCTTATTTCGGGTAGGCCCTCCATCACCGCAGCCGCACCGGCGTCCGCCACCAGAGCCGCGCCCATGGCTTCGATTTCCGCCATTTCCGATTGGGTTACGAGGGGCCGTCCATCGGCCTCTACAGCGGCCCAGAAGCGCACAGCCTCTATGGATGCCGTCTGGGCAGTTCCCTTCTCCACGGCCCCTCTCTGGGCCGCTGTGGGCCTCTTGGGGGCATCCTCTGGCAGAAGCAGGAAGGATTGCAGCACACAGTCCCGCCCGCCCTCTACGAAAGCCGCCATGGCCCGGCCCTTGCGCAGCGCGTCCGTATCCTCTTTCTCGGTGCGCGCGGGGTTCATGGACGACGACGCCCACACATCGGCGGGGGTCCATGTTTCCATCTTGCGAAGAACGCTGGACGTGATCGACGGTCCGTCGCAGGGCTGCGAGTGGTGGCGCTCCAAGCTGATCCGGTAGAAGCCCGGCTCTTGGATCAGTTCGCCATCAGGAAGGTCTTTAATCAAGCTGCATACCTCTTTGAGTTGGCCCGTCCGGTCAAAACCTGCGGGTCCGGGCTGCATCCCGCAGTGCTGGCAAAAGAACTCGCCAGCCCTACGCTTCGTCACCCTCTTTGCTCCGCACTTCCGGCAATTTGACACGGTGGTATCCTCTGAAATTCGGGCGGGTTAACAGGAAGGACACTTCGCCTTTGAAGCCCCACGCAATTCTTCCTGTTAACCCCCGCTGATCTTTCCCTTAGGGAAGATTAGCCAGCAGACCGCATGGTCTGCTGTTTGACGCTCCTGTGGGGCTGGGCACCAGGTCACGTCATATCCTGTTATTCGGTGACGGGCTGATCGCCGTGGCTTGTCAATGCCAGAGCCGCGATGCTTGCCTCATGGTCCTTGAACATCGTCTTGCGAAGTTCTTCCTTCTTCCGACGAAGTTCGGCCTGTTGAACGGCAGAAATCGCCGCACCTTCCTGCTTCAGCACTTCGCCAAAGGCCGGGCCGTCCACCTTCTGCACGATCCACTTGATCGGCGCGGTAGCATCGAAATTCACGTCCACATCGACGGCCACCACCTTTACGACGGTCATGTTGTATCGCGTGGTGGATTCGACTACCGACAGATCGCCAACGGCAATGGTCGGGTCGAACGTCTTAAACATTTCCGGCTGGCCGGTTTCTTCATACTTCGCCATCACCGCGCGAACGGTGTCATTGATCAGAAAGACGATACGAGAGTTGTCCATTTCAATTGTCCTATCGTGTTGATTGTCTCAGCGCACACACTGGCACTGGCTGATGATGTATCGGGTCGCGCCGGGGCCATTGTCCGACTGGTGGGTGTCCTCTGTGATGACGCCGCGCCCCTTGCAGTAAGCGCAATGGGGGTCGGCCTTCGGCTTCTCTTTGGCCCTTTGCTCGACGGTCATTTCCTGTTCCTCTGCAATTCCGCGCGACGGCGGGCGATAGCTTGCTGGATTTCCGGGGTGATCCGACCGTCCTCAAAGAGCCGACCGGCGAAGCCTTCGAGTTCCAAAGGATCGGTCAGTTCGGAAATCTTCTCGGGGATGGACGGTTCGGGCCGCATGTCAGGCCCAAAGCCAGATCGTCATAATCGCCAAAATTGCACCAGCCCCTGCGCCGACGATCAGCATCGGCATCCGGGCGGCGATTTCCCACAGCATTTCATCCCAGGCTGCGACAGGCTCCGGGTCTTTCCGATAAGCCGGTTCGGGCCTTACCCAATCCGTGCTGCGGGAAACCATGTCGAGATACCGCTCTCGGCGCTTGGATTCCGCCGCCCACCGCGACGGGTCGGTCACAAGTTCAGCCCCAGCCCCGGCGTTCAGGCCGGAGCGGACTTCCTGCGCCAGAGCCTTCTGGCGGGCGATGGTGGATTGCGCCAGAACGTCGGCGGCCAGTTCACGCGCGGCGGCGCTGGACGCGGGCGAAAGAACGATCTGCTCCGACATCTTGTAGGCGTCGGCACGTTCGGCGGGGGTGAGGTCGGAAAGGTCCAAAGCAGTCTCCCAAGCGATGAGGGAGGCTCACTTTGTCGCTCCCTATGCCCGAAATATGCACTGGGCGATTATTCGCGTCAACAGAAAAAAGTCGTGTGGCGCGTATTTTATCGAATCACTTCCGCTTGCGGCCCTCATAGAGGATGGCGACCCCGATGACCGCGCCGAACAGGGCCGCGCCGCAGACGGGAACCAGGACGAACACGGCAGTCGGGGAAAGCCCGGTAGCGGCGGAAATCATCCCGACTGAGAAGCTGACAAGTATGAAGGCCGCGATCCAGCTTAGAAAGCCGGTGACGGGACCGGCTCCGAACAGGAGGATGGCGGCAATCAGGAGAAGGACGGCGAGGATCATGGCGGACTCCATCAAGGTTTGATTCACCCAAAAGGATATGCGCACGGCCTATGGCTCGCGCTAGGGGAAACCTTTGCCTCAATATGAAGCGGCTTGCCGCAGCGGCTTAGTTCTGCAAACGTTCTAGCTCTGATCTGTGGATGGTGGCGATGGATAGACGGTTTGCGCAGATCGTGGCTGGCTTAACTGATGGGCAACTCAGGTCTTTGATGGCGGCGCTTATGGCAGAAGCCCACTCGCAACCTTTGCCAGTTCCAGCCACCGGCGCTGCCGATCCGAGGGAAGCGACCGAAAGAAGCTGACCAGTTCGGCTTCTGCGGCGCTGCGGTCCTCAGAGAACATATCCTCAAGGCTCACGCCAAGAACCGTCGCTGCCCGCCCGAACAGTTCCAAGGCGCAGCCCTCATCCCCGCGCTCCATTCTGGATACGGTGGATTGAGTCACCCCCATCGCCTCCGCAAGGTCGATCTGGGTCAGGCCCTTGGCCTTTCTGATGCGGGTCAGGTTCAACGCTCGACTATGGACCATACAGATATGGTCCGCAAAGTCGCCGGGCGGATGAAAGTGCTTGACGCGGCTAATCGCTGTGCGCATATTTTGCGGCATGTCGAACCTCAAATTCTTTCTGGCCGAACACGGCATCACGCAAGAGAACTTCGCTGGCGCGGTGAAAACCACGCAGTCCACGATTTCTCGCATCATACGCGGCGCAACGCTGCCCAGTCTTGAACTGGCGGCGCGCATCGAACGTGCGACTTCGGGCTTCGTGCCCGCTGCGTCGTGGGTTCCTGACGATCAAGGTGGGTATCGCCTTGCCGTCGTGCAACGTGAACAACCCGAGAACGCATCCGATTTGCCCGCGCCGACCTCCCACCCCATCACCGAGGGATAGCCGACCTGCACCCCCTTGGCGCGGGCTGAGTCACTCAGGGTAAGGCGGCACGGGCGCACCAGTCCAACGCGAGAAGCGGACACAAACCCCAGAGGAGAACACCAACATGAATGAAGGACGCGAGGTTCGGATTGCTATGAACGGCCCGGACCTGGACCATGATAATCTGATCGGCCATCTGTCCGACTGCAACGATGCCGATCATCGCCGGGCAAGCAGCGCCGGAGAAACGCGCGCCAGCATCAAGGCTTGGCTGGAAGAAACCGGGATGAACAGCAAGGCCCGCTCGGTCTGCGCGTCGATCCTGAAGCAGCTTCCCAAGGATGATGATCAGCACAAGGCCATGGACATCATCATGTCGCTGGAAGCGGCGCTTCCGATGGTGAAAGCCCACGTCTCCGGGCAAGGAACCGCAACGATGGAACTGAAGCCCGCTGCGCCCAGCTATGGCCCTGACTTCGACCCCAGCGAAGAAGCTTCCTGATGCTGGAACTCGACCCGCCCGCTTATCTTGTGCTGCCTGATCCGATCAGCACCAACAACCTGTTCGGGAACCTTCCCGGCAGGGGGCGGGTCGTGACGCGAGACTACAAGGCGTGGCGGAAGGTTGTCGCACAGATACTTTCCGCCCAACGTCCACTTCCTCAATTCGCTCTGCCCGTGGAAATGACGTTCTACGTTGGAGAAAAGCGCATTGGGCAAATGGACACTGACAACGTGTTCAAGGCTTTTACCGACGCTCTAGTGAAGCACGGCGTAATTCACGACGACAGCCGTAAATGGGTCCGCCGCACTAGTTCCGTTTGGGTTCCCGGAATGGCCGGATGCGTCGTTAAAATCAAGGTCGCCGCGATGGAAATTAGCGCCGAGACGGTGCGAGGTTCAGTGCATGAGAACCTACGGGGCCTTCTACAATGAGCGGATTCTACAAAATGGACCCGTCCAAATGGGACTTCGGAACCTCCGACCTAAGCCTTGAGGAAGAGGCTGCCTATCTTCGGATAGTCAACGCCATCCATAAGCATGACGGCCCGGTGCCGGACAATGACAGGGTTTTGGCTGGCATGTTTCGCACATCTACCCGCAAGGCACGGGCCTTAGTCGATGCTCTGATCAAGGCCGGAAAGCTTACCGTCGAGGATGACAAAATCTGGAATGAAAAGGCACGTTCGGACATGGTTCAGCGAGGGTTCGTGACCATTTCGAGGTCTGAAAGTGGAGCGAAAGGTGGGCGAACGCGCGCTGAGAACGCCGCTAAGGCATTGTTAAATAAGGATACAGCGCAAGCAAATGCTTCAAGCAGAATAGAAGAGAATAGAAGAGATAAGAGTTCCGTAGATAAATCTACGGGCGTTTCCACGCCGCCAGACCCAGTGAAAGTCATGTTCGATTCCGGGGTTCGATTCCTGGGTCAGGCGGGAATCCCAGACGGGAAGGCGAGGGGCATTCTCGGGAAGTGGAGAGGTGCGCATGGGGCCGAGGCGGTCATCGCCGCGTTGGGCAAGGCCCAGCGAGAGGGCGCGATTGATCCAGTGGCATTCATCGAAGGCTGTTTCCGTCAGGCCAAGCGCAAAGTTGAGGATTACGACTTTTGGACGGGGCCGAAATTAAATTGACCGATCTGGATAAATTCGAGGAACGTGCGGCCATCATGGAATATGAAGGCGGGCTTTCGCGCTATCAGGCCGAAACAGCAGCGGCAAAAGAGCAGGGCAAAAAACGCTGGGAGGTTCTGCATGAAATCGAGCGACGAAATTCTGAGAGAGGCGGGGATATCCGTAAAACGGAATAGCGGGACGGTTATCACATTATGCCCAGAATGCAGCGCGCACCGGAAAAAGAAGCGAGAACCATGCCTCAGTGTGACATTCAAATCGGACGGGATTGTTTGGCTTTGTCATCACTGCGGATGGAAGGGAGGGCAGTATTTTGACTCAGGACGTGATGATGTGGCTCCAAAGCCAGAGAAAACTGGACGGCGCTCTCTTGGCGGATATGGGAGTTCGGGCAATTCAGCACGATCATCTGGGCCAGGCAGTGGCGTTTCCATATCGGGTGAACGGAAAGAACGTCGCCGCGAAATTCAGAACGGTGGACAAGAGGTTCCTCTCAACCAAGGGCGTGAGCCGGGGCCTTTACAACATCGACGCGCTTTCGGTGGACCTGAACCTGCCCATCGTGATTACCGAGGGCGAGATTGACTGTCTGAGTGTCATTCAGGCTGGTTTTCAGCGCGCGGTTTCCCTACCAGATGGATGGACGGCCCAAGGCAACAAGACAGAGGCGATTACAGAGGCGCTAGAGGCCCTTCTCGCGTCTCCCTATGTCCTGGTGGCGGGGGACCAAGATGAAGCTGGGGAGAGCCTTCCACGGACTGTGGCGACTATCCTTGCCGGGCATGACGTTCGGTTCGCTACCTGGCCGGAAGGGTGCAAGGACGCAAACGACGTTCTGATGCTGTTTGGCGAGGGAACACTTGCCCGCTGCCTGAACGAGGCGAAGCGAATTGACCCGCCGGGAGGGACAATCACCGGCTTTTCAGATTTGCCGCCAATGTCCACGCAGCGCGTGTTGAAGATTGGCCGTGATCCGTTTGATCGGGTCATTGCTTTGGAATTGGGGGAAATCAGCGTTTGGACCGGGTTGCCGGGTCACGGTAAATCAACACTGGTGACTTGGGTTGCTGATGAAATATCCAAGGCAGAGAAGGTCCGGGTCGGGATGATCGGGTTTGAAACCCACCCTTTCCGTATTCGGGACCAACTTGCCAGATCGACTACCCATCGCGCATGGAAATCCCTATCGGATGATGAGCGACGGCTTCTGGTGGCCGATTTGGACGTGCGCTGGCGGATTGTCCACGCCTCATCCGAGGCGGACCATCACCTTGGCTGGCTGGAAGCAATGGTTCGGACACTAGTGGTTCGGGACCGCTGCAAGCTGGTGATCTTGGACCCGTGGAACGAGTTGGAGCATTTGCCCGAGAAGGGCGAGTCCATGACCAACTATATCAACTTCGCCATCAAGACCGTGCGAAATTGGGCGAAGTCTCTTGAGGCGCACATTTGCATCGTCGCGCACCCATCCAAGATCAAGAGCGAGGGAAAGCCGCGCCCACCCACTGGATATGACGTGGCGGACTCTGCGGCATTCTTCAACAAGCCGGGCTTGGGAATAACGGTTCATCCCGGAGACGAGGAACACGAGGTCCAGATCATCAACTGGAAAACGCGCGATACGCTGCTTTACGGCACCCAGCGCGGAACGTCGGTTGTCGAATTTGCCCCGGCTTGGGGGCTTTACCGGGCCAAAGGCGAACCTGCCGGGCAGGCAGAAATGGGCTTTGAGTGAGGGAATCCAGATGAAGTATCGCAGCAAGAACATGACGCGCCCATCCTACGACCAAATCCGCAACATGGCGCAGACCATGGATATTGACGAAATTGCGGACAATGTCGGCCTGCCCGCGACCGAGATTGCCCAGATCGTCGGAAACCGTTCTGCCAAGTGGCTTCTGAGCGACCTGAAAACCGGGCGCTGGTGGCACTGCTATTCCGAGAGGGCCTGCTACCGGAAAGCCCAAATGATTGGCTTGACCGACTATGATTTCGGGAGGGCATGATGGCTGCAACCTACGTCCCTCGCTCGACAGACCGCGCGCATCTGGACATGATCCGGCGCTTCACCGCTGGAGAAACCCAAGAGGCTATCGGGGCTTCCTATGGGATTTCCCGCGCGGCGGTGTCGGTCATCATCAACCGCGTCCTCAAGGCCGATCTGAAAGAGTCTGGTGAGCCGCAGAAAGAAGTCCTTCGGGCCTATGCGAGGCCGTGGTGATGGAAGGATTCCCCACTGGCCAGTTTGATGTCGTGATGGCAGACCCGCCCTGGCGCTTCGCCTCAAACAGCAAGGCTAAGCCCGGCAGGAATGCCCAGCGGCATTACGAGTGCATGACCACGCCAGAAATCGTGGCGCTGCCGGTTCCGCAGATCACGGCCAAGGCCGCGATGCTTTTTTTATGGGCAACTTCCCCGATGCTGCCCGAGGCGATGGAAACAATGAAGGCTTGGGGGTTCCGTTATGTGTCGCAGCTTTGCTGGGACAAGCAGGGCATTGGGACCGGCTACTGGGTCCGGGGCGCGCATGAACTTCTCTTAATCGGGAAGAAGGGGAGATTCCCAGCGCCAAGGCCCGCGATGTTTCCCACGTCGATGATCCGGGAAAAGCGGCGTGAGCATTCTCGCAAGCCGGATTGGGTTCATCACATCATCGAACAAAGGCTTCCCGATGCGCGCAAGGTCGAGTTGTTCGCGCGGGAAGATCGGCCCGGCTTTACCTGCTGGGGCAATGAAATCGGAAAATTTGAGGGGGCAGCATGAACCTGTTCATCTACAGCGGGTGTATCAACGGGGCGTTGCCCTATGCGACGCAGCGGCGGCTATGGGCCAAGGCAGAAGCGGCGGAATATTCGCTTCTTGCGGCAATGAAGGCGGAATGCCGCGCGCCGGTGAAGGCCGTTGTTGCGCAGACCGGGCTGACATGGAACGGGCCGGAAGGGACGGCGGTCCTGAAAGTCTTGGAAAAGCCAGCGACGATCAACGACATCATCAACGCAACCGGAATCGGAAAATATCGGGTGTGTTCCATTCTTCTGCGGCTGCGGCTTTTGGGGGCGATTCAGTCTACCCAATCCCGGTGGAGCGCGGCGGTCTATTCCAGAGTCCCCACATGGAACAGCCCGGATGACAGCGAAATGTTGCAGCGCATCCGCCCGCTCTACGAGAGCGGCCTGATGGATCGGGACATCGGGGCTATCGTCGGAATGTCGAAAAGCTATGTCGGGGAAATTCGGGCCGGGGCGGGTTTGATCGAAAAAGCACGGCTTCCCAAATGAGGGGGCAACCGACGATTTCCAGCGTCTACCGCTTCGGGCAACCGCCCGTGGACCATGACCCCATGCGGACCTGGGCTAAGGTGGAAATGCTGCGGCGCAAGATGTTCCAAGAGCATGGGCTGATTGTTCTGCGGGCAAGCGAGTTGCCAGAGGCTTTGAAGGCGGGCATCCAGAAATGGGCGGAGGACACCTATGGAGCGTGAGGCAAGCAAGGATGAGAAGTTTCGCGCGTGGTTGTCCCTGGGCGGCATGAGGCAAGCGCGGCGCGGCGCACCGGCAACGGTCTATTCCGTCTCAGGCCCCAACAGAGAGCGTGAGACAGCCGCAGGGGGCATAACTCTTGTCGGGTATATGCTGGACCCACGACTGAAGCTGACAGCGCGCCAGCGGGCTACAGGGCAGTGCTATGGGGCATATACCGAGCGGCGGGCAACCGGGGGCAGTTCCGAGTTCCTGAAGGTGTTCGTTGATGGGGGATCAAGCGGTGGGGGCGGGTATTCGGAATCGCAGGCCATGGTGATCAGCGTTATCGACGTGGCCAACGAGGCTTTGGGGGATTTGTCCACACTTCGCTACCGGATCGGCAAGCGACATGGGGACGACAAGCTGAAGATGGGGCCGCACCACGGGATTGATATGACGCGGCTTGCCCACGGGATTTGCGTCATGGGATTCAGCCTTGAGCATATCGCCCTGAACAATGGCTGGTGGGTCGAGCGGCGGGACGACAAGGGCAGTCTGAAAATCGTGGTCCCGGATCGCCAGCGCAAGGCGGTAGCGGAGGGGCTGCGGGTCGCGCTGGACGCGATTGACGCGGCCTGGGATGCCTGGGGCTTTTCCCCGCCCTTTGAGTTTGGCGGGGTAGAGGTGGAGTAGGGTTACGGGGCAGCAAAAAAGATTTGCTTTGAGTCAGAAACGCACGTATCCAGGCATTATCGGAAGAAGTGTGCAAAAGGGCCGGGTTATTCCCCCGGCCTTCTGTCATTCCTAAGGGTGATGGCGGCGCGAAAAAGGGATTGCAGTAGCGGGTTGGCGAGAATCCCTGCGGGGGAAACCCCAATACCCATTCAGATCGTCTCTAGCCACCCACAGCCGCCATCACTTCAGCAGCTTCGCAATCCCGGCAAACACCAGACCGACGATGTAGAGCAGCAGGACCAGCCCTAGGCCATGGAACAGGAAGTCGAACGTTCCCCGGTTCGGGTCGAACACTTCGGCATAGTTCATGCTGCGGCGTCCTTCTTGGCTTTGGCCTTTTGCAGGTCGGCCAGCTTGGACCAGCGGGCAGGCCAGCGGCTGACCGGGGTGGATTCCAGCCATTCCAGATGGGCGATAATGTAGGGCTGCACCGATCCGAGCCGGAATTGGTCGGAAATGGTAGCGACCCGCACGTCAAGGGCTTCTGCCAGCAGGCTTTGCCAGCCATAGCCGAACAGGGCGGAAAATCTGGCGCGAATGTCGTCTGTCATGGGCAGATCATGCAGGACGAGGGGCGAGTCGGGAAGGTCCATCTTGGACTCCATGGTAAAGGTGTTAGGGTAGCGCCGCCGCAAGGCCGATTCCTCTGGATCGCGGGGCGCTGGGTGGTGCTGGCGTCCCGGTTCAGGTGGGGGACATGTCTGCGATTA
>Ga0228699_1000306_pt1 | contig 40740 bp, 35 predicted proteins | sample McNCre217_Aug_MG_FD_178016 | JGI IMG/M metagenome (GOLD analysis project Ga0228699, IMG submission 178016) | Freshwater microbial communities from McNutts Creek, Athens, Georgia, United States - 2-17_Aug_MG | ecosystem: Environmental > Aquatic > Freshwater > Creek | place: USA: Georgia... | reverse complement strand
GCGTCACAAGGTATAAACCAGGTCTATGCACATCAAGTTGATGACAGTGATCTGGCCGATATTTCTTCGCACACCTTCGTGCGGCGATGGCCTGTTAGGAGACAAACCGTGAACGCCAAAGCCCGTCCATCCGCTTCCAAGAAGCCAGCCCCCGCTAAAAAAGCAGGCAAAACTGGTGCAACGCCCAAAGCGGTTGCGAAAAAAGTTGTGAAAAAACCGCTCACAGCCAAAACCCCAGCCAAAGCTGCCAAGTCCGTGGCCAAAAAAGCCGCGCCTGTGAAGGTTGCTGCGAAAAAGGCAGTGGCTAAAAAGCCTGTGGCGTCTAAAGCAGCGGCAAAGCCTGTGGCCAAGAAAGTTCCGGTCAAAAAAGCAGTGGTGGCCAAAGCCCCCGTGAAAAAACCAGTCAAGGCAGCCGCCAAACCTGTTGCCAAAGCGCCCGTCAAAAAGGCAGTGAAGGCGCCGGTCAAAGCCGCAGTGAAGGCTGTGGCTAAAAAGCCTGTCAAAGCACCTGCCAAGGTGCTTGCCAAGCCTGTGGCCAAAAAAGCAGCACCGGTCAAGGTTGCCGCGAAAAAAGCAGCACCCGCTAAAACCAAGCCGGTGCAAGCCGCCAAGGTGGCTAGCAAGGCAAAAGCCGAGCCTGTGGTCAAGGCTGCAAAGCCCGCCAAAGCAGCCAAACCTGCCAAGGCACCTCAAGCGGCCAAGCCCGTCGTGGCAGCACCCGTGGTGCATGTGACGCCCATCATTCCTGGTTACACCCCTGTGGTGCACAAGAAAAACTCCAGAGCAGCCAAGATGGCCGCTTTGGTTCCACCCCCGCCAGCTCAAGTGGTTGCGTCTACCGCAGCCAAAAACAGCTTTATGCCGATGACGGCACCCTCTGCTCCAACCATTGTTCCTGTGATACCTAAAAAAGACGCCAAACTCGCCAACAACTGGAAAACAAAAACAGCTGAACAACTCACCGATGCCGAAGTCATCGCCATGCCCGACAGCGAGTACATGAACGACATTCAAATGGCGTTTTTCCGACTCAAACTCGTGCAACTCAAGAACGAAGTCTTGAGCAATGCCAGCGAAACCACCGAACACCTGCGTGAAGACACCGTGGTCGTGCCAGACCCTGCAGATCGCGCCACCATTGAAGAAGAACACGCCCTCGAGTTGCGCACCCGCGACCGCGAGCGCAAGCTGCTCAAGAAAATCGAACAGTCCATCAACCGCATCGACGCGGGTGACTATGGCTACTGCGACGAAACTGGCGAAGCCATCGGTGTGGGCCGTTTGTTGGCCCGTCCCACCGCGACTTTGTCGCTCGAAGCGCAAGAACGCCGCGAATTGAAGCAAAAAATGTTTGGCGATTGATCCAAATTTTTTGCTTTCTTTCAAAAAGCAGGCTTCGACCTGCTTTTTTTTGCGTTTGAATTTTCTTCACAAGCTACTTTTACACGTCTTGCTAAGTGCTTCATTTATAACGATTTTTAACGTCAATCATTCTTGTTAAAATCGCCGTAAGTTGTTGATTTCATTGAAAAAATCCGAAAACAACCCCTTTGACCAGTTTTTCCTGCTACAGTGCAAATAAGTGCAATTAAGTGGTGAAAAGTGCCTTTGGCCTTTCGCTGCGGATTGTTGTGTCGCTGTTTGCCAAAGAAAAGGCTGCCACTGTGTTCCAGGGTGCTTCATCGCTGAGTCTTGACGCCAAAGGTCGTTTGTCGGTTCCGACGCGGCATCGTGACGTCTTGAGCGCGACGGCAGCCGGGCAGCTCACGATCACGCGCCATCCGCATGGCTGCTTGATGGTGTTTCCGCGCACCGAATGGGAGAAGTTCCGCGAACGCATTGCGGCGCTGCCCATGAGCGCGCAGTGGTGGAAGCGCATCTTCTTAGGCAACGCCATGGACGTGGAGATGGACGGTACAGGGCGTGTGCTGATTTCTCCCGAGCTGCGCACCGCGGCGGGCATCAGCAAAGACACCATGCTCTTGGGCATGGGCAACCACTTCGAACTTTGGGACAAGGCGACCTACGAGGCGCAAGAGGCCCAAGCCATGCAAGGCGAGATGCCCGACGTGTTCAAGGAATTTTCTTTTTAAGGCATGACGGTGGACACGCCCTGGCAGCACACCACCGTCCTCTTAAGCGAAGCTGTCGATGCACTCGACATCAAGCCGGACGGTACTTACGTGGACGCGACCTTTGGTCGTGGCGGGCACTCCCGTCTGATTTTGTCCAAGCTTTCGGCGCAAGGCCGTTTGATCGCGTTTGACAAAGACCTCGACGCTATTGCCGCCGCAGAACAAATTCAAGACCCCCGCTTTTCCATTCGTCACCAAGGCTTTGCCAACTTGGGCGAATTGCCGGCGGGTTCGGTGGACGGTGTGTTGATGGACTTGGGGGTGAGCTCACCCCAAATCGACAACCCCGCCCGAGGTTTTTCATTTCGAAACGATGGCCCCTTGGACATGCGCATGGACACCACGCGTGGCCAAAGCGTGGCTGAGTGGCTGGCTGAGGCAGAACTCCAACACATAGCGGAGGTGATACGTGAATATGGCGAAGAACGGTTTGCTTTACAGATTGCAAAGGCGATTGATGCTCGCCGACAAACACGGGGCGTGCCTACAAGCACCGCTGAACTGGCCCAGCTCGTGGCTGACACGGTCAAAACCCGCGAGCCGGGCAAGGACCCTGCAACGCGCACATTTCAGGCTTTTCGGATTTTCATCAACGCCGAGCTTGAGGAGTTGCAACAAGCGCTAGACGCATCGTTGCAGGTGCTGCGCGCGGGTGGACGTTTGGCGGTGATCAGCTTTCATTCCTTGGAAGACCGCATCGTCAAGCAATTCATCACCAAGCACTCGCGCGAGGTGTACGACCGCCGTGCGCCGTTTGCCGCACCTCAGGTGATGGACTTCAGAGCCATCGAGCGCATCAAGCCCAGCGCTGAAGAAGTGGCGGGCAATCCACGTTCGCGCAGCGCCATCTTGCGCGTGGCTGAGCGTTTGGTGGTCCAGGAGGCGCACGCATGAGCCGCTTCAGTCTGGTGATGTTCATCGCGGTGTTGCTGAGTGCGCTCTATGTGGTGCGCACGCAATACGAATCGCGCTCGCTCACCACCGAGCTTGACCGCGCCACCAACGAGGCGCGTCGCTTGGAAATTGAAAACGACCGTTTGGATGTGGAGCGCCGCGCACAGGCCACGCCGGTGCGGGTTGAGAAATTGGCGCGTGAGCAATTGCACATGCGCACCATCACCCCGGCCATCACGGAATACGCGACTGTGCGCGGTGGTGCTGCGGTGGCGCCTGCTTCTGCGGAGGTGCGCCCATGAGCAGCCGCAGCGTGCAATACACCTCCAGCCCTTTGTTGGCGAGCAAGACGCCAATCTGGCGCAGCCAGTTCATTGTGGCCTTCATCGCCCTGGGCTTTTTGGGTTTGGTGGCGCGCGCAGCTTATGTGCAAGTGATTGATAACGCTTTCTTCAAACGCCAAGGCGCGGTGCGTTTCATTCGCACCCTGGACCTACCCGCCAACCGCGGTCGCATCTTGGACCGCAATGGCAACATCTTGGCTTCCAGCGTGCCGGTGCCCAGTATTTGGGCCAGTCCAGAGGACTTAGAACGCGATCCGGTCAAGCTCAAAACCTTGGCCAAGTTGCTGGGCATGACGACCGCCGAGTTGGATAAAAAACTGCAAGACGAAGACAAAAACTTTGTCTGGCTCAAACGTCAGGTCGACGAGTCGGTGGCGAAAGAGATTGATGCCCTGAAGATCAAGGGTGTTTACGCCCGCAAAGAATACAAACGCATCTACCCCGAAGGCGAATCGGTGGCCCATGTGGTGGGCTTTACCAACGTCGAGAACCTGGGCCAAGAAGGCGTGGAGCTGACCTTCAACCAAGAACTGGGTGGCAAAGCCGGCTCACGCCGGGTGATCAAAAACCGCTTGGGTCAGGTGGTGGAAGACATTGGCGAAATGGTGCCGCCCGTGGACGGGCGTGATTTGCAGCTCAGCATCGACAGCAAGGTGCAGTACTTTGCCTACGAAAAAATCAAAGAGACCGTCATCAACAACAAGGCGGCTGCCGGCAGTGTGGTGGTGTTGGACATCAAGAGTGGCGAAATTTTGGCCCTCACCAATTACCCCAGCTATGTGCCGGGCAAACGCGGCAATCTGAGTGGTGCACAACTACGCAACCGGGCCTTGACCGATACCTTTGAGCCGGGCTCCACCATGAAGCCCTTGGTGATTGGGCTGGCGCTGGAAAAAGGCGTGGTCAAACCCGAGACCATGATCCAGACTGCACCTGGGCGTCTGCAAATGGGCACTGCCACCATCACCGACGCACACCCGCATGGGCTGCTGAGTGTGAACGAGGTGATTCAAAAATCCAGCAACGTCGGCACGGTCAAGATCGCCATGCAAATGGAACCCCACGACATGTGGGAAGTGTTCACCCAGGTCGGTCTGGGGCAAAAGCCGCAAGTGCCTTTCCCAGGCGCAGTGGCCGGCAAGGTGCGGGCTTACAAAACATGGCGTCCGATCGAGCAAGCCACCATGAGCTATGGCTATGGCTTGTCGACCAGCTTGTTTCAATTGGCCCAGGCCTACAGCGTGTTTGCGCGTGACGGCGAGTTGGTGCCCATGAGTCTGATCAAGACGCAAAACAGTGTCAGCGGTGCCCGTGTGTTCTCGGTGCAAAACGCTGCGGCCGTGCGTCACATGTTGCACATGGTGGCCAGCCCAGGCGGTACCGCCATGAAGGCCCAGACCATGGGTTATTCGGTCGGCGGCAAAACAGGGACCGCACACAAGGTGGAAGGTAAGGGCTACGCCGGTAAAAAATACCGCGGCTTCTTTGTTGGCATCGCACCGATTGACAACCCGCGCATCGTGGTGGCGGTGATGGTCGATGAACCGACCAATGGCTTGTATTTCGGCGGCGATGTGGCCGCGCCCGTGTTCAGCCAAACCGTGCAGCAAACCTTGCGCATGATGGGCGTGCAACCCGACATGGCGGTCAAACCTCAAGTTATCAGCAAGGCTGAGAAGGAGGAGTTTTGATGCGCCGTTTGCACAGTCCTCAAGAAGCCGCGCAGTGGTTGCGCACCCAGGTGCATGGCAGCTTGCACACTGACAGCCGCCGTGTGCGTGCGGGAGATGGTTTCATTGCCTGGCCCGGTGGTGTGAGCGATGGCCGTCAATTTGTCGCTGGGGCTCTGACGCAAGGTGCGGCTGCTTGCTTGGTCGAACAAGATGGCGCAGAGGCTTTTGATTGGTCTTCTCAGTCAGACGCCGTGGCCAGCTACGACGGCCTCAAAGCGGCCAGCGGTCCGATTGCGGCAGCGTATTACGAACAACCCAGCCATGCGCTGGATGTGGTGGCCATCACCGGCACCAACGGCAAAACCTCTTCGTCTTGGTGGTTGGCGCATGCGCTGGGCCGTTTGGGTCAACGCTGTGCCGTGGTGGGCACTTTGGGCGTGGGCGAAGTTGATCAACTCGAAGTCACAGGCATGACCACGCCCGACCCGGTGCTGTTGCAAGCCCGCTTGCGTGCCATGGTCGACAGCGGTGTGCACGCGTGTGCCATCGAAGCTTCGTCCATTGGTTTGGCCGAGCACCGCTTGGACGGTACCCAGGTGCGCGTGGCTGCCTTCACCAATTTCACCCAAGACCATTTGGATTACCACGGCGACATGGCCAGCTACTGGCAAGCCAAAGCCGCTTTGTTTGATTGGCCGGGTTTGAAAGCCGCCGTCATCCATGTGGACGACACACACGGCGCTGCGCTGGCTGGCCAACTCAAAGCACGCGGCGATGTGGCTGTGTGGACGGTGTCATCTCAGTCCGATGCTGCCACGCCCGGCCATGTGCAAGCCCAACACATCACACACACGCCGCATGGTTTGCGCTTTGAGGTGGTGGAAGGCGCTGAGCGCCATCACCTGGATACCCACCTGGTAGGCCACTACAACGTCAGCAATGTGCTGGGTGTCATCGCCTGCTTGCGTGCCTTGGGTCACAGCATGCGCGATGCGGTGCACGCCTGTGCGGCACTGCCCGCCGTGCCTGGCCGCATGCAAGTGGTGGACGGTGCTGTCGATGCGCCCCTGGTGGTGGTGGACTATGCCCACACCCCCGACGCCGTGACCCATGCCGTGCAAGCCCTGTTGCCTTTGGCGCAATCGCGCGGTGGTCTGATCACGTGTGTGTTGGGTTGTGGTGGCGACCGCGATGCAAGCAAGCGCCCCTTGATGGCGGCGGCTGCAGAACGTCACGCCCAGCATGTGGTGCTGACCAGCGACAACCCGCGCAGCGAAGACCCGCAACACATCTTGCAACATATGTTGGCCGGTTTGGCTTTGCCAAACGCAGCGCAGGTGATCGTCGATCGCGCCCAAGCCATTGCACACGCGGTGGCGCAGGCCAGCAGCCAAGACGTGGTGTTGATTGCCGGCAAAGGTCACGAGGATTACCAAGAGATCGCAGGCGTCAAATATCCGTTCAGCGATGTGGCGCAAGCACGTCAGGCCTTGCAGCAACGGAGGGCCCATGTCTGACATGAACCTCTCTCTGCAAAAAATTCAAACTTGGTTGCCAGGTTCGCGCCTGTGCGGTGACGCGCAGCAGCGCATCCAACGTGTGCACACCGACAGCCGCAGCGTGCAGCCTGGCGATCTATTTGTGGCTTTGCAAGGCGAACGCTTTGATGCGCACAACTTTTTGCCCCAGGTGGCGCAAGCCGGTGCAACCGCTGCGTTGGCGCAGCATGGCTTAGATGCGGCCCATTTGGCAGGCCTGGAAGTGGTTGATACACGTTTGGCCTTGGGTCAGCTGGCCCAAGGCTGGCGTGCGCAGTTCAGCTTGCCGGTGATTGCCGTGACCGGCAGCAACGGCAAAACCACCGTGACGCAAATGATTGCCAGCATCTTGCGTGCGGGTTTCGGAGACGATGCCTTGGCCACCCAAGGCAATTTGAACAACGACATTGGTGTGCCACAAACCCTGTTGCGTTTGGGCGCCCATCACCGCAGTGCGGTGGTCGAGCTGGGCATGAACCATCCGGGCGAAATTGCTGGCTTGGCTGCCATGACGCAAGCCAGCGTGGCCTTGGTCAACAACGCCCAGCGCGAGCATCAAGAATTCATGGCCACCGTCGAAGCGGTGGCACAAGAAAACGGCGAAGCCATCCGCGCCTTGCCCGCCAACGGCGTGGCCGTATTCCCAGCGGACGACGACTACACCTCGCTGTGGCAGGGCTTAGCAGGCCAGCGCGCGTGCATGCGTTTTTCCTTGCATACCGACTCGTCAGCCGAAGTGCGTTTGATACAAGCCACCTGGCACAACGACCATTGGGTGGTGCAAGCGCACACACCTGCCGGTGTGCTGAACACCCGCTTGCACATTGCCGGGCGCCATAACGTGGGCAATACTTTGGCCGCAACCGCGTGTGCATTGGCGGCCGGTGTGTCCCTGGATGTGATTGCACAAGGCTTGGCGCGTTTCGAACCCGTCAAAGGCCGTTCGCGTGCGTTTGGCGTGCAGTGCAAAGGCCATGCCATCACCGTGGTGGACGACACCTACAACGCCAATCCCGATTCTGTGCGCGCCGCCATTGATGTGTTGGCCGAATTACCTGCGCCCCGTTTGCTCGTCTTGGGCGACATGGGCGAGGTTGGTTCGCAAGGCCCCGAGTTTCACCGCGAAGTCGGCTTGCATGCACACGCCATGGGCATTGACCACGTGTTGTGCCTGGGCGATTTGGCCGTGCACACCGCAACGGCTTGCGGTGCTGCGGGCCAGCATTTTTCAACCATTGAAACATTGCAGACCACCGTCCAGCAGCTGTTGCCCACTTTGGGCAGCGTGCTGGTCAAGGGTTCACGTTTCATGAAGATGGAGCGCGTGATCGACACGATCAACGGCTGCCATGACCACCCCACAAAGGAATCCACGCCATGCTGTTGATCTTGGCCCAATGGCTACAAACCCTGTCGCCTGAATTCGGCTTCTTCCGCGTCTTTCAGTACATCACCTTCCGCGCTGTGATGGCGGCGGTGACGGCTTTGTTGATTGGCTTGATTGCCGGGCCTGCCGTGATTCGCCGCTTGGCCGCTTTGAAGATTGGTCAGCCCATCCGCGAATACGCCATGCAAAGCCATTTGGCCAAGAGCGGCACGCCGACCATGGGCGGTGTGTTGATCTTGATCGGCATCGCTGTGTCCACCCTGTTGTGGGCCGATTTGTCGAACCGCTTTGTGTGGATTGTGATGATCGTCACCTTTGGCTTCGGTGCGATTGGTTGGGTGGATGACTGGCGCAAAGTGGTCAACAAAGACCCCGAAGGCATGCCTTCGCGCGAAAAGTATTTCTGGCAATCGGTGATCGGTTTGTTGGCTGCGCTGTACTTGGTGTTCAGCATTTCCGAGAGCAGCAACTTGCGGGTGCTGGAGTTGTTCTATTCATGGGTGAAATCGGGCTTTGATGTGAACTTGCCGCCCAAGGCCGGTTTGCTCTTGCCCTTCATCAAAGAAGTGAGCTACCCACTGGGTGTGTTTGGCTTTGTCATCATGACCTACTTGGTCATCGTGGGTTCCAGCAACGCGGTGAACTTGACCGATGGTTTGGACGGCTTGGCCATCATGCCGGTGGTGATGGTGGGCTCTGCCTTGGGCGTGTTTGCCTATGTGACCGGAAGCTCGGTGTATTCCAAATACCTGTTGTTCCCCTACATCCCAGGCTCGGGTGAGTTGATGATTTTTTGTGCCGCCATGGCGGGTGCGGGCTTGGCCTTCTTGTGGTTCAACACCCATCCGGCCCAAGTGTTCATGGGCGACGTGGGCGCCTTGGCTTTGGGTGGCGCCTTGGGCACCATCGCCGTCATCGTGCGGCAAGAAATTGTGCTGGCCATCATGGGCGGCATCTTCGTGGTTGAAGCCCTGTCGGTCATGGTGCAGGTGAGTTACTTCAAGTACACCAAAAAGAAATTCGGCGAAGGTCGACGCGTTTTGAAAATGGCACCGCTGCACCACCACTTCGAGAAAAGTGGTTGGAAAGAAACGCAGGTGGTGGTGCGCTTTTGGATCATCACCATGCTGCTGTGCTTGGTGGGTTTGTCCACTTTGAAGTTGAGATAAGACGACGATGCTGCAGTTGCAAAACCAATCCGTACTGATTCTGGGCCTGGGTGACTCCGGCTTGGCGATGGCGCGTTGGTGCGTGCGTTGCGGTGCGCAGGTGAGCGTGGTCGACACGCGTGAGGCGCCGCCTCAGTTGGCGGTGTTGCGTGCGGAGTTGCCGCAGGTGCATTTCATCCACAGCACATTTGATGCGGCCTTGGTCGAAGGCCAAAACGTGCGCGCCGTGTTCAAGAGCCCAGGCCTGAGCCCTGAGTCGGTCGCACCAGCATGGAACGCCGCCGTGGCCGCAGGTTTGTGGGTGGGCACAGAGCTCACCTTGTTTGCCCAGGCGTTGAGCGACTTGCAAACCAGCATGGCCTATCACCCCAAGGTGTTGGCCATCACCGGCACCAATGGCAAAACCACCGTGACCTCGCTGACTGGGCAGTTGTTGAGCCGTGCCGGCCAGCGCGTGGCCGTGGCCGGCAACATCGGCCCAACCTTGCTCGACACCTTGGCGCAAGCCTTGGATGCAGCCGCCGAACAACAAGCGGTGGCAGATCAAGCAGCGGCTGAACAAGCCGCGCAAGACGCTGAACAGCAAGCCGCACAAGAAGCCATCGACGCGCAAGCCGCTGCAGTCCAAGCCGCCGCAGCCGCTGTAGCGGCTGAAGAAGCCCAGCATGCCGAAGAGGCGCTGCAAGCCCAAACATCTGATGCGCAAGAGGACGACAGCAGCCAAATGTCTTTGGATGGCAGTGAGGCCGATGAAAACGCGAATGCCAGCCCTGCCGCAGACGACACACCGTTTGAGGTCGACTTGCCTGCCTTGGTGCCGCCGCCACCCCCACCGCCCGAGCACCCCTATTTGCCTCAGGTCTGGGTGTTGGAGTTGTCGAGCTTTCAATTGGAAGGCGTGGACAACTTCGAGCCCACCGCTGCCACCGTGCTCAACCTCACCCAAGATCATTTGGACTGGCACGGCAGCATGGCCCACTATGGCGCGGCCAAAGCCCGCATCTTTGGTCAACATGGTTTGATGGTGCTCAACCGCGAAGACGCGGGCGTCATGGCCATGCTGCCCGAGCCTGTACGCGTCAAATTGCAAAAGCCCCAGGTGCGGGCGCATGTGACTTTTGGTGGTGATTTGCCGCAACGTCCTGGTGACTACGGCATTGAGTTCGTCAATGGTATGACCTGGTTGGTGCGCGCCTTAGAGGCGGACGAGACCCGCAAACGGCGTAAAGACGACGAAGAAGAAATTCACATCCAACGCTTCATGCCCGCTGATGCCTTGCGCATCCGTGGCCGCCACAACGCGCTCAATGCGTTGGCTGCCTTGGCCTTGGCCACCAGTGCAGGGGCCAGTTTGGCGCCCATGCTCTATGGTTTGCGCGAATACCGTGGCGAGCCGCACCGCGTGGAACCTGTGACGGTGCTTGACGGGGTGGAATATTTTGACGACAGCAAAGGCACCAATGTGGGCGCCACAGTCGCTGCCTTGCAAGGTCTGGGCATCGAGCGTCGGTTGGTGGTGATCTTGGGCGGTGACGGCAAGGGTCAAGACTTTTCGCCTTTGGTGGAACCCGTCACACGCTACGCACGCGCTGTGGTGTTGATCGGCCGTGATGCACCCGCCTTGCGCGAGGTGTTGCAACACAGCGGTGTCGCCTTGCACGATGCATCCACCTTGGAAGACGCGGTTCAGCAATGCCAGCGCTTGGCCCATGCCGGAGACGCCGTGTTGTTGTCGCCCGCATGTGCCAGCATGGACATGTTCCGCAATTACGGCCAGCGCGCTGAGGTGTTTGTGCAAGCGGTGCAAGCCTTGGTGGAAAACGCAGGTCAGGTGTTTGACGGGCCAGGAGGTGCGGCATGAGCACGATGACCGCAGCAGCCCCCAACAGCCTGATGGCGCGCCTCAAGCAGCGCATGAACGGTTGGTTCGGTGAACCGCCCGAGGCCGGTATTGACGCCTTGCCGGTGCGCGTGCACGGTACCGAGTTCACCCGCACAGCGGCCTCGCCCGTGCATGTCAAAGGCTTTGATCAGCCCTTGGTCTGGGTCACCTTTGCCTTGTTGATGATCGGCTTGGTCATGGTGTATTCGGCATCGATTGCCATCCCCGACAACCCACGCATGGGTGCGGGTTACACCCAAACCCATTTCCTGATTCGCCACACCATTTCGTTGTTCGTGGCGTTCGTGGCGGCCTTGTTGGCGTTCCAAGTGCCGCTCAACACCTGGGAGCGCGTGGCGCCTTGGGTGTTTGTGGCGTCCATCGTGTGTTTGATCGCGGTGCTTGTGCCGTTCATTGGCAAGTCGGTCAACGGTGCGCGCCGTTGGATCAGCCTGGGTTTCATGAACTTTCAGCCCTCTGAGTTGGCCAAGTGGGGCGTGCTGCTGTATGCCGCCAACTACATGGTGCGCAAGATGGAAGTGAAAGAAAAATTCTTTGCTGCGGTCACGCCCATGGGCGTGGCGGTCAGCGTGGTGGGTTTGTTGCTGCTGTCGGAACCCGATATGGGTGCCTTCATGGTGATCGCCGTGATTGCCATGGGTATTTTGTTCTTGGGGGGCGTCAACGCCCGCATGTTCTTCTTGATCGCGGCCGCGCTGATTGGCGTGTTCGGTTTGATCATCGCGTCGTCGCCTTGGCGTCGTGAACGCATCTTTGCGTATCTGGATCCTTGGAGCATGGAGCATGCCTTGGGCAAGGGCTATCAGCTCTCGCACTCTTTGATTGCGATTGGCCGGGGTGAAATTTTTGGTGTCGGCTTGGGCGGCAGTGTGGAAAAACTCCACTGGTTGCCCGAAGCCCACACCGATTTCTTGTTGGCTGTGATCGGCGAAGAGTTTGGCTTTGTGGGCGTGGTCATCATCATTGGTTTGTTCATGTGGCTGACCCGCCGCATCATGTACATCGGCCGTCAAGCCATTGCCATGGACCGCGTGTTTGCGGGCCTGGTCGCGCAAGGCGTCGGTATTTGGATGGGCTTTCAGTCCTTCATCAACATGGGCGTGAACTTGGGCGCCTTACCCACCAAGGGTTTGACCTTGCCACTGATGAGCTACGGTGGCTCGGCCATTTTGCTCAACCTCATCGCCATCGCCGTGGTGCTGCGCGTGGACTATGAAAACCGCGTGCTCATGCATGGAGGCCGCCTATGACCTTGAAGCCCCACACCGCACTCATCATGGCCGGTGGCACAGGCGGCCACATCTTCCCTGGTTTGGCCGTGGCCGAGCAACTGCGTGCCCAAGGCTGGAACGTCCATTGGCTGGGCGCGCCTGCACCGAGCATGGAAAGCCAACTCGTGCCGCCCCGTGGTTTTGCGTACGAGACGGTTCAGTTTGGTGGCGTGCGTGGCAAAGGCCTGAAAACCTTGGCGCTGTTGCCTTTGAAGTTGCTGCGCGCCTTTTGGCAAAGCCTGTGTGTGATGCGTCGCATCCAACCCGATGTGGTGGTGGGTCTGGGTGGCTACATCACGTTCCCTGCCGGCATGATGGCCGTGCTGTGTGGCAAGCCCTTGGTCTTGCACGAACAAAATTCAGTCGCGGGTATGGCCAACCAAGTCTTGGCCGGTGTGGCCAAACGTGTGTTCAGCGCCTTCCCCAATGTCTTGCCTAAAGCCGAGTGGGTGGGCAACCCCATGCGTGATGGCTTTGTGCAGCAACCCACGCCTGCCGAACGGTTTGCTGATCGTTCTGGTCCGTTGCGCGTTTTGGTGGTCGGCGGCAGCTTGGGTGCCCAGGCGTTGAACACCTTGGTGCCACAAGCTTTGGCCCTGATTCCACACGATCAACGTCCGCATGTCATCCATCAAAGCGGTGCCAAACAAATCGATGCGTTGCGCGATGCGTATGCACAAGCAGGTGTACACGCTGAGCTCACGCCCTTCATTGACGACACGGCTCAAGCGTTTGCCGATGCGGATTTGGTGATTGCCCGTGCCGGTGCCAGCACCGTGACCGAATTGGCAGCCGTGGGCGTGGCCGCGATTTATGTGCCATTTCCCCACGCGGTCGACGACCACCAAACCACCAACGCCCGCTTCTTGGTAGACGCCGGTGGTGGCTGGTTGATTCCACAAGCTGATTTGAAAGCCCAAGACCTGGCGGACCGACTCCAATTTATGACCCGACGCACCTTGCAAACCTGTGCTGAAAAAGCCTACGCCATGAGACAAATCGAAGCCACCCACACCGTGGTGACCGCTTGCACCCAATTGGCAAGCCGGGGAGATCGCGCATGAAGCACGCCATTCGTCACATCCATTTCGTTGGCATTGGCGGCGCTGGCATGAGCGGCATTGCCGAGGTGCTGTTGAACTTGGGCTACGTCATCTCCGGCTCCGACTTGTCAGACAGCGTCGCCCTCAAACGCTTGGCGGGTTTGGGCATTCAAACCCATGTCGGTCACGATGCGACAAACATTGCGGGTGCCGATGCGGTGGTGACCTCTACCGCCGTGCAAGCCGACAACCCCGAAGTGGTCGCCGCCCATGCCAAGCTGATTCCTGTGGTGCCACGTGCTGTCATGTTGGCCGAGTTGATGCGCTTGAAGCAAGGCGTGGCGATTGCCGGCACGCATGGCAAAACCACCACCACCAGCTTGGTGGCCAGCGTGTTGGCCGAGGCAGGCATGGACCCCACCTTTGTGATTGGTGGCAGGCTCAACAGCGCAGGCGCCAATGCCAAGCTGGGCTCAGGCGATCACATCGTGGTCGAAGCCGACGAGTCGGATGCCTCGTTCTTGAACCTCTTGCCGGTGATGGCTGTGGTGACCAACATCGACGCCGACCACATGGACACCTATGGCCATGACTTTAACAAGTTGAAGGGCGCTTTCATCGAGTTCTTGCACCGCATGCCGTTCTACGGTGCAGCGATTTTGTGCACCGACGATGCGGCCGTGCGCAGCATCTTGTCCGAGGTGTCACGTCCCATCACCAGCTACGGTTTCAACGAAGACGCGCAAGTGCGTGCGGTCAACGTGCGGGCCGACAACGGCCGCATGTGCTTTACCGTGCAGCGTCGCAACGGCGTGACCTTGCCAGATTTGGACATCACCCTCAACTTGGCGGGCGAGCACAACGTGCTCAACGCCTTGGCCGCGATTGCGGTGGCGGTGGAGTTGAACGTGCCCGATGCGGCGTTGCAAAAAGCCTTGGCCGAGTTCAAAGGTGTGGGCCGTCGGTTCCAACGCCATGGCGAAGTGCCTGCCAAGAGTGGTGGCCATTTCACCTTGATCGAGGACTACGGCCATCACCCGGTCGAAGTGGCGGCCACTTTGGCCGCTGCGCGTGGGGCTTTTCCTGGCCGTCGTTTGGTGTTGGCCTTTCAGCCACACCGCTACACCCGCACGCGGGACTGCTTTGAAGACTTTGTGCAAGTCATGGGCCGCGCCGATGTGCTGTGGTTGGCCGAGGTCTATGCCGCAGGCGAAGCGCCCATCGTGGCCGCAGACGGCCGCGCCTTGTCGCGCGCCATGCGGGTGTCAGGGCACGACGCGCTGGTGTTCGTGGAAGACATTCAAAAAATGGCCCAGGTCATTGCCGACAACGCCCAAGACGGCGATGTGGTGATGTGCATGGGCGCTGGATCGATTGGTCAAGTGCCGACCCAAGTGTTGGCCCTGATGCAACAAGCTAAGAGTTAAGCCATGAGCCATCTGACATCCTTCAACCTCCACACCGCCAAAGTCGCGGTGCTCATGGGCGGCTTGTCCGCCGAGCGCGACGTGTCCATCATGTCGGGCACGGGCGTGCTGGCTGCTTTGCAATCCAAGGGCGTGAACGCGGTGGCATTCGATCCTGCTGAGCGCGGTCTGGATGAACTCAAGCGCGAGGGCTTCACCCATGCCTTCATCGCCTTGCACGGACGCTACGGTGAAGACGGCTCGGTGCAAGGTGCGCTGGAGTTGCTGGGCATTCCTTACACAGGCTCGGGCGTGATGGCTTCGGCCATGGCCATGGACAAGGTGATGACCAAACGTGTCTGGACGGCGGTGGGCTTGTCGACACCCGGTTATGTGTGGCTGGCACCCGATGAACAGACGCCTGAAAAAATTCAAGCCATTCCCACGCAACTCGGTTTGCCTTTGATCGTCAAACCGCCCCGCGAAGGCTCGTCGATCGGCATGAGCAAGGTCACCCAAGCGGTGCAGATGGCGGATGCAGCGGCCTTGGCCACCCGCTATGACCCCGATTTGTTGTGCGAAGAATTCATTGCCGGTGAAGAACTGACTTGCCCGATCTTGGGCAACGGTGCCCAGGCACACGCCTTGCCTGTGGTGCGCATTGCCGCACCCGATGGGGCTTACGACTACAACAACAAGTACTTCACCGACGACGTGAAATACCACTGCCCGAGTGGTTTGCCTGAAGCCGAAGAGCGCGAGATTCAACGCTTGGTGGTCGCCGCTTACCGTGCCTTGGGTTGCCGTGGCTGGGGCCGTGCCGACATCATGTTGCGCGCCTCGGACCGCAAACCGTTCTTGTTGGAGATGAACACCTCACCGGGCATGACCAGCCATTCACTGGTGCCCATGTCAGCCCGCGCCGCAGGCATCAGCTACGAAGACCTGTGCTTGCGCTTGCTCGAAAGCGCCACGCTCGACCATCCCGGAGGCGCGACACGTTCATGACCGGCCGCTACACCCCCCACATGCGCCCACGCCCCGAGGTCGATACCTCGGTGGCGGTGCCGCTGGACGTCAAGCTCATGCACATGGCGGCTTCGCTCATGTACGTGGGCGCGATCGTCGCTGTGTTGGGTGCTGTGCTGTGGTCTTTGGTGCAGTTGCCTATGTTTGCGTTGGCGGGCATCACGGTGCATGGCGATGTGGAGCACAACAACGCCGTGACCTTGCGTGCCAATGTGGCCTCGCGTTTGACGGGTAATTTCTTCACCACCGATTTAGGACGTGTACGCAATGCGTTTGAGAGCGTGCCTTGGGTACGCCAAGCCTCGGTCCAGCGCGAGTTCCCGAACCGCTTGCGTGTGACGTTGCAAGAACATCAGCCAGTGGCGTATTGGGGCGACGACAGCGAGTCGCGCATGGTCAACAGCTATGGCGAAGTGTTTGAAGCCAATGTCGGCGACTTGGATGACGAGAAGATGCCGCGATTGAACGGTCCAGACAGCCAGTCGCAGCAGGTGCTGGCCATGTACCGCGCGTTGGCGCCAGTGTTCAAAGAATTAAGCCTCGCCCTGGACAGCCTGGAGCTCACCGGTCGCGGCAGTTGGCGTGCCAGAGTGGCACACGGTGCCGTGATTGAGTTGGGCCGAGGCAGCGTCGAAGACGTGATGGTACGCATGCGACGCATGGCCACCACCTTGGTCCAAGTGACACAGAAATTAGGTCGCAAGGTCAGCGCAATGGAATCCGCTGACTTGCGACATGACAACGGGTATGCGATTCGTTTGCGTGGGGTGAGCACCATGGATGTGCCCGCGAAGCGTTGATGAAGTAAGCGACAAGAAGAGAAAGAACGAGGCTGTTATGGCAAGAGAGTACAAAGATTTGGTGGTCGGCTTAGACATTGGCACAGCCAAGGTCATGGTGGTCGTGGCCGAAGTCATGCCCAGCGGCGAGCTCAAACTCGCTGGCTTGGGTGTGGCGCCCAGCAATGGCTTGAAGCGCGGCGTGGTGGTCAACATTGACGCCACGGTGCAAAGCATTCAGCAAGCGCTCAAAGAAGCTGAGCTGATGGCCGATTGCAAGATCACGCGGGTCTACACCGGCATCACGGGCAGCCATATTCGCGGCATCAACTCCACCGGCATGGTGGCGGTCAAAGACAAGGAAGTCACAGCCGCTGACGTGGCCCGTGTGGTGGAAACCGCCAAAGCCATCAACATCTCGACCGATCAGCGCTTGTTGTTGGTGGAGCCGCAAGAGTTCGTCATTGATGGCCAAGATGTCAAACAACCGATTGGCATGAGCGGCATCCGTTTGGAAGCCAAGGTGCACATCGTCACCGGTGCGCAAAGCGCGGCTGAGAACATCATCAAGTGTGTGCGTCGTTGCGGTTTGGATGTGGACCGTTTGATGCTCAACCCTTTGGCCTCCAGCATGTCGGTGCTGACGGACGATGAGCGCGAGCTCGGCGTCGCCTTGGTGGACATTGGTGCCGGCACCACTGATGTGGCCATCTTCACGAACGGGGCGATTCGCCACACGGCGGTCATTCCGATTGCGGGCGACTTGATCACCAGCGACATTGCGATGGCCTTGCGCACGCCGACCAAAGACGCTGAAGAAATCAAGATCGAGTCGGGTTTTGCCAAACAAATGTTGGCCGACCCCGAAGTCCAGGTTGAAGTCCCAGGCTTGGGCGACCGTGGTCCGCGCATGCTGAGCCGCCAGGCTTTGGCGGGTGTGATTGAGCCGCGTGTGGAAGAAATCTTCTCGCTGGTGCAACAAGTCATCCGCGACTCGGGCTACGAAGAAGTGCTGTCCTCGGGCATTGTGTTGACAGGCGGCAGTGCCGTCATGCCAGGCATGGTCGAGTTGGGTGAAGACATTTTCTTGAAGCCGGTGCGTCGCGGCATCCCGCACTACAACAGCGCATTGGCCGACATGGTGTCGCAGCCGCGTGCCGCCACCGTCATGGGCTTGCTGGAAGAAGCTGGCTTGGACCGCATGCGCGGTTTCAAGGTGTCGCAAAAAAGTGGTTCGGTCACATCGCTGATGGACCGCATCAAAGACTGGTTTGTGGGGAACTTTTAAACATGATTCCCGCTTCCTTGCTGTATCTCGCACGTGGCAGTCCGCCACCCCGTCCGCCCAGCGGTCGACGATGTCGATCCTGTGCGGCAACCGCGCCACCCTCATAGAAGGAGCGCGATGACACAAAACCAACATATGAATTCAAGGCAACTGCAAATTTTTAGATTGATAGGAGAAACATCATGAGCATCGAAATGATCGAAGTTGAAGCGTTCAACTCAGGCACCCAAATCAAAGTCATTGGCGTGGGTGGTGGTGGTGGCAACGCCGTCGAGCACATGATCCGCTCAGGCGTGCAAGGCGTGGAGTTCGTCACGGCGAACACCGATGCGCAAGCCCTGCGCGTGAGCAATGCACACAAAGTCATCCAACTCGGCTCCACCGGCTTGGGCGCTGGCAGCAAGCCAGAGCGCGGCCGTGAAGCAGCAGAAGCCGCCGTGGACGACATCCGCTTGGCGCTGGAAGGCACCAACATGTTGTTCGTGACCGCTGGCATGGGCGGTGGCACCGGCACCGGTGCAGCACCGGTGGTGGCACGTGTGGCACGCGAGATGGGCATTTTGACCGTGGGCGTGGTGACCAAGCCGTTCGAATTCGAAGGCAGCCGTCGCATGGGCAACGCAGAAGCCGGTTTGGCTGAACTCGAAGCCAACGTCGACTCCCTCATCGTGGTGTTGAACGAAAAGCTGATGGATGTGTTGGGCGAAGACGCCAGCCAAGACGAGGCCTTTGCCTTTGCCAACGATGTGTTGAAAAACTCGGTCGGCGGCATTGCCGAAATCATCAACGTCGAAGCCTTGGTGAACGTCGACTTTGAAGACGTGCGTACTGTGATGAGCGAAACCGGCAAGGCCATGATGGGCACGGCAGCCGCCAACGGCCCAGACCGCGCTCGCATCGCGGCCGAGCAAGCCGTGGCTTGCCCATTGCTCGAAGGCGTGGACATGTCGGGTGCCAAGGGCGTGTTGGTGTTGATCACCGCAGCCAAGGGCGGCTTGAAGCTGTCCGAGTCGCGCGAAGCCATGAACACCATCCGCAAGTTCGCCTCGCCTGATGCGCACGTGATTTACGGCACGGCCTACGACGAAAGCTTGGGCGACCAAATTCGCGTCACCGTGGTGGCCACCGGTTTGGCCGGCAGCCGTCGTCAAGGTCAACAGCCGCAGTTGCAAGTGTTGCGTACGGGCACCGATGGTGTGGGCTTCCCCACCACCAACGCCAACAACGCCTCACCTGCAGGCATGTTGGCTGCGGCTTCGGCGGGCTTGTCGGGCTTGGCTGCCGGTTTGGGCGTCACACCTGCTGCCCCTGCCGTTGCACAACCTGACTACAACAGCATGGCCGTGCCCAGCGTGTGGCGTACCAACCGCACCCAGGCTGCGGCCAAGGTGGATGCTTTGTCCTCAGGCGGCATGGATGATTACGAGATCCCCGCCTTCTTGCGCAAGCAGGCGGACTAAAATCGATCTGTGCTCAAACAAAGAACCCTTCAATCGCTGACCAAGGCAGTCGGCGTCGGTCTTCACAGCGGACAGCGTGTGGAGCTGACGCTGCGCCCGGCGCAACCCGACACGGGCATTGTGTTTCGTCGGGTGGATTTGCCGCAGCCGGTGGATATTCCGATCACCGCCACCGCGGTGACGGACACCCGCTTGGCCTCGACCATCTCCAATGGCGCGGTGAAGGTGTACACCGTGGAGCACTTGATGTCGGCCTGTGCCGGTTTGGGCATCGACAACCTGTACGTGGACATCACGGCCGAAGAAGTGCCGATTCTGGACGGTTCGGCATCGTCCTTCGTGTTCTTGTTGCAAAGCGCAGGCATCGTGGAGCAAAACGCGCCCAAGCGTTTCATCCGCGTGCTGCAGCCGGTGGAAGTGCGCGAAGGCGAGGGTGCCAACACCAAGTGGGCGCGCCTGGAGCCGCACCACGGCTACAAACTCACGTTTGAAATTGACTTTCACCATCCAGCGGTGGATTCGACGGGTCAGCGTGTGGTGTTCGACATGGATACGGACACGTATGCCCGTGACATTGCGCGGGCACGCACCTTTGGCTTCACCCGCGATGTGGAGATGATGCGCGCCAATGGCCTGGGCCTGGGCGGTAGTTTGGACAACGCCATCGTGATGGACGACTACAAAGTCTTGAACAGCGATGGGCTGCGTTACGACGACGAATTTGTGAAGCACAAAATCTTGGACGCTATGGGCGACCTGTTCTTGATCGGCAAGCCTTTGTTGGCGTCGTACACCGCGTTTCGATCGGGCCACGCCATGAACAACAAGTTGCTGCGTGAACTCTTGAGCCACCCTGAGGCCTACGAGGTGGTGACCTTCGAAGACGCGCGCAAAGCGCCCCCCGGCCTGGCCCAGCTCGCCCCGGCCTGGTGATGCCACAGGCCTGATCAGGCCTGGGTTCCCCTGAGACGTCTTTTTGTCACGGCCACGTCAGCTGGTGGTGCGATAAACATGGCCATGCGTTGGCGGCACAGCGCTGTCGTTTAAAATCAAAGGCTGTGAGCTTGACGCTTCCAATCCGACACATCCACCCTCCAAAACAGGTCTTTTATGGCTGATACCTCCAAAATCATTTACACCTTGACCGACGAAGCCCCTTTGTTGGCGACTGCTTCGTTTTTGCCCATCATCCGCACGTTTGCAGCGCCTGCTGGCATTGAAGTGGAGGCCAGCGACATCTCTGTGGCAGCCCGTATCTTGGGTGAGTTCTCGGACTTGTTGCCGCAAGCGCAACGCGTGCCGCACAACCTGTCTGAGTTGGGTAAGCTGACGTTGAAGCCAGAAGCCAACATCATCAAGTTGCCCAACATCAGCGCCTCGGTCGGCCAGCTGACGGCTGCCATCAAAGAGTTGCAGTCCAAAGGCTATGCCTTGCCTGACTATCCTGAGTCACCCAAAACCGACGAAGAAAAAGCCATCAAGGCACGTTACGCCAAGTGCACCGGTTCCGCTGTGAACCCTGTGCTGCGTGAAGGCAACTCAGACCGCCGCGCGCCCCGCGCCGTCAAAGAGTACGCCCGCAAAAACCCCCACAGCATGGCCGAGTGGAGCCAAGCCTCACGCTCGCACGTGTCCCACATGCACCATGGCGACTTCTACCACGGTGAAAAGTCCTTGACCCTGGACAAAGCCCGTGACGTGAAGATGGAGCTCATCACCAAGAGCGGCAAGACCATCATCTTGAAGCCCAAGGTCTCGTTGCTCGACAAAGAAATCATCGACAGCATGTTCATGAGCAAGAAAGCGCTGGTCGAGTTCTATGAAAAAGAAATCGAAGACGCACACAAGACCGGCGTGATGTTCTCCTTGCACGTCAAAGCCACCATGATGAAGGTGTCGCACCCCATCGTGTTCGGTCACTGCGTGAAGATTTTCTACAAAGAGGCGTTTGCCAAGCACGGTGCTTTGTTCGACGAACTGGGCGTGAACGTGAACAACGGCATGGCCGATCTGTACAACAAGATCGCCAGCTTGCCCCAGTCCAAGCAAGACGAAATCAAGCGTGACCTGCATGCTTGCCACGAACACCGTCCTGAGTTGGCCATGGTCGATTCGGCCAAAGGCATCACCAACTTCCATTCGCCCAACGACATCATCGTGGACGCTTCGATGCCCGCCATGATCCGTAACGGCGGCAAGATGTGGGGTGCCGATGGCCGTTTGAAGGACACCAAGGCTGTGATGCCTGAGTCCACCTTTGCCCGCATCTACCAAGAGATGATCAACTTCTGCAAGTGGCACGGCAACTTCGACCCCAAGACCATGGGCACCGTGCCCAACGTGGGCTTGATGGCGCAGCAAGCCGAAGAATACGGCTCACACGACAAAACCTTTGAAATTCAAGAAGACGGTGTGGCCAACATCACCGACTTGGCCACCGGCGAAGTCTTGTTGACCCAAAACGTGGAAGAAGGCGACATTTGGCGCATGTGCCAGGTCAAAGACGCGGCCATCCGTGACTGGGTCAAGTTGGCGGTTACCCGCGCCCGCAACTCGGGCATGCCTGCCATCTTCTGGTTGGACCCCTACCGTCCCCATGAGAATGAGTTGATCAAAAAGGTCGACCTGTACTTGAAAGACCATGACACCAAGGGCCTGCAGATCGAGCACATGTCGCAAGTGCGCGCCATGCGTTACACCTTGGAGCGCGTCAGCCGTGGCTTGGACACCATCAGCGTGACCGGCAACATCTTGCGCGACTACCTGACCGACTTGTTCCCCATCATGGAACTCGGCACCTCGGCCAAGATGCTTTCCATCGTGCCTTTGATGGCTGGTGGCGGCATGTACGAAACAGGCGCGGGCGGTTCAGCACCCAAGCACGTGCAACAGCTGGTGGAAGAAAACCACTTGCGTTGGGATTCGCTGGGTGAGTTCTTGGCCTTGGCCGTGAGCTTCGAAGACCTGGGCCTCAAAACCAACAACGGCAAAGCCAAAGTGTTGGCCAAGACCTTGGACGCCGCGACCGGCAAATTGTTGGACACCAACAAAAACCCATCGCCCAAAACAGGTCAGCTCGACAACCGTGGCAGCCAGTTCTACTTGGCCATGTATTGGGCCCAAGAGTTGGCAGCGCAGACCGAAGACAAAGACTTGGCCACCAAGTTCGCGCCTTTGGCCAAAGCCTTGACCGACAACGAGAAGAAGATCGTGGACGAGCTCAACAGCGTGCAAGGCAAGCCGGTCGATATCGGCGGCTACTACATGCCCGATCTCAAGAAGCTCGAAGCCATCATGCGCCCCAGCGCCACCTTCAACGCAGCCTTGGCTTCAGTCTAAGCGTGCGCTGTGGTGGAGACTGCTTGACAGTCTCCACACCTCGAAGCCCAGTTCGTCAGAGCTGGGCTTTTTTCATGGTGTGTCAGCGGCTGCGTCCGGCGCGGTACATGCCGCTGGTCTTGCGTTGCAAATCGGTGGCGGCGGCGAGCTTGGCCATGGCGTGGCCGGCATGGGCGTGGGTGATAGCCAGGCCCAAGGCATCAGCCGCATCGGGGCCCGGCAGGCCGGGCAAGTTCAGCAAGCGTTTGACCATCTCTTGCACCTGGGCCTTTTTGGCCAAGCCGTGGCCGGCCACGGCTTGCTTCATTTGCAGCGCGGTGTATTCGGCCACCGAGAGTCCGCGCGTGACCAAGGCCGTCACGCACGCGCCGCGTGCTTGCCCCAGTAGCAGCGTGGCTTGTGGGTTGACGTTGACAAACACAATTTCCACCGCCGAGCAGTCGGGTTGGTAGCGTTCCACCACCTCATGAATACCGTCGAACAGCACTTTCAAGCGCTCGGGCAAATTGCCTTGTTCTTCTTTGTTGGTGCGGATGGTGCCGCTGGCCACGTAATGCAGTTGATTGCCGTGTTTTTCCACCACGCCAAAACCGGTAGTGCGTAAGCCAGGGTCAATGCCAAGAATGCGCATAAGGTTCAGGGGAGTTGCGCGCCGCCCATGCGCGAGACAATGATTTCTGAGCGACCCGCCAGGTATTCGGACTGCGGAAACTTTTGGTAATGTTTGGGACGTGGCAGCATGACGGCCAGGCGAGCCGCTTCCCAAGATGTGAGCTGTGAAGCGGGCTTTTGAAAGTAATGCTGGGCTGCCGCTTCGGCGCCAAAAATGCCTTCACCCCATTCCACATGGTTGAGGTAAATCTCCAAGATGCGGCGTTTGTCGAGCACGGCTTCGAGCATCAGCGTCAGCACAAACTCTTGGCCCTTGCGCACAAAAGTGCGCTCGCCCGATAAAAACAAGTTCTTGGCCAACTGCTGCGTGATGGTGGAGCCGCCCACCACTTTGGGCGGGCGAGCTTTGTTGGGTGCGCGGCTGGCTTGCAGCTCGGCCTTGGCATTCTTGGCCCAGGCTTTTTCAATCGCGTCCCATTGCACGCCATCGTGCTGGGTAAAGATGTCGTCTTCCGATGCAATCACCGCACGCTTGAGGTGGTCTGAGATCTTGGCATACGGCACCCAGTCTTGGCGCCAACGCAGCTTGTCTTTGGAGGTGGCGATGCGCCACGCTTCCGAGCGCTCGAACGAGGTGGACTCAGGGGCCACGCGCGTCATCACAGCAATGCGGGCTAAGAAAAAGAATTGCAAACCCAGCCACGCGATGCACAAAAACAAGAGCCAGCGCATCGCCGGATGCTGGCGCGAGAAGTTGAGGAGTTGCAGGCGTGCCATGGTGTCTGGGTGCGTGGGTGTTGGCTGGACTTCAGTGGTGGCGATGAGGGGGCTCCAAAGCTGCTCAAGGAGCGCTCTCGCCCCCACGTGTGCGCAGCGCATTGTCGCGGCTGAAGATGAAACGTGAAATCACGGCCAATTGGTCGGCTTGTTTGCGCATCTCAGGCGTGAAATTACCAAAAGGGCCTGCAGCGCTGGCGATGGCTTGGGCGCGGCGGTCCAAATCGGGCTGGCCTGAGCTTTGAACCACCTCGGTGCTGAGCACACGTCCGTCGGTGTTGACGTTGATGATCATGGTGAGCTCGCCATACAGTTTTTGGCCGTCGCGCACGGGAAAGTAGCGTGTGCCTCGTTCTTCAATTTTCAAACGCAGCGCGTCGTAGTACTGGGCGTAGGCCACCTCACGGGTGGCAGGGCTGACGTAGTGTTTGCGCGGGCGCGCATTGTCTTGCTCGATGCGCAGCTCAATCTCGGCCAAGAGCTTGAGCAACTGGCGGCGCTTTTGCTCGACCTCTTCTTGTTCGGCCTGGCTTTTTTGCGGCTGAGGGGGCGGCAGTTGAGAAATCAGTTTTTTCACCTGGGCCAGCAGCAGCGATTGCTCTTTGCGCAAGGCTTCGACTTGCCGCTTCATCACCTGTGCGCTGTTGCCCGACTCGGTGGCCGGCGCGTTGGGCAGGGGTGAGGCCGCGCGTCCGCTGCGCAAGTCACCACCACCGGCCAATTGGGTCTGGGCCAAGGCTTGGGCTTTGTCGGGTGCATCGGCCTTGATGCGCGTGTTGACCAAGATCACTTCGAGTGGTGTGTCTTGAAACAAACGGTCAAAGCGTTCGGGGGCTGCCACGCGCAGGGTCAAGATGCTGGCGTGAAACGCGATCGATATCGCCAAGGCCACCTGCAAGGTGGACCAGCGCGACAAAAAGCGTTTCACCGCGTTCACGACGCGCTGGCCTCCGTGACCGGGGCGTCGTTGACATCCACCGCAATGGCGATGGGGCCTGCGGCTGCGCTGTCGTCTTCGTCGTCCGCTGCTTCATCGCTGCTGAGCGTGTCAGCAGGCGGCGTGTCGTCCAGCACGGCGAGCAAGTGGCCGCTGATGTCCAGCGTGATGTCGTCCACCGCGCTCAAACGCAGTTGCACATGGGCGCCACGCGGCAACTCGCTGCCACCCAGCACGGGTAGCACCAAGGGCAGGTGATCGGCGCGTGCCATGGCGGGTTGGCCCGGGAAGGTTTTGAACACGGTGGCGCTGAGCTCGGTGATGTTGTGTTGTTTCAAGTACTGCAACGTCCAAAAGCGTTCCATGCTGGCTTGGTAGCCGTTGTAAGCGCTGTACGCGCCATCGAACGCTGAGATGATGGAGAACAGTTGCGCGTCTTTGGGTTTGAACGGCGCGGCCAGTGCGGCCGTGGCGCCATGCTTGGCGCAGGCAATGATTTGCCATTGGTTCACCAAGTCGGTGTAGCGGCGCAGTGGCGAGGTGCTCCAGGCATAGCTGGGCACGCCGATGCCCGCGTGTGGCAAAGCCTTGGTGCCCATGCGCACTTTGACGCCAGGTTGCAAGCTGGCTTGGCTGCGGTAGATGCCGGGCACACCGAGCTCGGCCATCCAATTGCCCCAGGTGCTGTTGGCCAGAATCATGGCCTCGGCCACCATCAGGTCCAGCGGCGCACCGCGTTGGCGAATGCTGATGTGTACTTGCTCATGGCCTTGGGGTTCTGCGCCGTCATTGCCCACCAGGCGGAAGTTGTAGTCAGGGCGGTTGAAGGTTTCGGGTTTGCCGCGCACCACCTCGCGTTGGGCTTTGAGGTGCTGGGCCAAGCGGAACAAAAACGCCAACTGCGCGCGCGGCATGGCGGGCTCAACCGTGCCTTCGGGGTGGGTGACGTTGGCATCTTGCAGCCACGCTTGGGTGACGATGGCATCGAGCTGGTCGTGCCGCAAATTGGCAGCGATGGGCACGCGTTCCACGCGGGTCTCGGTTGTTTGCAAGGCCAAGGTGGCTTCGTCAAAGGTGGCGTACAGCGACACGGCTGGGCAATCACGCCCCTCTTGCAAGGTGTAGGTTTGCACCACGTCGTCGGGCAGCATGGTGATTTTGTAGCCCGGCATGTAGACGGTGGACAGTCGGGTGCGACCGAGCTGGTCGATGGCGCTGTCGGGTGTGATGGCCAAGGCAGGTGCCGCAATGTGAATACCTAGCGTGACGGTGCCGCTGCCCAAACCTTGCACAGAGAGGGCATCGTCAATCTCGGTGGTTTGCGAGTCGTCGATGGAATAGGCCTGCACCGCAGCCAGCGGCAAGTCATCGACGATGGCCGGTGCTTGCAGTGGCGGGAACTTGGTGCCTTTGGGAAAGTTGTCGAATAAAAACCGCTGCCAATGGAACTGGTAGGCCGAGTTGATGGCCCCTGCTTTTTGCAGCAAAGCCAAGGGCGCGGTTTGGGTGGTGCGTGCGGCTTCCACCACCGCTTTGTATTCCGGCGCGTTTTTGTCAGGCTTGAACAAAATCTTGTAGAGCTGGGCCTGGATCGGTTCAGGGCACGTGCCTTGGGCCAGTTCGGCCGCCCACTGCTCAATCTGTGCTTGGATTTGCTTTTTCTTTTCAATCGCCACCAAGGCCTGTTGGATGATGTCGGCCGAGGCCTTTTTGAAACGCCCTTTGCCCGCGCGGCGGAAGTAGTGCGGTGCTTCGTACAAGCGCAGCAAGGCGGCGGCTTGTTCGGTCAAGGAGGCTTGGGCGCTGAAGTATTCGCGTGCCAGGTCGGCAAAGCCGAACTCGTCTTCGGGGGCGAACTCCCAGGCCAAATCCAATTCGATGGTGGTGCTCAAGGCTTGGGCCTCGCGCATCAAATCGGCGGGGGTGGGCTTGTCAAACTTGAGCATGAGCTGCGCGGCTTTGACCTTGACCCGTTTGCCAGATTCCAACTCAATTTGGGCCGAGCTTTCTGCTTCGGAAAGCACCCGACCGGTCTGGAATTTTCCAGCTTCTTCAAACAATGCGTACATGGCCGCGATTGTCCCATGCCGCGCTACTGGGGCGCCGCTGTGCGCTAGCCTAAATGCAAGAAACGGCGGATGGCGGGGAGGTGAGTTTCAAAGTCGCTCAAGGCATGGTCACCGCCTTCGAGCACGACTTGGTGCGAGCCGGGGTAGCGCGCCGTCATTTCGCGCCAATCCAGCACTTCGTCGCCTTTGGCAATGAAGGCCAGCACACGTTCTGGGTGGGGCAGGCTGCCGACGTACAAAGCCCGTAATTCGTCGACAAATTCAGGCGCAAAGTAAAACCGTTCGTTCGGGTCGTGCCAGGCGGTTTGCTCGCCGATGTAGCGCACCAAATCGCGTGCTGGGTCAATGGCGGGGTTGATCAACACCGCCGGACAGCCACGCTGAGCCGCCAACCAGGTGGCGTAAAAGCCGCCCAAGGACGACCCCATCACCGCCATGCTCTGGGTCGGCCAGTCGGCTGTTCCTTGCGCGATCAGGTCAGCGGCCGCTTGCGGGGAGGGCGGCAATTGCGGACACCACCAGGTCAGATGGGGCAGCGTGGTCGCCACCAGACGGGCCATCTGTTGGGCCTTGGTGGATTGGGGCGACGAGCGAAACCCGTGCAAATACAGCAGATGGGTGGTGGGCTGGGTGGCTGTCGAGGTCAAGGGCATGCGCCATGCTAGCAGCGGGAGAGATAATCACGCCCTATGTCCACCGTGATCCACAAACCCAGCCCCTTGCAACGTTTGATGCCTTTGCTCAAAGGCTTTGATGGGCCGTTGGCATTTGGGATCTTTTTGCTGGCCTGTGCTGGCTTGTTGACCATGTATTCCTCAGGGTTTGCCAACGGGGCTCGGTTTGTGGACCATGGCCGCAACATGCTGCTGGCCGGTTTCATCATGTTTGTGGTGGCGCAAATTCCGCCGCAACGCCTGATGGCCTTTGCCGTTCCGCTCTACACCGTGGGCGTGGCCTTGTTGGTGGCCGTGGCCTTGTTTGGCCTGACCAAAAAAGGTGCCCGGCGCTGGCTGAACGTGGGGGTGGTGATTCAGCCCAGCGAGATCATGAAGATTGCCATGCCGCTGATGCTGGCCTGGTGGTTTCAAAAACGCGAGGGCCAGCTGCGCCCGCTCGACTTCTTGGTGGCCACCTTGTTGCTCTTGGTGCCCGTGGGCTTGATCGTCAAGCAGCCCGATTTGGGCACGGCAATTTTGGTGTTGTCGGCGGGCTTGGCGGTGATTTTCTTTGCTGGCTTGAGCTGGTTTTTGATCGTGCCGCCGATTTTGTTGGGCTTGATCGGCATTGCCTTGGTGGTGATTTTTGAGCCCACCTTGTGCGCCGATGGTTTTCGTTGGCCTTTGCTGCATGACTACCAACAGCAGCGCATTTGTACCCTGTTAGATCCGTCGCGCGACCCCTTGGGCAAAGGTTTTCACATCATCCAAGGCATGATTGCCATTGGCTCGGGCGGCTTCTGGGGCAAGGGCTTCATGCAAGGCACGCAGACCCACCTCGACTTCATTCCTGAGCGCACCACCGACTTTGTGTTTGCTGCCTTTGGCGAAGAATTTGGCTTGGTGGGCAACTTGCTGTTGATTGGCAGTTTCATCTTTTTGATCATGCGTGGCTTGGCCATCGCGGTAGAAGGGCCCACCTTGTTCGCGCGCTTGTTGGCGGGCAGCGTGACCTTGAGCTTCTTTATCTACGCCTTTGTCAACATGGGCATGGTCAGTGGCATCTTGCCGGTGGTGGGTGTGCCTTTGCCGTTCATTAGCTACGGTGGAACCGCCATGGTCACGCTAGGGCTGGGGCTGGGCATTTTGATGTCGGTGGCCAAGGCCAAACAGTTGGTGCAGTCATGAGTGCAGCGATGACAACGGATCAATCTGTGGCCATCATTGGCACAGGCAATATGGGCGGCGGCATGGCACGCAATTTGTTGGCGCATGGCTTTGCCGTGCATGTGCGCGACATCGATGCCAGCAAAACCCAGGCCTTGCAAGCACTCGGTGCGCAGGTGCACAACAGCCCGGTCACGATGGCGGCCGTGGCGCCTTTGCTCATCGTGTGCGTGGTGACCGCAGACGAGACGCACGACGTGTTGTTTGGTGATCAAGGCGTGGCCTCTGCTTTAAAGCCCGGCCAAACTGTGATGCTGTGTCCCACCATCGCGCCCCACGATGTGGAGCGTTTTGCGCAGCAGCTGTCAGTTTTGGGTGTGCACACCATCGACGCCCCCATGTCGGGCGGCCCCGCACGGGCGACCGAAGGCACCATGAGTTTGATGGTGGCGTGTTTGGACGCGGTGTTTGCACAGCATGCGTCAGTGCTGCATGTGCTGTCGAACCAGCTGTTTCGCATCAGCGAACGTGTGGGCGATGGCGCTCGAACCAAGCTGGTGAACAACTTGCTGGCCGGCATCAACTTGGTCGGCGCTGCCGAAGCTCTGGCCTTGGCCGAGCGCATGGGCCTGTCGGCTCAGACCACCTTGGAGGTGATTGGCAAGTCCAGCGGCCACAGCTGGGTCGGCATGGACCGCATGAAACGCGCGCTCAAAAACGACTTTGCGCCGCTGGCTCACATGACCCTGCTGACCAAAGACACGCGCTTGGCCTGCGAAGCTGCCGCCGCGTTGGGTTTTGAAGGCCCCTTGGGACGCAAAGCGTCGGCTGTGTTTGCGCAAGCCTGCGAGGCGGGCCTGTCCGACTTGGACGACGGCGCCTTGCTCCAACTGCTGCGCGGCTAAACCCCGCTGCCCTTGGCCTGGGTGAGACAAGGTTGTTGGCCGACTTCTACAATGGCGGCATGATTTCACGCGAACCCACCCTTGAGCGCCTTGCCATTGCCCGTCAACTGTTGTTAGAACCGTTCGGCTTGGACGAGTCTGATTTGTCACGCACCTTGGCCGAGATCAAGGCTCACAAGGTGGACGAGGCCGATTTGTACTTTCAATACACCCGCGCCGAGGGCTGGAGTTTGGAAGAGGGCATTGTCAAAACCGGTTCGTTCAGCATCGACCAAGGCGTGGGCGTGCGCGCGGTCAGCGGTGAAAAAACAGCATTTGCGTATTCCGATGACATCTCAGCAGCTTCCCTGCGCGATGCGGCACACACCGTGCGCACGATTGCCGCTGCCGCCAAAGGCGCGCGCGTCAAAGTGCCCACACGCAAAGTGGCACCCAGCCGTTCGCTCTACCGTGACCTGGACCCAATTGCCTCCCTCGACAGCAATCAAAAAGTCGCCTTGCTGGGCCGTGTGGAGCAAATGGCACGCGCCAAAGATCCGCGCGTGATCCAAGTCATGGCCGGTTTGGCCAGCGAGTACGACGTGGTGATGGTGGTGCGTGCCGACGGCACCTTGGCCGCCGATGTGCGGCCCTTGGTGCGCCTGAGTGTGACCGTGATTGCGGAGCAGAATGGCCGCCGCGAAATGGGTTCAGGTGGTGGTGGTGGTCGCTTTGGTTTGAACCACTTTGACGATGCACTGGCGCAAAGCTATGTGGACGAAGCCGTCAAATGCGCACTCACCAATTTGGAAGCCCGCCCAGCCCCTGCGGGTGAGATGAGTGTGGTGTTGGGCCCCGGTTGGCCAGGCATTTTGTTGCACGAAGCGATTGGCCATGGTTTGGAAGGCGACTTCAACCGCAAGGGTTCGAGTGCATTCAGTGGCCGCATCGGCCAACGTGTGGCGGCCAAAGGCGTGACCGTGCTCGACGATGGCACCTTGCCCGATCGCCGTGGCTCGCTCAACATCGACGACGAAGGCCATGCCAGCCAACGCAATGTGTTGATCGAAGACGGTATCTTGAAGGGCTACATCCAAGATGCGATGAATGCGCGCTTGATGGGCGTCAAGCCCACGGGCAATGGCCGCCGCGAGAGCTACGCCCATGTGCCCATGCCACGCATGACCAACACCTACATGTTGGGCGGTGACAAGTCGCCCGAAGAAATTGTGGCCAGCCTCAAAAAGGGCTTGTACGCCGTGAACTTTGGCGGCGGTCAGGTCGACATCACCTCGGGCAAGTTTGTGTTCTCCACCAGCCAAGCGTTTTGGGTCGAGAACGGCAAGATCCAATACCCCGTCAAAGGAGCCACCTTGGTCGGCAACGGCCCCGACGCACTGACCCGCGTGAGCTTGATCGGCAACGACATGGCGCTTGACAGCGGTGTGGGCACTTGCGGCAAAGAAGGCCAGAGCGTGCCTGTGGGCGTGGGGCAACCGACTTTGCGCATTGATGGTTTGACGGTTGGGGGAACGGCATAAATGCCGTGTGCGGAACAGCCTAAAGGCTGTGGGTGGAACAGCGTAAACCCTAGTCACTTGTCAGCAAAGCGCCAGAATTGCTGTGCTACATTTCAGTCCATGAGTTCAGCCCATTTTTATTTTGCTTACTTTTTTATCTCACGCCCCCACGGCGGTCGAGAGATCTGAACGTACGCAAAACGCTCTGAACTCCCAAACCAACCGCCGGACCCCCGGCGGTTTTTTTTTGCCACAGCTTTTTCAAATCGTTTTTTCAATCATCTTCAAACTTCAGGACGAGACCATGAAACACCACACCAGTTATCCAAGCCACGTTGAACACACCAGTCAAACCGACGATCAACGTATCAAGGACATCACCGTGCTGCCTCCTCCCGAACACTTAATTCGCTTCTTCCCGATCCAGGGCTCGCCGGTCGAGCAACTGATCACCCACACCCGCAAAACCATCCACAACATCATGCACGGTAGCGACGACCGTCTGCTGGTGGTGATTGGCCCTTGCTCCATCCACGATCCCGCTGCCGCGATTGACTACGCACGTCGCTTGCAACCGCTGCGCGAGAAGTACGCCGACACCCTGGAAATCGTGATGCGCGTGTACTTCGAAAAACCACGCACCACCGTGGGTTGGAAAGGCTTGATCAACGACCCGTACTTGGACGAGAGCTACCGCATCGACGAAGGCCTGCGCATTGCACGCCAGTTGCTGATTGAAATCAACCGCCTCGGTCTGCCCGCAGGCAGCGAGTTCTTGGATGCCATCAGCCCCCAATACATTGGCGATTTGATTGCCTGGGGCGCGATTGGTGCGCGCACCACCGAGAGCCAGGTGCACCGTGAACTGGCCTCGGGCATTTCGGCGCCCATCGGCTTCAAAAACGGTACCGACGGCAACATCAAAATTGCCACCGATGCGATTCAAGCCGCTGCGGGCGCGCACCACTTTTTGTCGGTGCACAAAAACGGCCAAGTGGCGATTGTGCAAACCAAGGGCAACAAAGACTGCCACGTCATTCTGCGCGGCGGCAAAGCGCCCAACTACGACGCCGCCAGCGTGAGCGCTGCCTGCGAAGAATTGGCCAAAGCCAAGTTGCCAGCCTCCTTGATGGTGGACTGCAGTCACGCCAACAGCAGCAAACAACACGAGCGTCAGTTGGTGGTGGCCAAAGACATTGCCGACCAAATCAGCGCCGGTTCACACCAGGTGTTTGGCGTGATGATTGAGAGCCACATTCATGGCGGGGCGCAGAAGTTCACACCGGGCAAGGACGACGTGTCCAAGCTGGAATACGGCCAGAGCATCACCGATGCCTGCCTGGGTTGGGACGATTCGGTGGCGTCGCTGGAGGTGTTGTCTGCGGCTGTGGCGGCGCGTCGCAAACGCGGTTAATTCCGTTTGCTTTCCTTGCGTTGGGTTTTTGACGCCTCGTGCAAGGTTGGCTTTGCTGGCCTCGTTAGCTTTGTTGGTTTCGTTGGCCTATACGCCGAGAGCGCGGTATCTGACTTGGCTTAACGTCCCTGCGGGCCGTGATGGCGCCAAATCAGACACCGCGCCCTCAGCTTTTTTGTGCGCAAAATTTCAAGCGCACGGAGTGGTCGGCGCCTGATACGGCGCCATCACGGCCCGCAGGGACGTTAAGCCGTGTCAGGTGCTGGCCGCTCTGTGTGCGTGCGAAAGAAACAGCACGCGCCACAAGCAGCCACAAGCAAACAGAGCCAAGAACGAGCGAGAGAAGTTACTTAGCTAACGCCGCCAACAACTTCGAGTGAATCCCGCCAAAGCCACCATTGCTCATACACAGCACATGGTCACCCGCCCGCGCAGCAGCCACCACTTGCGCAATGACTCCGTCCACAGAGCCTGCCACCGACGCCCGCGCTCCCATGGGCGACAAGGCCTCCACGGCGTCCCAGTCCAAACCGCCCGAGTGGCAAAACGCCAAATCGGCATCTTCCAAACTCCATGGCAGTTGCGACTTCATCGTGCCCAACTTCATGGTGTTGCTGCGCGGCTCAAACACCGCCAAGATGCGGGCCTTGGGCCCGACCTTGCGGCGCAGGCCGTCGACCGTGGTGCGGATGGCGGTGGGGTGGTGGGCAAAGTCGTCGTAGACCGTGATGTCGCCACCTGTGCGTGCGACGGTGCCGCGCACTTCCATGCGGCGGCGCACGTTTTGAAATTCGGTCAACGACGCAGCAGCTTGCGCAGGTGACACGCCCAGGTGCTCGGCGGCTGCAATGGCCGCCAAGGCATTGAGCTGGTTGTGCACGCCTGTGATGTCCCATTGCACGCGACCCACTTCTTGGCCGTGGTGCAGCACGGCAAAGTTGTCAGGCTCGCCTTGCATCGACCAACCCTCGGGACCTTGCGCGTTCGCGCTCACGCCAAACTTGGCCACACCGCTCCAGCAGCCTTGCGCCAACACGCGTTGCAAGCTGTCTTCGTCCGCGTTGACCACCACACGGCCACTGCCGGGCACGGTGCGCACCAGGTGGTGGAACTGGCGTTCGATGGCAGCGAGGTTGTCAAAAATGTCGGCGTGGTCAAACTCAAGGTTGTTGAGGATGGCCGTGCGCGGGTGGTAGTGCACAAACTTGCTGCGTTTGTCGAAGAAGGCGGTGTCGTACTCGTCGGCCTCAATCACAAAGGGGGTGCGTTGGTGGGCAACGACTTCGGCGGGGGTGCTCAAACGCCCCAAGCGTGCCGAGACGCCAAAGTTCATGGGCACACCGCCGACCAAAAATCCGGGCTCCAAACCTGCAGCCTGCAGAATCCACGCCAGCATGGAGGTGGTGGTGGTTTTGCCGTGGGTGCCAGCGACCGCCAACACGTGACGCGGTTGGCTGGGGTGGTGCAGCACGTGTTCGGCCAGCCATTGCGGGCCGCTGGTGTAGGTGGCGCCGCTTTCCAAAATGGCTTCCATCAACGGAAATTTGGGCGAACCGTCGGCCAAACGAGCGCGCGACACCACGTTGCCAATCACGTACACATCCGGGTTGAGGCGCATCTGGTCGGCATCAAACCCTTCGATCAGCTCAATGCCCAGGCTGCGCAGCTGGTCGCTCATGGGGGGGTAGACGCCCGCATCGCAACCGGTGACTTTGTGGCCCGCTTCGCGTGCCAACGCAGCCAGTCCACCCATGAACGTGCCGCAAATTCCCAAAATATGTATGTGCATGCCCTGATTTTAGGTGGGTGCTCTTGAGGGCCGATACGGCATGCCCAAGGCTTGGCGCGACAATGCTGCGTATGAGTACGGTTCAAGAAGAAATTGCCGCCACGGCGGCCCGCCTGGTGGTGGAAGAAGGGTTGGAGTACGGCCCGGCCAAACGGCGTGCCGTCAAGCAGCTGGGCTTGAATGCGCGCGCGTCCTTGCCCAACAACGAGGTGGTGGAAGACGCAGTGCGCGAGTACTTGGAGATTTTTTGCGCTGACACCCAGCCTGCTGAGTTACAGGCCTTGCGCGAGCTGGCGGCGGTATGGATGGAACGGTTGACCGAGTTCCGACCGCATTTGGGCGGCGCTGTGTGGCGCGGCACAGCCACGGCTTTGTCAGATATTTATCTGCAGTTGTTTTGTGATGACCCCAAATCGGCTGAAATTCGACTCATTGACCATCAGGTGCGTTATGAAGTCAGCACGGTTCAGGGCTTCCATGGCGAGGTGGTGGATGCCTTGAGCGTGCTCTGTCCTTGTCCTGGATTGACCCAACGCGTGTTGGTGCATTTGATGATTTACGACCTGGATGATATGCGTGGGGCACTCAAACCTGATGCCCAAGGTCGCAGTCAACGGGGTGATTTAACGGCGTTAAAGCGCTTGATGAAGGAAGTTGAATGACGTTTCGTCTATCTCGCCGCCATGCGGTGTTGGCCGGTGTGGCTGTGGCAGCGGGTTTGGCAGGTGTTGGCGTGGCTTTGAAGCGCCATGCGTTGTCAGCGCTGTCGCCCGAGGTGTTGCAAGAACTGTGGGCGATGGAATTCGAGATGCCCGATGGCCAAGTCATGAAGCTGAGTGCCTTTCAAGGCAAGCCATTAGTGATCAACTTTTGGGCCACTTGGTGCCCACCTTGCATTGAAGAAATGCCTTTATTGGATGCTTTTTATCAACAAAATTCATCCAACGGTTGGCAAGTTGTTGGTTTGGCGATTGATCAGCCAAGTCGTGTACGCCAGTTTCTAACCCAGCATGCCGTGTCCTACCCTGTGGGATTGGCAGGTTTGACAGGGACAGCCTTGGGGACTCAATTGGGGAATGATCAAGGCGGATTGCCATTTACCGTCGTTTTGGATGCACAAAGTGGATTGAAGGCGAGAAAACTCGGCAAATTATCCGAAGATGACTTAAAAAACTGGCTTTTATAGTCGTTTTACAAAGACATGGGCTGGCTTTGAATTGCATTTTGGTGTAAATTCGGGGGTCTTTCACAACAAATAAGGTGTAGTTATGGATTTGAGAAAACTCAAGACGTTGATCGACCTGGTCTCCGACTCCAATGTGTCTGAACTCGAAATCACCGAGGCTGAAGGCAAGGTCCGTATCGTCAAGAGTGGTCCAGCTCCTGTGGCGTATGCCACCCAGATGGTGGCATCTGCGCCAGCGCCTGTGGCGGCTGCACCCGTTGCCGCAGCTGCGCCTGCCCCGGCTGCTGCGCCTGTGGTTGAGGCTGCACCTGTGGGCCACCAAGTCAAGTCGCCCATGGTCGGCACGTTCTACCGCTCGTCCAGCCCAGGCGCCAAGGCCTTTGCAGAAATTGGCCAACAGGTCAAAGAAGGCGACACCATTTGCATCATTGAAGCCATGAAGATCTTGAACGAGATCGAGGCTGACAAGTCCGGCACGATCACCCAAATCTTGGCTGAAAACGGTCAGGCTGTGGAATATGGCGCTCCCCTGTTCGTCATCGAATAACAGGCGGCGCACCCCATGTTTAAAAAAATCCTGATTGCCAACCGGGGCGAAATCGCCTTGCGCGTGCAACGTGCCTGCCGTGAGCTCGGCGTCAAAGCGGTGATGGTGTATTCCGAGGCTGACCGTGAGGCCAAGTACATCAAGTTGGCTGACGAAGCGGTGTGTATCGGCCCAGCAGCGTCGCCGCTGAGCTACCTCAACATGCCCGCCATCATTGCAGCGGCTGAAGTGACCGACGCCGAGGCCATTCACCCTGGCTATGGTTTCTTGAGCGAAAACGCCGACTTCGCAGAACGCGTTGAAAAAAGCGGTTTCCAATTCATTGGCCCAACCGCCGACTCCATCCGCATCATGGGTGACAAGGTGTCTGCCAAACAAGCCATGATCAAAGCGGGCGTGCCTTGCGTGCCTGGCTCGGAAGGCGAGTTGCCAGACGATCCCGTTCAAATCAAGCGCATTGCCAAGAGTGTGGGTTACCCTGTGATCATCAAGGCCGCTGGCGGTGGCGGTGGTCGCGGCATGCGGGTGGTGCACACCGAAGCGGCTCTGATCAATGCGGTGGCCATGACCAAAGCTGAGGCCGGCACCGCTTTTGGCAACCCTGCGGTGTACATGGAGAAGTACCTCCAAAACCCACGCCACATTGAAATCCAAATCTTGGCCGATAAGCACAAGAACGCGGTGTACTTGGGCGAGCGCGATTGCTCCATGCAGCGTCGCCACCAAAAAGTGATCGAAGAAGCACCGGCACCCGGCATTCCACGCAAGCTGATCGAAAAGATTGGCGAACGCTGTGCGGCGGCTTGTAAAAAGATCAACTACCGCGGTGCGGGCACTTTCGAGTTCTTGTACGAGAACGGCGAGTTCTATTTCATTGAAATGAACACCCGTGTGCAGGTGGAGCATCCGGTGACGGAATACATCACTGGCATCGACATCGTGAAGACACAAATCATGGTGGCAGCTGGCTTGAAGTTGCCATTCACGCAACGCGATATTCAAGTGCGTGGCCATTCGATCGAGTGCCGTGTGAACGCGGAAGATCCGTTCAAGTTCATCCCATCACCAGGCCGCATCACCATGTGGCATGCACCGGGTGGTCCTGGCGTGCGGGTGGATTCCCATGCGTACACCAACTACTATGTGCCGCCCAACTACGACTCGATGATCGGCAAAATCATTGTGCATGGTGACACACGCGACCAGGCCTTGGCCCGCATGCGCACCGCCTTGGACGAAACCTTGGTGGAAGGCATCAACACCAACATCCCGCTGCACCGCGAGCTGATGGTGGACGCTAAGTTCATCGCCGGTGGTACCAACATCCACTACTTGGAAGAGTGGCTCGCCGCTCACAAGCGCTGATGTTTGAACTGCGGCTGATGTGTCCCGAAGACCGCGTGGAAGCGGTCGGCGACGCGCTCGACGCCTTGGATGCTTTGAGTGTGTCGGTGGAAGACGCCGATGCCCAAACTGACGCCGAACAAGCCTTGTTTGGCGAGCCAGGCATGCCGCCCCCCAAAGAAGGCTGGAAGCGTTCGCGCATCGTGGCCTTGTTTGCAGAGCAAGCCGTGGCACAAGATGCCGCGCGCTTGTTGGCTTTGCAAGATTTCTTTGCCGGTTGTGATGTGTTGGGCATTCAAGCCGTGGCCGACCAGGATTGGGTGCGTTTGACGCAATCGCAATTCGCACCGGTGGAGATCACGCCTGAGTTTTGGATTGTGCCGACCTGGCATGAGCCACCCGCGCAAGCCCAACAAGTCATCCGTCTCGACCCTGGTCTGGCCTTTGGCACCGGCACCCATCCGACCACACGCATGTGTTTGCGCTGGATCGCGACCCATGCTGTGGCACAGCAACGCGTGCTCGACTACGGCTGCGGTTCGGGTATTTTGGCGATTGGTGCGGCCTTGCACGGCGCCTCCGCGATTGATGCGGTGGACATTGACGAGGCGGCGGTCACGGCCACCGAGCTCAATGCCGAAGCCAACCATGTGCGTTTGAATGCGGGTTTGCCTGACAAAGCTTCTGGCCAGTACCAAACCGTGCTCGCCAATATTTTGGCCACGCCACTCAAAGTGTTGGCGCCCTTGCTGCGCAGCCATGTGGCAGCGGGTGGTCATTTGGTGTTAGCGGGTATCTTGGAGCGCCAAGCACAAGAGTTGCAAGATGCCTATGCGCCTTACTGCACGCTGCAAGTCAGCGACCGTGAGGACGGTTGGATTTTGATGACGGCCCATTGCTGATGCACATCACCCATTGCCCCGACTGCTCCACCGCCTTCAAGGTGACGCCCGACCAACTCAAGTTGGCCAACGGGTGGGTGCGATGCGGTCGTTGCAATGCGGTGTTTGAAGCGCATTTGCATTTCTCGCCTGCCGCAACATCTGCGGCGTCTGTCGAACCTCAGCGCGAGCCAAAGTTTGAACCTGTGTTCGCGCATGCAGCGTCGCCAGAGGCAACGCCAGCTTCTAGCGAAGCATCTGCAAACTCGTTCACTCCCACGGACTCCACAACGCCGGCTGCTGAAACCACGGCTGCGGCTGTTTCTCCCCGCTTCCATGTCTTGTGGGGCACGTTGAGTGCGCTGTTGGCACTGGCCTTGGTGTGGCAGTGGCTGCTCTGGCAGCGGCACTGGTTGGCCGCCCAAGAGCCCGCACTCAAACCGGTGATGGAAGCTTTGTGTGCCCCTTGGGGCTGTGAGGTCAACTGGCCACGCGAACCTGATTCGGTGTTGATTGAAAGCAGCAGCTTCAACGAAGATCCAGAAGGTGGGTTCATCTTGCAGCTTCGCATGAAGAACACGCAACACCATGCCGTGGCCACGCCTGCTTTGGAATTGAACCTGACCGATATGCAAGACCAAGTGGTGGTGCGCCGTGTGTTCACACCCCAAGAGCTGGCGGTGCGTGACCATATTCAAGCCTTACGCGATGTGCGTGCCACCTTGAACTTTGAGTTGGACGAAGCCACCGCAGAACGCGTGGCAGGTTTCCGCGCGTTTATTTTTTACCCCTGACTGAGAAAGTATTTTTATGGCCTCGCTGATTTGCGGCTCGCTCGCGTTCGACTCCATCATGTCTTTTGAAGGCCGCTTTGCCGAGCAAATCTTGCCCGATCAACTGCACATCTTGAACGTGTCGTTTTTGGTGCCTGCTTTGCGCCGCGACTTTGGCGGTTGTGCGGGCAACATTGCCTACAGTTTGAAAGCCCTGGGCGGCACACCCTTGCCCATGGCCACCTTGGGCACCGATGGTGCAGATTACCTGCAGCGTTTGAACACCTTGGGCATTTCGACCGAGTTTGTGCGCCAAGTAGACGACACCTACACGGCCCAAGCCATGATCATGACCGATCGTGACAACAACCAAATCACCGCCTTCCATCCTGGCGCCATGATGCAAGCGCACATCACACGCATTGCGGCGCGTGACGACATCAAACTCGGCATCATCTCGCCCGATGGTCGCGATGCCATGCTGCAGCATGCCGAACAGTTCAATGCCGCAGGCATTCCTTTTGTGTTCGATCCAGGCCAAGGTCTGCCCATGTTCGATGGGGCTGAGTTGGCCCGTTTCATTGAGCAATCCACCTGGGTGACGGTGAACGACTACGAAGGCAAGATGCTGAGCGAGCGCACGGGTTTGAGCCACGCCGACATTTCACGTCGCGTGCAGGGCCTGGTCGTGACCCTGGGCGCGCATGGCTGTGAGGTGTGGATCGATGGCGAGAAAACCTTGGTGCCCCCCGTCAAAGCCAGTGCTGTGGTGGACCCCACCGGTTGTGGCGATGCGTGGCGTGGTGCGTTGCTGTTTGGTTTGGAAAAAGGCTGGTCGCTGGCCCAGTGTGCAGCCTTGGGCAACCAAGTCGGCGCGCTCAAAATCGCGCAACGCGGCCCACAAAACTACAGCGTGGCAGGACTGACCGTCTAAGCGTGCGTGCGGCAGTGAGGCGTCAGTCAGAGGCTGACGTTCAATTGGGTCCAATCTGCTGAAGCAGCAGCCAGCGCGCTGATGCGCAACTGTTTGCGCTTAGACGTTTGGCCTCGGATGACTTCCACATGGCTCTTGGCAACGCCGATTGCATCGGCCAACCAGGCCACCAACGCCGCGTTGGCTTTGCCATCAACGGGCGGCGCATGCAGACGCACACGCAGCGCCCCATCGTGCAGGCCATCGGCTTGCGTGCGTGAGGCATTGGGAATCACATGGATGTCCACGATCACGGCACCTGTTTTTTCAAGCCGCAAATAAGAAACGCTGTGCAAAGTCATGTCTGGGTGAACCAAGTAAAAAGCCCGAGGCCTTGCGGCTTCGGGCTTGAGCTATTGAGCTACTGATCTGAACGATCAGGGCTTGCTAGCCGTTGGAAACGGCCATGCAGCTTGTGGGCTCAATGTGGTCTGTGCGTGGGCAGCGGGTGCTTTCGCAGCTTTCTTCGCAGCAGGCTTTTTAGCGGCTTTTTTAGCAGCTGGTTTTTTGGCAGCAGGCTTTTTAGCAGCTGTTTTCTTGGCTACTTTTTTAG
>Ga0228699_1000305_pt1 | contig 40776 bp, 36 predicted proteins | sample McNCre217_Aug_MG_FD_178016 | JGI IMG/M metagenome (GOLD analysis project Ga0228699, IMG submission 178016) | Freshwater microbial communities from McNutts Creek, Athens, Georgia, United States - 2-17_Aug_MG | ecosystem: Environmental > Aquatic > Freshwater > Creek | place: USA: Georgia... | reverse complement strand
TCAAAGCGATAGTCGGCTGCGTTGTGCACCACGTGTGGGGCAGGCTCGGCTGCAACGGGGTGGGTGGCGTGCTCGGTCATGCGCGGGCGTCCTTTGCTGTTAATCTCTTGGATGTGTCAGGCATCCAGAACAAGGTCATCGAAGCAGACAACCTGTCTGCTCTAAAGACTATTCCTGACGCCTCGGTGCAGTTGATCTATATCGACCCGCCGTTCAACACCGGCCGCAAACAGACTCGTGGTGCCGCAACCAGCACTCGCACAGAAACCGGCGGGCGCGTTGGCTTTAAGGGCAAGCGCTACGAGACCATTCGCGAGACGGTCTTGAGTTACGACGACGAGTTTGCCGACTATTGGTCGTTTCTTGAGCCGCGCCTCGAGGAGGCCTGGCGAGTGTTGCACCAGACCGGAACGCTGTATCTGCACCTCGACTATCGCGAATCGCACTATGCCAAGGTTTTGCTCGATGCGCTGTTTGGTCGCGACTGTTTCTTGAACGAAATCATTTGGGCCTACGACTACGGCGGCAAGAGCAAGTCGCGTTGGCCGGCGAAACACGACACGATTCTGGTCTATGTAAAAGACCCGAGCGCATACTTCTTTGACAGCGCTACGGTCGACCGGGAGCCATACATGGCACCAGGCCTGGTGACACCTGAAAAGGTAGCCAAGGGAAAGCTGCCCACCGACGTTTGGTGGCACACCATCGTGTCGACCACCGGCCGCGAAAAGACCGGATACCCCACCCAGAAGCCGCTCGGAATTTTGCGTCGAATCATTCAGGCGTCATCGCGCGAGGGCGATCTGGTGCTCGACTTCTTTGCCGGCTCGGGCACGACCGGCGCGGCGGCGGCCTCACTCGGCCGCAGGTTCTTGCTGATTGATCAGAACCCAGAATCGATAGCGGTTATCGAGCAGCGGTTGGCAAAACAGGGCGTCGCCTTCGAACTGCAACGAGCGCTACCACGCAATAAGTAATAACGATCAGGATTGCCGTGATTGCCATGGCCATGCCAAAGTTCGTTTGCCCTGGGCGGCTAATCAGCTGAAACAGCTCGGTTGGCAGGGTCGCCTGATTGCCAAAGGCCAGCAGCGACGCAGCGCCATACTCGCCAATCGAAGCGATTGCCGCATAGCCGATGGCGGTGACCACAACGTGCCGAATGATTCCAAGCTCGATGTACCACCAGGTCTGACTCTGGTTTGCGCCCGCGGTAGCAGCCGCCTCGCGCTGTTCAGGCGATATCGATTGCAGCGCCGGAAAAACCAGGCGCACCACGAGCGGCGTTGCCATGAGCGACTGGATGAGCGGCACCGAAAGCCACGATGCCCGCAGCGGAAAGGGTTCGCCGTTGAAGGTCACCAGATAGCCGAAGGCCAAAACCACCGACGAAATGCCCATCGGCAGAAGGAACGCCAGGTCGAGCAGCCAGGTGGCAAGGCCGTGGCCGCGATTGCGGATGTTGCGCGACAACAGGTAGCTAACCGCGAGGCCGATAGTCACGGCGAGTGTGGTCGAGATCGCGACATTGCGCAGACTATTGCCGGCGGCGGTGAGCACATCGACATTGAGCAGGTCGTGTTCACCGCGGGTTAGCAGCAGGGCGAAATTGCCGAAGCCCCAGGCGCCATCGGCGGTTTGAAAGGCGCGCACCAAGACCGAGCCGATAGGCAGAGCGATGAGACCCAAAATTGTTGGCGCGGTCACAGCAATCGCGGCCCAGTCGCGGGGGCCTAGGCGCGGCAGGTGCGAGGTCTCGTCAATCTGTTCGAGGCCAACCGCGCGCCGACCGATGCGCGTGCTCATTGCAAGTGCCGCAATCGTGAGACCGGTTTGAAACAGCGCCAGCAGCGCGGCCTTGCCCAGATCTAGATAGTCCAGCGCAGCCGAGGCAATCTCGGTTTCAAGCGAATGCACCAGGCCGCCGCCGAGCACCAGAATGATGCCGAAGCTGGTGGCGCAAAACAAAAAGGTGAGCGCCGCGGCCGAAACGACTGCCTGGCGAAGTTGCGGCAGCGTGATCGAAATAAGTGTGCGAAGCCGACCCGCGCCGGCCAGCTCCGCGGCCTCTTCGAGTTCAGGGTCGAGCGTGGCCCATACGCCGCCGATGCTGCGCACCGTCAACGAGTAGTTGATGAACACGTGCGCGACGATGATCCAATACGACGAATTGCCAGCGACCCAATCCATTCCAATTGCGGAATACATCTCATGCAGTTTGCGGAATGAAACGAACGCGATGGCGACAACGATGGTTGGCAGAACGAGTGGAACGGTAATCAAGACACGCAAGAAATTGCGCCCGCGAAAGTTACGGCGATAGAGCACGTAGGCGCCGGGGATTCCAAGCACAAGGCAAATCAGCGTTGACAGTGTGGCCTGCCAGATCGTGAACCAGACCGCAGAAATCGTCTGAGCACCAAGCGCAGTTGCGGATAGTCCTGCGAAAAATCCCAGATTGAGAATCTTGATTAACGGCCAATAGAACAGCACCCCTACAAACAGTAGGGGTGCCGCCCAAAGAGCAATTAGCCGAAGATTGCGGACCATGCCGCCAGCCAATCCTTTCGATTCGCATTGATGTCGAGCGAGCCGCCGACCGGTTTGGTCGCGACCGTTGCCCACTTGGCCCAGTCTGCAGGAAGCACGGTGTTCTTCACAATCGGATACATGTACATCGCCTCAGGAAGGGCAGCCTGAAAGCTCTTGCCACGCAAGAAGTCGACGAACATCTGAGCGCCGACCGGGTTCTTGCCATTGGTCAGTGCGCCCGCGTATTCGGTCTGACGGAAGCAGCCATCCAGAATCGAGGCGGTGCCAGCCTGGCCATCCTTGCGAATCTCATAAGCCGGCGAGCTCGAGTAGCTCAAGACGATCGGGTATGCACCCTTGCCGGTCGAACCCGAGAAGTCGGTGTAGTAGGCGTCTTCCCAGCCAGCATCTACCTTCACACCGTTGCGCTTCAAGGCAGTCCAGTAGTTCTGCCAGCCAGCATCGCCATATTTGCCGACAGTCGCCACCAAGAATGAGAGCCCGGTCGACGAGGTGCTCGGGTTCTCTACCACCGTCAGATTCTTGTAGGCAGGCTGGGTGAGTTGATCGATCGATGTAGGCGCGGCAACCGCGTTAGCCGCGAACCAGGCCTTGTCGTAGTTCATGCAGACATCGCCAAAGTCGATTGCTGTGGCGCGGCCGGCAATCACGCCGTTCTGCAGCGCGGCACCCAGAAAGGTGTTGTCGATGCCAAAGAACGCATCGCCAATCGGGGCATCCTTCGTTAGCGCCAGCTTGTTGGTGAGGGCACCCGCGTCGCCGGCCTTGACCAGGGTCACGTCGATGCCGCTCTGCTGCTTGAACTCGGCCAGCAAGTCTTTGCTCATGACGAACGAGTCGTGAGTGACGACGGTGAGGGTCGGCAGGGCGGTCACGGTCGAGGTTGGTGTGCTGCTGGCGCAACCAGCGAGCGAGCCAATTGCCGCAGCCGATGCCACAACGGCGATCAGTTTGTATGCGAATTTCGGAATATATAGCTTTTGCACTTTCGTGCCCTTCTGATCTGTGGGCCGGTTCGATAGCGAGCGGCCCAGATTTGGGGGCACGGGTTAGAGGTCCTCCCTGCGCTGGCATTACCCAGATCAGGTTCGACGGTCGAAGGCTACGGAGCCTTCCTCTCAGACCGGTGTTACCGGACTCCCGTGTTCTTCAATGTTAAACGAAATCCCCGCCGACCCCAAGGTCGACGGGGATTCGAACAGCTTTCGACTGGTGATTAGCCCATCGATGCTTCTGCGGCCTCTTGCGCTGCCGATTTGTCGCGCAGCGGAGTTGCCTTGATGAAGAACGACATTGCAAACGAGACGGCGATGATCACGCCGGCCCAGGTGAATACGGTCGCTGCGCTCTCGGCAAAGCCCATCAGGAACGGGCGAGCCAGGCGCGGGTCGATCTGGCTGAGGAACGACGAGTCGGTGCTGATCTTGTCGCCAAGGGCACTGCCGGCGTCGCCGCCAGCCTGAGCGGCCTTCATCGCGTTAAGCACGTCGAGGTTCTTAGGGTCGGCCAGCACGGCCGGGTCTTGCATTGCGGCCTTCATGCCTGCGAGCACATCCGCGTTCTTGAATGCGTTGCCGATGTTGTCTTTCAAGCCGTTGAACAACAGCGAGATGAAGATTGCAACACCGAGGGTGCCGCCCATCTGACGGAAGAAGGTTGCCGATGCGGTGGCCACACCAACCTCGTGAGCAGGAACGGCCTGCTGCGCGGTGAGGGTGAGGGTCTGCATGAGCTGACCAAGACCGAAGCCGATCATGACCATGCCGATTGCCATCCACCAGTAGTCGGTGTCGGCGTTGAAGCCGGTCATGTAGAGGTAGCCGAGGGTCAAGAAGCCGGTGCCGATCGACAAGAACATCTTGTACTTGCCGGTGCGCGAGGTGATCTGACCCGACAACATGGTGCCGGTCATCATGCCAAAGACCATTGGCAGCATCATGAAGCCCGACTCGGTTGGCGAGGCGCCCATAACAATCTGCAGGATCAACGGCAGGGTCATCATTCCACCGAACATGCCAACACCAACGATTACGCCCATGACGGTCGAGGTGCTAAAGGCTGCCGACTTGAACAGGGCCAGCGGCAGGATTGCCTCGTGGCCAGCCGAACGCTCGGCGAGCACGAAGGCGATGATGCCCACGGCGCCAATCGCATACATCATGATGCTGTTGGTCGAACCCCAACCCCAGTCGCGGCCGTTCTCGGCAACGATCAGCAGAGGCACAACGGCGATGATGATGGTGAGTGCACCCATCCAGTCGATGCGGTGCTTCTTTGGGGTGTGTGGAACGTGCAGGAACATGACGACCATGTAAAGCGCAATTGCACCGATTGGCAGGTTGATCAAGAAGACCCAGCGCCAGCCCGAGATCCACATGATCTGGTTGATGCCTGCGAACAGACCACCGATCAGTGGGCCAAGAACCGACGACGAACCGAACACTGCCAGGAACATGCCCTGGTAGCGAGCGCGCTCACGCGGCGGCACGATGTCGGCCAAGACGGTGATTGCCAGCGAGAACAAACCGCCGGCACCGATGCCCTGAACCGCACGGAACACGGCCAACTGGCCCATGTCGCCCGCGAAGCCGGCGAGTGCCGAACCAAAGATGAATACGGTGATCGCGATGATGAACAGACGGCGACGACCAAAGATGTCGCTGAGCTTGCCATAGATCGGGGTCGCGATGGTCGAGGTGATGAGGTAGGCGGTGGTCACCCAGGCCTGGGCCTCAAGACCCTTGAGGTCGTCGGCGATGGTTCGCATGGCGGTACCGACGACGCTCTGGTCGAGCGCCGAAAGGAACATGCCCGACATGAGACCAATTAGCACCAGCATGATCTGGCGCTTGGTCATCACGCCGGTTTTGGCCGATTCGGCCGCTGCGGCTTTGCGTGCTGCACGTGACAAAGGTGTATCTCGTTTCTGAAAAGTTAGGCTTTAAACGTGGTTAAGCCTAAACGTGAAAAAAGTTCTAAATCGAACAACAAGCCTTGGGCGTTAACCATTCCCGCTGCATTGGTATGCGCCGCGCTCGCCGCTCCTTCGGCCAACGCCGCCGATCCAGCAGCCACCGCCACTCCGGTGCCGACCGCAACAATCTTTGCGACCCCAACGGCCAGCCCTACCGGCAGCCCCACTGCGAGCCCGACGCCAAGCGCTAGCCCCAGCGGCACGCCGAGCAGCACTCCGCAGCCGACCTCGATTCCGCGACCGAACATCCAGTCGGCTTCTTCGCTGCTCGTGGTCGTAAACAAACAGCGCCCGCTGAATCCAAAGACCTATGTGCCCAAGCCGCTCGCCTATGTCAATGGTGCCCCGTTGCTCAAAGATGCGGCCGTGGCGTTGGGGCAAATGGCGGTCGCAATGAAGAAGGCGGGTGCCGGCACGCTTTGGCTCAACTCGGGCTATCGCAGCTATGCAACGCAGGTCGTGGTGCACGACCGCGATGTGCGCATGCTCGGTCTGGTTGCCGGCGAAAAACTGGCGGCCCGCCCAGGCTACAGCGAACACCAGACGGGACTCGCCGCCGATGTCTCGGCCCTTGGTCAGGGTTGTTCGATTCAGGTTTGTTTTGCCAAGACCAAGGCCGGCAAATGGCTGGCCGCAAACTCGTGGCAGTACGGCTTTGTGCTGCGTTACGAGAACGGCCAAACGCCGACCACGGGCTATCAGTTTGAGCCGTGGCACTTTAGGTTCGTGGGCGTCGAGGCCGCGACCGACTACCGCTCTAAGCGCAGCAAGTCGCTCGAGGCATACTGGGGATTGCCGGCGGCGCCGACCTACTGAGTTCGGCTACTGAACGCGCTTGCCGAGCTCTGCGGCAATGCCAACGTATGTGTGTGGGCGCAGCGCGAGCAGGCGGTCCTTCGCATCTTGGCTGATGTCGAGTTCGTTCACAAAGACGGCCAGGTCGTCGTGACCAACGCGCTTGCCACGGGTTAGTTCTTTGAGCAGCGCGTATGGGTCGCTGATGTTCGAACGACCGGCGGCAACCTCGGCGCGAATCACGGTCTGAATCGCCTCGCCTAGCACCTCCCAGTTGTCGCTCAGGTCGGCGTCAAGAACGGCAGGCGAAAGTTCGATCTCGCCAAGGCCGCGGGTCACGTTGTCGATTGCCAGCAGCGAGTGACCAAAGCCAAGGCCAATGTTGCGCTGCGATGACGAGTCGGTCAGGTCGCGCTGCAGACGCGAGGTCACCAGGGTTGCGGCCAGGCTGTCAAGAATCGCGCACGAGAGCTCGAGGTTCGACTCGGCGTTCTCAAAACGGATCGGGTTGATCTTGTGTGGCATGGTCGACGAACCGGTCGCGCCCGCAACGGGAATCTGCTTGAAGTACGCGAGCGAGATGTAGGTCCAGATGTCGGTGCACAGGTTGTGCAGGATGCGGTTGAACAGGCCGACGGCACCGTAGAGCTCTGCCTGCCAGTCGTGCGACTCAATCTGAGTGGTCAGCGGGTTCCAGGTGAGGCCGAGCGAGCTAACGAAGGCCTCCGACTCGGCAGCCCAGTCAACGCCTGGAGCGGCAACCACGTGAGCCGAGAAGGTGCCGGTGGCACCCGAGAACTTGCCCAAATACTGCTGACCCTTGATGCGGTCGAGCTGGCGCTGCAGACGGTGCACAAACACCGCGAGCTCCTTGCCCATGGTGGTCGGCGTCGCCGGCTGGCCGTGGGTGCGGCTCATCATGGCCGCGTCAATGTATTTAGCGCTGAGTTCGCGCAGCTTTGCCATGAGCTTTTCGGCGCGAGGCAACCAGGCCTCGGCAACGGCGTCGCGCACGGTGATCGCATACGACAGGTTGTTGATGTCTTCGCTGGTGCAGGCAAAGTGAGTGAGTTCGAGCAGGTCTTCGCGGCCAAGCTCGCTCAGCTTGCCACGAATGAAGTATTCGACGGCCTTGACGTCGTGCTTGGTGGTTGCCTCGGTCGCGGCAAGGGTTGCCACGTCGTCGTCGCCAAAGTTGGTCACGATTGCACGCAGCGCGGCGGCCTCGGTCAGGTCAATCGGGGTGTTGGTGCCCAGCAGGTCGCGGTTGGCAAGGTGAATCAGCCACTCGACCTCGACCAAAACGCGGGCGCGGTTGAGGCCCGCCTCGCTCAGATAGTTGCCAAGGTCGGCAACTGCGGCACGGTAACGGCCATCGAGGGGGCTGAGGGGCTGCACAGAAAGATTGCTCACCCGTCTATATTGCCCGACTTATCCCCAGATTTTGCCGCGACAACCCAGTCAGGATGCACCTGCCGCAACCTTTTGTAATGCAAACCACGAGCCAAGCAATCGACCACGCGATCACGATGCTGCTGCATGCCGTTCCGGATCCGGCATGTTGGTCTGGCCCAGCGGCCACCGCCTGCGCCGACTCGATCGAGCGGCTAGCGGCCGATCTGCGCGGATTGCAATCGCGCGTGAATTCGGTTTGGCCGGCGAACCTCTAGTGTTCGGCGATCGGGCTATTGCTGGCGAAGATGGTTTTCAGGTGGCTGGCGGTGGCAGTGTGCGGGCCTCGCGCGCCGAGCTCGATCGCGTGGCGGCGTGCGTCGAGGCGGCAAAGTTTGCGCTGCTCGAGCAACTCAATTTGCCGCACTGGGTTGGCGCACCGGTCGCGCACACGATTGCCGGGCAGGGATTGTTTGCGTTCGAATTGCCCGGGTTCATCGATCGTCTGTCGGCGCTGCAACACGGCTGCGTGGTCGCCGGCGAGCAATATTTCGGCGTCGAGCGGTCGTTGGCACACGAGATGGCCGACGCGGCGGCAGCCCAAATTCCCGGGTTGGCGACTGGGCTTGGAACGGTCGCACCATCGGCCGGACTGTTTCGCGAGGGCGCAATCTCGATAACTCGAACCGGCTTCGCCGGTGGAATCAGCCCGCCGCACAGCGTGGTCGAGCTGGCGCAAAGGCTGCAGCGCACGTCGACCGATGGCGATCTTGGCCAGGTTGCCGAGTTTCGGTTAGAGCGATTTGGTCAGCGAGTGATTGTGTACGTGCCGGGCACGAAGGCTTGGTCGCCGGTTGCGGGCGAAAACCCGCTCGACCTCACGTCAAACGTGCGCGCGATCTCGCCGCAGACCGCCAATCAGGCGGCCAGTCAAAGGGCGCTGCTGGCGGCGCTCGCCGCGGCCAACGTCGGGGTAGGCGATCGGGTGCTTTTGGTCGGGCATTCGCAGGGCGGAATCATCGCGGCAAACCTTGCCGCGCAGAAACACGACTTTATGGTCGAAGGGCTCGTGACCTTCGGCTCGCCGATTGCAGGCGTAGAGGTTGCGCCCGACACCAACGTGTTGGCGCTTGAGCACACCAACGATCCCGTTCCGCAGCTCGATGGCGGGGCGAATCCCATCCGCGAAAATTGGGTAACCGTCACCGAACACAAGGCGCTGCGACCAGGCGAAAGTCTGGTCGGGGTGCACGACTTGGTTGGCTATGTGCCGCTGGCCGCCGAGGTCGACGCGGCACAGCAGGTGCGACTGCAGGGCCTGCTCAACAAGATTCGCGCATTCGCGGGTTTCGATCCAGGCCGAGCCGAGTGGTTTGCGGCCCGCAGAACGAGCTAACGCACGGGTCGCCTGCGGCTAAAGAATGCGCAAGAAGCGCAGCACCCAGTTGGCCACCATCGAGGCAACGCTGATGATGATCGCGCCGAGCATGGCCCAGCCGAGCGAATCGATGCCGAGGCCGGTGGTGGTGAAGCCATCGATCGTCAGAGTCTGTTCGCCGAACAGGCTCGACAACCAGGCAACGAAAAGCAGCAGGGCGCCGTTGATCACGAACGAGATCAGGCCAAAGGTGAGCAGATAGATCGGAAACGCCAAGACCTTGATGACGGGCGCAATCAGCGAACTGACCAGACCAAAAATCGCACCAACCAAGAGGTATGAAAGGGCAATCTGCCAGGTTTCGGTGCCGAAATACGAGTGAAAGTGAATTCCAGGCACGATCGAGGCCGCAACCCAGAGGCCAACCGCGTTGATAGCGCTGCCGATCAGAAAACGAATCATGAGTTGATTGTGACACGAGCAAAGTAGATTAGAGGGGTGATTGCTCAAGACTCCAGCGTGCCTATGGTGCAGCTGCTTTCGCCCGAGGGTGAATACAGCGTTGCGCCGCAATATGCCGAGTATGCGAAGCTCGTGCAGGAGCTCAGCGAAGCCGATTTCCTCAAGTTTTACAGGGATATGGCTCGAATCCGTCGCTTCGACTTTGAGGCCAACGCCCTGCAGCGTCAGGGTCAGCTCGGACTCTGGATTCCGGCAATCGGCCAGGAGGCCGCCCAGATCGGCTCGGGCTATGCCGTCGGCCACAACGACCACATCTTTCCTAGCTATCGCGAGCACGGCGTGGCAATCACCCACGGCATCGACCTCATGTCGATTCTCAAGATGCTCCGCGGCGTCAACCATGGCGGCTGGAACCCAGACGAAACTCGTTTTCACCTATATGCCATCGTGCTCGGCACCCAGACCCTGCACGCGGCCGGCTATGCGATGGGCGTCAAGTTCGACGGCAAGACCGGCACCGGCAACCTGGCCGACGACCAGGCCGTAATCACCTATGTTGGCGACGGCGCGACCGCCGAGGGCGAGGTCAGCGAGGCAATGCTGTTCGCCGCCAATCACCAGGCTCCGCTGGTCTTCTTTGTTCAGAACAACCAGTGGGCAATCTCGTCGCCAACCCACAGCCAGACTCGCGTGCCACTGTTCCAGCGCGGCGCCGGCTTTGGCGTGCCCGGCATCCGCGTCGATGGCAACGACGTTCTGGCTTGCTACGCGGTCACCAAGAAGCACATGGATGAAGCCCGCGGCGGCAACGGCCCGTTCCTCATTGAGGCCCTGACCTATCGCATCGGCGCTCACACCTCGAGCGACGACCCAACCAAATACCGCTCGTCAGAAGAGGTCGAGTATTGGAAGGCGCGCGACCCGCTGACTCGTCTCGAAAAGTTCTTGCGTCGCCAGGGCATCGGCCAGGACTTCTTTGACGAGGTGGCCCAGGCCGGCGAGCAGTTGAGCGAAGAGATTCGTTCGGCCACCTTCGCGCTGCAGAACCCACCGGCTCAAAACATGTTCAAGTACGTCTATAGCGAGCAGCACCCGCTGATCGAAGAGCAGCTCGCGTGGCTCGAGGCATACGAATCGTCCTTTGGCGACCAGTCGCACCTGACCGTTGCCGACCCGAGCCAGATTCCAAACATCGGGAGCGTGCACTAATGGCGAACTTCGTTGAGATGACGATCGCCAAGGCGATCAACGCTGGCCTGCGCAAGGCGATGACCGAGAACGACAAGATTCTGCTGTTCGGCGAAGACATTGCCGAGCTCGGTGGCGTCTTTCGTGTGACCGAGGGTCTGCACAAGGAATTCGGCCAGAACCGCGTCTTTAACACCCCAATCGCCGAGGCCGGCATCGTCGGCACCGCTGTTGGTTTGGCCATGCGTGGCTATCGCTCTGTCGTCGAGATTCAGTTCGACGGATTCATTTTTCCGGCGTTCAACCAGATCACCACTCAGCTGGCCAAGATGCAGAACCGCAGCGAGGGCGCAACGACCATGCCGGTCGTGATTCGTGTTCCTTACGGCGGCGGCATCGGTGCCGTCGAGCACCACAGCGAAAGCCCAGAGGCATACTTTGCGCACACCGCTGGCCTTCGCGTGATCAGCCCGTCGAACCCGAACGACGCCTACTGGATGATCCAGCAGGCCATCGCCTCGAGCGACCCGGTCATGTTCTTCGAGCCGAAGCGTCGTTATTGGCAGAAGGGCCCGGTCAACCTTGACGAGCCACCTGCCGGCATGCACACCGCGCGCGTGCTGCGCGAGGGCAACGATGTGACCATCGCCACGTATGGCCCAATGGTGACAACTGCCATGCAGGCAGCCGAGATTGCCGCCGAAGAGGGCCACAGCCTCGAGGTAATCGACCTTCGTTCGATGAGCCCAATCGACTTCACCACCATCGTCAACTCGGTCAAAAAGACCGGTCGTCTGGTGGTTGCCGCCGAGGCAAGCAACTTCGTTTCGGTTTCGTCTGAGGTGGCCGCGCGCGTTCACGAACTCGCGTTCTATCACCTCGAGGCTCCGGTGCTGCGCGTTGGTGGCTTCGATGTGCCATACCCAGCGGCCAAGCTCGAAGAGATCTTCTTGCCAGATGCCGACCGCATCCTTGAGGCCGTCGACCGGGCACTCGCCTACTAAACGAGAGGCTGCACACAATGACCCAGCTCGCATACTTCAACCTGCCAGACGTTGGCGAAGGCCTGACCGAGGCCGAGATTGTCTCGTGGAAGGTTGCCGTTGGCGACCAGGTTTCGGTTAACCAAATCATCGTCGAGATCGAGACCGCCAAGTCGCTCGTTGAACTGCCTTGCCCGTTTGCGGGCGTGGTAGCCGAGTTGCTCGCCGCCGAGGGTCAGACCGTCGAGGTTGGCAAGCCGATCATCGCGTGCCGAGTTGTCGATGGTGCAACCGGGGCCGTGCAGACCACGAGCATTCCAGTGATTGACCCAGCAGTTGCGGCGGCAGCGTCCAGCGCACACGAGGCCGTCGCCGAGGCAGCCGCAGCAGCGGCCGAGCGCTCGAGCACCGAGCAGGCCTCGAAGCCTTTCCCGGCCAAGAACCCGACCCTGGTTGGCTATGGCGTCAACGACGCGGCCGGTGCCTCGCGCCGCCGCCACGTGCCTGCCGCCGCGCTCTCGGCCTCAACAGCTGCCGCAGCCGCGCTGCCGGTTGTTGCCAACCCGGCCACCGGGCTCTTGAACACCGCGGCTCTGGTTGCCGAGGAGTCGGTAATCGCCAAGCCGCCGGTGCGCAAGCTGGCCCGCGACCTGGGCGTTGACCTGACCAAGGTCACCGCTACGGGCACCGCCGGCGAGGTCACCCGCGAAGACGTGCTCGGTCACTCGAGCCAGGCCTCGGTGTTCCGCAACCTCAGCACGCCGGCTGCGCCGAGCGAGCGCGAGGAGCGCATCCCGGTTAAGGGTGTTCGCAAGGCTACCGCCGCGGCAATGGTTCAGTCGGCTTTCACCGCTCCACACGTCAGCATCTTTGTCGACGTCGATGCAACCCGAACCATGGAATACGTCAAGCGCCTCAAGTCGTCGACCGACTTTGCCGGCGTCAAGGTAACCCCGCTCTTGATTATGGCTAAGGCCATGATGTGGGCTGTTCGTCGCAACCCAACGGTCAACTCGACCTGGACCGACGAAGAGATCATCGTGCACAACTATGTGAACTTCGGTATCGCTGCTGCAACGCCACGTGGTCTGATCGTGCCGAACATCAAAGACGCCGACAAGATGTCGATGTTCGAACTAGCCAAGGCAATCGAGCAGCTAGCGCTGACCGCGCGCGAGGGCAAGACCCAGATTCCCGAGATGTCGAACGGCACCATCACGCTCACCAACATCGGTGTGTTCGGTGTCGACACCGGCACCCCGATCTTGAACCCGGGCGAGGTCGGCATCGTTGCCCTCGGCTCGATTCGACCAAAGCCTTGGGTGGTCAACAACGAGATCGTGGTTCGACAGATCACCACCATCGGTGCAACCTTCGACCACCGCGTGGTCGACGGCGACGTTGCCTCGCGCTTCGTGCAGGATGTTGCCTCGGTGATCGAAGAGCCTGCGCTGCTGCTCGACTAGCCAAGGCTTATTGACAACGATTATCAATAGCGTTTAGCCTTGGCCCGTGCCAAAGTTTCTTCGCAACGCCATCGCTGCGCTCCTCGCGCTGACGATGGCGTTTGCGCTTTCGGGTTGCGCCGCAGAGCAAACCCCAAACGACGGGCGCATCCGTGTGGTCTCGGCAACACCGGTTTGGGCCTCGGTGGCGGCGCAACTTGGCGGCCCGCTGGTGGTGGCCCAACCGCTGTTGTCAGGCGCCGGGCACGACCCACATTCATATGAGGCAACGGCTCGCGACCAACTCAAGGTCAACAAGGCGCAACTGCTGATTGTCAACGGTGGTGGCTATGACACGTTCCTCTCTGCATTGGCAAAGCGCGCCCCAGCAAACTCGAATCGGCTGGCAATCGACGTTGCCGAATCGGCTGCGGCAGGCAACGCGGCAGGCAACGAACACTTCTGGTATTCGCTCGATATGGTCGGCGCGATCGCCAAAAAAATAGCCCAAAGCCTGACAAAGATTGACCCAGCTCACGCAGGGCTTTTCGCGACCAACCTGACCGCGTTCGATGCCGACCTAAACTCGCTCGCGAGCGAGCTTGAGGCCCTGGCTGCGACCAATGGCGGCAAGCGCATTCTGGCAACCGAACCGCTGGCCGACTACCTAACGGCGAACGCCGGCCTGATCGACGCCACTCCTAGCGCATTCAAGGCCGCCATCGAGGGCGAGACCGACGCCCCGTTGCTGGTGGTCAAGGCAATGCGCGAACAACTGGCCGCCGGCCGGGTGGCCGCGCTGGTGCTGAATGCCCAGACCGCGAGCACACAGGTGTCGACGCTGGTTGCCGCGGCCAAGCTCGGCCATGTGCCTGTGGTTGAGTTCAACGAGTTTCAGCTCGATTCGACCCAGACCTACATCAACTGGATGAGCGAAAACATCCGCCAGCTTGCCGCAGCGCTCGCCGGCCTCGACCCAAAGGTGGGCGGCAATGACTAAACCCGTGCTCGAAATCAAGGGCGGCAGCCTGAGCTTTGGCGAACGCCGCCTCTGGAGCGGCCTCGACATCGAGGTGCAGCCACACGAGTTCATCGCGATCATCGGTTCGAATGGTTCTGGCAAGTCGACGCTCCTCAAGGCAATCCTTGGGCAGGTGCCCCTCGATGCCGGCAGTGTCAAGGTGCTCGGGCGCAGCGTGCGCAACAAGCGTGGCCAGCGCGGCAATCGCCGCATCGGCTACATTCCACAAAACAGGGCCATGGATGCCGGCCTGCCGCTTCGCGGTCGCGACCTGCTTCACCTCGGGCTCGACGGCCACGAGTTTGGCCTGCCACACCTGCCGTTTTCGCGGCACACCCGCGACCACAAGCGTCGCGTCGACGCGATGATCGAGGCAATCGGTGCCGCAGCCTTCGCGCACAAAACCGTTGGCACGCTTAGTGGTGGCGAGTTGCAGCGCCTGCGCGTGGGGCAGGCCGTGATTGGCGCACCTCGCTTGATTCTGGCCGACGAACCGCTGAGCGCACTCGACCCGCAGCAGCAAAAAACCATCGCCGACCTGCTCGATCGCGAGCGCCGCGAACACGACTCGGCCGTGCTGTTTGTGACGCACGATGTGAATCCGGTTCTCGACTATGTCGATCGCGTTTTGTATCTGGCCAATGGTAGGTTCTCGATCGGCACACCCGACGAGGTTTTGCGCAGCGAGGTGTTGAGCGAGCTCTATGGCACCCCGGTCGACGTGGTTCGCAACCAGGGTCGCATCGTGGTCATTGGCACCCACGAACACGATCACCACCCCGACGAAGAGTGGAGCTAGCGCTATGAACCTGTTTGATTTCAGCGATTACGCCGAACTGTTGCCCCTGGTCACCAATTCACTGATTGCCGGCGCCCTGTTGGCAGTGGTTGGCGGCCTAATCGGCATCTTCGTCAACAACCGCGACATGTCTTTTGCCGTGCACGGCATCAGCGAACTCAGCTTTGCCGGCGCTGCCATCGCACTCTTGGTCGGCGCCGATGTGGTGCTCGGCTCGGTGTTTGGCTCGCTTGTTGCCGCCGGCATCATCGGCGTGCTCGGTTCACGTGCGCGCGAACGCAACTCGATCGTGGCGGTTCTGATGCCGGCAGGACTCGGCCTCGGCATTTTGGCGCTCTCGCTCTATCAGGGGCGTGCAGCCAACAAGTTCGGGCTGCTCACGGGTCAAATCGTTGCGGTCGATAACCCGCAGTTGGTTTGGCTGGGTGCAATCAGCGTTGCCATCATCGTTGTGCTGTTGCTGATTTGGCGACCACTCAACTTTGCGAGCCTCGACCCCGAGGTCGCGGCCGCTCGCGGAGTGCCAACGCGAGCACTCTCGTTCCTCTTTATGTTGCTGCTCGGCCTCGCCGTCGCGGCCAGCGTGCAGGTCGTCGGCGCTCTGTTGGTGCTCAGCCTCTTGGTCACCCCGGCCGCCGCGGCCTTGCGTGTTAGCGCCTCAACGGTATGGGTTCCGCTGCTCTCGGTCGGCTTCGCTCTGGTTGCGGTGCTCGGCGGCATCCTGTTGGCGGTTGGCGCCGGTCTGCCGATCAGCCCATACGTCACCACAATTTCGTTCCTTATCTATGGCGTCTGTCGCGTGGTCGAGCGCCTGCGCGCTCGCCGATCGACCGCTGCACGGGCGGTGGCCGCATGACCCAGCCGCAGCCGCAACGCCGAAACACCCGACAAAAGGATGCGGTGCGCCACGCCCTAGGCGAGGCAACCGGCTTCGTCAGCGCGCAGCAGTTGCACTTGGCCTTGCGCAACCACGGTTCGACCATCGGCCTGGCCACGGTTTATCGTGCGCTCGCCGATCTTGCCGAGGCCGGCGAGGCCGACAGCCTGCAGGCCACGGGCGGCGAGGCCCTGTTTCGAGCCTGCACGCCGGCGCACCATCACCACCTGATATGCCGCGAGTGCGGAACCACGGTCGAAATCGAGGCCGAGCGCGTTGAAACTTGGGCCGACGAGATCGCTCGTGCCCATGGTTTTGCCGCTCCAACGCATACCATCGACATTTTTGGCGTCTGCGCGGCGTGTCGAACCTGATTTTTCTAATCGGGACTTGCTTAACGACCGCCCGCTCGCCTAAACTTGAGCAGTTGCCTGTCTAACGGCATTGTGCAACCACGTTTTGATCAAGCCATTGACCAAGGTTCATTCGAGCCGGTCGTTCTGGCTTGCCCCTAATAAGGAGAAGAAATGGCAGCGTATTGCCAGGTGACTGAGACCGGCCCACAGTTTGGCCACCACGTCTCGCACGCCCAGAACAAGACCAAGCGTCGCTTCAACCCAAACATTCAGAAGAAGACTTACTTTGTCCCTTCGCTGAAGCGCAACGTAACCCTGACCCTTTCGGCACGCGGCATCAAGGTAATTGACGCTCGTGGCATCGAGGCCGTTGTTGCTTCGCTGCTTGCTCGTGGCGAGAAGATCTAAGGAGCAGCTAAATGGCTAAGAAGGACAAGGACATCCGTCCAATCATCAAGCTGAAGTCGACTGCCGGCACTGGTTTCACTTATGTGACCAAGAAGAACCGCCGCAACGACCCAGACCGTCTCGTTCTGAAGAAGTACGACCCAGTCGTCCGTCAGCACGTCGATTTCCGTGAGGAGCGCTAAGAATGGCTAAGAAGAGCAAGATTGCCCGCAACGAGCAGCGCAAGGTTGTTGTTGAGCGTTACGCTGCAAAGCGTCTCGAGCTGAAGAAGGCTCTCGTAGACCCAAACAGCACCCCTGAGCAGGTTGAGGCTGCACGCCTGGGCCTCCAGAAGCTGCCTCGCAACGCATCGCCAGTGCGCGTTCGTTCGCGTGACGCAATCGATGGCCGCCCTCGTGGTGTGCTCTCGAAGTTCGGTGTATCGCGTGTTCGCTTCCGCGACATGGCACACCGTGGCGAGCTGCCAGGCATCACCAAGTCGAGCTGGTAAGCAAAACTTTCGGAAACCCCGCCCTCGTGGCGGGGTTTCCTTTTTAACGAGATCGAGTGCGGTTAGCCGAATATCTTGAGCGCGCGCGGCGCATCCAAAGTTCAAAAAAAGGCCGAATGGGCCTGAAACCCAATAAAAACAAGGGAAGAACTGTTACGCAACACGCCGAACGAATTGAACTACAACGTTGTTATTCGATGTAGTTTGTTCAAGACATCACGTCACACCACTAGACATTCAGGAGGACACTATGTCGTCACTAAACAAGAGTGAGCTCGTAGCAGCTGTTGCTGCAGCAACCGGCGAGTCGCAGGCAGCTGTCAACCGCGTCGTTGACTCGATCTTCGAGACCATCGCTGGCGCTGTTGCCAAGGGTGGAAAGGTCACCATCCCAGGCTGGCTTTCAGTTGAGAAGGGCCACCGTGCAGCACGCACCGGCCGCAACCCACAGACTGGCGCAACCATCCAGATCGCAGCTGCAAACACCGTAAAGGTATCGGCAGGCTCGAAGCTGAAGGCTGCAGTCAAGTAAGTTTTCTTACTTCATCCCGTCAGGGCGTCATCTGAAAAGGTGGCGCCCTTTCGCTTTGCCCAAGAAGTCGGAATACTGCCTAGGCTTAACCGGTGAGTTTTTCTTTGGGCCGTCGCGTAGCGGTCGCGGTTGCTGTGGCCGCGGCGGCAATAGTCGGCACCCTGATTGGCCTGTTGATCGGGCATGCGGCCGACCCGCTCACGCTGGCCGACCCTGGGCCAATCGTGCGCTGGGGCCTGCCCATCGTCAAGGGAATGTTCGACCTGAGCCTTGGCGTTGCACTCGGCTCGCTGGTGTTTGCCGCGTTCGCGACGCCTGACTCTAGCGACGAACTGGCCAAGACCCTGAATCTGGCCGCGGTCGCATCGGCCTGCTGGACGCTCTTTGGCTTTGTGCACCTGATCTTCACCTTTGCCAACGTATCGGGCGCGACGATCAGCACCGATTCCGCCTTTGGCCAAAATCTCTGGATGTTCATCACCCAGATTCAGCTGGGGCAATACCTGGCGCTCAACCTAATCGCCGCCGCCTTGCTCACCCTGTTGTCGCTGACCATAACGCGTCTAAGTTGGGTTGCTGGTTTGGTGTTGCTTGCCGTGGCGGGTCTGGTGCCGTTGGCGCTGACCGGTCATGCCGCCGGCACCGCCAACCACTCGATGGCCGTCAACTCGATGGGCCTGCACCTGGTCGGCGTTTCGGTATGGGTGGGCGGCCTGGTCGCCGTCTTGGCGCTGGCGGGTTCGCCTCGCGCGGCCGACCTGATTCGCCGTTACTCGACGCTTGCGCTGGTGGCCTTCGCGCTGGTGGCTGTTTCGGGCGTTGCCGCGGCATGGGTGCGAGTCGGCAAGCTCGAGAACATGCTGACCGCATACGGAATATTGATTGCGCTAAAGACTCTCGGGCTGTTGGTGTTGGGTGGCTTTGGTGCGGCGTATCGCACGCGGCTGCGTGGGTTGGCCGGCGAGGGCAAACCGATCGTTGCCCGACTCGCGATCAGCGAACTGGTCGTCATGGCGGCAACCGCCGGCATCGCGGCCGCGCTTGCGCGCACCGAACCGCCGGTGACCCAGGCCACGATCAATCCGTCACCCGCGCAGATGCTCACCGGCGAACCACTGCCACCCGAGCTCACGGCCGCTCGTTGGCTGAGCGCATACCGAATCGACCTGCTGTGGCTGGTGTTGGCCGCATTCGCTATCGGCGCCTATTTGTATGGCGTTCGCCGGCTCGCCAAGCGCGGCGATAACTGGCCAATCGGCCGCACCGCCTCGTGGATTCTGGGCTGGCTAACCCTGGTTTGGGTCACCTGCGGGCCAATCAACGCGTATCAGGAATACCTGTTCAGCGCCCACATGATCGGCCACATGATCTTGGCCATGGTAGTGCCGGTGCTCCTGGTGCCGGGCGCACCCGTGACCCTGATCTCGCGCGCCGCCAACAAGCGCCACGACGACAGCCGCGGCCTTCGCGAGTGGGCACTCTGGGCGGTGCACACCAAATACGCGCAGTTCGTGGCCAACCCGATCGTGGCCGCCATCCTGTTTGCTAGCTCGCTGGTGACCTTCTATTACACGCCGCTTTTTGCCTGGTCGACCCACGAGCACATCGGTCACGAATGGATGGTCATTCACTTTGTGATCACCGGCTATCTGTTTGCTCAGGCGCTCGTGGGCATTGACCCAGGGCCAGCCCGCCTGCCATTCGCTGTGCGGTTGCTGCTGCTGATTGCGACCATGGCGTTCCACGCGTTCTTTGGCCTCAGCCTGATGTCGGGGTCGGGCCTGCTTCTGGCCGACTGGTACGGTGCCATGGGCCGAACCTGGGGCGAGAACCCATTGACCGATCAACAGACCGGCGGCGCGATCGCCTGGGGCATCGGCGAGATGCCGACCGCACTGCTGACCATCATGGTTTCGGTGCAGTGGTTCCGCAGCGATGCCAAGGAGGCCAAGCGCCTCGACCGCGCGAGCGACCGCACCGGCGGAGCCGACGTCGACGCATACAATCAAATGCTTGCCAAGCTGGCCAAACGCGATGAACGGAGCGAACGATGACCCTCGCGACCGTCACGCTATCTGAAGAACAGCAGCACCTGTTCGACTACATCGAGTCGACTCAGAACCACGTTTTTGTGACCGGCCGTGCCGGCACCGGCAAGTCGACCCTGCTGTCGTATTTCATCGACAACACCGAAAAGTCGGTGGCGGTGTGTGCGCCGACAGGCGTGGCCGCGTTGAACGTTGGCGGCTCGACGATCCACTCGTTGTTCACTTTTCCGTTCGGGTTGTTGGGCGACGTCGACGTTGCCAAGCACCTGGGCAAGCGCACTCGCGAGGTGTTGGCCGCAATCGATGTGCTGGTGATCGACGAGGTTTCGATGGTTAGCGCCGACATGATGGATGCGATCAGCCGCGCCCTCGGCATCGCTCGTGGGCGCCGACGCGTGCCGTTCGGCGGCGCTCAGGTTGTGATGTTCGGCGATCCATACCAGCTGGCACCAGTGGTCAGCACGCCCGAGGAACGCGCGTATTTTTATGCGGGCGACAGCGGCGACGGCTATCGCAGTCCGTGGTTTTTTGACGCACACATTTGGCGCGAGACCGAGCTCGAGCGCTACGAACTGAGCCAAATCTTTAGGCAGAGCGACGAGGGGTTCAAGTCGATCCTCAATGCGATTCGCGATGGTTCGTGCACGCAAGACATGCTCGACGAACTGAACCGCGCGGGCAATCGCTGGCCGCCGCACGACGACGTGATCAAGTTGGCGACCAACAACCACATGGTGAATTCGGTCAACGCCAGCCGCTTGGCCAAGCTCACCGACCTGCCCAAGACCTTCCACGGCAAGTTTGCCTCGGGCGACCTAAAGACGTTTGGTCGCACGCTGCCGGCCGAGCCCGACCTGACCCTCAAGGTCGGCGCTCAGGTGATGTTCATCAAGAACGACGACGGCAACCTGAAGGATTCATCGGGCGGTCGAATTCGTCGTTGGGTGAACGGCACGATTGGGCATGTGACCGCGCTGCCGAGTCGTGGCGGCGTGACCGTGCGAGTCGAAAACGACATCTTTGAGGTTGGCGTTTCCACCTGGGAGAAGGTGCGATACGAGACCGAGCAGGAGTTCGACGAAAACGCGCAAAAGTGGCGCGACATCGTGGTGCCAAACGTTCTTGCCGAATACCAGCAGATTCCGTTGCGCCTGGCCTGGGCCGTAACCGTGCACAAGTCGCAGGGGCAGACCTACGACGAGGCACAGATCGACATGGGCACGGGTGCCTTCGCGCCGGGGCAAACCTATGTGGCGCTCAGTCGCATCCGTTCGCTCGATGGCCTGTATCTGACCCGCGCGATTCAGATGCGCGACGTGCAGGTCGACCCCGACGTGGTGCGTTTCATGAGCGAACATCGACAGATCACTGAGAAGCTGTTCTAGATGTTGGCACGAATCGCGCGATACGTAACCGGTCACAGCAAGACCGTGTTGCTGGGCTATGTCGCGTTGATCGCGTTGTCGACGATCTGGGGATTTCAGGCCTTCGCAGGGCTAAAGGGCGGGGGCTACGACGACCCGAATTCTGACTCGGCGCGCGTCGCTCAAATTCTTGACAAAACCTTCGATTCGCAGAGCCCCGACGTGGTCGGAATCATCGACTTTGCCTCGTCGGCCGACGACACCGCGAATCGGTTGCTGGCCAAGCAGGTAATCGAAGACGTGACCGCGACCAGCGGGGTTTCCAAGGTGTCGAGCTATTACTCGCTCGGCGAGCCGAGCAGCCTCAAGAGCGACGACGGCAAAGCCGTCTATTTCTTCGTTAATCTTGCCGACAGTGCTTCGCACTCAAGCGTGGCCTCGGCGTTGGCCGACCAGTATGCGTCTCGCGTGCAGGGCGGCTCGAATGGCGGCGGTGCCAAGGTTTACATAGCCGGCTTTGCCGCGGTCACCGCCGAGTTGAACCACTCGATCGAACACGACATCGTTACCGCCGAGGCCGTGGCGGTGCCAATTACGTTGGTGCTGCTTACGTTCGTTTTCGGTTCGCTGGTTGCCGCGGGCTTGCCGTTGTTGGTTGGAGGGCTGGCGATCGCCGGTTCGTTGTTCTTTATCTGGGTCTCGACCCGACTGACCGACACCTCGATCTTCTCGGTGAACCTGATCACGGCAATGGGGCTTGGCCTAGGCATCGACTATGCGCTGCTGATGGTCAACAGGTATCGCGAGGAACGCAAGCGCGGCCGCCTGGTTGCCGAGGCCGTCGAGGTTACCGTTACCACCGCCGGTCGAACCGTGGTGTTCTCGGGTCTGACTGTCGCTTTGGTGTTGCTCGCCCTTGAATTCTTTCCGCAGTATTTCCTGCGGTCGTTTGCGCTCGCCGGGTTCGCGGTCGTGTTGCTCGCGGTGCTGGGCGCGATCATTGCCCTGCCCGCCGCGATGCGACTGCTGGGCGATGCAATCAACCGACTCAAGGTTTTGCGCGGCGATCTTGCGCCACGCGATCATGGCGCCTGGGCCAACGTTGCCCGCTTTGTGATGAAGCGCCCCGTGCCAGTGTTGATTGCCTCGGTGCTGGCCCTGGGTGGCCTGGTGTCGCTCGGCGGCGGCGTGCAGTTTGGCCAGGTCGACGACCGCATTCTGCCGGCAACCAACCGCGTGGTCGTGGCCAACGACGTAGCGCGAACTCGATTCGGCGGTCGCGAGGCTTCGCCGTTCGAGGTCATCGTCAGCGGCGCGACCCGCGACGAGCTAATCGACTATGCCGCCGACCTATCAAAGGTGCAGCACATCGTGCGCGTGCAGAGCAGCCTCGGCATTACGCAGGCCGGGCAACTTGACGACGGCTATGCGCCGATGTTCGCGAGCTTTGCCAGCGGCGACTACCAGCGCCTTCAGGTTGTGGGCAATGTTGAGCCGCGCTCGCCAGAGGGGCTTGCGCTCACCGAGGCGGTTCGGGCGATCAAACACCCGACCTTCAGCGCGCTGGTTGGTGGTTCGGCAGCCACATACACCGATTCGCAACAGGGCATCGAGCGCAACCTGCCAATGGCCGCAACCTGGGTGATTTTGGCAACGTTGATTCTGTTGTTCCTGTTCACCGGTTCGGTATTGCTGCCGATCAAGGCCGTGCTGCTGAACTTTGGTTCGTTGGCGGCGACGCTCGGCTTTTTGAGTTGGGTGTTTATGTCGGGCAATCTGCGCTGGCTGATCGGCGACTTCACCGTCACCGGCACTATCGACTCGTCGACCATCGTGTTGATTGCGGTGGTGGCGTTTGGTCTGTCGATGGACTACGAGTTGTTCTTGCTCAGTCGCATCAAGGAGCAGCACGACGCCGGCAAGGGCACGACCGAGTCGGTGGCCGTTGGCCTGCAGCGCTCGGGCCGAATCATCACGGCTGCCGCACTGGTCTTGGCCGTCTCGTTCGTGGGTTTTGTCACTAGCGGAGTAACCATCATCAAAATGATGGGCATCGGCATCGCGTTCGCGATTCTGCTCGATGCAACACTCGTTCGCGCGCTGTTGGTGCCGGCCTTGATGCGCCTGTTCGGGCAGGTCAACTGGTGGGCGCCGTCTTGGCTCAAGCGCCTATTCGAGAGCACCGGCCTGGGGCACTAGCTCCAGCCGCGACGCTAGCTCCAGCCCAGGCGCGCGCTAACCACGGCCGCCTGAGTGTGCTGCTCGCGCGAAAGGTTTCCGCCACCGGTTTCGAGCGCAACCTCAAGCAGCGCCCGGGCGCAATCCTCGACCGACTTTTCTTGCGCCGAGGCGATCCGGATTCCGAGCGTCGGATACTGCTTTTCAAAGCGGCGCAGGCGATTCAGGTTGTCGGTCGCTCGTTCGGTGCCGCGAACCGGGTGTTGCCAATGCCGAATTAGGCCAACGAGTGTGCCGACAGCCCAGCTGCGCACGTGTTCGCCAGCGATCAGCGCCTCGCCTCGGCGGGCACGCCCAACGCCGATGAGCAACTGGCACAAGAACAGCTCATACTGCGCCGCCTCGTCGAACTCGACCGTGATCGCCTTGGCCGCGGCAGCCGCCGACTTTGCCGCGATGGCCGCCATGCGCTCGCCGATGTTGCCCGTCTTGTCGACCGTGACAAGGTATGCGTTTGCGCCTGCCAGCTCGAGCTCGGAATCGTTGAACACCGCGAACTCGAGCACATGCCCATCGCGATAGACCACCTTGAGGCCGTGTGCTGTCTCGCGCGGGCGAATCGCTACCTGGTCGGCGTTTGGCAGCCACGACAGGTCTTGGCGAAGAGCCTCGCCGGCACCCTCGGTGGTCACCACGAAGAAGTCGTGGTCGCTCCACTCATCGAACCGCGAATGGTCGGCGGCCGAACCAACAAAAATCAACCCAATCACGTCGGGGTGGGCGCTCAGGTTCGCCGTCAACTGGTCTTCAAATTGCAGAAAAAGTTCGAGGGTCTTCACCCGATAAGTTTGCGGCATTATCGACCCGCGTTTCGATTAGTGTCGAGGAATGGCCGCAAGCAAATCCGCATATCGCAAGCTTTACCCGTCGCGCTGGAAGAACATCAACACCGGCTGGGCGTTGACCCTCATGGTGTTGCTCTTCGGTTTTGGCGTCGTGGTGGGCAACGCGGTCACGCTCAAGCCCGCACCGGTGGTGCCGGGCGACGTTATGGTCGCTGGGCGCATCCTGAGTATCGATGCCAACGGGCAGGGTCGCATTCGCCTTGCCGGCGGCGGCGAGTATGGCTTTTATTACGCGACCGATGGCGTGATCACCAAGAAGGTCGTGGTTGGCCGCGAGCTAAAGCCTGGCATGTATGTCGAGTTCGCGATCGGCGTCGAGGGCATCAAGGGTTACTACAACAACACGCACCACCTGCAGCTGGTGACCGACGCGACCCTCGTCGACGGCAAGTACTAGCCCCCATAGGTCACTCGGCCGCTCGCAGGCTGGGCGTCAACCGCTAAAGTTTGTCTCATGTTGATGTCAGATCGCGATATTCGCGCAGAAATCGAAGCGGGCCGCATTGGCCTCGAGCCCCTCGACATGGAGCTGCTGCAGCCGTCGTCGATGGACGTTCGCCTTGACCGGTTCTTCCGTCTGTTTGACAACCACAAGTACGCCTACATCGACCCACGCGAAGAGCAGTCAGACCTCACCCACTGGGTCGAGGTGGCGGCCGATGAAGCCTTCATTCTGCACCCTGGCGAGTTCGTGCTTGGCAGCACGTATGAGTTTGTGACCCTGCCCGACAACATCGCCGCGCGCCTCGAGGGCAAGAGCTCGCTCGGTCGTCTCGGCCTGCTGACGCACTCGACCGCGGGCTTTGTTGACCCCGGCTTCAACGGCCACGTGACCCTCGAATTGGCCAACGTCTCGAACCTGCCGATCAAGCTTTGGCCGGGAATGAAGGTTGGGCAGCTGTGCTTCTTCCAGCTGTCGTCGGCCTGCGAGACGCCATACGGTTCGGCCAAGTATTTGAGCCGCTACCTTGGTCAGCGTGGCCCGACCGCGTCGCGTTCGTTCATGAACTTTCACATCACCGACGTGGGCAACGACCCGCTCGAGCAGTAGCGCCCACAGCCGCGAGGCTAAAACTTTGCGCGAGCCGCCAGCAGCAGCTGGTGGCTCGTGTGCTTGAACGCATACCTGTCGGCAGCGGCCTCGCAAAGGCGCTCGAGTTCATTGACGAGCACGAGCGATGCGGCGATGCGCGGCGTCAACTGAGCCAGCAGTGCCGCAGTGGTTTTGAGCGCGTTGTGGTGGCCACGCAGGTGAGCGCGCTCGTGCCACAGCACGGCCTCGAGTTCACCTTGGGTCAGTGCGGTCAGGGCGCCTGACGACACGACGATGGTCGGGCGACCGTTGGCTCGAGTTGTGAACGACAAAACGGCTGGCGTCGCAATCGTCAAATATTCGATTCCAGCAGCAGTGCCGCCTGGCGTGAGGGTCGCCACGATTTGCGGATGCGCCGCGCGCGCAGCGACCACGGCCGGCTCAAGTCGCTGGTTGATCAGTGCGATGCTGATGCCCGCACCGGCCAGCAGGGCCCATGGGGCCGCGGCCAACAAGAGTGCCGGCACGAGGTGGCCGGGGTTGTGTTGGCTGGCCGGAATCTGAACCAGGTGCTGCCACAGGTTGAACAGGCTCTGCAGGGCCACAGTCACGGCCAGCAGGAGGGCGACCACGGCGCTTGAGAGTGCGGCGAACATCGAAAATATCGCGATATTGGGGGCGTTGTTGCCGCGACCCGGCGCGACCAGAGGCACCAGCGAGGTAACCAGCAGCACCCACTCGATGGCGAGGGGCAGCGCGATAGGCGAGAGGCTCACGATTAGTGGCTATTCGCCGTTCAGTGTTTCGCGAAGCTGCGCAAGGGCGGCAGGCGACAGCCCTCTGGCAAAGTGACTGAACGCAAGAAGAGGGTTGTCGCTCTCGGCGACCAGGCTGAGCATCACGTCGGCGGTGTGCTGCTCGCGACTGCGGGCGGCGCTGAACATCAGCGCGCGGCCTTCGCCGGCTCGGCGCACGACCATGCCCTTGTCGACCAGGCGACTCAAAACGGTCAGCACGGTCGTGAGCGCGAGGTCTGAATCGGTTGCGGCGTTGACCGCATCCTGCACCTGCTGCGAGGTCAGTGCCTCGTCGGTGTCGATGGCCCAGAGCGCATCGAGCACCGCGGCCTCAAGTTGACCGTGTTGGCGTTCGCGCTTGCTCATGCCCTCAATTCTACGAGTTGTCGAAATTGGTCAGTTCGGCTCGTGGTGCGCGATTCGATTTCGCAATTTGTTGGCCGTCCTTAAAGCGCCCGCAATTTGCCTTCGCGGCAGCGATTCTTGGGCCGAACCGATTTTGCTGAGATACCTGCTCCAGAGAACGGGCTCAAGAGGGGCCGAAAACAGAGAGCACCAGAACCCAAACGACATCGCCGTGACCATCTGATCTCGCGAATCTGAGCCCCTTGATTTTTGAGCAGCCTGCAGTTGTAAGGCGTTTCTGCCTCGCAGGGTCGCACCGAGCACCTCGTGCCATAGTCCTCCCTCTATCTCGAGGCTCGAACAAACCCCATTTCGCAATCCAACTTCGAGAAGCGACAGAAGTTGAAACGTTTGCATGGCCTCGTGCAACTCTGTGCGGTAAAGGGCAAGCGCAGCCACCTCGTCGCCGCGAGTTGATTTGAGATAGCGACCGAATCTCGGCTTGCTAAAAACTTGGCTGGGCCAGTCTTGAAGTTCCATCGGGCAAACCTAAGCATTCCTCGAGCGCTGTGGGTGAGTTATCAACAGGCTTCGAGACACGTTGACTGCCACGGCGGGGGGAGCCTAAAATCTAATCGAGAGTTCCGGCCATTCCTATGACAGCGACAGCTAGTTACGAATCGGAGCCAAGAAAAAGATGGATGCGATATTCGCATCCATCTTTTTGCATATCGAGAACCCGTTACGCGTCGAGCACCGACGGCTTTGGGTGCACTCGGCTGAGCAGCCAGGCGCCAACACCGAGGATCAGCATCAGGCCCCAGATGCCCCAAATGGTGGCATCCTTCACACCGAACGCGGTGTGCGCCACCGAGATCGAGACCGTCCACAGCGTTCCCGAAAGGAACGACACGGCTCGTCCGGTGGTCTGATACAGGCCGAAGACCTCGCCCTCGCGGCCAGCCGGGGTGAATCGCGAGACGAAAGTGCGGCTCGATGCCTGCGCCGGGCCAACAAAGAGGCAGAGCAGGAGCCCGAAGATCCAGTAGGTGATCGCGCCCGCCGAGGCAAACACAAACACGCCGGTGCCGGCGATCATGAGGCCAACCAGCGACGCCAGAATCACGGTGCGCGAACCGAGCTTGTCGTCGAGCACGCCGCCGACCGCGGCGCCGATGCCCGCAACCAGGTTGGCCGCGATGCCGAACAGAATGATCTGCGTCTGGCTAAAGCCGAAGGCGAGCGAGCCGAGCACGGCGCCAAACGTGAAGACGCCGGCTAGGCCATCGCGATAAATCGCCGACGAGACCAAGAACTTGAAAGTCTCGGGTGCCTGGCGGCGCAGGGTGACCAGCTGCTTCCAGAGTGAGCGATACGACTCGGCGATCGACTCTTTCTTGTGGTCGGGTTTGGCTGCGATTTCGGGCACGCGCAGGGCCAGCGGCAACGTGAACACGGCCGTCCAGACAGCGGCAAACAGGAACACCACGCGAACCGAGAAGCCGTTATCGACCGAGGTCGCCGGGCCAGGCAGGATGAACCCGAACAGCGAGATGCAGAGCAACAGGATGCCGCCGACATAGCCGAGGCCCCAGGCGTAGCCAGAGACCTTGCCGATGTTCTTTTCGGTGGTGACCGACTTGAGCATGGCGTAGTAGTTGATAAACGCCGACTCTTGAATCACCGATCCGGCGGCATAGAGCACGAGGCCGGCAACCAAAAACTCTGGCTTCGGTTCGATGAAGAAGCTGGCCGCCATGATGGCCACCAAAAGGTATGTGTTGATCACGAGCCAGAACTTGCGCTTGCCGGTTTCGTCGCTGCGTCGGCCGACCACCGGCGCGGTGATCGCGAGCAGGATGCCTGCGATCGCGGTGGCCACACCGATCTGCGCATCGACGTGTCCGCCCTTGCCGGCCACGGCTCCTGCCAGATAAACCGGAAAGACGAAGGTCTGCATGATGGTTGGGTATGGCTGTTCTGCCCAGTCCCATAGGGCCCATGCCCAGGCTGCGCGCTTTCGTGCCTTGCTTGCTTCAGGTGTGGTCATGAGTTCAACCTAGCGGCGGCGTCTCGGGCACGGGTGCGTGGTGCCCGAAATGTTGTGAAACGCGGGCTGAACGCAAACTTGAGTCGACAAGGCTTAGATTTTGCTGAGAGCGCTTGACAACAAAATCTCGTGATGTGAAACTTGAGTCAACACGGCTCAAGTTGAGCAGAAGGAGATAAAAACATGGCACGTGCAGTAGGCATCGACCTTGGAACCACCAACAGCGCAGTTAGCGTTCTCGAGGGTGGCGAGCCAACCGTAATCGCAAACGCGGAGGGCTTCCGCACCACCCCATCGATCGTCGCCTTCACCAAAGACGGCGAAGTTCTCGTTGGCGAGACCGCCAAGCGTCAGGCAGTCACCAACGTTGACCGCACCATCGCTTCGGTCAAGCGTCACATGGGCACCGACTGGACCTTCGACGTAGACGGCAAGAAGTACACCCCGCAAGAGATCTCGGCCCGAATCCTGGCCAAGCTCAAGCGCGACGCCGAAACCTACCTTGGCGAGGCAGTCACCGATGCCGTAATCACCGTTCCGGCATACTTCAACGACGCCGAGCGTCAGGCAACCAAGGATGCCGGCGAGATCGCTGGCCTCAACGTGCTGCGCATCATCAACGAGCCAACCGCTGCGGCACTCGCATACGGTCTCGACAAGGGCAAAGAAGACGAGCTGATCCTCGTGTTCGACCTTGGTGGCGGCACCTTCGACGTATCGCTGCTCGAAGTTGGCAAGGACGACGACTTCTCGACCATTCAGGTTCGCGCAACCTCGGGCGACAACCGCCTGGGCGGCGACGACTGGGACGCCCGCATCGTTGAGCACCTGGTCAAGAAGTTCAAAGAGACCACCGGCGTTGACGTCGCAAACGACAAGATCGCTCTTCAGCGCCTGAAGGAAGCGGCAGAGCAGGCCAAGAAGGAACTCTCGCAGTCGACCTCAGCCAGCATCCAGCTGCCATACCTCAGCCTCACCGAGAACGGCCCAGCCAACCTCGACGAGACCATCACTCGCGCACAGTTCGAGTCGATGACCGCCGACCTGCTCGAGCGCACCAAGAAGCCGTTCAACGACGTAATCAAGGAGGCCGGCGTAAAGGTTGCCGACATCGCACACGTAGTGCTCGTTGGTGGTTCGACCCGCATGCCTCAGGTTTCAGAGCTCGTCAAGAGCCTGACCGGTGGCCGCGAGCCAAACAAGGGCGTAAACCCTGACGAGGTCGTAGCCGTTGGCGCAAGCCTGCAGGCCGGCGTTCTGAAGGGCGAGCGCAAGGATGTGCTGCTCATCGACGTGACCCCACTGAGCCTCGGTATCGAGACCAAGGGTGGCATCATGACCAAGCTGATCGAGCGCAACACCGCGATCCCGACCAAGCGCAGCGAAACCTTCACCACCGCAGACGACAACCAGCCTTCGGTGAGCATCCAGGTTTACCAGGGTGAGCGCGAGTTCACCCGCGACAACAAGTCGCTCGGCAACTTCGAGCTCTCGGGCATCGCGCCTGCGCCTCGCGGCATTCCTCAGATCGAGGTCACCTTCGACATCGACGCAAACGGCATCGTGCACGTTTCGGCTAAAGACAAGGGCACCGGCAAGGAAGCCTCGGTCACCATCACCGGTGGTTCGAGTCTGTCGAAGGAAGACATCGAGCGCATGGTTCGCGAAGGCGAAGAGCACGCTGCCGAAGACAAGAAGCGCCGCGAAGAGCAAGACACCCGCAATAGCGCCGAGCAGCTGGTCTACTCGACCGAAAAGCTGATCAAAGAAAACGACGAGAAGCTGCCTGAAGACGTAAAGACCTCGGTCACCGCCGACGTCGACGCGCTCAAGTCGGCGCTCGCCGGCGACGATGTTGACGCGGTCAAGACCGCCTTCGACACCCTCGTTGAGTCGCAGCAGAAGCTCGGCGAGGCAATCTATGCCGCGGCTTCGGCCGAGTCGGCGACCGAGGGCGAGGCAGGGGCCGAGGCTTCGAGCGAAGACGTTGTCGACGCCGAGGTTGTCGACGACGAAGACGAGAAGAAGTAATGTCCGACGAGAACCTAAACCCGGAGGAGTCGAGCGAGGCTAACAACCTCGACTCGGCCCCAACCGAGACCGACGCGGTCGACGCCGAACTGGCCGACCTGGTCGACGAGACCGGCCCGATCAGCAAGGAGGCCGAGCTGCTAGCCGACCTTCAACGCCTGCAGGCCGAGTTCGTCAACTACAAGGCTCGCGTCGAACGCGACCGCGATCTGGCCCGCACCAACGCGGTGGCCGAGGTGCTGCGCGCGCTGCTTCCAGCGCTCGACGACCTCAGCCGCGCCGAGGCGCACGGCGATCTTGAGGGTTCGCCATTCGCATCGGTGGTCACCAAGATCCGCAATGCCGGCGACAAGTTTGGCCTCAAGCAGTTTGGCGCCAAGGGCGACAAGTTCGACCCTGAGCTCCACAACGCACTCGTGCAGACCCCAAACCCTGAGGTCACCGAGATGGTCGTTGCCGACGTTGTCGAACCGGGCTACACCCTGGGTGATCGCATGTTGCGCCCGGCCATGGTCGCGGTGTTCATTCCGGCCGAGGGCTAAAACCCAGGCCGAACCCGCAACGCATACTGAAACACAAACCACAACGAACTAAGCAGAGGAGGCAAAGATGGCTAGTCAAGACTGGTTCGAAAAAGACTTCTACAAGATTCTTGGTGTTGCCAAGGATGTCTCTGAGGCCGAGCTCAAGAAGGTCTATCGCAAACTGTCGCGCCAGTATCACCCAGACACCAATCCGGGCGATGCCAAGGCCGAGGCCAAGTTCAAAGAAATCTCTGAGGCCTACTCGGTGCTGAGCGACAAACAGCAACGCACCGAGTATGACCAGGTTCGTGCCATGGGTGGCGGTGCTCGCTTTACCGGCGGCGCCGGCTTCCCTGGTGGCGCGGGTGCTGGTGGCTTCGGCGGCCAGGGCTTTCCCGGTGGCGCGAGCGGCTTTGAAGATGTCTTCGCCAACCTGTTTGGTGGCGGCGGCGCGAACGGTTTTGGCGGCGGTTTTGGCGGCTTCGGTGGCCCTCAGCGCGGCGGCGACCTAACCACCTCAAAGACCATCGACTTCATCGATTCGGTCAAGGGTGCAACCGTCAAGATGCAGCTGCACGGCCACGGCGAACCGATCAACCTCAAGGTGCCGGCCGGCATCCAGGACGGTCAAAAGCTGAAGGTGCGTGGCAAGGGCCAGGCCAGCCCGAATGGCGGCGAGACCGGCGACCTAGTGGTCACGATTCACGTCAAGGCGCATCCGGTGTTCACTCGCGACGGCAACAACCTGCGCGTCAGTGTGCCTGTGACCTTTGCCGAGGCCGTGCTTGGGGCAACCATTCAGGTGCCGACTCTGGGCGGCGAACCGGTCAAACTCAAGGTTGCTCCGGGCACGCCAAACGGACGCGTCTTGCGCGTCAAAGGTCGTGGCGTAGTGACGGCAAAGGGCGAGGGCGACCTGCTCGCAACCGTCGAGATTGCCGTGCCAGCGCACGTCACCGAGAAAGCGGCCAAGGCGCTTCGCGAATTCGACGAGCTGCTGCCAGACGAAGACCCACGCGCGGATCTGCTCAATAAGGCGGGGTTGCTCTAAATGGAACAGCTCGACGAAAACAGCCCAATCTTTGCGATCGGCGTTGCAGCCGAGCTGGCCATGATGCATCCGCAAACTCTGCGCGACTATGACCGCATCGGTCTGGTCGTGCCCGAACGCACCGGCGGGCAAACCCGTCGCTACACAATGCGAAACGTCGCGCAACTGCGCGAGATCGCTCGCCTCTCTTCTGAGGGTGTCTCGCTCGAAGGCATCCGCAGAATTCTGGAACTCGAAAACCAGAATGCCGCACTCGTCAAACGAGTGGCTGAACTCGAGAAGGCTCTTGCTAACGAACTGATGGCACGGCCTGGCGCACGCGTTTTTGCCGCGGGCGATCAGGGTGTTGTCAGCATGGCAGCGGGCCGACGCCCGTCGCGCGCGACCTCGGTCGTGCTCTGGCGCCAGCGCTAGGAGGAACACAATGCAACAACAGAACCAAGAAGAACAAAAATCGGCACTCGAACAATTCGGTGTCAACATGACCGACCTCGCCAAGAACGGCAAGCTCGACCCCGTGATCGGTCGCGATGCCGAGATTCGTCGTGTATCGCAGGTGCTTAGCCGCCGCACCAAGAACAACCCAGTGCTCATTGGCGAGCCAGGCGTTGGCAAGACCGCGGTGGTCGAGGGGCTTGCCCAGCGCATCGTCGCGGGCGACGTTCCCGAGAGCCTCAAGGGCAAGCAGCTGATCAGCCTCGACCTGGCTGCGATGGTTGCCGGCGCAAAGTTTCGTGGCGAATTCGAGGAACGCCTCAAGGCCGTCCTTAATGAAATCAACGCCGCCGAGGGCGAGGTAATCACCTTCGTCGACGAGCTGCACACCCTGGTTGGTGCCGGCGCCGCCGACGGCGCGATGGATGCGTCGAACATGCTCAAGCCAATGCTTGCTCGTGGCGAGCTGCGCCTGATCGGCGCAACCACGCTCGACGAATACCGTGAGCGTATCGAAAAAGACCCTGCCCTCGAACGCCGTTTTCAGCAGGTGTTCGTCGGCGAACCGAGCGTCGTCGACACCGTCGCAATCCTTCGCGGATTGAAGGAGCGTTACGAGGCACACCACAAGGTGTCGATTGCCGACAACGCCCTGGTTGCTGCCGCCAGTCTGAGCGACCGCTACATCACCGGTCGACAGCTGCCAGACAAGGCAATCGACCTCATCGATGAGGCAGCATCGCGCCTGCGAATGGAGATCGATTCGGCCCCTGTCGAGATTGACGAACTGCGTCGTCAGGTCGACCGTCTCAAGCTCGAAGAACTCGCGCTTAAGAAAGAGAAAGATGAGGCCTCGAAGGAGCGCCTCGAGCGCTTGCGCGAAGACCTGGCCGAAAAGTCGAAGCAACTCGACGCGCTGAACGCGCGCTGGGAGGCAGAGCGTGCCTCGCTCAACCGCATCGGTGACCTCAAGACCAAGCTGGACGCGCTGCGCATCGAGGCTGATCGCGCCCAGCGCGAGGCCAACCTCGAGAAGGCATCACGACTGCTTTATGGCGAGATTCCGGCGCTCGAAAAGCAGCTGGCCGATGCCGAACGCGACGAACAGAACGACGCCGATCGCATGGTTGGCGACCAGGTCACCGACGACGACATCGCTGCGGTGGTCAGCGCCTGGACGGGCATTCCGACCGGCCGCCTGCTCGCCGGCGAGAGCGAAAAATTGCTTAACCTCGAGGCCGAACTGGGCAAGCGCCTGATTGGTCAAAAGAAGGCCGTCAAGGTGGTCAGCGATGCGGTTCGCCGCACCAAGGCTGGCATCAGCGACCCGAATCGCCCGACCGGTTCGTTCCTGTTTCTTGGCCCAACCGGCGTTGGCAAGACCGAGCTGGCCAAGAGCCTGGCCGAGTTTTTGTTCAACGACGAGAAGGCCATCGTTCGCATCGACATGAGCGAATATGGCGAAAAGCACAGCGTTAGTCGCCTGCTCGGTGCGCCTCCGGGTTACATCGGCTACGAAGAAGGCGGCCAGTTGACCGAGGCCGTGCGCCGACGGCCATACTCGGTGGTTCTGCTCGACGAGGTCGAGAAGGCTCACCCCGAGGTTTTCGACGTGTTACTGCAGGTGCTCGACGACGGGCGCCTGACCGACGGCCAGGGTCGTGTGGTCGACTTCAAGAACGTGATCTTGATTCTGACCTCGAACCTCGGTTCGCAGTTCTTGATCGACCCAGAGCTCGACGAGGCTCAGAAGCGCGAGGGAGTCATGGCCACCGTGCGCGCATCGTTCAAGCCCGAGTTCCTGAACCGCCTCGACGACATCGTGGTCTTTAGCTCGCTCGATCGCCTCGAGCTCGGTCAAATCGTCGAGCTGAACATCGACCGTCTGGGCAAGCGTCTTGCCGCCCGCCGCCTGCAGTTGGCGGTCACGCCGGCCGCACGCACCTGGTTGGCCGATCACGGTTATGACCCGATCTATGGAGCCCGCCCGCTTCGTCGTCTGATGCAACAGCAAATCGACGACCGACTGGCCAACCTGTTGTTGGCCGGTGAGATTCACGACGGTTCATCGGTGCGTGTCGACGTTGCCGAAGGTGGCGTCGAGCTCATCGTCACGCCTGGCGCCGACGAGCTCGAATAGCTGCGGCGGTCAGGCCGCTGAAACTGCGCGGGTGCTGGTGTGTGAACATCGGCACCCGCAACGCTTTAACTAGACTTTCGGCTATGGCAAACACAGACGAAACTCGTTCATTCGGTCAGGGCGCTCAGGGCGAACTGGCCGCTCCAAAGGCAAACAAGGTCAGCTTCTTCACCAAACTGCGCTACAACTTCGACAACTCGATCGCCAACGGTGGCGCGTTCGTCGCATACATGTTGGGTGCGCTGGTCGTAGCGTCGATCCTGATTGTTTTGATCAAGTACGCGCTGTATGCACTGCCGTTCCTCTATGCGGGCGACCCACTGACCGCTCCAGACTTCAACACGTTCTGGAACCAGTTCGCCGGAATCCTCGGCAAGGGCGGCGAAGCCACCTGGGCAGAGCGCATCCTAGGAATTCTGATTTGGGCCGTCACCATCACCCTTGGCGCAAGCGTCACCGGTTACATGGTTGGCGTCATTAACCGAACCTTTGAAAAGCTGCGCAAGGGCAAGAGCCCGGTGATTCAGTCGAACCACACGCTCATTCTTGGTTGGTCGAACCGTGTCTACCCAATTCTGAAAGAGCTGGCGATCGCGAACGAAAACGTGGCCAAGCCACTCGTGGTGATTTTTGCCAACCAGTCGCGCGACTTTATGGAAGACGCGATTGCCGATCACATCGAGGATGGCCTCGGCAACCTCAAGGTGATCACCCGTTCGGGCGACCCGATGAACCCGACCGAACTGAAGCGCGCCAACGTTAGTGGCGCCAAGTCGGTAATCGTGCTCGACGCCGACGACTCGGGCGATGCAGCGGTCGTCTCGACCGTGCTTGCGGTCAAGGCAGTCAACAGCAATCCGGCCCTCAAGATCATCGCCGAGGTTGACGACGCACACACCGCCAAGGCCCTCGAGGTTGCCACCCAGGGTGCAGTGATTGCGATTCGCTCGCACGACGTGATTGCTCGCGTGACCGCGCAGGCATCGCGCCAGCCAGGCCTCGCCGCCGTAACCCTCGACCTGATCGACTTCGATGGCGACGAAATCTATTTCGCAAACGTGCCTGCGCTCGCCGGCAAGACCTATCGCGATGCGTTGCTGGCGTTCAATGACGCTTCGGTAATTGGTCTGATCGACGAGGCCGGCGTTTCGCACCTGAACCCAGAACAGAAGACCAAGCTAACCGCAGGCACTCGTGTGATTGCGGTTGCCGCCGACGACGACAAGGTGGTCTACACCGGCGTTCGCGAAGACATTGCCAACAAGAAGGTCACTCCGCACAAGGCGCCAACTCGCAAGGCCGAGCACCTGCTCGTCATTGGTTGGTCGAACATGGGCCGCTCGGTTCTCAACGAGTTGGCAACCTATCTGCCTAAGGGCTCGACCGTGCACATCGTTGCGCAAAAGAAGTTCGTTGCCAACGAAGAGTGGCAGAACTTTGAGTTCGGCGGCAACGTGAAGGCGACCTTCGCAACCCTAAACGGCAACATCGACGAGCTCATCGCTGCCGCAGAGGCAAAGGCATACAACGAGGTAATCGTGTTGGGCTACCGTCACGAGATCACCGAGGCCGAGGCCGACGCCCAGACGATGCTGACCATGCTGCAGCTCAACCAAATGTTCGACGACGACAGCAACAAGGTTTCGAAGACCCGCCTGGTTGCCGAAATTCTCGATGGCGGCAAGGCAGAACTCGCACGCGTTGCAGCGGTTGACGACCTAGTTGTCAGCGACAACTTGGCAGCCCTGTTGATTGCCCAGATCAGCGAAAACAACGAACTGGCAGCGGTGTTCGACGACCTGTTCGATGCCGATGGCGCCGCGATCAACCTTCGCCCAACCGAGCACTACGTTGCCAATGGCGAGTCGATTGAGTGGGCCGAAATCGTGGCAATCGCTGCGGCTCACGGCGAATCGGCAATCGGCTATCGTGTGGCAAACCACGCGGCTGGCGATGCCTCAACCGGTGTGGTCATGAACCCTGCCAAGAACTCGTCGGTCACCTTTGCGTCGGGCGATGGCCTCGTCGTAATCGCCGACGTCTAAATCGGCAAACATGTCAGAGCTCACGGCGGCGGGTGTCAAAGAGGCATTCGCCGCCTTTGCTTCGCCTGAGCGTGCCACCAACCAGGCCTGGTTCTTCAAGACCGGGCCGGGTGAATACGGCGAAGGCGATCGATTCATTGGCGCCACGGTTCCGCAGTCGCGTTTGGTTGCCAAGCAGTTCGCTGGGCTGCCCGAGGCCGACATCTTCGAGCTCGCGCAATCGCCGATTCACGAACACCGACACTGTGCGCTCGTGATTCTGGTCAATCGCTTCAAGCGAGCCAAGACGCAGGCGCAACGCGACGAGCTGTTCGACCTCTACATGCGTCTGCTCGATGGCGGGCGAGTAAACAACTGGGACTTGGTCGACATCTCGGCGCCATACCTAGGTGACTGGTGGGCCGACAAGCCGAATGCCGTGCAGGGCTTGGCCGAGTTGGCAGCGCATCAAGACCTGTGGCATCGCCGCGCCGCCATCATGTTCACCTTCAGCTTGGTGCGCGATGGTCACTTCGAGCACACCATCGCGATCGCCGAGCAACTGCTTGGCGACCAACACGACTTGATTCACAAGGCCGTTGGCTGGATGCTGCGCGAGGTGGGCAATCGCGACCGCAAGGCCCTCGAAACCTTCCTGCAAAAATTCGCACCGGTCATGCCGCGCACAATGCTCAGATACGCCATCGAGAAGCTGGATGAGCCCAGCCGAAAGGCCTGGTTGGCCGTTCCGCGACACGCTGCCGCAACGGCACGTGGCTAACCGAACATTCGGCTACCACCCTCAAAAACAGCGGGTTACCCTGTAACGATGCCTCGAATCCGAGGCCGTTCCAACCCAACGTTTTTCTAGGGGAAAAATTGTTTCTAAACAAAATCAAGCAGAACCTCGCCGGTTTTGCCGTGGTTGCACTCGCCTTCACCGGCTTGAGCGCTATCGCGCCAGCTAACGCGACAACCGCCGCGCTTGCCGACACCGCCAATATGGCATTCAGCGGTAACGCGGGGCTCACAGTATCGGGTGATACCGGCACCACCTCGATCAACGTGGCCAACTCGGGCCGAGGCTACATTTCGGCGAGCATTGTTGTAAACCAGGCCACCGCCGACTCGTTCGTTGGTCACCAGATCAACGGAACTCTGACTCTGACCGGCCCTAATGGCGTTATGAACCTGGCGCAGACCGGCTTCTTTGGTCAGAACCTGATCTACGCTCAGGCTGGAACCGTAGTGCAGCAGGGCCAGGTCGGCTCAGTGGCTTCGATGACCTGGCCTACCGGAGCTAACTCGACCAACACAAACATTTTGATCAGCGCATACATTAACAGCTCGAGCTTCTCGTGGGCCCAGGGCAACTATAGCCTCCAGGTCGGTTTGACCAAGGATGGCGTTGCTCAGAGCTTCGGCGCCGGCATTTCGTTCAACGGCTACATCGAGTGGGGTGCGCCCGGCAACACGATTGCCTCCGTGCCTGCTGGCACAACCTGGAGGTCTGGCTTCGTTTGCGTCGACATGGCACAGGTCGTGTCAGGTGATGTTTTGACCGTCGAGCCAACGCAGAACGGCACGCCGACGACCGTAAGCGGAATCGACTGGTACAACGGCGGCAGCTCGGTTATGTCGATTGCCTACAGCAACAACCGAGCGGTCTCGTCGTCGGATATCACCGCAGGCAAGTTGGCCGTTAAGGCTAGTGCCTACGCCACTGCAAGCGGCAGCTCGGCAACCATGGGAATCGCGGTCAAGAAAGCCAATGGAACCGATGTGTCGGTATCGTGTGCCCCAACTGCTGCTCCGACTACGGCGCCTGTCGCTACGTCTATGGGCAACATCTCGGCAACTTTTGCAACCAACGGTTACACCGGTTTCCAGTGCGCACTTTTTGACTCATCGAACAACTTGGTAGCGGGCTCGGTTTCGACCACCAGCAGCAGTACATGTGGTTTGGTCGCAGGCGCAAGCGGCACATACACGGTCAAGTACAGCTACACCAATTACGGCGTCGGCGGCGGTTCATGGTCGCCGGCTTCAAATGCCGTTAGTTACACCTATGTGCCACCAATGAGCTCGTGCGGTGTTGCTGCGACCTCGATTCACGCGACTGTGAGTCAGCTCGACACGACCAACTCGTTCACCACCTACTTCAACAACGACGTCACTAAAACGAACTGCTTTGCAACCCCAATTACCGGCGGTTACGGAACACGCACGACTCTGAACGGCACTCAGGTGGGCAGCGCGTACTACACAGCAGGCACTGTGTCTCCAACCGCCTCGTTGGTTCCGCGCACTTTGGCAGTTTTGATGTCGAACCCATCGCTCGCCGCGATGAACCCAACCAACGGCGCGCTCTACCGTGTTTCTTACTACCAGGGCATCTCGGCGGCCCCAACTGCCAACGATGTTCCATTCATGTACTACGAGATCACCCTCAACCCGAGTGGTAACTCGAACTCGAACAGCAACTCGAACTCGAACAGCAACTCGAACTCGAACAGCAACGCGCAGCAGTCGGCTCCGGTTGTGCCAACCAACATTCCGCTGGTTGCACCGATCGCCGCGCCAAAGCTTGGCGTGACTCCTGGTGCAGCTCTGGTTCTGAGTGGTGCAAACATGTCGACCGTTTCGTCGATCAAGATCGACTCGACCGCAACCACCACCAAGACCACCGTCGGTGGCGTTGAGATTCAGGTTCCTGCGAACCTGACTCCTGGTGCGCACGACCTGTTGATCACCACCACCACCGGTTCGACCCTCTACGTTGGCGCCATCAAGGTTGCCGACCCGATGGTCGTTGCTGCAAAGCAGGCAGTGGCCAAGGCTGCGGCCTCGATCGCATACCGTGCACCGGTTGACCTGACCGTTGGCAAGGCTGTTTCGGCAGCTCAGGCCAGCCAGGTCAAGGCACTCGCTTCGCAGTACCGCGGCGCAAAGAGCGCAGTCTGTGTTGCAATCCCGGCACGCAAGGCCGCCGCCGCAGCTGCCCTGGCAGCCGCTGCCAAGGTTTGTGCAACCATCAAGGCAAGCATTCCTGGCATCGCGACCTCGGTTGTGCTCGGCGCCCCTAGCGGCGAAGCAGTAAACCGCGTTAGCTCAGAGATCCAGGGCTAGTTAGCAAAGCACTAAAAAAGTGGGCTCACCTTCGGGTGGGCCCACTTTTTTGCCTCAGTCGTGGCATCGCGAGGTTCGTAACATTAACGTGGCTACCCTCACATCCGCCAGCAAATCGGCCATGCCTTTGAATACTCTTAGAGCATGTTTAATTGGCGCCAAGTGTATTCAGGGGCACGTGCATCGGCACTTGCTCTGGCTGCACTTGCCCTAGCCGCCGGTAACCTGCAGCCGGCCTGGGCAACGGCGCCAATTGGCAGTTCGTCGCTGCTCAAACAAACCCAGACTCAGAATTTGCCCGGCATCGACGGCGGCAACGCCGTTGCCAGCTCGCGATGGTCGCCAAATACGGTCGTGCTAAACGATAAGGTCTACTATCTTGCCTCGACCCCGGCCACGGGCGTCGAGATGTTTACGTCAGACGGCACTTCGGCTGGCACCTACGTGGTCAAAGAAACAGCCGCTGGCGCGTCGAGTGGCATGTATGTCTATGGCCAAAAGCTGACTGTTTCGAATAACAAGATCTGGTACATGGGCAACTACGAGCTCTGGACATCAGACGGCACCGCTGCCGGCACCGGAATGCTCAAAGACATCAGCACTCGAGGCAACTCGATGCCGACGAACTTTACGCAGGTTGGCAGTCAGACCTTCTTTACGGCAACCGACTCGGGTGTTTATTACAACGACTACACGGCGACCTCGCCGGGTTATGCGGGCACTGAGCTTTGGGTCTCAGACGGGACCTCGGCCGGCACGCACATCGTCAAAGACATATATCCGGGCTATTACACCTCGGGTTCAAACCTGATCAACAACAATTCAGGCGTATCGAACATCACTTCTTGTAACGGCAAGGCGTTCTTTAGTGCAAATGACGGCGTAAACGGCTACGAACTTTGGTCGAGCGATGGCACCGACGCCGGCACGGCCATGGTGAAAGACATCTATGCCGCCGGTTCTTCAGCGGCTCCAAGCAATCTAGCGTGTGTCAATAACAAGCTTGTCTTCTCGGCTAACAACGGCAGCAGCGGCGTCGAGCTCTGGGTGTCAGACGGCACGAGTGCCG
>Ga0228699_1000304_pt1 | contig 40965 bp, 37 predicted proteins | sample McNCre217_Aug_MG_FD_178016 | JGI IMG/M metagenome (GOLD analysis project Ga0228699, IMG submission 178016) | Freshwater microbial communities from McNutts Creek, Athens, Georgia, United States - 2-17_Aug_MG | ecosystem: Environmental > Aquatic > Freshwater > Creek | place: USA: Georgia... | reverse complement strand
CACCCCCGTGGTGGCCGTGAACAGTTGGTAGACATCGTCGCCAGTGCCGCCCACCAGCGTGTCATTGACCGTGGTCGACGTGCCGCCCACCAGCGTGTCGTTGCCCGCGCCACCGTCCAGCCGGTTGGCCGAAGCATTGCCCTCCAAGCGGTTGTCCAAGCCATTGCCCGTGACGCTGGTGCCACCCGAGGTGTCCATCAGGGTCACGTTCTCGATCTGGTTCCAGGCCGTGGTGGTCTGGAGGTTGATGGCCGTGGTGGCGTAATACAGCTCCAACTTGTCGATGCCGCTGCCGCCAGACAGCGAGTCTTCCTGGACGAGGTTGCTGGCGCTATAGAGGCGATAGGTGTCATCGCCAGCGCCGCCCACCAAGGTGTCCACCAGCGTGCCAGTGCCACCTTCCAGCGTGTCGTTGCCAGCGCCACCCGTGAGCTTGTTGGCCAGGGCGTTGCCTTTCATCAGGGCGGCCGTTCCGGTCTTGAGGGCGGCGTTCTCGATGCCTTGCAAGGTCGTGGCCATCAGGTCGATCGACGTCGTGGCGTAGAAATACTCCAGGGTGTCGATGCCACCCGACGCCAAGGTGCTTTCCGACACGATGTTGCTGGTGCTGTAGAGGCGATAGGTGTCATTGCCAATGCCACCCGTCAGGCTGTCGGTCTCGCCGACGTTGCCCACCAGCACGTCGTCGCCGGCACCTCCGTCCAAGTTGTCGATGCCTGCGCCGCCGTCCAGCGTGTCATCACCACGGCCGCCGCTCAGCGTGTCATTGCCACCGCCGCCTTGCAGGGTGTTGGCAAAAGCATTGCCCACCAACAAGTTGGCCTCGGTGCTGCCGATGATGCCTCGTGCACCCATGTCATCGAAGATGGCCACGTTCTCGAAGTTCGCCCATCGCGCATCATTGAGCGATACATCCATGCCGAGGTCCACAGCGATTTCCAGGCGGTCGATGCCATTGGCGGTGCCAGCCTCCTCCTTCACCGTGGTCGTCTTGGAGTACACCCGGATGGTGTCGTTGCCCGCACCGCCGATCAAGGTGTTTTGGCCCAGACCGCCCAAGATGCTGTCGTTGCCTGCGCCGCCGTCGAGCACGTTCACGCCGGTGTCGTTCAAGCCACCATCCAGCAGGTCATTGCCTCCGTACAGCGTGTCATCACCATCGCCGCCGATGAGCGAATCGTTGCCTTCTCCGCCAATCAGCATGTCGTTGCCGAGGCCACCATCCAGGGTGTCGTGCCCGGTGCCACCTTCGGCCCATTCGTTGCCGGAGTTGCCAAACAGCCAGTCGTCGCCATCGTCGCCGTAGAGCGTGTCATTGCCTTCGTCACACCAGGCCTGGTCGTTGCCGCCTCCGCCATGGACGATGACTTGGCAGGTTTCTCCGGCGGCGAACATGTTGGCCCGATCGTCCCCGTAGCCCGTGATCGTTTGGAGTCCGCTCAGCACCATGGTCTCGATGCCCTTGCCGATGCGCGCATCTTGCTTCACGTACATCACGTCAATGTCCGCAGGGTCGGCTGTCGTGGCTGTGTCCCACTGCTCCACAGGTTGACCGTTGACCAGCACCACCTGCATCGTGGGCAATGCATCCCGGTCGTCATCGATCTCATACTGGTCCATCGGTGCGTCGATGTAGTAGTAGTCGCCGCCGCGGCCACCACTGAGGAGCACTTTGCCCGTGCCGATGGGGAACGACCCGCCACCGAAGGTGTTCATGCCCAGGCTCAGACGGTCAATGCCATCGCCGCCGTACAGCCGCTCCGTGCCATCGGCATCCGTGCGTAAGGTGTCGTTGCCCGTGCCGCCCACGAGCACGTCGTCGCCCAGGCCGCCTTGCAGGTCGTCGTTGTCGGCACCGCCCAAGAGCGTGTCGTTGCCCAGATCGCCGATCAGCGTGTCGTTGCCGCCCAAGCCGATGATGCTGTCATCGCCAAAGCTGCCGCGCACGTTGGTGTCGGTGTCGGTCGTGTTGATCACATAGCGGTAGCCGATGTCTGCCCGGTCGGTGGGGGCAGGCAGGTCGATCAGCACGTTCTCGACGTTGGCAGGCGTGTTGATGGTCATCACCTGCACGTCGCTGGTGACCTTGACGCCAGACACCACGCGCTCGATGGGCGTGACGGTGCCGATGACGCGACCCTGGCGGTAGATGACGGTGTCATTGCCGGCCCCAGCGTTTTCCTGGATCACCGATCGGTTGAGGTTGGTGTTCTCGTTGCGGTACACGATGTAGGTGTCATCGCCGGCGCCGCCTCGCAGGGTGTCGTTGCCCGATTCGCCGCCATCCAGCGTGTCGTCGCCTTCGGCGCCATCCAGCATGTTGCTGTAGATGTTGCCCTTGATGAAGTTCGACTTCTGGTTGCCTGTCACGCTCATGCCGATGGCGTCGTCACCGAGTCGGATGTCTTCGATGAAATCCCACTCGCCGGAGTTGAGGTTCAAGTCGGTGGAGCCGTCATTGAAAGTCGTGTTCCACAGCAGGGTGTCGCGGTCCTCGGGGTTGGTGTCGTCCTCCTCGAAATGCCAGGCCAGCGCGGTGTCGTAGCGGTTGACCGCATAGGTGTCGCTGCCGGCGCCGCCGGCCAACACCATCGTGCCAACGGTCGGCAGCAGGCCTTGAAGCACCAGGGTGTCGTCACCGTCTCCACCCAGCAGGGTGTCGCCAGCCTCGCCGTACAGCGTGTCATCGCCGGCTTGGCCATCCAGCAGGTTGCTGGCACGGTTGCCGGTGATCACGTTGGCGCTGCCATTGGCGATGACGTTGTAGGCGCCCGCCTCCTCGCCCAGCACCACGTCTTCGATCGTGGCGCCTTGAGCGCCCGTCAACGCCAGGATGTTCAGTTCGCCCGGCTGGCTGGCCACGCGCCAAATCAGGGTGTCGACGTCTGCTTCGTTGAGCCCCGTGTCTTCAATGGTGAAGTTCAGCGGGTCGGTCACACGGCTGATCTCATAGGTGTCGGAGCCTTCCCCGCCATCCATGATGGGCTCACCCATGCTCCAGCCCAAGGGCGTTTGGATCAACGTGTCATTGCCTTCGCCGCCGAGCATGGTGTCGCCCATGTCGCCCACCAAGATGTCATCGCCTTCGCCGCCAACCACCAGGTCGTCGCCGTCGCCACCGATCAGCAAGTCATTGCCGAGGCCGCCTTCCAGGGTGTCGTTGTCATCTTCACCCAAGAGCGTGTCGTTGCCCTCGCCCCCGATCAGGCTGTCCTGACCGAACGATGCGGTGACCAGGTCGTTGCCCAGGCCCGCGTCCACCGTGTCATTGTTGACGGTGCTCTCGATGACGTTGTCCAGGTCATTGCCGGTCAGCTTGAAGCTGGCGTTCTGCGCCTCGGTGCCGTACTCGGTGCGAACGCCCACGATCAGGTTCTCGACTTGGTCGGGCAAGGTGTAGTTGGTGACCAGGTTCGCACTGCCGCCATAGTTCATTTGGTTGAGCTTGATCGTGTCGATGCCTTCCCCTGCCAACTCGATGACAGTGGCTTGGCCCAGCGCACCGTCGAAGACCTCCAGTTGGTAGGTGTCGTCGCCCACGCCGCCGTACAGTTGGTCGTCGCCGCCACGGCCGCCGAACAAGGTGTCATTGCCCGCACCACCAGACAGCACATTGCTGACCAGGTTGCCGGTGATCACGTTGTCTTTGGCGTTGCCAACACCGTTGCGTGCCCAGCCGCTCAGCGTCAGGTTCTCGATGGTCGGCTGCGAGCTCAAGTCGTAACTGATCTCGCTGATGATGGTGTCCACCGGAGCCAGAGGCAGGCCCAAGGGGTTGGGCATGGCGTCCAGTTCTGCCTGTGTGGGGTCGACGTTTTCGATCACGTCTCCCGCTTCGCTGATGACAAAGGTGTCGCTGCCTTTGCCGCCCTTGAGGGTGTCGGCCCCCAGTCCCCCATCCAGGAAGTCGTTGCCACCTTGACCCGTGATCACGTTGTTGTTCTGGTTGCCGATCAACACGTCGTCTTTGTCGACACGGCCGGTCAGCAGGGTGCCGCCACCAGCAACGTTGAGCAGACGCACCTCTTCGATCCCGGTGTTGGCCGAAGAGAAGTTGATGGTGCTGAGCACCACGTCGGTGCCGCCCGATTCGAGCTCGCTGGCCGACTCGATGATCACATCGCCCGTGCTGTCGACGTAGTAGGTGTCGTCGCCGGTGCCACCTTCCATCGTGTCATTGGTGACCGTCAGGCCATTGAGCGAAGTGCCGGCATTGAACTCGTATTTGGCAAAGCGCTGGTTGCTGGAGATGTATTCATTGCGCAATGCATACACGTCGGTGTTGTCTCGGCGCTGCCAGGCCGTTTGCAGACCATCAGAGGGCGTGGCCTGAACCTGTTCGCCGAGCTGCAACGAGATGATCTGGGCATCGTACTTGGGCGATCCCTGGGGCAGAGGCTGCGGGCGCAGCGAGATCGAGCGGACCTGCTCGGGCGAGAATGGCAGGCCTTCGATCGAGTATTCGGTCGCGGTGGTGGCCCAGGTCAGCTTCAGGTCAATCGTGGTGGCAAACACGTCATTGACCAGCACGTCAACCTTGATGGTGCGAGCTGTCGTTGGGTCCTTGACCGGGGGATTGCTCAGGTCAACGAAGTAGCCTTTGATGACCAAGGTGCTGTCGGCGTCATGCTCCAGCAGCATGTCGTTGCCGCCGCCACCTTGCAAGACGTCCGCGCCCGTGCCGCCAAACAGCGTGTCGTTGCCGCCGCCCACAGCGCCTGGCGTGGTGTCGTCGCCCACCAGCAGGTCATTCGCGCCGGCGCCGAACAGCAGGTCTGAGCCAATGCCGCCCTCCAGCGTGTCTTGTCCACCGTCACCGGCCAACGTGTCGTTCCCCGCCCACCCCTTGATCAGGGTCGGGGTCGTGAAGGTGGTGCCGCCGGTTGGCGCGATCACGTTCGATTCGCTGTTGCCCTTGAGTGTGACCAGCGGGGCCTGCGTGTTGACCGTGTACTCCAGGTGCTCGATGCCCGTGGGCAACTCATAGTCGGTGAAGATGCCCGAGACGGTGTCGATGCCGCCTTGCACGTGGCTGGCTGGGTTGAAGGCATCCGCCTCGATGGTGGGTGTCTCGACGATGCGCACGCTGTTGCCAGCCGTGCCCACGCTGTACAGGTCATTGCCGGCGCCGCCGATCAGCGTGTCATTGGGGCCGCCGCGCAGCCAGTCATCGCCCATCGTCGCAATGGGCGATGGCTTGGACTGGGTCCCCGGGACGGCGACCCAGCGGCCTTCCCGGATGAAGCGTCCCTGGTCAGTGGTGTTGAGGTCGGCGTCTTCGTCGTTGTCAGCATTTGGAGGCAGAGCCGACCAGCTGCTGGTCGTGCCTGGCAGGCGAATCGAGTTGACTTGGTATTGGTTCCAGACGGCTGGGAAGGGCGCGTTGTCGTAGCCCAGTCGAACCTGCACATTGCTCACGCTGGTGAGGTCATAAGAAAGGGGCACGATGATGTCCAGCGTGCCATTGGTGGTCAGCGTCTGATAGCTGTTGGCATCCGAGATGGCGGCTTCGCCAATCAGGACTCGGACGGCTTTGCCGTCAACCGTGATTTCGCCGGTGATCTGAACGGTGGGCGTGAAGCGCGTCAGGCCGTCGGTGTAGACCCGAGGCGTCAGGTTGACGATGGCCGCTTCGTCTCCGATCAGGACCTGCGGCAGGGCGTTGCCCGAGCCGTTCAGGGCGTCGTTGCCGACGCCGCCGATCAAGAGTGACTTGGTGTTGCTGCGCAGCGAGTCGGCGGTGCCAGGGCTGCCTAGCAGAACGCTGTTGATGTCGGTGTTGATGTTGGTGCTCATGTTGTTTCCCTGTGTGTTGGATCAAGCTTTCATGAAGCCGAGGTTGCGCGGCCATGCCTGGGCGCCGTAGTTGTCGATGGCCGGGATGACCTTGCTGAGGTCGGTCACGTTCATCCAGTTGGCGAGCGTGGCGGCGTACTGGTGGACGGACGTGGTGGGCACGGCCACGCCGCGGTCCAGGGTCTCCCGAATGGCGAAGCCATGGCGCGTTGAGTTGATGGCGCCGATCTGGCTGGACAGCGGCGCGCCGTAGATCTTGCCGCCGTTGACTGCACCGCCGACGATGAAGTGGTGCCCGCCCCAACCGTGATCGGTGCCGTCACCGTTGCCCTGCAACGTGCGCCCAAAGTCAGACGCCGTGAAGACCGTGACGTTGCTGGACAAACCCAGGCCATCCATGGTTTGGTAGAAGGCAAACAGGGCGTTGTCCAGCTCCGTGTGGCTCGCTCGGTTGTTAGCCGGCTGGGCGGAGTGGGTGTCCCAGCCGCCCAGCGTCACGAAGAAGATTTGGCGCTTCGGGGCATTCAGTGTGGTGCGTTGCTCGATGGCGCGCGCAACGTTGCGCAGCGACTTGGACAGGTCACCCGTCAGCGACTGGAACTCGGTGAAGTTGGTGGCAGTCACATTGCGCAGGGCGTTGTCGGCGTTGACTGCGCGCTTGTGAATGGCCACGATGTTCTGCTCCAGGTAGCTCATCGAGGTGCTGACGGTGCCCAGACCCGCAAAGATCTGTGCTGCGGCTTGCGAGACCGCTGACGAGCCATACACCACCGCCCGCAGCGGATCGTCATAGAACGATTGCGACAGGCTGTCCTCAGACGACACCTGCAGCGGGATGGTGCTGTTGCCGGCCAGGAAGGGGGCTGCTTCGTTGACCCCCAGGCCGCGGAACGTGGCGTTGCCCGTCGTGTAGGTGGCGCTGAGTTTGTCGCTCATCAGGCCACCCCAGCCCACGCTGGTGCCTTCGACGCCCGATGTCTGCCAGATGAGCTGCTGGTCGTTGTGCGAGGCCAGGCGCGCGGGCACGTCCTGTCGGCTGGTTGGCGCGGTTGCGAGGCTGGGGTTGGTGTATTGCTGGGGGCTGGTGTTGGGGATCGCCACAGTGGGGCCCAACAACGGCCCCACGTTCATCAAGACCGCGGCATGGCCTTGGTTGAAAAGGCTGCGCAGCTTGGGCAACTGGGGTGACAGCGCAAAAGGCAATTTGCGGGTCGGGTCGTCGAAGTCGGTGGCATCCGCGAGGTAGGTCAGCTCGTCGGCCTTGAAGGCCACGCCGGGGCGCGCCGCTGTGTAGGCCGTGAAGTCTGGGTTGACCGCACCGGTGGCGGTGGTCGGCGAAGGAGGCACTGCGTTGGCGTGGTCCATGCCGCCCGCGAGGAACACGCAAACGAGGGCCTTGTAATCGTCGCCCGTGGTGGCGGCGGAGGCCTTCTGCATGGCGCTCAGGGTGGTCAGCCAGCCCGTGGCGGCCAGGGCCGAAGACTGCTGGATGAATTGACGGCGGTTCTTGTTCATGGGCTTCTCCCTCATTTCTGGACGATGTACTCTGGGGCGATCATCAGCAGGAAGGCTGCTGCCTGAACGCGCAGTCGTCGATCGGTTTCGTTGCTGCCGGCCATGGATGAGATCGCCTGGATGACCTTGTCGCAGGCGGTCTTGTTGATCCGGCCGCTCGCCAGCATCAGGTTCAGCTCGGCCACGAGCATCGTTGGGTTGCTGGCCTTGGCGGTCCAGGCGCTGTAAGAGGACACGATGTCGCGGGCGCCACCCACGCCGCCGCTGGTGCCCGACACGTACTGGGCCGAGTCAAGCGTCTTCCAGATCGTGCTGATGTAGGTGAGGCTGGTGTATTCGTTGACCAGTTGCAACTCGGGGGCCACACGCTTGCCGCCCCAAACCTGCTCTGGCGTGGGGGCAGCCAGCCTGGTTTCGACGCCACCCGGATAGACGAAATTGGGGCGATAGAAGTTGAAGACACTTTTGGCCATCAACGGGGACTGGCTGAATTTGCTTTGGTTGTCCGGCGTGGAGGCATGGGTGCCGGCGTTCCAGCGCCCGCTCACCGATTGGGCCCCGAACAGGCGCACCCATTGGGTCAGGCGAGCGAAGGGTTCGCGCACGCGGCCGAAGTCTTGGTTCGCGACTTCCAGGCCGCCTGTGCGCTTGCCGCTCACGAACAGGCTTTCGTCCATGAGGATGGCCTTGACCATGGCGCCCAGGTTGTGCGCCTTGCCCGTGGTGCTGTCGATGCGGTAGTACGCCTGGCCCACACGGCGCACGTAGGCGGCGCTGGGGTTGCTCGTCACGAAGCGCTGGATGAGCTGTCTGGCCAAGAAGAAGCCGACGGCCGGGTGCTGTGCAAGCTGATCGGCGAAGCTGTTGATCCGCGCGTGGCCGGTCAGGTCCTTGGACACCTTCACCGTGTAGGTTTTCTTGACGCCCGCCTCGTAGTAGGGGTAGTTGATGACCAGGTCTTCGGTGAGCGTCTCGGCATCATTGGGGACGACTTGCGTCAGCCCGTAGCCCTTCTCCGGGCTGTAGTAGTCGACGAGGTCGGTCTGCCCGAAAGCCTGAAAGCCGGTGAACAGCTTGGCGATCTTGCGGATGTCGGCAGACGTGTATGCCTCTTCATAGCGAACCGGGTTGCTGCCCGGGACGGCCACCGGCAGCCCGGTGGCGATGTCGAGCACATCCACGCCAATGGTGAAGAGTTGCTGGACCTCGCGCGCGTAGTTTTCGTCGGGGGCGTTGCCATCAGCGGTCTTCTTGCTGCCCAGGAAGGTCAGGTAGTTGGCCATCAGCGCGGTGCGTCCCACGGCGGCCAGCAGATCCGGATAGCGGTCAAAGCTGTAGGTGGCCAGTAGGTCCATGTAGCTGCCCATGGCGATGTGCCTGTAGTTGTGCACATGGTCAGCACGCCCTGACACCACAAGGATCTGGCTGAGGGCGAAGGCCATCTTCTGGCGCAGGAGGTCTTTGCCCTCAGCGCACCGCCGCAGCACAGAGTTCACAAACAGGGCCGCACCATTCACGTCGGTGTTCGGGCCTGGCGGGTAGTACGCGCTCAGCCATTTGTGGTGGCCGGGCACATGATCCTGGGTGATGGCGAACTGCTGGGCGATCCAGCCTTCGTAGCCTTGCTGCATCAAAAGCGCGAGGTCGGCGCTGTTGAAGCCCATCGTGGCCTGGTTGAGGAAGCGCGCGGCCTCCTGGGCCGTGAGCGGGGTGGTGGTGGTCGTGGCCATGGTGTCCCTGAATGCAACGGGGGCGTTGCTGCTGGTCTGTCGGCTCAGCAGGCGTCAACGTCCGGCCCGGTCATCCGTGACCACGGGTGCTCCCTGCTGAGTGCATGTCCACAGGGCAAGCCAATCCCCTCGGCGCGTTTGGCACCGATGGTCAACTCATCTGCGCCGGTTGGGTGAACCGGACGCATCCCTCCCTGGGAACTTTTCTTTTGTGCGGCAAGTGTTGCATAAGTGATCCCAGAAGTCATTTATGCGCATTTCATTGCCACCCCCTAACAGAGGGGGTGCCAGGGGCTTTCGTGGGCAGGGCCCGACGTTTTGCACCGCACCATGATTCAGGCATCATCCCGCCCATGCCCGACCAACTCACCCGCCTGCTCGTCATCCGCCACGGCGAGACGGCCTGGAACACCGAAGGCCGCATCCAGGGCCACATCGACATCCCGCTCAATGCGCGCGGTGAGTGGCAGGCCCGTCGCCTGGCCCAGGCCATGGCCGGCGAAGACATCCACGCCGTCTACAGCTCTGACCTGGGCCGTGCCTTGGCCACCGCCCGCCCCATGGCCGAGGTGTTGGATTTGCCGGTGCAGGTGCGGCAGGCCTTGCGTGAGCGTCATTTCGGGCGCCACGAGGGCCGCACCCAAGCTGAGGTGGCCGAGGCCTGGCCCGAAGAGGGCCGCCGCTGGCGCGAGCGCGACCCGCACTACGGCCCCGAGGGCGGTGAGACCTTGCAGGCCTTTTATGACCGCTGCGTGAGCGAACTGCAGGCACTGGCCCATGCCCACATGGGTCAGACCATCGCGGTGGTGGCGCACGGCGGCGTGCTCGATTGCTTCTACCGGGCGGCCAATGGCGTGGCCGTTCAGGCGCCGCGCAGTTGGAAGGTGGGCAACGCCTGTGTCAACCGGCTGCTGTACACGCCGCAGGGCTTCACGATGGTGGCCTGGGCCGATGACCGGCACCTCGATGGCGAAGACGCGGTGCTGGACGAGGCCACCGATGGCGGCACGCACCTGAGCACTCCACTGAGCACGCTGCCGGGGCAACCTGGCTTGGCCGCCTGAGGCGCGTGCGCGGTGGCCAGGCTTGGTGCCCCGAAGGGATCAAGCCTGCTGGATGCCGCGCAGGTACGCTTGCAAGGCCTGGGGTGCCACGGCGTCCAGGTCGAAGGCTTCGGGCTCCAGCAGCCAGTTCTGGATCAGGCCGCTGACCAGCGCCTGGTAGCCAATGGCCAGTGCCACCGGGCTGGCGGTGGCCGGCAGTTGGCCGCGCTGCTGGGCCTCGGCAAAGGTCAGCTGGATCTGGTTGCCGCAATCGCGGCGGTCGCTGACGTGGCGGTGGCGCACGCCCAGCAGGTCGTCCACGTACTCCACCTTGTGTGTGGCGACATCGAACACCCGGCGCGTGCGCGGATCGTGCACGATCTGATGCAGGGCGGCCAGCGTCGAGCGCAGCAGCGCCTGCAAGGGATCGGCCTCGGTGGCCGGTGCGATGGCCTGCAGCGCGTCCAGCATGGGCTGGGTGGCGCGCGCCATCATGGCGTTGAACAACTCGGCCTTGTCGGCAAAGTGCCAGTACACCGCGCCCCGGGTCAGCCCGGCGGCACGGGCGATGTCTTGCAGCGACGAGCGCGACACGCCGCGCTCGGCAAACAGGTGCTCGGCCGCGTCCAGCAGGGCTTCTCGGGTCAGTTGCGCGTCGGCTTTGGTGCGGCGCATGGTGGCGTCCAGGTCGGTGTGCGTCGGGGCGGTACAGCAAGGCCCCGGGCAGATTCCTCAGGTGCTACACGGAATTGTGCGCCAACTTCACACATACATTCAAGCATGTATGTATACTGAGCCCAATCATTGACCAGGCAAGTATTGTTTCCCGAGGTAAACCATGGCCCTGCGCGACGCCACGCTCATCCCTTCCACTCACACGGCCTCGGGCCCCAGCCGCTGGCAGCGCGTGCGCAGCGAACTGGGCTGGCGCTGGCTGGCCAACGGCCTGGGCGTGGTCGCCCTGGGCGCGCTGGCGCTGGGGCTGATGAGCGGGTGCTCGGGCAAGGACGGCCAGGCCGGTGCGGGCGCAGCGGGTGCTGCTGCTGGCAAGATGCCCCCGATCCCCGTGGGCGTGGTCACCGTCAACCCGACCGCCGTGCCGGTGATGGCCGAGCTGCCGGGGCGCCTGGAAGCCTTCCGCACCGCCCAGGTTCGCGCCCGCGTGGCCGGCGTGCTGCAACAGCGCGTGTTCACCGAGGGCGCTGACGTCAAGGCCGGCCAGCTGCTGTTCCAGATCGACCCCGCCACCTACCAGGCCGCGCTGCAGAGCGCCCAGGCCACGCAGGCCAAGGCCGAGGCCAACCTGGCCCAGCAAACCGCCCTGGTCGAGCGCTACCAGCCGCTGCAGGCCGCCAAGGCCATCAGCCCGCAAGAATTCCTCAACGCCCAGGTGGCCCAGCGCCAGGCCCAGGCCGACGTGGCCGCCGCCAAGGCCGCCGTGCAAACCGCCCGCATCAACCTGGGTTATGCCAGCGTCACCGCGCCCATCGCCGGTCGCATTGGCCGCGCGCTGGTCACCGAAGGCGCGCTGGTGGGGCAGGGCGAGGTCACCCAGCTGGCCACCATCCAGCAGGTCAGTCAGCTCTACGTCAACTTCACGCAGCCGGCCAATGACGTGATGAAGCTGCAGCAGGCCCTCGCGGCCGGGCAGATCAAGAAGGCCGGCGCAGGCGCCGCCGCCGTGCGCGTGGTGCTCGACGATGGCACCGAGTACCCCCTGCAAGGCAAGCTGCTCTTCACCGACCTGAGCGTGGACGCCACATCGGGCCAGGTGGCGCTGCGGGCCGAGCTGCCCAACCCCAAGGGCCAGCTGCTGCCCGGCATGTACGTGCGCGTGCGCATCGAGCAGGCCGAGGTCGATGGCGGCGTGCTGATCCCGCAACAGGCCGTGACCCGCTCGTCGCAAGGCGACACGGTGATGGTCGTGGCCGATGGTGCCGTGGCCCCGCGCCCGGTCAAGCTCGGCGGTGCGCGCGGCAACGAATGGGTGGTGCTGGGCGGCCTGAAGGCGGGCGAGCAGGTGATGGTCGACGGCTTCCAGAAGATCGCCATGGCGCCCAAGGCCCCGGTGCAGCCCGTGCCCTGGAGCCCGGCTGGCGCTGCACCCGCCGCACCGGCTGCCGCCTCGTCGGCTTCGGCCGCGCAGTGATGGCCTGACGACGCAGGAGCACCGACATGCCACGCTTTTTCATCGACAGGCCCATCTTCGCCTGGGTGATCGCCCTGTTCATCCTCGTCTTCGGCGGGGTGGCGATCACGCAGCTGCCCATCGCGCAGTACCCCACCGTGGCGCCGCCCTCGGTGGTGATCAGCGCCACCTACCCTGGCGCTTCGGCCAAGACGCTCGACGAGACCGTGGTCTCCGTCATCGAGCAAGAGCTCAACGGCTCGCCTGGCCTGGCCTACATGGAGTCGGTCAGCCAGGCCAATGGCACGGGGCAGATCACCGTCACCTTCGAGACGGGCACCAACATCGACCTGGCCCAGGTGGATGTGCAAAACCGCCTCGCGCGGGCCACACCGCGCCTGCCGGCCGCCGTCACCCAACAGGGCGTGAAGGTCGACAAGTCGCGCAGCAACACGCTGATGTTCGTGATGCTGTCGTCGAGCAACCCGGCCTACGATCCGATTGCCCTGGGCGACTACGCCTCGCGCAACGTGCTGCCCGAGTTGCAGCGCGTCAAGGGCATCGGTCAGGTCACGCTGTTCGGCACCGAGCGGGCCATGCGCGTGTGGGTGGACCCGGCCAAGCTGGTGGCCTACGGCCTGAGCCTGTCGGACGTCAACACCGCCATCAAGGCGCAGAACGCCCTGGTGCCCGCCGGTGCCCTGGGCGATCGCCCCAACATCGACAGCCAGACCATGAGCGCCACCGTGGTGGTCAATGGCCAGCTGGAGAACACCGAGCAGTTCGGCAACGTGGTGCTGCGCGCCAAGGCCGATGGCAGCACGGTGCGCCTGCGCGATGTGGCCCGCCTGGAGCTGGGCGCACAGACCTACGGCACCTATGCCCGCCTTAACGGCAAGCCGGCCCTGGGCATGAGCATCCAGCTCTCGACCACGGGCAACGCGCTCGAATCGGCCAAGCTGATCAAGGCCCGCATGGCCGAGCTCAAGCGCTACTTCCCGCAGGGCGTCGAGTACTCGTTCCCCTACGACACCTCGGGCTTCATCGAGGTGTCCATCAGCCAGGTGGTCGAGACCCTGGTTGAGGCCGTGGTGCTGGTCTTCTTGGTGATGTACCTGTTCTTGCAGAACATCCGCTACACCCTGGTGCCCACCATCGTGGTGCCGGTGGCGCTGCTGGGTACCTTTGGCGTGATGTCGGTGATGGGCTACTCCATCAACGTGCTCACCATGTTCGGCATGGTGCTGGCCATCGGCATCCTGGTGGACGACGCCATCGTGGTGGTGGAGAACGTCGAGCGTCTGATGGTGCAAGAGGGCCTGTCGCCCTACCAGGCCACCAAGAAGGCGATGACGCAGATCTCGGGCGCCATTGTGGGCATCACCGTGGTGCTGGTGTCGGTGTTCATCCCCATGGCCTTCTTCTCGGGCTCGGTGGGCAACATCTACCGCCAGTTCTCGCTGTCGATGGTGGCCTCGATGCTGTTCTCGGCCTTCCTGGCGCTGTCGCTCACGCCGGCCTTGTGCGCCACGCTGCTCAAGCCCGTGCCGCACGATCACCACGAGAAGGGTGGCTTCTTCGGCTGGTTCAACCGCTTCTTCACGGCCACCACCCACGGCTATGAAAGCCTGGCCGCCAAGCTGGTGCGCCGTGGCGGCCGCGTGCTGCTGGTCTATGCGCTGCTGGTGGCGGCGGTGGGCTGGATGTACGTGCGCATGCCGGCCGCCTTCCTGCCCAACGAAGACCAGGGCAACCTGATCGTCAACGTGCAGCTGCCGCCGGGCGCCACCGCACCGCGCACCGAAGTCGTGATCGCCCAGGTGGAAGACTACTTCCGCAAGCAGCCTGAGGTGAAGGACGTGGTGGGCGTGGTGGGCTTCAGCTTCTCGGGCACCGGGCAGAACGCGGCGCTGGCTTTCGTCACGCTCAAGGACTTCAGTGAGCGCAAGAGCGAGGCCCACAGCTCGCAGGCCATTGCCAAGCGCGCCTTCATGGCCCTGATGGGCATCCGCGATGCCTTCATCTACCCGCTCAACCCGCCGCCGATCCGCGAGTTGGGCAACGCCACGGGCTTCTCGCTGCGCCTGCAAGACCGTGGTGGCCTGGGTCACGCGGCCCTGCTGGGGGCACGCAACCAAATGCTGGGCATGCTGATGCAAAGCAAGGTGGTCACCGGTGTGCGCCCGGATGGCCTGGAAGACGCGCCGCAGCTGCAGCTCGACATCGACCGCGACAAGGCCTATGCCCTGGGCGTGAGCTTCGATGCGCTCAGCAGCACGCTGTCGACCGCCCTGGGCTCGTCGTACATCAACGACTTCCCCAACCGCTCGCGCATGCAGCGGGTGGTGGTGCAGGCCGATGCCCAGGCCCGCATGCAGCCCGAGCAGCTCTTGCAGATCAACGTGACCAACACCGCGGGCCAGACCGTGCCGCTGTCGGCCTTCGTGAAGGCCCGCTGGGTGACGGGCCAGATGCAGGCGGTGCGCTACAACGGCTACCCCGCCATGCGTCTCTCGGGTGACGCGGCCGCTGGCTTCAGCACGGGTCAGGCCATGGCCGAGGTGGCCGCCATTGCCGCCAAGCTGCCCCCGGGCATCGGCATCGAGTGGACGGGCCTGTCGCGTGAAGAGCAGCTGTCGGGCTCGCAGGCCACGGCCTTGCTGACCTTCTCGCTGCTGGCGGTGTTCCTCTGCCTGGCCGCCCTGTATGAGAGCTGGTCCATCCCGGCGGCGGTGATGCTGGTCGTGCCCCTGGGCGTGCTGGGCTCGCTGATCGGTGCCAACGTGCGCGACCTGCCCAACGATGTCTTCTTCAAGGTCGGCCTGATCACCATCATCGGCCTGTCGGCGAAGAACGCCATCCTGATCATCGAGTTCGCCCGCGAGCTGCAAGCCCAAGGCAAGGGCGTGCTCGAGGCCGTGCTGGAGGCCTGTCACCTGCGCTTCCGTCCCATCATCATGACCTCGCTGGCCTTCATCCTGGGCGTGCTGCCCCTGGTGCTGGCCAACGGTGCGGGCGCCGCCAGCCAGCGCGCCATCGGCACCGGCGTGATGAGCGGCATGATCGCGGCCACGGTGCTGGCGGTGCTGTTCGTGCCGGTATTCTTCGTGGTGGTGCGCAAGTTCTTCCCGGCCAAGGCCGCACCGGCCGCCGCCGAGGAGGGCAACCATGTCGCCTGATGTCCGTCCCTCGACCCCATTCACCGAGAAGCGTGCGATGACCCCACGTGATGCCTTGGTTTCCAAGCGCCTGCCCCTGTCCCTGAGCGCATCGATCAGCCTGGCCCTGGCCCTGAGCGCCTGCTCGATGACGCCCACCTACCAGCGCCCCGAATCGGCGGTGCCCGCCCAGCTGCCCGCACCCGCGTCGGTCGCTGCAGCGGATGGCGCGGCCGCTTCGGCGCCACAGTCCACCCAGGCCCCGGCTTGGAAGGACTACTTCCCTGACAGCCGCTTGCAGGGCTTGATCCAGCGCGCGCTCGACGGCAACCGCGACCTGCGCGTGGCCCTGCGCAGCGTCGACCAACTGCGCGCCGCCTACCAGGTGGCCGATGCCGACCGCTTCCCCACCGTCAACGGCCAGCTCACAGGCTCGCGCGGGCCTTCGTCGATCGCGCCGTATCGGCTCACCACCATCGTGCAAGGCGGCGTCACCGTGGCCTCGTACGAGCTCGACCTGTTTGGCCGCGTGAGCGCCCTCAGCGAGGCGGCGGCGGCACAACTGCTGGCCTCCGAGTCCAACCGCCAGGCGGCGCAAGTCACCCTGGTGGCCGCTGTGGCCAACGCCTATTACGGCCTGTGGGCCGACCGCTGGCAGCTGGCCCTGGCCACCGAGACCCTGCGCACCCGCCAGGATTCGTTCAAGCTGCAGCAGCTCAAGTACGACAGCGGCGTGCTCAACGAGCTGGATCTGCGCAGCAGCCAGTCGCTCACCGAGGCCGCCAAGGTCAGCCTGGCCCAGGCCCAGCGCCAGTGGGCGCAAGACCTCAACGCCTTGCAGCTGCTGCTGGGCCAGCCCGTGCCCACCGACCTGCTGCCCCCTGAGGTCGACCCCAAGCTGCTGGTGCCCGCCACAGGCGCCAAGACACCTGCACCTGCACCGGCTCCGGCCACCCCCATGACCGCCGTGCAGCTGTGGCCCGACCTGCCCGCGCTGCCCGTGGGCCTGTCTTCTGACGTGCTGCTGCAGCGCCCCGACATCGTGCAGGCCGAGCAAAGCCTGATCGCCGCCAACGCCAACGTGGGCGCGGCCCGTGCCGCACGCTTCCCGCGCATCAGCCTCACGGCCAGTGCCGGGGTGGTGAGTGATTCGCTCGATGGCTTGTTCAACGACAACCGCAAGGCCTGGAGCATCGCCCCCACCGCCACGGTGCCGCTGCTGGACTGGGGCCGCGCCAGCGCCAACGTCGATGCCGCCATCGCCCGCAAGGACTCGGCCGTGGCGTCGTACGACAAGGCCGTGCAGACCGCCTTCCGCGAGGTGGCCGATGCCCTGGTGGCGCGCAGCACCTGGGTCGACCAGGCCCGCGCCCAGGCCGCCCAGGCCGAGGCTGAAACCCAGCGCCTGCGCCTGTCCACCCTGCGCTATGACAGCGGTGTGGCCAGCCAGCTCGACCTGCTCGACGCGCAGCGCTCGTGGTTCACCACGCAGCAGGCGCTGATCTCGGCGCAGCTGTCGCGCCAGCAAGCGCAGATCGGCCTGTACAAGGCGCTGGGCGGTGGCGCCTTGAACTGAGCTGACCTGATCGCCCCAGCGCTGGTGTTGAGCCGGCCAAAAGCAAAGGGCCCCGAGGGGCCCTTTGTCATGTCATGCGCGGTGCCGGTTCAGGCCGCCGCTGCGTTCACTTCACGCCTTCGGCCTGCAGGCGGGCGTCCAGGCGCCAGCCCAGCTTGGCCACGTTGTTCATCGAGGCCAGGTGCATGTAGATCCAGCCCAGCGCGCCCGATTCCAGCAGCGCGAGCTTTTGTTCGTTGCTCAGGGCACGCAGGCGGGCCTCGTCGATGGCCTTGAAGCCTTGCAGCACGGTGCGCGTGCCGTTGTACTCGTGGCCAATGCTGCGGTCGACCAGCAGGTCGAGCTTCTCGATGTCGGCGATCCACTGCTGCGTGATCTGCAGGTCGCGGTGGAAGCCCATCAGCAGGTTTTGCACGCCTTCGAGGTAGGTCGAGGGCTGGTTGTCGCCCTTGAACAGGGCCTCGCCCTCGGTCTCGCTGAAGGCCGAGAAGGTCTCGTCGAAGCACACCGTCAGGTCGTTGCTGCCCTCTTGCTCGGCCAGGATGAAGGGGTAGCGGCGCACGAAGGCGGGCACGTAGCGGTGCTCGGCCCAGTTGCCTTGCGCATCCACCATCAGGTTTTCGTTTTCGCGCACGCCCATCAGCGCGATCAGCGCGGCGCCGTTCGCATCTTTGACGAACACGCAGGGGTAGTCGAGCGCGGCCATCGGCAGCTCGGTGGCCGACAGCAGCACCGAGTGCGTGGGCTTGGCAAAGTGCATGCCGGCCGCGCCCAGCTTGATGCGCAGGTTGCGGTGGGTGTCGGGACGCAGCGCGACGATGCGCTCGTAAAACAGGAGGGTCTTTTCGCTCATGACGGTGGGCCTGCCTGGCAGGGCAGGTCCGGCTGGAAATCGATCGGTGATCCGCCGTCAACCCCAGAGGGCATGGCGGGATGGGTCACACAGCTTAGTCCACTTAGATGACACAATCCTGAGCGTTTTCCTGAGCCTGCGGGCTTTTCTCGCCCCCTGTTTGCCGTGAGTGCCACCCCCTTGACGCTGCGCGACCGCGGCCGCCTCTACCTCGACCTGATCCGCTGGGATCGTCCCCAAGGCTGGTTGCTGCTGTTGTGGCCCACCTGGCTGGCCCTGTGGATGGCGGCAGGCGGCTTCCCGGGCTGGCACCTGCTGGCGGTGTTCACGCTGGGCACCATCCTCATGCGCAGCGCGGGCTGTGCCGTCAACGACGTGGCCGACCGCGAGTTCGATCGCCACGTCGAGCGCACCGCCCACCGCCCGATCACCAGCGGCCGCATCTCGGTCAAAGAGGCGCTGGGCGTGGGCGCGGCGTTGGCCGTGCTGTCGTTCGCGCTGGTGCTCACCACCAACACGCCGACGGTGCTGATGTCCTTCGGTGCGCTGGCCGTCACCATCCTCTACCCCTTCACCAAGCGCTTCTTCTCGATGCCGCAGGCGGTGCTGGGGGTGGCGTTCAGCTTTGGCATCCCCATGGCCTACCTGGCCCTGGGCCAGCCGCTCAGCCCGACCGTGGGCCTGCTGGTGGCAGGCAACCTGCTGTGGGTGCTGGCCTACGACACCGAGTACGCCATGGTCGACCGCAACGACGACCTCAAGATCGGCATGCGCACCTCGGCGATCACGCTGGGGCGCTTCGACGTGGCCGGTGTCGCCGCCTTCTATGCGGGCGGCATCGCCTGCTGGGCCATCGCGGCGCAGCAATCGGGCCTGGGGTGGTTCACCCAGCTGGGCCTGGCCAGCGCGGCCGGGCAGGCCGCCTGGCACGTGTGGCTGATCCGTGGGCGCGAGCGCATGGCCTGTTTCAAGGCCTTCCGCAGCAACCACTGGCTGGGCATGGGCGTGTGGCTGGGTGCCGTGCTCGACACCCTGGCCCGCTGAGCTCAGCGCGTCACTTGCCGAACTCGTCGCCCAGCTCGGCCGCGCGGGCCTGGGCCTGGCGCATGGCCGCCACGAAGCTGGCCTTCACGCCCTGGGCTTCCAGGTGCGTCAGCGCGGCGTAGGTGGTGCCGCCCTTGGAGGTGACGCGCTCGCGCAGCACGGCCGGCGGCTCGCTCGATTGGGCCGCCAGGGCCGTGGCGCCACCAAAGGTGGCCAGGGCCAGCTCGCGGCCTTGCTCGGCGCTCAGGCCCATGTCTTGCGCGGCCTGCACCATCGCCTCGATGAAATAGAACACATAGGCCGGGCCCGAGCCCGACAGCGCGGTCACGGCATCGAGCTGGGCCTCGTCGTTCACCCACACCAGCTGGCCGGTGGGGCGCACCATGGCGGCCACCTGGGCGCGCTCGTCGGCGCTCACCTCGGGGCGGGCGTACAGGCCCGTCATGCCTTGGCCCACGAGGGCCGGGGTGTTGGGCATGGCGCGCACGATGCGCGGGCTGCCCAGCAAGCGGGCCATGTCGTCGGTGCGCAGGCCGGCCATCACGCTGTAGTGCAGTGCGCCGCGTGCCAGCGCACCGGCTTGGCCAGCGGCTTCCTTGAACTGTTGCGGCTTGACGGCCCACACCACCACGGCGGCGTCGCTCAGGCTGGCGTCGGCCGCTGCGGCGGTGCGCACGCCCAGCGTGTCGCTGAGCTTGGCGCGTTGGGTGTCCACCGGGTCCATCACGAGGATCTGTTGCGAGGGGTGGCCGTCGCGGATCAGGCCACCGATGATGGCGGTGGCCATGTTGCCGCCGCCGATGAAGGCAATGAGGGGAGCAGTCATCCCGCCATGATGCCGCGAAAAGCGGCGCGCGCTCAGGCGGTGGGTGCGGTGGCCGGGTCGATGTGCGTGCTGTCGGCCAACAGGTGCATCAGCATGTCGGGGTCGAGTGGCTTGTGCAGCAGGCGCACGTTCTGGGCCTGCGCCTCTTCTTCCAGGCCGGGCTTGGCTTCGCCCGTCAGCAAGAAGGCGGGCAGGTCGTCGCCGAACTCGTAGCGCAGCTGGCGCAGCACATCCAGCCCGGTGATGTTGAGGCCCAGGCGGTGGTCGCTGATCAGGGCCACGGGCATGTCGCCGTCTTCCATCTGCCCGGTGGTCTGCAGGTCGATCAGGGCCTGCATCGCGTCCTCGGGCGTGGGGCCCGCCGCAGGCAGCCAGCCATGCAGGCGCAGCACCAGCGCCGTGCCATCGAGCACATCGGGCTCGTCGTCCACCAGGATCACCGTGCGCGAGCGCGAGGCCGGGGCGGGCGCCCGCGCGGTTGGGGGCCGGTGCGCCGTGGTGGGCGCCACACCCGGGCTGCTGCCCGCTGCCGCTGGGTTGGCGGCCACGTGCGTGGGCGAAGGTGCCTGCACCTTGGCCGATGGGCCCACAGGCTGGGCCAGCATGGCCTCGGTGGGCACCAGGCGGGGCACCTGCACCGAAAACACCGAGCCTTGGCGCGGCTTGGACAGCACCTTCACCGGCGTCGGCCCCAGCTGGCTGAGGCGGCGCACCACGGCCAGGCCCAGGCCCAGGCCTTCGCCACTGCGGCGCGCCTCGTTGTTGGCCTGGAAGTAGTCTTCGAAGATGCGGTAGCGGTGGTGCTTGGCGATGCCAATGCCCGTGTCCCACACCTGGCACATCACGGCGGCGCCGCGCACGCGGGCGCGCAGCCGCACCTCGCCGTGTTCGGTGTAGCGCACGGCGTTGTTGAGCAGGTTGCGCAAGATGCGCTCCAGCAGGTGGGGATCGGCCTGCACCCACAGGTCGGTGGCGTCGATGCGCCAGCTCAGGCCTTTGTGCTCGCACAGCGCCGAGAACTCGGTGTCCAGCTTGGCCCACAGCTGGGCCAGGGGCAGGGCCTGGGCTTTGTATTCGATGCGCTGCGCGTCGATGCGCGCCACGTCGAACATCTTCTCGAACATCGTGCTCAGCGACGACAAGGTCATCTGGATCTTGCCCAGCAGCGGCTCGCCTTCGGTCGAGCTGACGTGGCGCTTGAGCGCGCTGCTCAACAGCATCATCACGTGCAGGGGTTGGCGCAGGTCGTGGCTGGCGGCGGCGAAGAACTCGCCCTTTTGGCGGTCGGCGCTTTCGGCGCGGGCCTTCGACAAGGTCACCTTGTTGATCTCGTCGCGCAGCTGCAGCACCAAGTCGGCGTTCTCGTGGCGCAGCAGCGCGCCTTCGCGCAGGCGCCGGCTGATGTTCTGGGCGATGATCAGGCAGGTCAGCAGCGAGACCACCAGCACCACCGCCAGGTAGGCCGTGTCGGCCGTGCCAAAGGTCACCAGCCGCGCGGCCGTGATCAGCAGCAGCGGCACGCTGCCGGCAAAGGCCGCGCCCCAGTCCTGGATGGTGGACAGCGTGATCGTGAAGGCGTAGACGATGGCCGCGGCCACCAGCGTCATCTTCCATTCGAGGGAGGCGGCGCCCAGCAGGCCCGCGTTCATCATCCCCCACAGGCTGCTTTGGGCGGCATGCCACCACAGCAGCCGGCCGCGCCAGGTTGTGAATTGCTCGGCGGTGATCTCGCCGCGCTTGTGCGTGGGCGCGGTGAACATGGCGATGCCCCACACCACGCACAGGCCGAGGGCGGGCGTCAGCCACGACAGGGTGGGCACGGGCCAGCTGCTCACCAGCCAGCACAGCAGGGCGAGGCCCAGGATCTGGCCGACGATGGCGTCTGGCGCCGTCGCCCAGCTCTCTTGCAGGGTTTGCAGCTCGATGCGGGCTTCGATCGGGGTCAGGCCCCGAAGCGAGTTCCGCAGCAGGTTCACGCGGCGTCTTCCTGCTCGCGCAGGGGCAGCGGCACGCTCAACGAAGCCAGGCCACCGCTGCGCAGGGCCGCCGAGCCGGGGCCACCCACGGGCGTGGCGCTCAGGCTGCTGGCCATCACCTCAGGGTTGCGCGAGCACAGCAGCACCAGTTGCGTGCGGCTGTGCACACCGTAGGCGCGGAAGATGGCGCTCACGTGCAGTTTTACCGTCTCGGCGCTGATGCCGAGCGCCGTGGCGATCGCGTGGTTGGTGCAGCCTTTGAGGATCCACTGCAGCACGTCGCGCTGGCGCGGGGTCAGGCGCACGCTGCGGCTGGAGGCCGATTCTTCGCCAGGCTGCCATTCGCCTTCGCCCGGGGTGAGCAGGTCTGAGGGGAAGTGCAGGCGGCCTTCGACCAGCGCCTTGAGCGCGGCCATGAAACCGTCGATCTCGGCGAGCTTGGGGATGAAGCACGAGGCGCCGTGGTGGATGCACTCCAGCGCCAGTTGCACGTCGTTTTGGCCGGTGATGATGCCGATGCGCTGGGTGGGGGCGGCGGTGCGCATGGCCTGCAGCGTGGCCATGCCACGGCTGTCGGGCAGGCCCAGGTCGAGCAGCACCACGTCAACGGGGTGCGTGGCCTCGGCCTCTTCCAGGCGTTGCAGGGCGGCGGAGAGGGTGCCGGCCTGCGAGAACAGGGCGTGGGGATCCAGCCCGCGAATGGCCTGCATCATGCCCTCACGGATGAGGCTGTGGTCATCAACCAGCAGGTAGTGAGGTTCGCGCGTCGAATCCATCTTGTTTTCCTTTACCAATCCACATCTTAACTGCGGCTTACCGGTGTCCGAACAGGGCAGTCCCCACTCGCACCATCGTGGACCCCTCTACTATGGCGGCTTCGAGGTCCCCACTCATCCCCATGGACAGGGTATCGAGGGAAAGACCCCTCCCCCTAAGGTTGTGAAACAGTGCACAAACTGTGGCCAAAGCCCGTCGCTGGGCCTCGGGATCCGGGGTGGGGGCGGGCAGCGCCATGATGCCGCGCAGCTGCAGGCGGGGCAGGGCGGCCACCGCCTCGCACAGCGCGAGCGCCTGCTCGGGCGGCACGCCGCTCTTGCTGTCTTCGCCACTGCTGTTGACCTGCACCAGCACCTGCAGGGGCGGCAGGTGGGCCGGGCGCTGCTCGGACAGCCGCTCGGCGATCTTCAGCCGGTCCACGCTCTGCACCCAATCGAACTGCTCGGCCACCACCCGGGTCTTGTTGCTTTGCAGCGGGCCGATCAGGTGCCACTGCAGCGTGCTGCGCAAATCGGCCAGCGCCGTGATCTTGTCCACGGCCTCTTGCACATAGTTTTCGCCAAACGCCCGTTGTCCGGCAGCATGGGCCTGCTTCACCGCTTCGGCGGGGAAGGTCTTGCTGACCGCCAGCAAGGTGACGGCGTCTGCAGGGCGTTGCGCCGCGGAACAAGCCTGGGAAATCCTGCTTCTCACGGACTGCAGGTTCTCGGTGATCGTCGCCATAATGGTCTGTCGTGAACTGTCAGGTGCGCATCATCCATGGACATCACCCAGCTGCTCTCGTTTTCCGTCAAGAACAAGGCGTCTGACCTCCACTTGTCGGCCGGTCTGCCGCCCATGATCCGGGTGCACGGTGACGTGCGGCGGATCAACATCGACCCGCTGGACCACAAACAGGTCCATGACATGGTGTACGACATCATGAACGACAGCCAGCGCAAGATGTATGAAGAGACGCTGGAATGCGACTTTTCTTTTGAAATTCAAGGCTTGGCGCGTTTCCGGGTCAATGCCTTCAACCAGAACCGGGGCGCTGGCGCCGTGTTCCGGACCATTCCCTCCAAGATCCTGACGCTGGAGCAGCTCAACGCGCCCAAGGTGTTCCAGGATTTGGCGCTCAAGCCACGCGGCCTGGTGCTGGTCACCGGCCCGACGGGCTCCGGCAAGTCCACCACCCTGGCCGGCATGGTCAACCACCTCAATGAGACCGAGTACGGCCACATCCTGACGGTGGAAGACCCGATCGAATTCGTCCACGAGTCGAAGAAGTGCCTGATCAACCAGCGCGAGGTGGGGCCGCACACCATGAGCTTCAGCAACGCGCTGCGCTCGGCCCTGCGTGAAGACCCCGACGCCATCCTCGTGGGCGAAATGCGCGACCTCGAAACCATCCGCCTGGCGCTCACCGCGGCCGAAACCGGCCACTTGGTGTTCGGCACGCTGCACACCTCGAGCGCCGCCAAGACCATCGACCGGGTGGTCGACGTGTTCCCGGCGGCCGAGAAAGACATGGTGCGCGCCATGTTGTCGGAGTCGCTGCAGGCCGTGATCTCGCAGACCTTGTGCAAAACCAAGGACGGCCAGGGCCGCGTGGCCGCTCACGAGATCATGATCGGCACGCCCGCCATCCGCAACCTGATCCGCGAAAACAAGATCGCGCAGATGTACTCGTCCATCCAGACGGGCAACAGCGTGGGCATGCAGACGCTGGACCAGAACCTCACCGACCTGGTGCGCCGCAACGTCATCAGCCCGGCCGAGGCCCGCGCCAAGGCCAAGATGCCTGAGAACTTCCCTGGTTGACCATGAAGAGCCTGCTCGGTCGTTTTTCGGTGGGCCGTGGCCTCAAGCTGGCCGAGGCCGAGCCGCCACCGGCCGACGACGAAGGCTACTTCGCCACGCAGTTCTTGGAGCCCGAGGTGGCGGCCGAGCCCGACGAGGCCCCCGCCCACGCCTCCGGCTGGACGACCCGTGCCTTGGCCGTGGGGGCGCAGGCGCTGGAGCCCGAGCAGGGGCTGGCCTTGCTGCTCAAGGCCTGGTCGGATGACGCCTTGCTCGTCACCCTGCCGCCCGAGGCCCAGCGCAAGCTGCTCGACCACCTGGATTTCTGCACCGTGCCGGCCGGGCACGAGGTCATCGAGCAAAACGAGCGGGGCGACTACGCCCTGGTCGTGCTCGAAGGCCTGGTGGCGGTTGACCGCATCCAGCCCACCGGCGTGCGCGCCCGCCTTTCGGAGGCCCGTGAGGGCGATGTGCTGGGTGAGATGTCGCTGCTCGACGCGGGCGCGCGCATCGCCTCGTGCGTCACGCTCAGCCGCTGCTCACTGGCCGTCATCGCGCACAGCGCGCTCGACGATCTGGCCATCGAAGAACCCCGCCTGGGCATGGCCGTGATGAGCGCGATCGCGCGCCGCCTGTCCTTGCGCATGCGCCAGCTCAGCGCCAGACTGGGCGCCTTGCTGGCCACCGGCTGACGCGGGCGGCTGCGCCTGCCCCCGTTCGCCCCCATTCGCCGCCATACTGTCACCTCAGCTTCGGGACGCCCCACCATGGAACGCGATCAGGCATCAAAATTCATCAACGACTTGCTGCGCCTGATGGTCACGCGCGGCGGCTCCGACCTGTTCCTCACCGCCGAGTTCCCGCCGGCCATGAAGGTCGACGGCAAGATCACCAAGGTGTCGCCCCAAGCGCTGACGCCGCAGCACACGCTGTCGCTGGCGCGCTCGATCATGAACGACAAGCAGGCGGCCGAGTTCGAACGCACCAAGGAGTGCAACTTCGCCATCTCGCCGTCGGGCATCGGGCGCTTCCGGGTGAATGCCTTCGTGCAGCAGGGCCACGTGGGCCTGGTGCTGCGCGTGATCCCGCAGACCCTGCCCAACATCGACACCATGGGCCTGCCCAGCATCCTCAAGGACGTGGCGCTCACCAAGCGCGGCCTGGTGATCCTGGTGGGGGGCACGGGCTCGGGCAAATCGACCACGCTGGCGGCCATGGTCGACCACCGCAACGAGGCCACCTACGGCCACATCATCACGCTGGAAGACCCGGTCGAGTTCGTGCACCCGCACAAGAACTGCATCGTCACCCAGCGCGAGATCGGCATCGACACCGATGGCTGGGAGATCGCACTCAAGAACACGCTGCGCCAGGCGCCCGACGTCATCCTCATGGGTGAAATCCGCGACCGCGAGACCATGGAGCACGCCGTGCAGTTCGCCGAAACCGGCCACCTCTGCCTGGCCACGCTGCACGCCAACAGCGCCAACCAGGCGCTGGACCGCATCATCAACTTCTTCCCCGAAGAGCGCCGCGCGCAGCTGCTGATGGACCTCTCGCTCAACCTGCGCAGCCTGGTGTCGCAGCGCCTGCTGCCGCGCGAAGAGGGCAAGGGCCGGGTGGCGGCCGTCGAGATCTTGCTCAACACGCCGCTGATCTCCGACCTCATCTTCAAGGGCGAGGTGGGCGAGATCAAGGAGATCATGAAGAAGTCGCGCGAGCTGGGCATGCAGACCTTCGACCAGGCCCTGTTCGACCTGTACGAGTGCAACGCCATCAGCTACGAAGATGCGCTGCGCAACGCCGACTCGGTCAACGACCTGCGGCTGCAGATCAAGCTCAACAGCCAACGCGCCCGCAACCAGGACCTGGCGGCCGGCACCGAGCACCTGCGCATCGTTTGAGCGGCCACCCCGCGCCCGATCCCTTGTTCCCCTGATCCGAATTGTTCGCCATGTCCGCATACCAGGTCGCCACCAAGGCCTACGAGACCGTTGCCCCCCACCGTGTGGCGTTTGTGGGCCTGGGCACCATGGGTGCACCCATGGCGGCGCACCTGCTGCGCGCCGGCCACGACGTCACCGTCTACAACCGCACGGCGGCCAAGGCCGAGGCCTGGGTGGCGCAGTTTGGTGGGCGCTCGGCCCCCACGCCAGGCGAGGCCGCCGAGGGCGCGCAGGTCGTGTTCACCTGCGTGGGCAACGACGATGACCTGCGCCAGGTCTGTGTGGGCGAGGGCGGCATCTTCGATCGCCTGTCGCCGGGCGGTGTGGTGGTCGATCACACCACCACGAGCGCCGAGGTGGCGCGCGAGCTGGCCGCCGCCGCCCAGGCCCGTGGCGTGCACTTCATTGACGCGCCGGTGTCGGGCGGCAACCTGGGCGCCATCAACGGCGCGCTCACCGTGATGTGCGGCGGCGAGGCCGAGGTGTTCGCCAGCGTGCAGCCGGTCATCTTCGCGTTCGCGCGCGCCGTCACCCTGCTGGGTGGGCCGGGCGCCGGTCAGCTCACCAAAATGGTCAACCAGATCTGCGTGAGCACCGTGTTGCAAGGGCTGGCCGAGGGGCTGGCCTTTGGCGAGCGGGCCGGGCTCGATCTGAACAAGGTGCTCGAGGTCATCACCCAAGGCGCGGCCAGCAGCTGGCAGATGCAGCACCGCGGGCCCACCATGGCGCGCGGCGAGTTCGACTTCGGCTTTGCCGTCGACCTGATGCGCAAAGACCTGGGCCTGGTGCTGCAAGAGGGGCGCCGCCTGGGCGCCAGCCTGCCGGCCACGGCCCTGATCGACCAGTTCTATGGCGATGTGCAGGGCATGGGCGGCGGCCGGCAGGACACCTCCAGCCTCATCCGCCGCCTGCGCTGATCAGGGGTTGGTGCCCTGGCCCGGTGTCACGCCGCTGCTGGGGTAGGCCGCAGGGCTGGGCAGCTTGCCGGCCAGTTCGGCCTCGCTGATGATCTGCATCACCTTGACCACGCGGCGCACACCCTTGATGCCGGCCGTCAGCTCGGTGGCCCGGTCGGCTTCGCGCTGGGTCACCATGCCCATCAGGTAGACCTCGCCACGCTCCACCACCACCTTGAAGGCGTTGGACATCAGGTCCTTCGCATCGACCAGGGTGGCGCGCACCTTGCCGGCCAGCAGCACGTCGTTCGAGCGCGAGCTCAGCGAGCTCGTGAAGCTCACCACCAGCTCGTTGACCACGCCATTGACGTTCTCGACGCGGGCCACGGCCTGCTCGGCGGCCACCTTGTCGGCCTCGTTGGGTACCTCGCCCGTCAGCAGGGCCATGCGGTTGTAGCTGCTGACGTTGACGTGGCCACGGTCGCCCAGGGCATCACGCACCTTGGATTCGCCTTTGAACTCGATGCCCTGGTCTTCGAGCTGGGTGCCCGAGGTGCGGCGGTCGGTGGCCAGGAACGCGCCACCGACGGCGCCACCCATCAACAGCGGCGCCACGCAGCCTTGCAGCGAGGCCGCTCCGGCCAACAGGGCGCCACACAGCGCCACGCGGCGTACCAGTTTGACCGAGGGAGCAGAGGACAGGGCAGGGGTGTGATGGCTCACGTTGCTTCTCCAAGCAAATGGGTGTCCACGGCGGTGGCCATGCCATGCAAGGCCATCCACGCCATGGCGTAAAGGGTGTCGGGGCGCTCGCCGCCGGGCAGCGGCACCCACACGTCGGTGTCGCGCAGCAGCGGGCCCAGGGTGCGGGCCGATTCGCCGGTGAAGGCGATCAGCGTCAAGTCCATCTCGGCGGCCAGTTCGGTGGCGGCGCGCAAGTCGGCCTCGTCGCGCTCCAGCGAGAAGGCCAGCCACACGTCACCCGGGTGGCCCAGGGCGCGCAGGCCGGCGCTCAGGTCGGTGTGGCCGGGCAGCGGGTGGATGGCCATGGCGGCCAGGGGCGGGCGCTCGCGGTCGTGGCCATGCACCAGCAGGTGGGCGGCCTGGTCGGCCAGGTGGGCGGCTTCGGCCTGGCCCGCGCACAGCACCTTGCCACCGCTGGTGATCGCGTGCATCACGGCCTGGGCCGCGAAATCAAGTTGATGGACCAGCCGATCAGATGACTGGTACAGCCCATCCGCCGCGGCCATCAAAGGCAGCTGCATGGCGGCATGGACGAGAGAGGGCTCGGACATGGCGCGGATGATAAGTCAGTCACGTGGCCCTCTTGTGAAGAGGTGCTTCAGGGCCACGGGCCTCAGCGCCCGCTGGCATCGAAGGCCGCCGGGATCCACGCCAGCGCCTCGCCGTCGATGGCCACCACATCAAAACGGCAGGGCGGCCACACGGCCAGCGCCATCAGGTAGTGCTGCGCCCCACGGATGCAGCGCTGCTGCTTGGTGCGGCTCACTGACGCGGCCGCGCCGCCTTGGGTGGTCGATTTGCGCTGGCGCACCTCCACAAACACCAAAGTGCCGTCGCGGTCGCGCATGATCAGATCGATCTCGGCGCCGCGCGCAGAAGGGCCTCGGGCCACCCGATAATTGCGCTCTACCAGCACCAGGCCTTGCGCCTGCAGGTGCCGCAGGGCGCGGTCCTCGCCTTCATCTCCCAGGTCTTTCGTCGTGAGTTTCGAAGCCAACATGCTGCTCCAGGCGGCGCAACAGGTCGCCGGCAGGCAGCAGTATCCCGCAGGCACGCTCTATCTGGTCGCCACGCCCATTGGCAACCTTGCTGACATCAGCCTGCGCGCCGTGCAGGTGCTGTCCCTGGTCGATGCCGTGGCCTGCGAAGACACCCGCGTCACCGGCCAGCTGCTGCATGCCCTGGGCCTGCACAAGCCTTTGCTGACGCTGCACCAGCACAACGAGCGCGAGGCCAGCGCCACCTTGGTGGCCCGGCTGCAGGCGGGCGAGCGCATCGCCTACGTGTCCGATGCGGGCACGCCTGCGGTGTCCGATCCGGGCGCGGTGCTGGTGGCGGCGGCGCACCAGGCGGGGGTGGTGTGCTGCCCCGTGCCAGGCGCCAGTGCCGTCACCAGTGCGCTCAGCGTGGCGGGCGACACCCAGGCGCAGGGCTTTCGCTTCCAGGGCTTCTTGCCGGCCAAGGGGGGCGAACGCCAGCAAGCGCTGCAAGGCCTGGCCGGGCCAGCATCGGTGGTACTCTTCGAGGCGCCGCACCGCATGGCCGATTTGGCCGCCGAGCTGGCGGCGCTGTACCCCGCTTTGCACGTCACCATCTGCCGCGAGCTCAGCAAGCAGTTCGAAGACATCGCCACGCTGCCTGCGGGCGAGCTGCCCACCTGGCTGAAGGCCGACGCCCACCGCAGCAAGGGCGAGTTCGTGCTGGTGCTGCACGCCCGGCCCGAGGTCGCCCAGGCGGAGCTGCCCGAAGCCTGGCGCACGCTGCTGGCTGAACTGGTGGCGGTCATGCCCGTGAAGAAGGCCGCACAGCTCGTGGCCGATGCCACGGGTTGGCCGCGCAAGGCGCTCTACGAGCTGGGTTTGGCCTTGCGCGACGCTGCTGCCGACGACTGAGCGCAGCCAACTTTTGTCCAGTCGCGCCGCCCGTGTGGCGGATTGCGCTCATCTGACAAATCAAACCACCCAAATCAATGATGGGTTAACCCTGGTGTTTCGGGGATTCCCGAGTGATGGATGGGGTGTGAAAAATTTGACACTGCTGACACGCGAAATGCGCTGCTGGCAGGCGGCGCTTCGCGACCCACACAAAAGGAGCGCATCCATGTTCAAGCAACTCTCACTGAAGTCCACCTTCGCGGCTGCGGCCGTTGCTGTGGCCACCCTGGCCGCCCCGGCCGCTGAAGCCAGCCTGTTGAACCTGTCCAAGACCAAGTACCCCATCGTGCTGGTCCACGGCTTCATCGGCTTCGACAACATCCTGGGCATCCAGTACTTCTATCAAATCAACACCCAGCTGCGCAACGACGGCGCCACCGTCTACATCGCCTCGGTCAACCCGTCGCAAACCACCGAGTTCCGCGGCGAAGAGCTGATCCAGCAGATGAAGCAGTGGGCCGCCAAAGACGGCGTCAAGAAGTTCAACCTGTTCGGCCACAGCCATGGCGGCCCCACCGTGCGCTACGCCGCTGGCACCGTGCCTGACATGGTCGCCTCGGTGACCTCCATCGCCGGCACCCACGTGGGCTCGGTCGTGGCCGACAAGATCCTGGCCAACACCACGCCGGATGGCTCGTTCGACAAGGCGGCCACCGCCGGTCTGCAACTGATCGCCTGGTTGAGCGGCAACAAGACCCAAAGCGACGCCGACCTCAAGACCGCCCTGAAGGCCCTGACCACCCAAGAGGCCAAGGCCTTCAACGCCCGTTTCCCCGTGGGCGCACCCACGACCGATTGCGGCAACGGCCCTGAAGTCGCCAAGGTGGGCGCCAACACCCTGCGCTGGTACTCGATCTCGGGCACCCAGGTGAAGACCTCGGCCGCTGACGTGTCGGATCCGCTGCTGGGCTACACCGCTGAATACTTCGGCACCGAGCCCAACGACGGCCTGGTCGGCCGCTGCTCCAGCCACTGGGGCCGCGTCCTGAAGGACAACTACGCCTGGAACCACCTGGACGAGATCAACCAGGTCCTGGGCATCATCGGCAGCTCGCCCGATCCCGTGGCCTTCTACAAGTCGCACGCCAGCCGCCTGAAGCTGCTCGGCCTGTGATCCGCGCACCACGTTGACGTGAACTGCACCCGGTTACAGCCGGGACACAAAAAAACAGGGGTAGCTGGGCCCGCGTCCACTACCCCTTTCTTCATGGAGTTGCCATAATCCGCGTGCTCGGGTTCCCCCTTACGAGGGAGAACCAAGGGGACAACGAGAAGGACACAACAACGATGGTGACACGTGGCAAGTTGGCGGCGGGCCTCGCCGTGGCTGCCCTGATCGCTGGCGCATCGCTCTGGGGCACCCGTCAAACGGTGGTCGCGGGCAGCGCCGGGCCAGGTGGCAGTGTCTGGGACCAGGTGGGTTCCACGGATTCCAGTTCCCCCATGGCGGACGCCCCTGCGGCGCCCCGCCAAGCCCTCACGGCAGACCAGGTGCGCGACCGGCTGTTCCGTGCGGGCTCGCTCGCCGGTACCGAGCCTGCTGGCGAATGGTGCGTGGCCGACGCCAAGCTCAAGCCCTGCGTGGGCCTGCGTTCGCGCTTCGAGTACTACATCCTGGGGCTGGGTGAGGTCACCATCCAAGACCTGCGCGTGCTGGTCAAAGACGAAGCCACCCGCGCGCATGGCGCTGACCTGGCCGACCAGATCATGGCCGTGTGGGACAAGTACTGGCAGCTGCGCAACCACACCTGGCGCAACACCTTCGTGCAGAGCGACCGCAGCACCTGGATGCCAGTCTTTGAAGAGCAGCGCGCCGTGCGCCGCCAGGTCTTGGGCATGGCCTGGGCCGAGGCCTTCTTCACCGACGACGAAAACCACTTCCGCGAGTACTACGCCCAGCTCGAATCGGGCCAGCCCCCGCCACCCGATCCGGGCGAGGCCGTGCCGCAAATGGCCCCGGGCAAAGACCCGGCTGCCGTGCGTGCCGAACGCGTCGCCCGCTATGGCGAAGCGGCCGCCGCACGCCTGGACAAGGCCGACGAAGAGTGGGCCGATTGGCAGCGCCGCCTGGCCGCTGCCCGCGTCGAGTGGGACCGCCTGCGTGCGGCTGGCAACCTCTCCGAGGCGCAGCGACGCCAGGAAATGGACAGCTACATCAAGGCCAACTTCAAGTCCGACGAGTTCCTCCGCGTCGAAGCCCTGTTGCGCCTCTGACACCGCCAGCACGGTGACAGCTCACGCCCGCTTGACCCCGGCTCACACTGGGGCAGCGGGCGTGCCTACAATGGGCCCATGATCGCCGTCGACGCCACCCTCGCCCGCCTCCAGACCGCCAGTGACCTGCTGCTCATGCCCTACGGTCTGGACGAAACCACGCTGCTCAACGCGCTGAAGGTCATCACCGCCCACCGGGTGGACGATGCCGACCTGTACTTCCAGTACACGCGCAGCGAAGGCTGGAGCCTTGAAGAAGGCATCGTCAAATCCGGCAGCTTCGGCATCGACCAGGGCGTCGGCGTGCGCGCCATCGCTGGCGAGAAAACGGCGTTCGCCTACTCCGACGACATCTCCGAGGCCGCGCTGCTCGATGCCGCCCGCACCGTGCGCACCATCGCCGCATCGGGCCAAAGCCGGCGCGTCAAGGTGGGCGGCCGCACCGTGGCCCCCAGCCGCAGCCTCTACCCCTCGCTCGACCCCATCGCCTCGCTCGACAGCGCCGCCAAGGTGGCCCTGCTCGAAGACGTCGAAAAGCGCGCCCGCGCCAAAGACCCGCGCATCGTGCAAGTCATGGCCGGCCTGGGTTGCGAGTACGACGTCGTGCTGATCGCCCGTGCCGATGGCACGCTGGCCGCCGACGTGCGCCCGCTCATCCGCCTCTCGCTCACCGTGATCGCCGAGCAAAACGGCCGCCGCGAAATCGGCTCGGCCGGTGGTGGTGGCCGCTACGACCTCTCTTACTTCAACGCCGAAGTCACCGACCAGTACGTTGACCAGGCCGTGCACGCCGCCTTGGTCAACCTCGAAGCCCGCCCCGCGCCGGCCGGCGAGATGACCGTGGTGCTGGGCAGTGGCTGGCCCGGCATCTTGCTGCACGAAGCCGTGGGCCACGGCCTGGAAGGCGACTTCAACCGCAAGGGCTCCAGCGTGTTCTCCGGCCGCGTGGGCCAGCGCGTGGCGGCCAAGGGCGTCACCGTGCTCGACGACGGCACCCTGGCCGATCGCCGTGGCTCGCTCAACATCGACGACGAAGGCTTCCCCACGCAGCGCACCGTGTTGATCGAAGACGGCATCTTGCGCGGCTACATGCAAGACGCCACCAACGCCCGCCTGATGAAGACGGGCCAAACGGGCAACGGCCGGCGCGAGAGCTACGCCCACCTGCCCATGCCCCGCATGACCAACACCTACATGTTGGGCGGCGACAAAGACCCGCAAGAAATCATCGCCTCCATCGAGCGCGGCATCTACGCCGCCAACTTCGGTGGCGGCCAGGTCGACATCACCTCGGGCAAGTTCGTGTTCTCGGCCTCCGAGGCCTACTGGGTCGAAAACGGCAAGATCCAGTACCCCGTCAAGGGCGCCACCCTGATCGGCAACGGCCCCGAGGCCATGACCCGCGTCAGCATGATCGGCAACGACATGAAGCTCGACAGCGGCGTGGGCACCTGCGGCAAAGAAGGCCAGAGCGTGCCCGTGGGCGTGGGCCAGCCCACCCTGCGCATCGACGGCCTCACCGTGGGCGGCACGGCCTGATCGGCCGGCGCCTCAGATCCGCGTGATCACCTGATCGGCGGGCAGGCGCGACTTCGGCAGCTTGGCGTTGAAGTCGGCGTCGCTGCGAAAGCCCAGCGCCACCACCACCGCACTCGACAGCCCCCGCTCGCGCAGCCCCAGGGCTGCGTCCACGGCGCCCTGATCGAAGCCCTCGATCGGGCAGGCGTCCACGCCCAGCGTCGCCGCGCCCAGCAGCAAAAAACCCAGCGCGATGTAGGCCTGCTTGTCGGCCCAGTGCTGGGCATCGCGGCGCTCGAAGCGGTGCAGGTTCACGAAGTGTGAGCGGCCCTTGTGCTGGCCGGTGCGCGCCTCCTCGTTGGCGAAGCGGCCATCGCGCTGCTCCTGCGCCAGCACCGTCTGCAGGTGCTCCTCGCTGATCGCTTGACGGGTGCACAGCACCACCACGTGCGAAGCGTTGCGCACCTTGGGCTCGTTGTAAGCGTGGCCGCCCGCAAAGGTGTCGGCCAGGCGGGCCTTGCCCTCATCGCTGCTGGCGATCACGAAATGCCAGGGCTGGGCGTTGGTGGAAGAGGGGGCAAAGCGCAGCAGCGTCTCGATCTGCTGTGCCTGGTCGGCGCTCAACTTGCGGCTCGGGTCGAAGGCCTTGGTCGTGTAGCGGGTCTGGGCGATGTCGGCGATGTGCATGGTCGTGGCGCGCTGTGCGCATTTCAATGGGGTGTCGCCATCTTGATTCAATCGCGCACATTGATGAACCTCCTCGCGTAGACATCAGTTTCAAAAAACAGTTGAAAATGGCGGGGTGAAAGCCCTGGCAGACCTCCAGCTCTTCGTGGCCACCGTCGAGGCAGGCAGCCTGTCGGCTGCGGCGCGCCGCCTGGGCCTCACCCCAGCGGGTGCCAGCGCCGCCATCAAGCGCCTGGAGGCCGAGCTGGGTGTGCCGCTGCTGCTGCGCACCACGCGCAAGCAGCGCCTGTCCCCCCAGGGCGAGCTCTTCCTGGGCCATGCCCGCCAGGCGCTGGACGCCATCGAGGCCGCGCAGGCCGCCTTGCAGGCCCGCCAAGAGCGCATCGCAGGGCGCTTGCGCGTCTCGGTGCCCTCCGACCTGGGGCGGCAGGTGCTCCAGCCTTGGCTGGACGAGTTCCTCGACCGCCACCCTGCGCTGACCCTGCACCTGCAGGTCTCCGACCGCCTCGCCGACGTCTTTGGCCAGCCCGTGGACATCCTCGTGCGCTACGGCTCGCCCCCGGATTCAACCCTGGTGGCGCTGCCCCTGGCCCCGCACAACCGGCGCGTCCTCGTGGCCTCGCCGGCCTACCTGGCGCGCCGTGGCCGACCGGCCTCGCCCCCAGACCTCGCGGCCCACGCCACCCTGTGCTACACCCTGGGCGAGCACGTCCACGACCACTGGCGCTTCCATGCCCCTGGCGGCGCCCCCCTGGAATTGGCCGTCCAGCCCAGCCGCGTGGCCGACGACGGCGAAGTGGTGCGCCGGTGGGCCGTGGCGGGGCAGGGCATCGCCTACAAATCGGCCTTGGACGTCGCCGACGACCTCCGCGCCGGATGCCTGGAGCTGCTGTGCCCCGACTGGGCCACCGAGCCCAGCCCGCTGAACCTCATGTGCGCCGACCGCCGGCAACTCTCGCCCGCCGTTCGCCTGCTGCACGCCCACCTCCTCGCGCGCCTGCGCCAGCACTGGCCAGCCGCGCTACTCGGGCCGCAAGGCGCCGCCTAGCGCGCCGCACGCGTCGCCCACTCGCCCCTCACGCACACCGGTTCACGGGGGTGCTTGACGCATCGCCCGAAACTCATGCATAATGCAAGGCTTCGCTGTTTGGGCGTTTTCTTTTGGCCTGCCGCCTCAGGTGGGTTTTCTCGAAAGCCGACGTCCTTGCAGATCCGCCCGTTCTACGGGCCCAAGACTGACCGTCCGTTGTTGCGCAGTGGTTTGTGCAGCCGGTCGGGCCAAGTTGGGGTACACCATGATCCAAATGCAATCGCGACTGGACGTCGCAGACAACACGGGTGCCAAGAGCGTCATGTGCATCAAGGTGCTCGGTGGCTCTAAGCGTCGTTACGCCGGTATCGGCGACATCATCAAGGTCAGCATCAAGGAAGCTGCACCGCGTGGCCGCGTCAAAAAAGGCGAGGTTTACAGCGCTGTGGTCGTCCGCACCGCCAAGGGCGTTCGTCGCCAAGACGGTTCGCTGATCAAGTTCGATGGCAACGCCGCCGTGCTGCTCAACGCCAAGCTGGAGCCGATCGGCACCCGCATCTTCGGCCCGGTCACGCGTGAACTGCGTACCGAGCGCTTCATGAAGATCGTGTCGCTGGCCCCTGAGGTTCTGTAATCCCTCGGCGCATCGCAAAGGACAGCTCACATGAACAAGATTCGCAAAGGCGACCAGGTCATCGTTCTGACCGGCCGTGACAAGGGCAAGCGTGGCACCGTGGCCGCTCGCGTCGATGCCGACCACCTGTTGGTCGACGGCGTGAACCAGGTCAAGAAGCACGTCAAGCCGAACCCCCTCAAGGGCACCACCGGCGGCATCGTGGACAAGACCATGCCGATCCACCAGTCCAACGTGGCCATCTTCAACCCGGCTTCGGGCAAGGCAGATCGCGTTGGCATCAAGCTCCTGGAAGACGGCAAGAAAGTGCGCGTCTACAAGTCCAGCGGCGACGAAATCAAGGCTTGAGGTACACCATGACTCAGCAACAAGCTCGTCTGCAACAGATCTATCGCGAGAAGATCGTTCCCGAACTGATGAAGCAGTTCGGCTACAAGTCGATCATGGAAGTGCCGCGTCTGACCAAGATCACCCTGAACATGGGTGTCTCGGAAGCCGTGAACGACAAGAAGGTCATGGAACACGCCGTGAGCGACCTGACCAAGATCGCTGGCCAAAAGCCCGTGGTCACCAAGTCGCGCAAGGCCATCGCCGGTTTCAAGATCCGCGAACAAATGCCCATCGGCTGCATGGTCACCCTGCGTGGCGTCACCATGTACGAATTCCTGGACCGCTTCGTCACCATCTCGCTGCCCCGCGTGCGTGACTTCCGTGGTATCTCGGGTCGTTCGTTTGATGGTCGCGGCAACTACAACGTCGGCGTCAAAGAACAGATCATCTTCCCGGAAATCGAGTACGACAAGATCGATGCTCTGCGTGGTCTGAACATCAGCATCACCACCACCGCGAAGAGCGACGAAGAAGCCAAGGCTCTGCTGCAGGCTTTCAAGTTCCCGTTCAAGAACTGAGGACACCATGGCAAAACTGTCTCTGAAGCAGCGCGAAGAAAAGCGCGAAAAGCTGGTTGCCAAGTTCGCCAAGAAATACGCCGAACTCAAGGCCATCATCGATGACGCCAAGAAGTCGGAAGAAGAGCGCTACGCCGCCCGTCTTGAACTGCAAAAGCTGCCTCGCAACGCCAACCCGACGCGTCTGCGTAACCGCTGCAACCTGACCGGTCGTCCCCGTGGCACCTTCCGTCAGTTCGGCCTGGGCCGCAGCAAGATCCGTGAATTGGCTTTCGCCGGCGACATCCCCGGTGTCACCAAGGCGAGCTGGTAATCCCAGCAGGGCACGAACAGGAGTTATCCCATGAGCATGAGTGATCCCATCGCCGACATGCTGACCCGCATTCGCAACGCACAAATGGTCAACAAGGCCAGCGTTGCACTGCCGTCGTCGAAGCTGAAAGTCGCGATCGCCCAAGTCCTGAAGGACGAAGGCTACATCGACGGTTACGCCGTCACCGGTGAGGCTGCAAAGCCCCAACTGGAAATCTCGTTGAAATACTACGCAGGTCGCCCGGTCATCGAGCGCATCGAGCGTGTGTCTCGTCCTGGTCTGCGCATCTACAAGGGCCGTCACGACATCCCTCAGGTCATGAATGGCCTGGGTGTTGCGATCGTGACCACCCCGAAGGGCGTGATGACCGATCGCAAGGCTCGCGCTGCCGGTATCGGCGGCGAAGTCATCGCCTACGTCGCCTGATCGAGGAGCAATCGCAATGTCCCGCGTTGGAAAACTGCCGATCGCCGTCCCTCAAGGTGTGGACGTCAAGATCTCTGCCGAAGCCATCACCGTCAAGGGTGGCAACGGCTCGCTGAGCCTGCCGGCCAACAGCCTGGTCACCGTCACGCAAGACGGCGCCACGCTGAAGGTTGCGCCGGTGAACGAAACCGCCGCTGCTGATGCCATGTCCGGCACCTTCCGCGCCCTGCTGGCCAACACCATCGTTGGTGTGTCCAAGGGCTTCGAGAAGAAGCTGACTCTGGTGGGCGTGGGCTTCAAAGCCCAGGCGCAAGGTCAGAAGCTGAACCTGTCGATTGGTTTCTCTCACCCCGTGGTGAAAGACATGCCCGCCGGCATCAAGGTCGAGACCCCGTCGCAGACCGAAATCGTGATCAAGGGCGCTGACCGTCAGGTCGTCGGCCAGATCGCTGCCGAGGTGCGCGCATTCCGTCCGCCCGAGCCTTACAAGGGCAAGGGCATCCGTTATGCGGACGAGCGCGTGGTCATCAAAGAGACCAAGAAGAAGTAAGGAGCTGATTCATCATGGCAATGAGCAAGAAGGAACAGCGCCTGCGTCGTGCACGTCAAACCCGTGCCCGTATCGCTCTTCAAGGCGCCGTGCGTCTGACGGTCACCCGTTCGAACCTGCACATCTACGCTTCCGTGATTTCTGGTTGCGGCACCAAGGTCCTGGCCACCGCCTCGACCGCCGAAAAGGAAGTCCGCGAACAGATCAAGCACGGTGGCAACACCGAGGCCGCCGCCCTGATCGGCAAGCGCATCGCCGAGAAGGCGAAGGCTGCTGGCGTCGAGAAGGTCGCATTCGACCGCGCTGGTTTCCAGTACCACGGTCGCATCAAGGCCTTGGCTGAAGCCGCGCGTGAAGCCGGCCTGCAGTTCTAAGCCCCGTCGGCAACCGGAAGGAATTTCAAATGGCTAAGTTTCAACCCAAGGTGGCAGACGAAGGTCGCGACGACGGTCTGCGCGAAAAAATGATCCAGGTGAACCGCGTGACCAAAGTGGTCAAGGGCGGTCGGATCATGGGTTTCGCAGCCCTGACCGTGGTCGGTGACGGCGATGGCCGCGTCGGCATGGGCAAGGGCAAGGCGCGCGAAGTGCCGCTGTCCGTGCAAAAGGCGATGGACCAAGCCCGTCGCAACATGATCAAGGTGCCCCTGAAGAACGGTTCCGTGTTCCACAACCTCGTGGGCGAACACGGCGCTGCCAAGGTGCTGCTGGCTCCGGCTCCCGCTGGTACCGGCATCATCGCAGGTGGCCCGATGCGCGCTGTCTTCGAAGTGATGGGCATCACCGACATCGTGGCAAAGAGCCTGGGTTCGTCGAACCCGTACAACATGGTTCGTGCCACCTTCGACGCCCTGAACAAGGCCACCACCCCGGCCGAAGTCGCTGCCAAGCGCGGTCTGACCGTTGAACAGCTGTTCAACTGATCGCAGGAGAGCTGACATGAGCGAAAAGAAAACCGTCACCGTCAAGCTGGTGCGCAGCGTGATCGGCACCCGTGCCGACCACCGCGCCACCGTGAAGGGCCTGGGTCTGCGCAAGCTGAACTCGACCTCCACGCTGGAAGACACCCCCGCCGTGCGCGGCATGATCACCAAGGTCCGTTACCTGGTCCAGGTGCTGTAAAGCACCCAGGTTCAAGAGGAACATCATGGAACTCAACACCATCAAGCCCGCATCGGGTGCCAAGCATGCCAAGCGCCGTGTCGGCCGTGGCATCGGCTCCGGCCTGGGCAAGACCGCTGGTCGCGGTCACAAGGGTCAGAAGTCGCGTTCGGGCGGCTACCACAAGGTGGGCTTCGAAGGCGGTCAAATGCCGCTGCAGCGTCGCCTGCCCAAGCGTGGCTTCAAGTCGATGACCCTGAAGTACAACGCCGAGATCACCCTGAGCGAACTGCAGGCTCTGGGCGCCGCTGAAGTGGACGTCCTGACCCTGAAGGCCGCTGGCCTGGTGCCGAACCTGGCCAAGGTCGTGAAGGTGATCAAGTCGGGTGAGCTGACCGCCAAGGTCGCGCTCAAGGGCATTGGCGCCACCGCTGGTGCCAAGGCAGCCATCGAAGCCGCTGGCGGCTCGATCGCTGAATAAGCCTCGGACTTCAACCACTCCCTGAACAGGACTCAGCGTGGCGACTTCCCCCACTCAACTGGCACAAAGCGGCAAGTTCGGCGACCTCCAACGTCGCCTGACCTTCCTGCTGCTGGCGCTGGTCGTCTACCGCATTGGTGCGCACATCCCTGTGCCCGGTATCGACCCGACCCAGCTGCAACAGTTGTTCAAGGGACAGCAAGGCGGCATCCTGAGCCTGTTCAACATGTTCTCCGGCGGCGCGCTGTCACGGTTCACCGTGTTCGCCCTGGGGATCATGCCCTACATCTCGTCGTCCATCATCATCCAGATGATGGGCTACGTCATCCCTCAGCTTGAGCAGCTGAAGAAGGAAGGCGAAGCCGGCCGTCGCAAGACCACGCAGTACACGCGTTATGCGACTGTGGCCCTGGCTGTGTTCCAGTCCTTCGGCATCGCTGTGGCGCTGGAGGGCACCGCTGGTCTCGTGCTGAACCCGGGCTTCGGTTTCCGCATGACGACGTGCATCAGCTTGACCGCTGGCACGATGTTCTTGATGTGGTTGGGTGAGCAGATCACCGAGCGTGGTCTGGGCAACGGCATCTCGATCCTGATTTTTGGTGGCATTGCCGCAGGTCTGCCGAACGCCATGGGTGGCTTGTTCGAGCTGATCCGCACCGGTGCCATGAGCATCCCTGCAGCGATCTTCATCGTGTTGCTGGTGGGTGGTGTGACTTACCTGGTCGTGTTCGTGGAGCGCGGCCAACGCAAGATCCTGGTGAACTACGCCAAGCGCCAGGTCGGCAACCGTGTGTACGGTGGTCAGTCTTCGCACCTGCCGCTGAAGATCAACATGGCCGGCGTGATCCCGCCGATCTTCGCGTCGTCGATCATCCTGCTGCCGACCACCGCTGTGGGCTGGTTCGCAACGGGCGATTCGATGCGCTGGCTGAAGGATGTGGCGTCGCTGCTGTCGCCCGGTCAACCGATCTACGTGATCCTGTACTCGGTGGCCATCGTGTTCTTCTGCTTCTTCTACACGGCCCTGGTGTTCAACAGCCGTGAGACCGCAGACAACCTGAAGAAGAGTGGCGCGTTCGTGCCGGGTATCCGCCCGGGTGAGCAAACCGCTCGCTACATCGACAAGATTCTGGCCCGACTGACCTTGGTTGGTGCCGTGTACATCACCGCCGTGTGCCTGCTGCCCGAGTTCCTCGTGCTCAAGTACAACGTGCCGTTCTACTTCGGTGGCACCTCGCTGCTGATCATCGTGGTGGTCACGATGGATTTCTGGGCTCAAGTGCAGTCGTACGTGATGTCCCAGCAGTACGAGTCGCTGTTGAAGAAGGCGAATTTCAAGGCCAGCTGAACAAGCTGACCTGACTGGTGGGTTGGTCACTG
>Ga0228699_1000301_pt1 | contig 41183 bp, 34 predicted proteins | sample McNCre217_Aug_MG_FD_178016 | JGI IMG/M metagenome (GOLD analysis project Ga0228699, IMG submission 178016) | Freshwater microbial communities from McNutts Creek, Athens, Georgia, United States - 2-17_Aug_MG | ecosystem: Environmental > Aquatic > Freshwater > Creek | place: USA: Georgia... | reverse complement strand
CGCCAGCCCCACCGCTGCAGACCCCAGCCCGCCATCGGCCTTTGACGACATCCTGGCGCTGCTGCGCGCGCAGCACCGTTGCGACCTGTCGCTCTACAAGCGCAGCACGCTGCTGCGGCGCATCGACCGGCGCATGACGCTGCTGGGCTTGCCCTCGATGCCTGCCTACGCGGCCTTCCTGCGCGACAACCCGCAAGAGCGCGACCTCCTGTTCAAGGAGATGCTCATCGGCGTGACGAGCTTCTTCAGGGACCCTGCACTGTGGGCCGAGTTGCGCGAGCAGGTGCTGCCCGCGCTGATGGCACACACCCCCAGCCGCCCATTGCGGGCCTGGATCGTCGGCTGCTCGACCGGCGAAGAAGCCTACTCGCTGGCGATGGTGTTCCTGGAGCTGTGCGACACCCTGCCCGCCGCAGCGGGCTGCAGCCTGCAGGTCTTCGCCTCTGACCTCAATGCCGATGCGATCGCCATCGCGCGCAAGGGCCAGTACCCTGCCCAGGCCATCGCGCACCTCCCGGCCGACAGGCAGGCCCGCTTCTTCAGCAGCCACGGGCCCTTTGTGCAGGTCGACAAGGCCTTGCGCGACAGGGTGCTGTTTGCCCGTCACGATGTGATCCAGGACCCGCCCTTCACCAAGCTGGACCTGCTGCTGTGCCGCAACGTGCTGATCTACTTCGGCAGCGCGCTGCAGCGGCGGCTGATCTCGCTGTTCCACTACAGCCTGCGCCCGGGTGGCGTGATGGCCCTGGGCCTGTCCGAGACGGTGGGGCGCACGACAGATCAGTTCATCCCCTTGCTCACCAAAGCCGGGCTCTACCAACGCAACGATGGCGCGCCCCCCATCAGCCCGGCACACTTCCAGGTCTCACCGCCTGAAGCGACCTCCCCCACCGGCCAGGAGCCGAACGTGTCCCCTTCATCCAAGCAGCCCCCCATCAACCTGCAGGCGCTGGCCGACCAGGTGCTGTTGCAGACCTTGTCACCCGCAGCCGTGCTGGTCAATGCCGACGGCGACATCCTCTACATCAACGGCCGCACGGGCCGCTACCTGGAGCCGGCCGCTGGCAAGGCCAACTGGAACATCCACGCGATGGCCCGCCCCGAGCTGCGCGCCCCCATGGCCGCCATCCTGCGCCGCACCCTGCTCGACCAGCAGCCCGCCGAAGCCCAGTGTGCGCTGTGCACGACCGAGCCCGACGCATGGGTGCGCATCACGGCGCAAGCCCTGCAAGAGCCCGCACCACTGCGTGGCCTGGTGATGATCGCCCTGCGGGATGTGGCCGCAGACTTGCCCGCAGACCCGCCCGCCGCACTGCCCACCGAGCAGCCTGCGCGCACCGACGGCGCATTGGCCATGGATGCAGGCCACGCCACCGCACCCGACGCACCCAACGCGCTCGCTGACGAGCTGGCACGGGCGCGCGCCGAGATCCAGGCCCTGCGGCAAGAGATGAGCGCCTCGCACGGGTCGCTGCGTGCGGCCAACGAGGCGCTGCAGGTGTCCAACGAAGAGCTGCAATCGGCCAACGAAGAGCTGACCGCCTCACAAGAAGAGGCGCAATCGATGAACGAGGAGCTGCAGACCATCAACGGCGAGCTGCAGGCCAAGCTCGACGACCTGGCGCTGGCGCAGAGCGACATGCAGAACCTGCTCAACAGCACAGACATCGCCACCCTGTTCCTCGACAGCGGGCTCAACGTGCGGCGCTACACCGACCGCGCCGCGCTGATCTTTCACCTGCGCGACGTCGACATCGGTCGACCCTTGAGCGAACTCGCCAACACCCTGCGCTACCCGGAGCTGTTCGACGACGCGAAGGCCACGCTGGACACGCTCACCCACGTGGAAAAGCCCGTGCAGACGCTGGATGGCCGCTGGCTGGCCGTGCGCATCATGCCCTACCGCACCCAGGCCAACATCGTGCAAGGCCTGGTGCTGACCTTCTTCGACATCACCGAGGCCAAGTCGCTCGAAGCCAGGCTGGGCCAAGACTAGGCCGACCGACCAGCCACCTGTGTGCGCTGGCGCACCGACATCCCCGAGCGGGCCATCCACAGTGGCCCACATCACCACTGCACCCAGGGATGTTCGATGTTCCAGCGCCACCTCAACAGGCTGCAGCTCAGGCTGCACGAAGGGGCCGCGCGCCGCCAGCAGGCCGAGCACGGCGTGCGGGACCACGACGTGCTGCCCGGCCCCGATCAGGCGCTGCATCAACTGGCCTTGTCGCCCAAGTCGGCCGGCCAGGCCATGGCGCTGCTGCAAGCGTTCCAGTGCCACCAGGTCGGGCTCGACGCCCAGATCGAGTCCGCCCGGCAGGCCCTCGCCGACGCCGACCTCGCCTTGCTGCGCCAGACGCGGCTGCATGACCGCCTGCCCGTCGCCTGCCTGCGCATCGACCAGGCCGGACACCTGCTGGCCTGCAACCGAACCGCCCGCGAATGGCTGGGGCTGGAGGCGCCTGCACTCAGGGGGCTGCTGCTGAGCCACTTCCTCTCCCCGGCCGACCATGCCGAGCTGCAGCAACGCATGGTGCGCATCAACCAAGGCCGCTCACCTGCCCCCTTGACGCTGGGCCTGCTGACGCCCGACCGGGCCATGCGGCCCACGCAGGCCGCCATCAGCGCCGACGACCAGCCCGACCACTACATCGTCGTGCTGATGGACCGCTCACCCCTTTGAGGATCCCCATGCAGACTCCCGCCATCCTGGCCGACACCCGTGCCCCCACCCTGCTTCATCCCCTGAGCCAAGGCGGCCTGGGCGCCTTGCATGCCCTGGAGGCGCTGATGATGGCCCTGCTGGACCAGGCCCCAGCCGCCGCACAGGCCCCGATCGTGCGGGCTTTCGAAGCACGCGCCCGCACGCTCAGGCAAGCCCTGCGCCACGACGCGGCATCGAGTTGCTTGATGTCGGCATTCGATGCGCGGGTGGCCGACTGGCTGACGGCGCTCAACGAGCTGCCCCACACGCCACAGGCCGACGAGGCGCACGTCCCGGCCGAGTCGGTGCTGCTCACCACCACCCGCATCAGCACCTTCGATGGCCAGCGGCCGTGCTCGACCGCCAGCGGCTTCTTCTTTCGGCGCCAGGATCGCCTCTACCTGGTCACCAACCACCACGTGCTGAGCGACCCCGACAGCCAGCACCAGCCCGACCGCATCGAGATCGCGTTGCACACCGACGCCCGCGACCTGACCCGGTGCGTGAGCTACACCATCCCGCTGTACCAAAACGGCCAGGCCCTGTGGGTGACCGCCGCCGACAGCGCGGGCCTCGTCGACGTGGTCACCATCGAGATCGAGGCGGCGCACCTGCCCCAGGAGGTGGTGCTGCAGGCCTTCGACGCGACCCACCTCGCGCCCCGCCAAGAGGACGTGGTGGTGGGCGACGCGCTGACGGTCATCGGCTTCCCCTTGGGTTTCCACGACACGGTGCACCACCTCGCGGTGGCCCGCAGCGCCACCCTGGCCTCGGCCTATGGCGTGCGCTTCCAGCAGCAGGGCTACTTCCTGACCGATGCCCGCACCCACCGTGGCAGCAGCGGCGCGCCGGTGCTGCGACGCCGCAGCGGGCGACAGTTGGGCGCATCGCCCGGATCCTGGCAACTGCTGGGGGTGCACTCCGCGCGCCTGGACATGCTGCCCCGCAACGTCCACGAAGACGAATCCCTCGGCCTGAACTGCGCGTGGTACGCCGATGTGCTGATGGCCTTGACGGACCGCCCGCCGCGCCTGGCGCCGGCGTGAACCCCGTCGTCCTGCCCCAGAAAGCCCAAGCGATGAAAACCCTGCTGAGCCGCCTGCTCCACATCGAGCACACCCCGTGGTCTTACCGGGGCGACTTCATCGTGCACATGGCGGCCATCCTGCTGCTGGCGGCCCTCCTGGCCTGGGCGGCACCACCCGCACAACGTGCGCCGCTGGGCATCGCTGCCGCGGTGGCCGCCCTCAGCTGGTCGCTGATCGAATACATCGTGCACCGCTTCATCCTGCACGGCGTGCAACCGTTCAGGCGGTGGCACGCGGCGCACCACAGCCAGCCCCGCGCCTTGATCTGCACCCCGCTGCTGCTGAGCGCCACCTTGGTCGGCACGCTGGTGTTTTTGCCCGCCTGGCTGCTGTCTGACCGGTGGCAGGCCACGGCACTGACCTTGGGGCTGCTGGTGGGCTACCTGGTCTATGCCCTGACCCACCACGCCATCCACCACAGTGGCGCCAACGGCCTGTGGCTCAGGCAACGCAAGCTGTGCCATGCGCTGCACCACGGCGCTGGTCGGCCACCCGGGTATTACGGCGTGACCAGCAGGCTGTGGGACGACATCATGGGCACCGCCCACGAACACGACTATTGACCCGACCACTGACGGGCCCAGCGCCTGGGGTGTCGCAGGGGGGCGCACCCGAAGGTGGAAGGCCCATGAAAAAACGCCAAGGACTTGCGTGTGTTCAAGTCGACTTGGCGTCTGTGTCCCGCCTTGTGGGACAGATCTGGCACACAACGCGGCCCGAATCAACTTGAAGGGGCATTCACACGTTGGTCAAACGGATCAAGCAAGATGTTGATTCGTCAAGGAAATCCTGGTCGGGGTGAGAGGATTCGAACCTCCGGCCTCTACGTCCCGAACGTAGCGCTCTACCAGGCTAAGCTACACCCCGATCTGCGATCTGTCCCGGTCAGTGCGACCTGGCGATCGAGTCAAACGATAAGTTTAGCATAGCTTCGCGCCATTGCGACGCCGGCAGCAAGTCCAGTTGCGCAGCCGCCAATTGCGCCTGCTCCTTGGCGGCCTCGCGGGTGGCCTCCAGTGCGCCCGTGGCGCGCACGATCTCCACGATCTGCGGCAGCTTGTCGACCTCGCCTTCGACGATGGCCTGGCGGATCAGTGCCGCCTGCTCCGGCGTGCCGCGCTGCATCGCCACCAGCAGCGGCAGCGTGGGCTTGCCCTCGCGCAGGTCATCGCCCACGTTCTTGCCCAGCTCGGCGGTGCTGCCCTCGTAGTCGAGCAGGTCGTCGATCAGCTGGAAGGCCGTGCCCAGGGCGCGACCGTAAGCGGCGCAAGCCTCTTCCACCTCTGGCGTCGCGTCACAGATCAACGCACCCAGGCGGGCGCTGGCCTCGAACAGCTTGGCGGTCTTGTACTCGATCACGCGCAGGTAGTCGTCCACCGAGATGTCCGGGTCGTGCATGTTCATCAGCTGCAGCACCTCGCCCTCGGCGATGACGTTCGTGGCCTCGGCCAGCACCTCCATCACGCGGATGCGGTTGGTCGACACCATCATCTGGAAGGCGCGCGAGTACAGGAAGTCGCCCACCAGCACGCTGGCGGCGTTGCCGAACATGGCGTTGGCCGTCGAGCGGCCACGGCGCAGGCTGGATTCGTCGACCACGTCGTCGTGCAACAGCGTGGCCGTGTGGATGAACTCGACCACCGCGGCCAGCTCGTGCCGGTGCCCGCTGCGGTCGCCCAGCGCCTGGGCCACCAACAACAGCAACATCGGGCGCACCCGCTTGCCACCGGCATTGACGATGTAGTGCGAGATCTGGTTCACCAGGGCCACCTGGGACGACAGGCGGCGGTGGATGACCGCGTCCACTTCCTGCATGTCAGGGGCAGAAAGGGTGCGATACAGCGGTGTGGTCGTAGCGGTCACGCGTGAAACGGCGTCTGCGGCCCGGTGGCCTGGTGTGAAGGGGCCCCACCCACCGCCGCCAATCCCAGGGATTGACGACATCGGCAGCAGAGCGAACAAGCCTTGATTATAGAAAGGCCCGTGTGACCGCATTGTGGGCACAATCGGCAGTGCTCGTCACCTCCCCGCAGGATCCCTTCTCTGGGTGTGGATGGCGATCTCCCTTTCGTGCCTGCTGACTCGCCACGCCCATGACCACCGCCGCCGCCCCAGCCCACCCCGAGGCCCAAGCCGCCGACACCCCACCCGCCAGCGCCCCCGACGCGCCCTGGCACGTGGCCATCGTGGGCGCCGGGCCCGCCGGCCTGAGCCTGGCGCTGATGGCAGCCCAGGCCTGGCCCCAGGCCCGCATCAGCGTGCTGGACGCCCGCCCCGCCTCGCTGGACTTCACCCGCGATGGCCGCACCCTGGCCCTCTCGCTGGGCACCGTGCACACGCTGATGCAAATGGGCGTGTGGACGCAGGTCTCGGCCCAGAGCACGCCGATCCTGGAGGTGCACGTCTCGCAGCAGCAGCCCACCCTGGGCTGGCCGGGCGCCGGGCAGCCCGAGGTGCGCATCACCGCCCGCGAGATGAATCAGCCCAGCCTGGGCGCCGTGGTGAGCTACGGCGCGCTGGTGGCGCCCATGCAGGCCGCCTGGCTGGCGCGCGTGGCCGCTGCCGGCACCTGCGGCGATGGCGCGCCCCGTTTGGCCATGCGCTTTGACACCCGCGTGCTGGGCCTGCAAGCCGATGGCGATGGCGTGGTCTTGCGCACGGCCACCGGTGGCCCCGATGCGGCGCCTTGCAACGAGCGCGTGGACCTGGCCGTGGTGGCCGAAGGCGGCGTGTTCGCCGACCAGCCCAAGCTGCAATGGCCTGCCGGCGTGAGCCGCGATTACGGCCAGTCGGCCTGGGTCGGCCAGGTGGCCCTCGACAGCCAGGCCCCCGCCGGCGTGGCCTTCGAGCGCTTCACCCCCTCGGGGCCGGCCGCCCTGCTGCCCCTGCCCGACGGCCCGCTGGGCGCCCCCCACGCCAGCGGCCCCAGCGTGCGCCGCGCGGCTCTGGTGTGGTGTGTGCAACAGGGCGACGACCCCGTGGCCGGCCTGGACGACACCCAGCGCCTGACCGTGCTCAACACCCTGTTCCACCAGCGCGTGGGCACCTTGGTCGGCATCACACCGCTCAAGTGCTTCCCGCTCGGGCTGAACGTGCACCACCGCCTGGTGGAGGGCGACGCCATCGTGCGCATCGGCAACGCCGCGCAAACGCTGCACCCCGTGGCCGGCCAGGGCTTCAACCTGGGCCTGCGCGACGTGCAGGTGCTGCTGCAGGCCATGGGCGATGCCCAGGTCGACCGGCTGGCCGCGCAGGCACAGCGCAGCGAAGCCCGGCGCATGCAGGCCGCGGCACTGATACGGTTCGAATGGAAGCGGCAACCCGACCGGGCGCTGCTGGTGGGCGCCACCGATTTCCTGGCGCGCAGTTTCACCTGGCCGATGCCCGCGCTCGCCACCCTGCGGGGATGGGGCCTGGGGCTGGTGCAGGCGGCGCGCCCGGCCCGTCAAGGGCTGGCCCGCGCCATGATGTTCGGGCGGCGCTGAGCCTGGCTCAGCGCCAGGACGCGGCCGAGGCCGTGGACACCTCGGTCTGCTCGAAGCCCAGCGGCACGGTCATGCCGGTGCCGTACATGGCCCAAGCGGCCATCGCGGCGAACAAAATGTTCTGAAGCAGCTTCTTGCGCATGGAACCCCCTCGAATGAGGTGCATTGAATGCCCGACAGGACTAACCCCTTCAGGCGGTGCATGGCTCCATGCTAGTGAGGACCGATGCCGCGACAACCCGCCATAAACCCTGGGGACTCAGCCCTGTTTTGGGCTTGACACCGCCTCGGTGGTGAAGTTGGCATCGCAGCCCACGCCCGAAGCGATGTGCCGCCGCACCCAGCGCCAGCGCCATTGGGCCCACATGCGCCGCCAGCGTCCCCACAGCCCCGGCGCCATGCGGGCCGCTGCCACGCCATCGCCGGCCCGCACCAGCACCCCGCAGCGGTAGCAGCCCGCCTCGGGCGACCACTGCAGCGCCACACACGCCCCCACCCGCTTGCGGCTGACCACCATGCCGATGGGGCAGGGCTCGGCCAGGCAACACAGCCCGCAGCCGTTGCACGGCGCACCGTCAGGCGGTTTGGGCGGCGCCTCGGGGTGCACATGGATGACCTGCTCAAGTGGCATGGCGCCAGCATAACGGCGCCACGTTTGCGACAATGGCGGGATGAACACCGCCACCACCTCTGCGGCCGCCTTGCCGGTCGACCAGTACATGGCCGGCGTGGGCCGTGCCGCCCGCGCTGCCGCCACCACCATGGCCGCCGCCAGCACCGCCGCCAAGAACAACGCCCTGCTGGCGCTGGCCGGTCAGATCCGCGCGCACGCCGGCGAACTCAAGGCCCGCAACGAGCTCGACGTGGCCGCCGCCGAACAGGCTGGCCTGGCCGCCCCGATGGTCGACCGCCTGCGCCTGACCGACAAGGTCATCGCCACCATGGCCGAGAGCTGCGAACAGGTCGCCGCCCTGCCCGACCCCATCGGCGAGATCACCAACGTGCGCCGCCGCCCCACTGGCATCAGCGTGGGCCAGATGCGCGTGCCCATCGGCGTGTTCGGCATGATCTACGAGAGCCGCCCCAACGTCACCATCGAGGCCGCCTCGCTGGCCATCAAGAGCGGCAACGCCTGCGTGCTGCGCGGTGGCTCCGAGGCCATCCACTCCAACCTGGCGCTGTGGAAGCTGGTGCAGGCCGCGCTCACGCAAGTGGGCCTGCCCTCTGACGCCGTGCAACTGGTGCAAACCACCGACCGCGCCGCCGTGGGCCAGCTCATCACCATGCCGCAGTACGTGGACGTGATCATCCCGCGCGGCGGCAAGGGCCTGATCGAGCGCATCAGCGCCGAGGCCCGCGTGCCCGTGATCAAGCACCTCGATGGCAACTGCCACACCTATGTCGACGAGGTCGTGGACCTGGCCCTGGCCGTGAAGGTGACGGACAACGCCAAGACGCAGAAGTACAGCCCCTGCAACGCCACCGAATCGCTGCTGGTGCACGCGGCACAGGCGGCGGCCTTCCTGCCGTTGATTGGCAAGGTCTTTGCCGACAAGGGCGTGGAGATGCGCTGCGATGCCCGCGCCAAGGCCATCCTGAGCGATGTGCCGGGCGCCAAGGTGGTCGACGCCACCGAGCAGGACTGGTTTGAAGAGTACCTGGCCCCGGTGATCGCCGTGAAGGTGGTCGACTCGCTGGACGAGGCCATCGCCCACATCAACACCTACGGCTCGCACCACACCGATGCGATCCTGACCACGAACCAGCCCAACAGCATGCGCTTCATCCGCGAGGTCGATTCGGCCAGCGTGATGATCAACGCCTCCACCCGCTTTGCCGATGGCTTCGAGTACGGCCTGGGCGCCGAGATCGGCATCAGCACCGACAAGTTCCACGCCCGCGGCCCGGTGGGCCTGGACGGCCTGACCTCGATGAAGTTCGTGGTGCTGGGCCAGGGCGAAGTGCGCAGCTGACGTGGATGTTGCTGGCTGGCAGGTCGGCCTCATGGTGCTGGCCTCCGGGGCCGCCGGGCTGATCGACGCCATCGTGGGCGGCGGCGGGCTGATCGTCCTGCCCTCGCTGTTTGGCCTGTTTCCGGGCGTCACGCCCGCCACGTTGCTGGGCACCAACAAGGCGGCCTCGGTGTGGGGCACGGCCTGGTCGGCGTGGCAGTACACCCGCCGCGTGACGCTGCCCGAAGGCCGGCTGGCCGTGGCCACGCTGCTGGCGGCCCTGGGCTCGCTCGCTGGCGCCTGGCTGGCCACGCGGGTGCCGGCCTCGCAGTTCCGCGCGGCCTTGCCGCTGGTGCTCAGCGCCGTGTGGCTCTACACCTGGTGGCGCAAAGACCTGGGCCAGCACCACGCCCCGCACCTGAGCGCACGCGACGAGGGCCTGCGTGCCGCCGCCCTGGGCGCCGTGATCGGCCTGTACGACGGCATCTTCGGCCCGGGCACGGGCAGCTTCTTCATCTTCGGGGTGGTGCGGCTGCTGCGCTGGGATTTCGTGCACGCCAGCGCGGCGGCCAAGCGCATGAACTTCGCCACCAATGTGGCCGCGCTCAGCGTGTTCATCCCCCAAGGCCACGTCATCTGGGCCTTGGCCCTGCCCATGGCCGTGGCCAATGTGGCAGGCAGCACGCTGGGCACGCGGCTGGCCTTGAAGCACGGCACCGGCTTTGTGCGCGCCGCCTTTTTGGTGGTGGTCGGCGCGCTGGTCAGCAAAACCGCCTGGGACGCCTGGCTGCGCTGAGCTCAGCGGCAGCTCAAGGCTTGGGCCCGCTGTACGGCATCCAGCCGATGGCGCCCGCGTTCAGGCTCTGCACATACAGGCGCCCGCCCACCTCGGTGGCCGAGGTGGTCTCGGGATAGGCGCCCTGCGGATCTTGCAGGTCATCGACGATGCGGCCCGTGTCGTCGAAGGCGATGATGTGGCCATACGGCTTGGGCACGGGCAAGAAGGCCTTGGGCAGGCGCAGCACCACGCTGCGCGCCAGCGGGTGGCCGGCCATCAGGTCCAGCAGGTGGCTGCGTGGCTTGGTCAAGCCCACCCAGATGCGGCCACTGGGGGCGCGCGTCAGGTTGTCGGGGAAGCCCGGCAGGTTGTCGATGAACACGCGCGCGCCGCCTTGGGCCATCGCCTGCGCCAAGCTGGGCACGCCGTTGCTGCCCTGGGCCGTGCGCACCACCGACAGCTTGGGCAAATCGAGCGCAAGGATGCGGTAGGTGCCGGTCTCGGCCACGTACAGCGTCTTGCCATCGCCCGAAAACGCCAGGCCGTTGGGGAAGCACAGGCCCTGCAGCGCCACGCGGGCCTGGCGGGTTTGTGGATCGAGCGCGATCAGGCGGCCCGAGCAGCTGTGCTCCATCGCGTCCTGCACCGACGCGTCGAAGGTGCTGCCCCAGGCCTTGGCCCCAAAGCGGCGCGAGGCATCGGTCAGCCAGATCGTGCCGTCCGGGGCCAGCTTCACGGCATCGGCATAGGCCACGGGGTCATCGGACACCGGGTGGGCCACGGTCTGCAGCAGCGGCTCGATCTGGGCTTTTTCACCCTCGCCGGTGATGCGCAACAGGCCCTGCATGGCATCGGCCACGATCAGGCGGCCTTGGGCGTCCATGTCGAGCCCCAAGGGTCGGCCGCCGGTGTTGACCACGCGCACCAGCTGCTGCGGGGCCTCGGGCGACCAGCGCACCACATCGCCGCTGCTCAGGCCGCTGTAGACCTGGCCACCGGCCGCGAGCATGTCTTCTGGGCCATGGCCGCCCCCCAGGTCGATGGCCGCCATCTGCAGGCCGGCCAGGCGGGTGTTGCGGGCGTGCGGCCCTTGGTAGCCCGGGTCAACGGGCGCCTGCCAGGCCACCGGCTGGTTGGGGATGGGCCACGTCAGCAGGTAGGCCGCGGCCAGGGCGGCCGCCACGGTCAACAGGGTACGGGGGCGCAGCGACATCGCAAGGGCTCCAGGGTGGGGATGGGGCGTGGGGGAGTGTCCGCGCCCGATCATGCGCCAGCACCCCGGGCTTGCCCGCGCCCGTGTCGCGGCTTGGCCGCACCCACACGGGCACCACACCAACAAAACCTATCAGGAGGATGCAATCAATCGAATGGCGCTATCAGGCGCCGCTGCCCACAATGGCGACAGGCCTGCTGCACGGGCCCCGACGAACCACCCCGATCGAGATGAGGAGCACCCCATGGCCAAAACTGCCACCTTCGGCGTCATGCACATCGCCACGTCGTTCTGCGTGACCTACGGGATCACCGGCAGCTATGCGGTGGCCGGCGTCGTCACCTTTGTCGAACCCTTGGTCAACACGGTGATGCACTACTTCTTCGACGAGTATTGGGATCACCCCAAGGCCCAGGCGGCCCGGGGATGGATGGCCACGCGCATGGCGGCCATCCGGGTGCCGGCCCGGGTCACACCGGGGGGCGGCACCTGAGGGCACAGCTCACTTCTCGACGAAGGCGCGCTCGATCACGTAGTCGCCCGGCTCGCCCTGCGACGGCGAGATCTTGAAGCCGCGGTCGTCGAGGATCTTGCACAGGTCGGTCAGCATCGAGGGGCTGCCGCACATCATGGCGCGGTCGGTGTGCGGGTTCAGCGGCTGAAGCCCCAAGTCAGCGGCCATCTTGCCGTTGACGATCAGGTCGGTCAGGCGGCCCTGGTTGCGGAAGGGCTCGCGGGTGACCAGCGGGTAGTAGATCAGCTTGTCGCGCACCAGCTCGCCCAGCAGCTCGTGGTTGGGGAGCTCTTCGGTGATGAAGTCGTGGTAGGCCAGCTCGCTGACCGTGCGCACGCCATGCACCAAGATCACCTTCTCGAACTTCTCGTACGAGTACGGGTCTTGGATGATCGACATGAACGGGGCCAGGCCGGTGCCGGTGCCAAACAGGTACAGGTTGGGCGCGGGCAGCAGGTCATCGACCACCAGCGTGCCCACGGCCTTGCGGCCGACCATGATCTTGTCGCCCACCTTCAGGTGCTGCAGGCGCGAGGTCAGCGGGCCGTCTTGCACCTTGATCGACAAGAATTCGAGGTGCTCTTCGTAGTTGGCGCTGGCCACCGAGTAGGCGCGCATCAGCGGCTTGCCATCCACCATCAGCCCGATCATCACGAAGTGGCCGCTGTGAAAGCGCAGGGCCGGATCGCGGGTGGTGCGGAAGCTGAACAGCGTGTCGTTCCAGTGGTGAACGGAGGTGACGGTTTCTTCGTTGAAAGCAGCCATGGTGAGCTCGACAAGGCGGTGAACCCGCTATTGTCGCGCAGAACGGCAGAACCCACGCCATGCCCCCGCAGCCATCCCAGCTCAATGCGGGGGTTCAGGTATGCTCAGGCGCCTTTTTTTCGGGCAGCATCGTGAGATGCGCGCCCCTGCCCCTCCCTTGTTGCCATGACCCAGACGTCGCTCGCTGCCCCCGATCCCCGCACCGCCCTGGTGGTGTTCTCCGGCGGCCAGGATTCGACCGTCTGTCTGGCCTGGGCCCTGGCGCGCTACCGCCATGTGGAAACCATTGGCTTTGACTACGGCCAGCGCCACAAGGTCGAGCTGGATTGCCGCCACGCCGTACGCCGCGAGATCGCCGCACAGTTCCCGCAGTGGGCCGCCCGCCTGGGCGACGACCACCTGCTGGATTTGGGCCTGCTCGGCCAGATCTCGGACACGGCGATGACCAGCGAGCGCGCCATTGAGATGCAAACCAATGGTTTGCCCAATACCTTCGTGCCCGGCCGCAACCTGCTGTTTTTGAACTTCGCGGCCTCGCTGGCCTACCGCCGGGGCGCCAGCGTGCTGGTGGGCGGCATGTGCGAAACCGATTTCTCGGGCTACCCCGACTGCCGCGACAACACGCTCAAGGCCCTGCAGGTGGCGCTCAGCCTCGGGCTCGACAGCCCCATGACCATCGAGACGCCGCTGATGTGGCTGACCAAGGCGCAGACCTGGGCCCTGAGCCACGCACTGGGCGGCTTGGCGCTCAACACCCTGATCGAAGAACACACCCACACCTGCTACCTGGGCGACCGCACCCAGCGCCACGCCTGGGGCTACGGCTGCGGTCAGTGCCCGGCCTGCGTGCTGCGACGCGACGGGCACGCGGCCTTCGTGGCCGCGGGTGCCACGCCATGAACCACACGCCCTGGTGGGCCCTGATCACCGGCGGCATCGTGATGCTGTGGGCTGTTGGGGCGTACAGCCGGCTGCAGCGCCTGCGCGCCGACATCGTCAGCGCCTTCGCCAACCTCGACACCCAGCTGCGCCGCCGTCACGAGGTGGTGCCGCGCCTGCACCAGCAGCTGCGCCCGCTGCAGCCCAGCGCCCACGATGACCTGGAGCGCCTGCTCGCCGCCAGCAACCAGGTGATGGCCGCCACCCAACTGGTCAAAGGCCACCCGCACCAAAGCGCCCCCATCCAGGCCTGCAACATGGCCGAAGACGTGTTCCAGGCCGCGCACCTGGCGCTGGTTGAAGCCGTCAGCGCGCCCGATGAAGGCTGGGGCGATGCCCCCGTGCCAGCCCTGCTCGATGAGCTGGAGGTGGCCGACAACCAGGCCCGTTTTGCGCGCGGCCTGTTCAACGACGCCACCGCCGCCCACAACGAGGCCATCCACCTGTGGCCCACCCGGATCCTGGCCCGTGTGATGGGCTTTCACCCGGCGGCCAGCCTGCACCTGCTGCCCAGCCGCATCGAGACCACCCGCGTGACCGCGCCGGCCCCGCTGGCGCCCCTCACCCCTTAACCTGATCGACCAGATCAACCTGATCGGCCTGCCGTCATGCGTGACACGCCCGCCCCCTCCCTGCGCGCCGACCGCGCCCGCCTGTGGCTGCGCTTTGCGCTGATCCTGGGCGCACTGTGCGCCATCACGCTGATGGCCTGCGCCGTGGCCTACAAGCTGGCCGCGCCCTACACCATGGGCTTCCCGCCGCACTTCTTCCAGGCCATCGCGGCAGCCATGCTGGGCTCGGTGACCGGCATCTGCCTGCTCGAGTGGCGCCGCCTCAGCCAAGGCGGTAGCCAGCGCATGGCGCACTGGCTGGGTGGCATCGACCTGACCGAAGACCCCGACGACGCCCTGCAGCGGCGCCTGCTCAACCTCACCGACGAACTGGCCGATGCGCAGGGCATCGTGGTGCAAGGGGCCTACGTCCTGCCCCACGAAACCAGCGTGAACCTCTTCGTGATGTGCGGCCACCGGCGCGACCTGGCCGTGTGCGCCACCCAAGGCGCCCTCACCATGCTGACCCGCGCCGAGCTGCGCGCCCTGCTGGCCCATGGCCTGAGCCGGCTCCAGACCCTCGATGCACTGCTGTTGCGCGACCGACTGGCCATGATCTGGTCGCTCGCCTGGCTGCACGCCCACGGCCAAGGCCTGATGAGCCCCATCGACGGCCGCAAGGTGGGCACCTTGCGCTGGCTGCTCGGCCTGGCCCTGCGCGGCCTGGGCTGGCCGGGCTGGATCGGCTCCCGCATGGTGCAAAGCCAAGGCATGCGCCACGCGGTGATCAGCGCCGACACGGCGGCCTGCGACCTCACGCAAGACAAGCTGGAGCTCAGCAACGTGCTGCGCAAGGCGCTGTACGCCCACAACCTGATGCAAGGCCGGATGCTGCACCCCAGCGCCGACCTGATGGCCTTCCTCGCCTTCCAAGACCCTGTTGAGATGCCTGGCCTGGCCACCCACCCCACGCTGGACGACCGCATCGTCCGCGTGGCGGGCATCCCCCTGCCGGGCTTGCCGACTTCGGCACAGGGCAGCGATGACACCGAGCCACGACGCAGCGAACGCGACGAGGCAAGCGACGCCCTCGGCGCATTGCCCGACCACGCAGCCCCCCACAGCCCCATCAAGGTGGTGAGCGAGCGCGAAGCCCTGCAGCACCTGCGCGACCGCGACAGCCCCACCGACACGCGCATGGCCATCCTGGCGCTGATGCACAACCCTGACAACGCGCGCGAACGCAAGCTGTGGAACCGGCTGGCCGAAGACGCTGCGGGCGCCGACGTCATCTTGCAAGATGTGCTGAGCCTGAGCCCCACCACCCGCCTGCCGGAGTTCGAGCGCCTCGTCAGCCTGGCGGCTGGCCAACCGCTGATCCACAAGCGCATGCTGGTGGAATCGGCCCGCGACCTCATGCGCGCCGATGGCCGCGTCAGCCCGCGCGAGCGCCTGTGGTGGCTGGTGCTGCGCCACCGCCTGCAAGACCAGCACCACAGCCCGCAGATGCGCCCGATCACCGGCCAAGGCCAGACGCTGGCCGACCTCAGCCTGATCGAGAAAGCCTATGTGAGCACGCTGAGTGCCTACGTCGCGCGCTTCATCCCCGAAGACTCGCCCCCCGGCCTGATCGGCCAGCGCGGGCAAGCCTGGTGGCTCGCCATCCAGGCGCGCCTGGGCCACAGCGATGACACGCCCCCCAGCAAGGCCCCAGACACCGACGCCCTGATGCACGCCCTTTCAGGCGTGCAGGAGCTGTCGTGGATGGTGCGCCCGCACCTGCTGATGGCCTGGACCGAAGAGGCCTTCAACCACAGCCCGATGGGCGTGCTGGGCAACGACACCGCCGATGCCCTGCGCCTGCTGGCCAGCCTGCTGGACGCCCAGCTGCCGCCGCTGCTGGCCTCGCACTACCCGAAGGCCGCGTGAGGCTCAGTCGTTGTCGCGGCTGTCGCGGCTGTTGACGCGCGGCAGGCGGGTCAGGCCCAGCAAGCCGTTGCGCATGTCTTCAGGGGCATTGGGCCCGATGTACATGCGCAAGTAGACCTGGAAGGCCAGCTCGTTGTTGATCGACACCGCGCCCGAGCCATCGCCCGTGAGCTGGCGACCGTTGTGCGCCGCCAGCCAGCCCTTGCCGGGCACCCAGTCGAGGTTGACCACGTCGCCACGCACCACGCGCTTGACGTTGCTGTAGGCCGCCCCGATGGTGCCCACCACCTCGATGAGCTTTTTGAACTCATCGTCGGTGGCGGCTTGCTGGAAGTCGGCCAGGAAGATGCGCGAGATCGTCGACGACGTGAACTCGCGCAGGATGTTGAGCTGGATGCGGCGGATGCCGTTGAGCTTCATCACGGCCTCGGCCGTGGTGCGCTTCTCGGGCAGGTACAGCGCGGTCACATCGGCCTTGAAGTAGCCGCGCTTGCGCACCGCTGCGCCATTGAGCAACAGCTTCTGGCCATAGGCCGTGACGCTCTCGGCCAGCTCCACGCCTTCGAGCTCAACGGCTGCGGCCGCCTCGCCCGACCAGGGCATGAGCGCCGCCAGGGCGACGGTGGCCAGCAGTTGGCGCCGTTGCGGATCCGGCTCCGCACAGGCCTCTTGCAAGGCCTGCCGGACCAGCGGCAGGTGACGTTTGTCCATCATGTCAAAAGCCTCCTGCAGGTGGGGATCACAGCGGCTTGGACAGGGTCAGCCAGAACGCGGCGCCTTCAAAGCGGTTGCGCGCCTTGTACTCACGCAGCACCTTGGCCTCGATCATCATCTCGCCACCGTTCTTGATCCAGCCAAAGGCCGGGCCAGCGGCATTGACGCTCATCTTGTTGCCGTCGATGAGGTTGAGCGTGGTGCACTGCGTGGCCGCCGGGGCGCCGGTGGTGCAGGTGTCGGCAGACAGCTGACGCACGAAATAGCCTTGCAGGCCCAGGCGCAGGTCTTCCGAGACGAACTTCATCAGCTGGTAGTCCAGGTTGAAGATGTTGCCGCTGAGGTAGCCGGTGTCCTTGTTGCGCGTGTTGAACGACATCACGGCGCGGGCGCCCACGTCCCAGCCATCGCCGATGAAGGCGTACTGCACCGACGGGCGGAACGTGTAGAAGTTGCCGTAGCCGGTGTTCACACGTTGCGAGGCGTTGTAGTCACCCGTGGGGGCCACCACCGTGGGGGCCACGGTCACGGTCTGGCTGTCGCTCAGCTCCCAGTGGATGACGGGCGAGATTTCCAGGTCGCCGATGCCGGTTTCACCACCGGTCTGGCCGCCAATGGCGTTTTGCACAGCAGCCGGCGAGGTCACCGTGCCCACGCCCGGGATGGTGGTGCCCGCAGCCGCAAAGTGGGCGCGGCGCTTGACCAGCGGCAGCATGGCGGTGACACCCAGGTTGCCGCCCAGGAACTGGTCGGTGCTCAGGTAGGTCAGGCGCGGCAGCAGCGCGATGTTGGTGGCCGAGGCGTCCACCAGGGTCGTGGCACGGGGGCCGCCAGGGCCAGCCTGGGTCACGGGCAACGGCGTGTTGACCTTCGACTGCTGGCCATCGTTGCCCTTGTACTTGTTGGCGTGGTACGCCACGAAGGGCAGCTGGAAGTACCAGCCCGGCACCAGCGGTGCGGTCATGTCCGAGCCGCCCACGCCCGGCGAATAGCGTTGCAGGCCGTTTTCGGCGGCGACAGCGGGCAGGCTCACGGCCATCGAGGCCAACAGGGCGGCAGCAGCGGCCACACCCGACATGCGAAGCGACTTCATCTCACGACTCCTTGGGATCAGATCTCAAAGGCGCGGCTGCCGGATCAGCGATCGGGAACAGCAAGGCGCGCCCGCGTCTCGGATGAGACGGTTGGGCGCACACTTTGCCCGGCATCCCCTCGGCTGTGCAGGGTGATGTTGCCCGGCGGCCACGGGTCGAGCCAGTTTGGGGTGCCGATGCAGACGCACCCACCCGATCTGAGGGGGCAGGCTCCCCCTGAGCGTCAACGTTGCGTTGAACGCAAAGGCTTATTCGCCTTCGCCAAACTTGTCGTTGATGAGGGCGGTGATGGCGGTGATGGCCTCGTCCTCACGCTGGCCGTCGCACTCCAATTCGACCTGTGCGCCCAGCCCGGCGGCCAGCATCATCACGCCCATGATGCTTTTGGCATTCACGCGGCGGTCGTTGCGCGACAGGTGCACCTCGCACGGGAAACTGCTGGCCAGCTTGGTCAACTTGGCCGAGGCACGTGCATGCAGCCCCAGCTTATTGCTGATGGTGACGGTGGTCTTGATCATGGGTCGGTTGGCTGACCTGGTTTTGTGGACGGCTTGATGCGATCTGCATCACGCCATGGGTGCCGCCTGCCATGGCGACACTGGTCAGGGTATCAAGGGGTTGGCTGGCGTAGTTCAGGGTTCGCCACAACATGGGCAGGTTGACCCCGGTCACCACCTTCACGCGCACCCCATCGGCCAGGCCCTGCACCGCGTTGCACGGGGTGGCGCCAAACACGTCGGCCAGCACCAGGGCCTCGCCCAGGGGATCGCCCTCGATGGCGGCCGCCAGCAGCAGGCGCGCCTGAGCGCAGACCTCATCGGGCGGCAAGTTGGGGGGCACATCCAGGGCCTGCAAGGTTTGCGCGGCATCCGGAAAGCAATGCTGCGCCGCCAGCTTCAAAGCCGAAGCGAGCGGGGCGTGCGCGATGATCAGCAGACCAGCCATAACCCCTGGATTATCGACAACTCGCCGCCGGAATTTCGGCCTCCGTTGAAAAGCCCACGTCAGCTTCAGCCCAGTTTTTGGCGACTTGCACGGCCACGGCCCCTGGGAAGCCCTGCAGAACGCCCCTGGCGCCGTGGGCAAAACACGACGACGCGCCCACTCAGACAGGGTTGAAACGGTGCCAGCAGCCCCCGTCTGCGCGCACCCAGGCACGGGATGGACAGCCCTGGACACCGATCCGACACTGCTAGACACCCCCCAGCCATCCCGACTTGCGTCCCCCGGCCCCCATGCCCACCGCCGTCCCCACCCCCAAGCCCCGCAGCCTGCGCCCTGCCGCTGGCGAGGCCCGTGGCGCCACGGACGATGCCCATGCCCAGGCGGCGCAAGAGCTCGTGCGCTGGCAAACGCTGTTGGGCCAGGTGGGCCGCGAGGTGGCGGAGCCCTTGTCGGCGGCACTGGAGCGTGTGATCACACTGACCACCACCGGGCGCATCGATCACCAGGGCTTGCGCGCCCTGCGCGACGACATCGAACGCGCCCGCACGGCCGGCATGGCCTGCCAGCAGATGTCCAGGCTGGCCGGTGGGCGCATCCGCCAAAGCCACGAGCGCATCCACCTCACCCACACGGTGCAAAGCGTGCTGGCGCAGCGCACCCGCGAGTTGCAGGCCCACGGCCTGAGCCTGAGCCAGGCCATGGTGCCCACCGAGGTCAACGCCGACGCCTCGATGCTGTTCGCCTTGCTCAACCACCTGGTGGATTGGTGGCTGGCGTGCGCCCAAGGCCCCATCGCGTTGCGGCTGGACGTGGGCAACTGGCCCGCCCATGCGCGGCTGCACTGCACCTTCGACGCCCATGCGCCTGACATCGCCTCGCCCGGCGCAGATGTGATGCTCACGCGCACGTCCACCCTGCGTTGGCACCTGCTGGAGCAAACCGCGCAATCGATGGGGCTGAGCTGCCAGCGCAGCGTGCAGGCCCACCAGATGCAGCTGACGCTGACCTTCCCCGACACCGTGAGCAGCCCGCTGGCCGATGCGGGCGACGACACCGCCGCGTCGAGCTTCGGTGACTCCCTCAACAGCCAGCCCCTGTGTGGCAGCCATGTGCTGCTGATCGCCGACCGCAAGGCGCAGCGTCAGGCGGCGCGAGAGGCGCTCAGGCACACGGGCATCACCCTCGATGTCTGCGCCTCGGTGCAGGAGGCTGTGGCCTTCTGCCGCAGTGGCTTGCCGCATGCCATCGTGTTCACGAGCGACGTGCGCGGCCCGCTGCTGACGCGGCTGCTGCACCAGGTGCGCGCCGCATTGCCCGACTTCATCCTCATCGAGGTCACCCCTGAAGGCCGCACCTTCGACACCTCGTCGCTGCAGGCTTCGGGCATCGCCCGGGTGGGCGGCGAAGACATCGCCCACGGCTTGCCCTCGGCGCTGGTGTACGAGCTGTCTCGCCTGGCCTGATCAACGTGAGGTCAAGGGGCAGCAGGCTTGGCGGGCTTGGCCGCAGGATCGGCCTCAGGCACCTTCACCTGCAGCTTGTCCACATTGGGCGATGACCAAGGCCCGGTGACGCGGAACTCCTGGGTGCCTGCGGCAGCCACCTGCTTGCGCAACAGCCACTGCGCCACGAAGGTGCCCAGCCCCACCACCGGGTTGATCGCGGCGTAGGCCAGCGAGGCCCCGCTCGCATTGATCTCCGGGATCACGTAGACGTGGATGTCCTGCGTCTCTTGCGCCAGGTTGGCCTCTCCCTCCAGCAGCACCACGGCGCTGACGCCACGCATGCGCAGGTTGCGGGTGCGGGCCAGCCCCTGGCCCACCGTCACGTCGCCATCGATGCTGTCGAACGCAAAGCCCCGGTCGAAGAGGTCGCGGAAGTCCAGCGTCAGGCGGCGCTGCAGGCTCTGCAAGCTCAGCACCCCCAGCAGCTTGGCCGCACCCGGGTCAACCTTGAGGAACTGCCCCTCGGCGATCTCCACCTTCACGTCGCCCACCATGGTCAAAGGATCGGGCTCAAGTGGCGAGCCCTGCCAACCGATCTGCCCGGTCAAGGTGCCCTTGCCGTCCTTCAAGGTCTTGGGCAAACCCAGGCGGGTGAGCAACTGCCCGCTGTTGGCGATGTCGAGCGTGAACTGGAAGTTGGAGTGCGACAGCGCCGCCGAGCGTGCCCCCACACCACGCGCTGCGGCGGCCAAGGCCCATTGCCCCTGCGCGGTGAGCCGGGCGTCCGGGTTGCCCATCTGGAAGCGCTGCAGGCGCCATTCGGGCACGGCCTCGTTGGCCAAGGCCCGGTTGCTGGCCAAGATCTCCAGCTTGCCCAAGGGGATGCCACGCCAATCGAACTGGTCGACCACCACGTCCACGGCGGGCAGGCGCGAGGTGCTGGTGCCCGTGAGCTGCTCGGCGGCCTGGTCTTCGAACGCTTGCGCGTCGGTCTGGGGGATCGACAGCCGCGACAGGCGTGCGATCAGGCGTTGGCCGTTGCCGCTCGGGTCGGGCGTCCAGTCGATCTGACCGGCCACCTGGGCCGCATCGATCTGGGCGCGCCAGATGTCGGGCGTGGGGTGCGACAGGGTGCCGGTCACGTCCTTGATGCTGCGCTGGCGGAACTGCAGCAAGGCGGTTTTGACCGCGATGGCGCGGGGCAAGTACACCTCGGCGCTCTCGCCGCCCTCGGTGGTGGACTGGCTGGCCGTGGCATGCAGCTGCCGCGCCACGGGCAGCCACGCATCCACATCCAGCAAGGGCAGCAGCACCTGGGCCGACATGCCGCTGGGCGGCAAGGTGAGCGAGGATGGGGCCGCCATGTTGCCTTGCCACAGCTGGATGCCGCCGCGCAGGAACCGCGCATGTGCAGCGCTGACATCGCGCCGCAACTCGACTTGCAGCTGCGGCGTGGTCAGCGTGGCCTGCCCCAGTTCGACACTGATGGCGTCACGCTGCCACTGGGCGTCGTCCGGGCGGTAGGTGACCTTCAGGGGCCAGCTCGTGGCCGGTGCCTTGTTGAGCGGCGCGGGCCAGCTGGCGGCCATGCCCAGCAAGCTGGATTGCACCACCACGGTCGGCCCAGCGGCCATGCGCCCCTGCGCATCCGGCACCATGCTGACGCTGACCTGCACCGGCGACTCCCCAGACAAACGCTGGGCGATGACGGGGATGATGCCGAACTCGCGGGCCTGCGCCAACGTGGCTGCCTGCAACTTGCCCTGGGCCTCGAAGTGGATCTGCCGGTTGGCCGAGCGCCCGCCATGGATCTCCATGTCATTGCCCCAGACCTGGGCGCGGGCCTGCACCTTCAGCTCCGACTCGGTGAACGACACCTTGCCCCGCAACTGGTCAAACACAGGCAACCCGGGTTGCAGCCGCAGGTTGGCCACCTGGCCGTCATCGAGCGTCACCTCGCCTTGCACGCGGGTGTCGATGGTGCGGTCAAGCGGGATGTCCAGTGCCAGCTTCATCTGCCCCGTGCCTTGGGCCTGGGCGGGCTGCATCACCTGGCCCGTCCACTCACCGATGGGCGACTGCCCGAGGAACTTCAGCATGTCGGCCAACTGCCCGGCGCCCTGGCCACGGATGCTCAGGTGCGGGTCTTGGGCGCCCAGGTCGGCAATGCGGCCCTCGACGTTGCGCATCACGAAGGTGCCCGTGCCCACGGTGCCCAGCACCCCGGTCGCGCCTTGGATGACCAGCCGCTGCCCTTCAAACAACAAGAGGCCGCGCAGTTGGGTGAACGCGGGCCAGGTGGCGCTGGGGGTTTCGCCATGCTCGCTCAGCAGGCGGGCCGGCACGTAGTCCATGCGCACGTCGCGCACCGGCACCTTGACGCGGAAACGGCCCCCCTTGTCTTCCGGGAATGGGAAATCGTCGAGCGTGCCTGCCACCTCGAACTGCACCTGCTCGCCCACGCCAGACTGGATGGCGTCGCGCACGTAGTGGCGCGCCGAGGCCGGCAGCGTGGTGGGCAGGTAACGCCACACGGCGGTGGCCTGGGCCTGGTCGAGCTTGCCTTTGAGCTGCAGCCGCCCGGGCAGGCGGTCCGCCCGCGCACCGCCCCAACCTCCGGTCTGCCACTGCCCTTCGAGCTGCCCGGTGGCATCGGCGTTCGCAAAGCTGACCTTGCTCACGTTCACTTGCCATTGGGAGGGGCGCTCGCCTTCGGCCGCACGCACCTGCCAGCCCACCCGCGCCGTCAGGCTGCGCAGCGGAATTTCCGGCTGCTCGAAGATGCCCGGAAAGGCCAGCCAGCCCTCGTTGACGGTGACGTCGGCATTGCCGCCGTCCTGGGTGGCTTCGAAGGTGCCCGACAGCCCCTTGAACCCCGGACGCCCATCGGCCTCGTCGGGCGCCAGGCTGAGCTGGCGCACGCGGCCGGCAGCGCGGTAGCTCTTGGGGGCATCGGGCAAGCCGCTCCAGCGCCACGAGGCCTCGGTGACCTCACCTTGCGGCGCCAGGTGGGCCAGCGCCTCGCGGATGCCTGGCGACATCGGCAAGCGGTCGGCAATGGCCGCGAGCACCGAGAGGTCGAGCCGATCGGTGCTGGCCTCGCCACCGCGGGTCAAGCGCCAGATGCCCTCGTCGAGGGCCTGCGGCCAACGGGCGTGCTGCCAAGTCAGCTGCCCCGTGCTGGCAGGCCAGCGCGCACCATCATCGAGTTCGAACGCCAGCCCGCGGAAGCCCAGGGTGGACGACTCGGGTTGGTGCACCCAGGTCAGCTCGCCCTGCCATTGCCGGAACGCCAACGGGGCGAGCTCACGCCCCAGCCTGACCGCCACGTCGCGCAATTGACCGTCCAGGGTGACCGATTGGGGCACGCCGCGCTGCCACCGGGCCACGGCCTTGATCGAGCCCTGCCCCCCCATGACATCCACCGGCAGTTGCACATGCTGGCGCAGGCGTTGCACGTCCACCCAAGGCAGGTCAGCCTGCACATCGCCTGTCCAGGTCTCCCACTGGCTGGGGCGGGTGGCGTGCAAGGGCCACCGCTGCCACCACGGCCAATCTTGGCCATCGGCCGCAGGCCGCGCACCGACCTGCCACAGGGGCTGGGTTTGCTCAGACTGCACGGCAAAACGCCGGCCAAAGCCGGCTGGCGGCGTGGCAGACAGCTTCAGGCTGTGCACCCGCCGCCCCAGGCCAGAGCGGTTGTCCAGGGAGAGGTCGACCTCGGTGAGCTCCAGCGGAGAGGCGCCCAGCTCGTCATCGGTCCAGCGCACCACCCCCTGCTCGATGCGGATGCGGGCCTGCGACAGCACCCAGTCCAAGCCGCGCTCGGCGCCGTCGCCCCCCTGATGCTGCTCAGGCAGGGCAAAGCCGGCCACGCTGATGCGCCCCTCGCGGTCACGCCGCAAATCCAGCTCAGGCGACACCAGCACCAGTTCGGCCAGCCGCAGCTCGTGATCGGCCACCGCGCGGGGCGACAGCGTGGTCATGGAGATCCGCGCACGCACCTCGCCCAGGCGCAGCCCCGGACGCCCCTGGGCATCGACGAACTGCACATCTTGCAGCGCCAGGACCGGCCACAGGCCGTCGCGCCAACCACGGACGGCGCCAATCTTCACGGTCAGCCCCAACGCCTTTGTGGCTTGTTGAGCGATGGCATCACGCCACCCGTCCATGCGGGGCAGAATCTGCGTCAGCAAGAGGAGCCACGCCATGGCAGCCACCACCAGCCCAACGACGGCCACCCCCATCGCCCAGCGCAGCAGGCGCCCGGCCCAGCCCGCGCCACGGCCGGCAGGCAAGGCGGTGTTGGGCGCGGCGTTCGGGGCACCGGGCTCACCCTGGCGCGGGGAATCAGAAAGCAAAGGCATGCAGCAGGTCAGTCATCCGTCGAAGTCCCCAGGCACACGCCCTGAACGCTGCTCTACCATGATGCTTGCAGGCTGCGGCCTCCGACCAGCGGCAACCCTAGCACATCGCCCACAGCCGACCGCCCTCTGACATGTTCGATTTTCCGTTTGATGCCGTCAAATCGGTCAGCTCGGCCGAGCACTCGCGCTACGTCCAGCGCATCCGCCGCCGCTACCCGCAAGAGCTGGCCGAATTTGCCCAGGCCTGCGCTGGTGTGCCCCGCAGCGCCGACATCTGTGCCCTGATCCAGCATTTCCTCGATGGCGGCCGCGAGCTGGCCAGCGCCCTGCGCGTGGCCCGCCAGATGGTGATCGAGCGCCTGGCCACGCAAGACGTGGAAGCCGGCGCGCCCATGGCCGACATCGGCCGCGCCATGACCGAGCTGGCCGAGGTCACCTTGCAGTTCGCCCAAGCCCAGGCCGAGGCCGAGGCCACCGCGCGCCACGGCCAGCCGCTCAGCGCCGAGGGCACCGTGGTCGACCTGTGGGTGGTGGGCATGGGCAAGCTGGGCGGGCGCGAGCTCAATGTCTCGTCTGACATCGACCTGGTGTACGTCTACGAAGAAGACGGCGAGACCACCGGCGTCACCTCGGACGACGGCATCCGCCGGGGCGTGGTCACCGCGCACGAGTACTTCAGCACGGTGGCGCGCCGCCTGTCCACGCTGATCGGCGACACCACCGAGGACGGCTTCGTCTTCCGCGTCGACCTGGCCCTGCGCCCCAACGGCAACTCGGGCCCGCCGGTGGTCAGCCTGGCCATGCTCGAAGAGTATTTCCTGGTGCAGGGCCGCGAATGGGAGCGCTTTGCCTGGCTCAAGAGCCGCATCGTGTCGCCGCAGCGCTGCATGCCCGGCGGCGAGCACCACGCCCGCGCCCTGGCGCTGCGCGACTCGGTCATGCCCTTCGTCTACCGCCGCTACCTCGATTACGGCGTGTTCGAAGGCCTGCGCCAGCTGCACCGCAAGATCCGCGACGAGGCCAACAAACGCGCCGCGGGCCGGCCCGAGCGCGCCAACGACGTCAAGCTCTCGCGGGGCGGCATCCGCGAGATCGAGTTCACCGTGCAGCTGCTGCAGGTGGTGCGCGGCGGCCAGTTCCCCGAGATCCGCACCCGATCCACACTCAAGGCCCTGCCCCGCCTGGCCGCGCGCGGCCTGCTGCCAGGCGCCACGGCCAACTGGCTGGCCCAGGCCTACGTCTTTTTGCGCCGCGTCGAGCACCGCATCCAGTACCTCGATGACCAGCAGACCCACCTGCTGCCCACGCAAGACACCGACCTGGCCTGGATCGCCGCCTCGCTGGGGCTCGACGGCCAGCGCGCCCAGGTGCTGTCGCCCGACTGCCACGGCGCCACCTGCCAGCTGCTCGACGCGCTGGGCAGCGTGCGCGAGTTCGTCGCCACCGAGTTCGACGCGCTGCTCAACGATGGCCGCGAGACCCCGCCCGTGGCCGGCTGCCGCAGCTGTGGCGCCCCGCCCATGCCGGTCGACAGCGACGACTTCCTCGCCAAATTGCCGCCGGCGGTGGCCGCCCGCGTGCGCGAGTTCGCCGCCCAACCCAAGGTGGCTGTGCTGCCCGACGCGGCCAAGCTGCGCCTGGCCCGCCTGATCGGCCGCGCGACCAAGCTCACCCTCGAAGCCCGCAGCGATGCCCCGTGCGGCAGCGACGCCGCCATCGCCATGCCCGACGCCACCTGGACGCCGGTGCTGCGCTTCATCGACTGGCTCAACCCCCTGCTGCGCCGCGACAGCTACCTGTCGATGCTGGCCGAGCGCCAAGAGGTGCTGGGCCGCCTGCTGCGCCTGCTGGGCGCCGCCCAGTGGCCGCTGCGCTACCTGCTGCGCCACCCTGGCGTGATCGACGAGCTGGCCGACCCGCGCCTGATGCAGGGCCGCTTCGAGCCCCAGGCCTATGTGCAAGACCTCAACGACCGCCACAGCGCCTGGAGCCGCGCTGGCCAGGCCGACGAAGAGGCCCTGCTCGACACCCTGCGCCGCGCCCACCACGCCGAGGTCTTCCGCACCCTGGTGCGCGACGTCGAAGGCCTGATCACCGTCGAACAGGTGGCCGACGACCTCTCCGCGCTGGCCGACGCCACCCTGCACACCGCCATCCGCTGGGCCTGGCAGCAACTGCAGCTGCGCCCCGGCAAGCAAGCCGCGTGGGCCGTGGGCCGCGAGCCGCACTTCGCCATCATTGCCTACGGCAAGCTCGGCGGCCTGGAGCTGGGCTACGGCTCCGACCTCGACGTCGTCTTCCTCTACGACGACCAGACCGACCTGCCCGACCCACAAGGCGGCCCCGACGCCCCCGATCCGGTCGACGCCTACCTGGCCTTCGCGCGCAAGCTGGTCACCTGGCTGACGCTGCGCACCTCGGCGGGCGAGCTTTTCGACATCGACACCGCCCTGCGCCCCAACGGCAACTCCGGGCTGCTGGTCACGTCCTTCCACTCGTATGACGACTACCAGCGCCAACGCGGCAGCAACACCGCCTGGACCTGGGAACACCAGGCCCTGACGCGCGCCCGCTGGTGCGCCGGCACCCCCACCCTGGCCGAGCGCTTCGAAACCTGCCGCCGCGCCGTGCTCAGCACCGTGCGCGACCCGGCGGCCCTGGCCGACGAGGTGCTGGCCATGCGCACCAAGATGCGCGAGGCCCACCCCACGCCCGCCGAGCACTTCGACCTCAAGCACAGCTCGGGCGGCATGATCGACGTGGAGTTCGCCGTGCAGTACCTGGTGCTGGCCCACAGCCACGCGCACCCGGGCCTGCTCGACAACAAGGGCAACATCGCCCTGCTGCAACGCGCCGAAGACGCCGGCTTGCTGCCCGCCGGGGTGGGCGCGGCCGCGGCCCAGGCCTACCGCGCCCTGCGCGCCGCCCAGCACCATGCGCGGCTCGACGAAGCCAGCACCGTGCTGCAGCCCGAGCAGTGGGCGCCGCTGGCCACCCACCGGGAAGCCGTTCAAACCCTGTGGCAGCACGCCTTCGGCCGGCAGCCCTGATCGCCTGCGTGATGACCGCACCGCGCCTGTGCTGGTGGCTGGGCATTGCCCTGCTCGGCTTGCCCGCACTGGCGCTGCCTTGGGTGGACCTGCAAGCCCCCGATGCCCGCTGGCCAGCCTGGGCGCTCGCCCTCACGTTGAACCCGGATGACGGCCTGACCCAGCCCCCCTGGGTCTTCTGGACCACCGCCTGGCTGCACGGCAGTGCCCCGCACCTGTGGCGCAACCTGGTGGCGCTGCTGCTCATCGGGGCGCTCGGCCACCGCTGGCCTCCGCCCCCCAGGCAAACCCTGATGGTGGCACTGCTGTTGTGGCCCGCCACCCACCTGGGCATGCTGGCCCAATCGTCGCTGCACCATTACGTCGGCCTCTCGGGCGTGCTGCACGGCCTGGTGGCCCTGCTGCTGGTGCAGCGCCTGCGCCACCCCGAGCGCCACGAGCCGCGCTGGGCCCTGGCGCTGGCCCTGGCGGGCCTGCTGGCCAAGGCCTTGATGGAAAACCCCTGGCAAATGACCCTGGTGGCAGACCCCCGGTCGGCTATAAACGTGGCCCCCTGGGCACATTTGTGTGGTGTCCTGGCCGGGCTGACGGTGGGGGCATGGCCCCAACACAGGGGGCATCCGCCTGCCAAAACCCCTTCAGCTTGCTGACACACGACCGAAAGATCATCGTTTGCCCTGCCTCCAGAGCAGGGAACCTTTGTCCAACCCCGGATTCCAAATTGAAATCTGCGTTCCTAGCGCCCTGATTTCCACACCTCGAACCGCAACACCATGTCCAACCGTCCGCAAGTCCGAGCCCTGTCCCGCACCACCCGCCTGATGGCTGTCCTGCCCATCGCCATTGCCGCACTGGCCCTGACGGGTTGCGGAGATGACAAAAAAGACGGTGAAGGCAAAGCCAGCCAGGCTGCTGCCCGCGTGAACAAGACCGAAATCACGGTGCACCAGATCAACCAGATCCTGGAGCGTCAGCCCAACATCAAGCAAGACCAGGCTGAAGCAGCCAGCCGCCAGATCCTGGAAGGCCTGATCGACCAGCAACTGGCCGTCGAGAAGGCCGAGGAACAAAAGCTCGACCGCGACCCGCAGGTGGTCCAGCTGCTCGACGCCATGCGCCGCAACATGCTGGCCCGCGCCTACCTGGAGCGCTCGGCAGCTCAAGGTGCCGCAGCCCCCACCCCTGAGGAACTCAAGAAGTACTTCGACAGCAAGCCGGCCCTGTTCACGCAGCGCCGCGTGTACGCCTTGCAAGAGTTCACGGTCGCCACGCCCCCCGAGCAGTACAACGCCACCCTGGAAAAGCTCAAGGTCACCAAGTCGGCCAATGACTTCATCGAAGTCATCAAGGCCTCTGGCCTGAAGTTCACCGCCACCCAAACCACGCAGGCTGCAGAGAACCTGCCGCTGAACCTGGTCGACGCACTGGCCAAGGTCAACGACGGCGAAGCCCTGTACCTGACGGCCAAGGACGGCTTCAAGGCCGTGCTGGTCGTTGCATCGAAGAGCCAACCGGTAACGTTCGAGCAAGCCAAGCCCGCCATCGAACAGTTCCTGCTCACGGAACGCCGCCGTGACTTCACGCAAAAGCAGATGAAGGCCATGCGTGAGGCCGCCAAGATCGAGTACATCGGCAAGTTCGCCGAGAAGCCGGCCAGCGGCGCTGCAGCTGGCGCTTCCGCCGCATCGGCTGCCGCCGTGGCGGCTCAGCCTTCTGTCGTGCCGGCTTCTGCCGCCGCCAGCGCTGGCATCGATGCCGACGCCCTCAACAAGGGTCTGTCGGGCCTGAAGTAATCCCACGCCACCCAGGGTGGTGCCGCGGACAGCCGCCGCCACCCTGACACTGCGCCCGCCGCGCGCTCACATCTCGACTCGACCCACCTCGACCGGGCCCTCCAAGAGGCAGTATGACGATTCAACAGTTCTTGCGCATCCTCCGAGCACGCTGGGTGCTTGCTGCGAGCATCTTCGCGGTGATCGTTCTGGGTACGCTCGGGGTGAGCCTCATGATGCCCAAGTCGTACACGGCCAGCGTGAACATCATGGCCGACATCCGCCCAGACCCCATCGCCCCGATGTCGGCGCTGGCAGCCGGTACGGCCGCGACCTACCTGGAAACGCAAGCTGACATCATCGAAAGTGCGGCGGTTGCTGAGCGTGTGGTGCGCATGCTCAACCTCACCGAAAACCCGGAAATGCGCGAGCGCTGGATGGCCGCCACGGGCGGTCAGGGTGACTACGTGACCTGGCTGGGCGAGCTGATCGGCCGCGGCCTGGAGGTCAAGCCCTCGCGTGAATCCAGCATCATCCAAGTCAAGTACGAAAGCGCCACGCCCGCTTTTGCCTCGTCGATGGCCAATGCCTTCGCCAAGGCCTACATCGACACCACGGTGCGCATCAAGGCTGATCCGGCGCAAAAGTACACCGCCTTCTTCGAAGAGCGTGCGCAGCAAGCCCGCGACAAGCTGGAGAAGGCCCGCACGAAGCTGGTCGAAGCCCAACGCGCCAAAGACATCGTGATGACCGAAGAGCGCCTGGACGTCGAAATGATGCGCCTGTCTGAGCTGTCATCGCAGGTCACGGCGCTCAAGGGGCTGCGCTCGGAAACCTCTTCGCGCTCGAATGAGGCCGACCGCAATGCCGACCAACTGCGCGACGTGCTCAACAACTCGGTGGTCTCGACGCTGAAGACTGAAATCGCCCGCTCGGAGGCCCGCTTGCGCGAACTCAACGAGCGTTTCGGCGATGCCCATCCGCTGGTGATCGAGTCCAAGGCCAACATCGAGACGCTGCGTGACCGCATGCGCGCCGAGACCGGTCGCGTGGGCCGCAGTGCCCGCGTGGACAACTCGATGGCCGAGGCCCGCGTCGCCACGGCAGAAAAGCAACTCGAAGAACAACGCCAGCGCGTCCTGAAGATGAAGGACGCACGCGCCGAACTGCAGGTGCTGGAGCGTGACGTCGAACTGGCACAGCACATCTATGACTCCATCCAAGAGCGCCTCAACCAAAGCGCCATGGAGAGCAAGACCAACCAGTCGACGCTGTACATCCTCAGCCCGGCCACAGAACCCAGCCACCCGACCTCCCCGCGCGTGTTCCTCAACACCGGCGTGGCCGTGGGCCTGGGTGGTCTGATTGCCATCATCGCCGCCCTGACGGCTGAACTGCTGGACCGCCGCGTGCGCACCCCGGTGGACATCGTCCAGGTGCTGGAGATCCCGGTCATTGGCGTGCTGCCTGTGCCCAAGTCCAAGAGCCGTCTGCGCAAGCTGCTGAGCTCGAACAAGCCTGTCTACCTGCCTGTGGCATCCCTGCCGGCACAGCAGTAAGCCCCTCATTCCGCTCGCGACGCCACCATGAACCATCCTTTCACCGCTTCGCGACTTGACGCGCTTGAAGACAAGTCGGAGTTCAAAGAAACCCAGTCCGCCGCCGTCGAACGCTCTATCGGCGACATCATCCGCGAGGCCAACAACCTCTCGACGGAGCAGATCGAACAGATCCTGCATTACCAAAAGGAAAACGGCGTCCTCTTCGGCGAAGCGGCCGTGGCGCTGGGCTTTGCCAATGCCGACGACGTGATGTCGGCGCTGGCCCAGCAGTTCCACTACCCCTATGCCACCGAGGGCAAGACTGGGCTGAGCGCAGAGCTGGTTGTGGCCAACAGCCCGTTCTCGGAACAAGCCGAAGCCTTCCGGACCATCCGCAGCCACCTGATCATGAAGATCTACAGCAGCGCGAGCGTCCGCCCTGCGCTGGCCGTGCTCAGTCCTGACAGTGGTGACGGCAAGACTTACTTTGCCGCCAACTTGGCTGCCACGTTCTCACAGCTGCCTGGTCGCACCCTGCTGATTGACGCCGACATGCGGCACCCCCGCATCCACGACCTGTTCGCGCTGCCCAACCGCAGCGGCGGGCTGTCGTCCATCTTGTCGGGGCGCACGGCCACCAAGGTGATCCAGCACGTGCCACAGTTGCCCAACCTGTACGTGCTGCCCGTCGGCCCCACGCCACCGAACCCGCTCGAATTGCTGGAGCGTCCGGCCTTTGACCTGCTGCTGCGCGAACTCAAGACCAAGTTCGACCGCATCATCGTGGACACGCCGGCCTCATCGCTGGGCACCGACGGTGCTGTGATCGCCGCGCGCTGTGGTGCCGGCCTGATCATCGCTCGGCAGGACAAGAGCCAACTGGACGCCATCGAGAACCTGGTGCGAACCGTGCAAATCGGCTCAGCTCAGATCGTGGGCACCGTGATCAACGAGTTCTGATCCTTCCCGCCTTGCCCCGCACGGCCCGTACCCAGCGGACCCCAAGCTTTACCCGCGACGCCAAGCCCGCGCCGTCATGCCAGCACGCCTGCCTACGATCTCCATCGTGACCTGCTCCTACATGCAAGGTCGCTTCCTTGATGCGACCATGCGTTCGGTGCTGGACCAAGGCTACCCGCAGCTCGAATACATCGTGATCGACGGGGGCTCCACCGACGAGACGGTGCAGGTCATCCGCCAACACGAAGACCGGCTGGCCCATTGGGTGTCCGAGAAGGATCGCGGCCAGACCGATGCGCTGATGAAGGGTTTTGCAAGGGCCACGGGCGACATCCAAGGCTGGCTGTGCTCCGACGACCTGCTGCTGCCCGGCGCACTGCAGTTGGTGGCGCAGTATTTCGCCGATCATCCTGACGCCGACTTCGTCTATGGCGATGCGATCTGGATCGACGCACAGGGCCAGGCCATCCGTCCCAAGCGCGAGATGCCCTGGAACCGCTTCGTTTACCTGTTCGACCACAACTACCTGGCCCAGCCCTCGTGCTTCTGGCGCAAGGGGCTGTTCGAGAAAGCTGGCGGACTCAACCGCGACCTCCACCTCACGATGGACAGCGACTTGTGGCTGCGCTTTGCACGACACACCCAACCGCGCTACCTGCGGGCCTACCTGTCGTGCATGCGTTACTACCCTGAGCAGAAGACCCGGGCCCTCAAGCCCGCCGGGCGCAAGGAAGATGAAATGCTCCGCCGCCGCGAGGCCCCCACGCTCGCCCGGCTACCCCGAGGCGTGCTGCGCGGCCTTGCCCGCGTGATGCGCATCGGCATGAAGCTCAAAGCAGGCGGGTATGGCGCCAACATCCCCGCAGGACAACTGTCCAGCCTGCAGCACTACCTGATCCGCTAGCGCTGCCCCACCACAGGAGAGAGACCACCATGCGCTTGCCACTCAGCCCGATGCTCCTCTCTGTACTGGCCCTCTCGGCGTGCGCAGGCCCCAACCCGCCGGACCCGGGCGCCAAGGGCTATGCCCGGCAGTGGTACGTCGACAACCAGTCGCCTTGCCAACAGGTGTGTGGCTCCGAGCAGGCCCCCTTCCCCCGCATCCAAGACGCCATCGCCCGCCTCCAGCCAGGGGACGAGGTGATCATCGCCGGCCACGACGATGCCCCCTACTTGGAGTGGCTCAACCTGCCCAAGCTGGATCGGTCACCATCGCCCACACCGCCCACGCTGATCCGCGGCTGGAAGGGCATGCCCAAGCCGATCATCCGAGGCTCATTGCCGCAAAAGGGCTGGCGCGCCACCCGATACCCCAACACCTACGTCACCGTTTGGGACCTCGTCCCCGCAGATGCCCCAGACGCCATCCTCGAGCCGCAGCAGGTGTACCGCGGCAACACACCGCTGCAGCAAGTGGGCGGGCTGGTATTTGGCGGCTACCCCAAACGCAAACACCCCGACCTCACCCACGAAGAAATCTGGCCGAGCCGCCTGCCCGAGCGAGAGGTCGGGGCCTTGCAACCCAACCAGTTCATGTTCGACCGCGAGGCCAAGGCCTTGTACGTCAAGCTCGACAGTCCACTCAAGACCGACCCATCATCGGGCACGGTCAAGGAGACCTTGGACATCAGCGTGCGCCACTACATGGCGGTCAACAATGTCGCTTACCGGGTCAACAACCTCACGCTGCAATCGCTGGTCTTCGAGCGCTCAGCCACGGCCCACTACTGGCGCGGCGGGGCCATCATGCTTGCCGGCAACAACAACACGCTGGACCAACTGGTGGTACAGGACATGGACTCGTTCTGCGTCCAACTCAGCGGCGACAACAACACCCTCCAGAACTCGGTGATCCAGCGCTGCGGCCAAGGAGGCCTGTCCGCCAGCGGCCGCAACCTCACGGTGAGCGGCAACCAGTTCCTGTACAACAACACGCGGCGCTTCAACCCCTACTGGGAGGCCGGCGCCATGAAGTTCGTCGCCACCCCGCCGATCACGGGCGCACGCATCACCAACAACACGGTGGCGCACACCGTGTTGGGTGATGGCATCTGGTTCGACACCTTCCAGGATGACAACCTGATTGCCAACAACCGTGTCGCCTACAACGAAGGCATTGGCATCCACATCGAGGTCTCGAACCGGGCCCAGATCGAGCACAACATCATCGTTGGCAACGCGGCTCAAGGCATCCAACTGGTGGACAGCAACGGCAGCACCATGACGGGCAACATCCTCGTGGGCAACGTGCAAGACGGCATCCTGATCCAGGATGACACCCGTGCGCAACAGCAGCCCGCGTACCGTTCAAAGAACAACCGCATCAACAAGAACACGTTTGCCTGGAACTGGGAACTGGCCCGCGACCGCAACTACCGCCCCTTTGCCATGCCCGATGGCAACCCGCTGCAGGGCAATGCCTACTGCGGCACGGGAGTTGGCAACCCACCCTCTGTGCACTTTGTGGTGAACAACGTGGTCCATGACTGGGCATCGTGGTCCAAGGCCGGCCACGAGAAGCAAGGCAGCCACCAAATGGGCACCCCACCGGTCGAGCTCCTGCGGCGTCTGCAAGAACGCGACCTCAGCCTGCTGAGTGATCCGGCGACCTTGCTGGGCTACATCAAGAAGCACTGCCGCTGAGCGGGCATCAGCCCAGCCAGCGCTGCCGCAGCCAGTTCGTGACGGGCCGCTCCACCAGGTGGTGGGTGGCGTAAGCAAAGGCCATGGCACAGGCCATCACGCCCAGCACGGCCCAAGGGTGATCATCGAGCGCACCTTGCAAGGCGCCACGCCCCAGCAGCGCATAGATGACGAAGCCGTGCACGAGGTAGAGCGAATACGACATGTCACCGAGGCCATTGAGCAGGGTGAGCAGTGGCTTCGCGCCCAACTGTTCGCGCTTGATCAACCCCAGCAACAGCAGCGCAAACGGCATCGCGATCAACCACACGCCTTGCTCCAGGATCGCATTGCTGTGCAACTCGGCCAACTCGTAGGCCGGGGCCCAGGTGGGCAACACAGCCGGCCTCGACAACCAGGTGGCCGCAGCCAACACCCCCACGAGCCACACCCCGGTCAACACCACCAGGGCGTGCGCCTGTCGTGGGGATGCACGCCAGTGGGCGTTGAGCCATCCCACGGCCAGCCCCATCAAGAACTCCAGCAGGTGGATGTTGAACGGGAAGACCATCAGGGCATCCAGGAAGCCGTTGCCAGGCGCCGTCACCGGAGGGGGCGTCAGCGCCAATGCGGCCAGGGCCAGCAGTGGCAGGAAGGTCAGCCAGCCTCTCGGCAGCAGGATCATCAACGCCACGGCTGCGTAGAACAGCATCTCGTAGCTCAATGTCCATGACACCGTGATGCAAGGCGGCCGCGGGTAGGGCAACAATGCCGCCGCGCTCAACACCACCAGCCAATCGAACTGCCGCCAATCCCGCAACAGCTTGACGGCCAACACCACCCAATACAGCGGCATGATGCGCAGCAAGCGCTTCTTGACGAAACTGCCCAGCGCGGCCGGTTGACCGAAGTCCTGCACGTGGGCCCAGTACATCACGAAGCCACTGAGCACGAAGAAGAAGTCGACCCCGATGAAGCCTGCCCTGAAGGCATTGCCAAACAACAGGCTACCGAAGTGCGTGGCGTAGATCGTGCCCGTGTGATAACACATCACCAGCGATGCGGCGATGCCTCTCAAGGACTGGACATCGGAGAGCGACGCGCGCGAAGAGGGGTGTGAAACTGCTTGCCCCGCGGCCATCTCATGCCCCTCGCTGACGCCTGGTCGACTGATCCTTGGTCAGGTACCGCCAGGTGGCCCAACTGACCGCGAGGCTGCCCCAGATCCAGAACCCATGCAACGGATTGATCATCGGCGGGTTGACCGCGTAGGTCACGATCGCACACACGTTGACCATGGCCGCCACCATCAACCAACGCCACACCACCTCATTGCCCGGGATCGGCTCTGCCGACAAGGCCCTCAAAGCAGCCAGGAAGTAGGTGGGCACCTGCCTGATGGACAGCAGCCACAAGCCAATGCCGATGAGCCCACCGTTGGCAAGGATGTCGAGGATGTCACTGTGTGTGGGCAGGAATTGCGTCGACGACTCCACACGGTAGAGCCCGAAATAACTCACCGCTGACCCTGTGAACCCATTGCCCCACAACGGGGAATGCAGGAACTTGTTCCAGGCGATGCGGTACATCTCCGTGCGGTACTCGGTGTTGCCGTGAGGGAGGTGGCTCTTGAGGAAGTACCACGCCACGCCAATGGCGACCACCACGCTCAGTGCGAACACCACGGCCATCAACGAGAACACGAACGATCGGTACTTGTCGCCAAAGTTGTTCATGCGCCGCACGAAGATCAGCAAGGGCACGATGAGCACCAGCACCATCATGATGTACGTCGTGTTCTTGACCGACAAGCCACAGCCAGCCACATAACCCAGCCCCAGCACGAAGGTCAGCAGGCTGAAGCGTGGTCGCGCCAAGAACACCAGGGCCAGGGGCACGGCCACGAAGATTTCCTCGTGGTGGGTCGCTTTGCGGTCGAACGCCATCTGCCCCACCATCATCACAGCGGTTGCACTGTAGACAATGGCCAGTCGCTTGAGGAAAGCCAAGGGGTTGTCTGAACAGTCGAGCGAGATCGCCAGGGCGGGCAGGAACAACATCGACAAACCAAAAGAGGTGAAGGGTGCAATCACCTTGTCGATCCGCACCGCCCAGTTGCCGCCAATGATGATGAAGAGCGACAAGAGCACGATGGGCCAGTACACAGCAAACACCCGCCCGACCGAGGCCCGGAACGCCACAGGCGCCACAGTGGCCCTCGCGATGAGGTTGGTGACCAGGGCCACCGTCATGGTGCCGAACACCAAGCCCTTGGCGACGAACGAACGGCCGAGCCAGCCACCAAAGAACGGATCGGCAAACAGCAGGCCAGCCAACCCCGTGAAGATGACGATCCACCACTCCGTCAGCGCAATGCCTTTGCGACGCCGCAGGGTTTGCTCTCGGCTGGGTACCTGGGGATAGAAGACGTTAACCTTGGCCATGGCAGGCCTCCACAACGATGCGCTGATAAGACTCGCCAAAACGATGGAATCGCGCCTTGAGGGCGGCACGCGCCTGCTCGTAGCGGGACGCATCCAGTTCGGGCGACCAGGCTTGTACGACTTGCTCCATCAGCGTTGCCAGTTGCTGCGGATCTTGGGGCGAGAAAAACTGCCCGAATTCAGGCGCCTGCTCCCGGTGCACCGGGATGTCAGAGAGGATGATGGTCTTGCCTTGCGATTTGCTCTCTTCGACGGTGGTGCTCCAACCCTCGAACAACGAGGGATTGATGACCGCCGCAGAGTGCTGCATCAGCCCCGCCAAGTCTTCATAGGGCACCAGCCCCAGCGGACGGAAGGCACCAGCCACCCCCAATGCATGGGCGCGAGCCATCAACCCGTCGAAATAACCGGGCTGACGCGCGTCCTTCGTGTGCCCGGTCGACAGCACACACACCGACTGGCCTTGCGCCTTCAGCAATCCCAGGGCTTCAATGACGACGCCATGGTTTTTGTGCGCCCAGAACTGGTTGGGCAAGTGAAGGTAAGGCCCGGGGATGGCGTACTTGTCTTTCAGTACTGGCCAGGGTGTGGGCGACACACCGCCCCCCAGCCCAGACACGAAATTCAGGACTCGACTCTTGGGCACATCATGCGGCGCAAAGGCGGCCAGATCACGTTGGGCATCTAGGCTGCTGACGATCAACAGCGTGCAATGGTCGGCCAGCTCCTTGAAACCACGGTCGCGTCCGGCCAACTCTTCTGCAGAGAAGAACGCAGGCAGACGACGGTGCTGAAAGTCAGGAATCCAGCACAGGGTCGGCAAGCTCGCCCAGGAGCCCAGGTGGTCGGCATGCGAGAGCACGTCGATGCCGTGGCGCCTCAACCATTGCTCGAACAACACATCTCGGCCCAACACCCGGCGCATCCCCCTGCGCACCACCCAAGACGGGCTGCGCTCAACCACCATGGTGGTCTCCAGCCGCTCCACAGGAGGGAAACCCGCCAGCACGGCCGCATCAACCCCCGGCGGCAAGATGAGCACAGGCTCGATCTGCCGATTGGGCAGCAGCATCACCGAATTGATCAGGTTGCTGAGGTAGTTGATGCCCCCCATCCAACCCTGCCCCGCCTGGGCCATCACGAAACCCACGCGGATCATGGCGCACCACGCTTGAACCAGTCGACGTACGCCGACAACTCGGCCGCCAGCACGCGCTGCGGGCGCCATCCCCAGGCCAAGGCCCCTTCGAGGTCAGCCTGGTAGTGCACAGGATCGCCCGCCCGGACCTGCCCCGAGAACTCGGGCGACTGCGACAGCCCCAGCTCTCGTGCGATTTGGACCACGACATCGCGGATGGCCACGGCCGCCCCAGTGCCACCGTTGACCACCGGACAGTCGCGCGAAGCATGGGCCACACCGGTCAACATCAGCGAGGCCGCATCGTCCACGTGCAACCAGTCGCGTGTCTCATCGCCCGTACCGGCGAACCCGAACTGGCCCGCGCTCATCTTCTGACATGCGTCCCAGATCAGCTGCTTGCGGATACCGATGCCGTACACGGAAAACAGCCGGGCGATGGCCACCTGCAGGCCGAAGCTCTTGGCATACGACTGGCAGAGCTCTTCTGCGATGCGCTTGTGCACGCCGTAAGGCGAGACCGGGTTGAGCGGATCGGCCACCCGGATCGGCATGCGCTGCGCAACGCCATAAACCCCCGCACTGGACGGTACGACCAAACGTGTGCCTGGCGAATGGACACGGATGTACTCCAGCACCGACAACATGGTCGACACCGTGCGCTGGTAATCCTGGAAGGGATGGCTGACCGAGTAAAAGACCGAGCCGCTGCCCGCGCAGTGGAAGATGACATCGGGCTCGCCCGCATAGGTCATCATGGTTTCGGGGGTGACGTCTGCCTGGCGCCACTCCTGGATGCCCCAGTCGCGCCATTCCTCGCGCCCCCAGGCGCCATGGCCCAAGGCGGTGACCAAGTAGCCTTGCTGCGCTGCAGCCCTGGCCACATGCCGACCGACGAAACCGTAGGCACCGGTGATGAGTGCTTTCTTCATGCTGGACGTCCACAAGTCATGGCTGAGATGTGCCGATCTCACGGGCCGGATTGCCCGCGACCACCGTGTACGGTGGCACATCTTTGGTGACCAGCGAGCAAGCGCCCACAACCGCCCCCTCGCCGATTGTCACACCTTTCAAAATCGTTGCGCCAAAGCCGATCCATGCGTCGTCGCCGATGACGATGGGCTGCGTGGGCACATCGGGCAAGGTCTTCGGATGCCCATCACCAAAAATGGCCAAGAAATGTTCATGGCGTTGGCGGGCCGACATGGCGTGGGCATTGTTGTCGTGGATGTTCACCCCGTGAGAGATCAACACACGGTCACCGATGGTGATGGCGCTGGCCGACCAGATGTTGGTGTGCTCACCCACAAAGCAATGCCGACCAATGCGGATGCGGCCGCCATGGCCAAACGTCTCCAGCCGCGCCAGCACCTCGGAGTGGGCGCCGATGTGGATGCTGTCTCGGCCCTGGTGATTGTTGATGCGGCAAGCCGGGTACAGCCGAGCCCCGGGCTCGACCACACACCGCTGGGCCTTGCGCACCGCCTCGATGTGCTCGGCGAGCTTGCCTGGCGCATCGTAGAGGCGCAACAACGCGCTGACCAGCGCCCTCAATGCGCCCTTCATGCATGACCTCCCGCCAAGCCGACAGGCGCTTTGCGGCGTGCAGCCGACAGCAAACGCGGCACGAGCACGGCATACGGCACAGCAGCAAACAGGAAGTAGGCCGCCGCGGTTGACCAAGGCACGGCCTGCACACCCCAACGTGGCAGCAGCCACAGCTTGAACGACAGCGCCGCCACCGCCGTGGTGATGGCGATGAACACCTGTGCGCGGACCACGTGAGCACCATTCAGGTAGGCCGCCACGGCGTTGCCCGTGGTCTCCAGCACCTTCCACACGCCGAGCCCAACCAGCAGGTATGGGGGCACATGCAGGTCGTGCCCCACCCACAGCCGCAACAAGGATTCACCCATGAAGACCAGCAAAAAAGACATGAGGCAAGCGGCCAGTGCCGCCACCTTCAATGAACGCATCAGCGTGCGCTGCACCCAATCGGTGTCACCGCGCGCAATCGCCTCGCCGTAAGCCGGCCACAAGGGGGCCAGCATCATCGACAACACGCTGGCCACCACGCTGAACATCTTGTCAGGCACCGCATGCTGCACAACCGCCTCCGGGCCCAGCACCTGTGCGATCACAAACCCATCCGACGAGTACGCCACAGCCACAACCAACTGCAACACCAAGAACAGGAGGCCAACTTGGAAGATCTCACGGGCCGCCGTGCGGGAGGCATCCCGTTGACGTGGACGAATCTCTGGGTGAACCCACCCAAAGAAGTACAGCGCATTGACCAGACCCACGACCAGTGGCAGGCCCATGAATGCACCCACCAAGACAGGCAGGCTGGCCTCCACATGGATGGCCCACAGCACCCCCAGCAGGCCCGACACGCTGGCCGCACATTGCCACAAGCTGGACATGTAGCCCATCTGCAAGGCCATCTGCACGCGCTGCACAATGCCCACAGGGATGGACAAGGCAAAACAGGTCAGGAAGATCGCCACAGCTGGCCCAGCCTCCTGCGAGGCCAGGGCCGTGTTGACGTTGAACAACTTGCCCCAACTCACCAGCGGGTAGACCAGCGCAAAGAACAGCAACAGCGTCAGGGCGATCAACGCAAACACCACGGCGGCGCTGGAGATGTAGCGCCGAATCTGAGGCACGTCGTCGCGCCCATTGGCGGCAGCCACCGCATTGAGCAGGCCATTGCCCATGCCCAGGTCGGCAAAGGCCAGCATGGCCACCAACGAGGTCATGGTCATCCACATGCCGTAACGCTCGGGGCCCAAGAAATGCAGCGTCAGCGGCACCGAAACGAGTCCAGTGCCCACCGATATGAGCTTGGCCAGCGCCGAAGCGACGGCGCTCCACAGCAGACGGCGATGGCGCTCAGCAGCCCGCACCTGCTCCTGTGCGGTGAGGTCAGGTTGGACAGGCCCCTGCCACTTGGCTTTCAGTTTGCTCCACAAGGGCTGCCACATGCTGCACTTCACGCCGTACGCCAGCCACGCGTTGCGCGGCCGGCGTCACCGCATCACTCGTGGTAGTCGTAGGCTTGGAAGCCCGCGGCCTTGACCAGGCTGTCGCGCTTGGCCGAGGTGTAGTCGCTGCGGACCATCTCGGAGACGAGCTCGCTGAGCGTGATCTTGGGCTCCCAGCCCAGCTTG
>Ga0228699_1000298_pt1 | contig 41482 bp, 49 predicted proteins | sample McNCre217_Aug_MG_FD_178016 | JGI IMG/M metagenome (GOLD analysis project Ga0228699, IMG submission 178016) | Freshwater microbial communities from McNutts Creek, Athens, Georgia, United States - 2-17_Aug_MG | ecosystem: Environmental > Aquatic > Freshwater > Creek | place: USA: Georgia... | reverse complement strand
CCACCATTTGCATATTGAGAGAAACACTCTCTCAGTTTTTAATAACCCCGCAGAGGCCCTGTCTCTGCGGGGTTTCGCCGTTTTTGGGTGTTGTCTTCGTCCTAAAAAGACGCCGTGAATAACACCATTTTGGGCTGTTTTTACTCTCCATTCTCCAAAACTTGTGGACTTGAGAGTAGCCAGTCAACAAGTCGGACCCCTTAAGAATCAACAACTTACGCACTCTCAGAAAGCACCATTCTTTTTGACGCCGCGCCTAGGAGAGTTGAGCAATAAAAACAACTCTACGCGGCTGAGTGCTAACAGTTGCTGGCTTGGTAAGTGTTCAAGAGAGATTTGAAAAGTGGGGGGAGGAGCTGCTTCATTCTTGCTGCCCATCTTGTTTGATACAAAGCGATGCTGCTGCGAACTTGAATGAAAAAAAGGTTGATACAAACTGTTACTTTTACGACATTTCACTGAAATTGCGAACAGCGATCATTCTGCTCCATAGACGCATAGATGTAAATGAATGGAGTGATAAGTGGAACGTAATAAATTTGAGATGCTTGGTTATGTGCTGGCTTTGGTTGGATTTTGCTTAGCATTTTTTGTCGTGAGTCAAACGGAGCAGAACTTTGGTGTTGATTCGGAGGTTCGATTTAAGACAAACCAAGAGTTGCATGATGCAATCACTCAACTAGAGCAAAAGTGCAATGCAAGAAGTTTTGTCACTAAAGAAGACGAATTTGTCATAGGTCGTGTTTGTAGCAACAGCAAATCTTTGCGTGTTGAGTTAGAGCATCTTCGTAAAAAAGCAGAAGCAGCAGAAAACGAAGCGGAGGGACAATTCTGGTTAAGCGTTTTGGTGCTTGGAGTAGTGTTTGCCGCTGGATTTTTCGGTGCTTTTAAGGCGATTGAATGGTGTGTTCAGTCACGCTCGTATCGACCCACCTTGATAAAAATACCTCGAAATGCCCTTCAAGCTGCCTGATTTAGATTATTGAGTTTGAATTAGCATGAACAGTTTTTTGTGGGTTTCAGTCATCACTGCGATATTCGTGCTGTTGATGATGATCCAACTCTCATCTGACAGTGTTAACAGCCGCCGAGTCGTGTTGGTTGGTCTGTTCTTGCTATTGGCAGGCTATCTGGGGTGGCGTATCAGCGTCACAGTGGCTTGGGGAAGGGCGGATTTTTCTGGAATCTACACCCAGTTGATTTTTTTTATTGAGCTTTGCTGGATCTTGGATGTGATCCACAGCCTACATTTTTATGTGTATCCGCAAAAAACTTTGTGCACTGAAGTCAGTGTTCATATGCGGCAATCCTCGATTGATGTTGTCATCCCCTCATATAACGAACCAAAAGAGATCTTAGATCGAACACTCATGGCGGCAAGGAATCTTGTATGGCCTGGAGAGATTCGTATCTACTTGCTTGATGATGGCAAGCGGGACTGGTTGCCATCATTGTGTAAGAAGTGGGGTGCAACCTACATCAGTAGACCGGATAACGCATCGGCAAAAGCCGGCAATATCAATCATGCTTTAACTTACCTTCATGGTGATTTCACTTTAATTTTGGACGCAGACTTCTTAGTCGCACCTTATGCCATTGAAAAGCTAATCGCTCCTATGGGCGATTCGAAGGTGGCAGTGGTTCAGGCCCCACAAGAGTTTTACAACCCTGACCCTATCCAACGAAGTTTTGATATCTATGAACTGAGCCCCAACGATCAGCGCCATTTTTTTAATGGCATCTTGCATGCACGAAGCAATGGTGAGGCTGCATTTTTTTGTGGAAGCTGTGGCTTGATTCGTAATTCTGCACTGAAGCACTTAGGTGGGTTTCCAACAGAGTCCATTACAGAAGACATTTTTCTATCTATCAAGCTCAAGCAGATTGGCTATGAATCTGTTGCCATTCAAGATCCAGTGGCTGTTGGACTATCACCTGAGACTATCAATGACATGATCAAGCAGAGAAGTCGTTGGGGTGAAGGGGCTGTTCAAATGACTTCTAAGCTTTGGGAAAACAGTGATGCACAGAAATCGCTGAAGCTGATTGATAAGGTCAAATTTTTGCCAATGTACTGGACAGTTTCATTCCCTGTTCGATTCATTAGTTTGTTGGTTCCACAGCTCTACTTTTTATGTGGATGGAGTGCACTAGCAGAGTCCTCGACGCTCGATTTACTTATGGCGCAAGGTTCTGTCGTTGTAGGTTTGCTGGGCTTTAATTTTTGGATTTCAAAGAAACGATTGCAACCGTTTGTTACTTCGATTTGGCAAGATTTATTGTCCTTACGTTTGACGCCAAGATTTTTGATGAAGATGTTGCTGCCTTATCAAACAGCAAATTTTGATGTCACGCCAAAGGGGCAAAAAGTAGCAACAAATGGCCATCCAAGATCGTTTGATATTTTTGTGGATGTTTTGGTGCTAGGGACTGCGTGCTCATTAATCATTGCATTCTTTGATTTGAATGACTCTGGCATTAGCTTGGTTAGTTTTTTCTGGACCATGGTAAACCTCGTTCGCTTACTCTTTGTTCAAGCCGCATTGCGCAGCGAAAAAGAGCTAAAACCATTTGAAATTCAAGTCAAAGGTCGTTCATTTCGAAAGTTATGGATTGAACGCGGCAACAACATGCATCCCATCGCAGATTGCGTAATTACTGAAAGTCAAATATTGACCAAAGATTCACAGCCAGTGGGGGATGCATTAATTCAGCTCACGACAGAAGAGGGTATGGCCAACGTTGGCTATACCGATGAACTAGGCAAGATTGTTTTCTTCACTGAGCAAGGTAAGGCGCTTTGGCTGAGCGGATTAGTAGAGGCCGAGTTAACGGAAGTAAAAGCCAAAGAACAAGTGGCTTACAACTCAATCAAAGCATTCATCAAAGTATTAACCGTTGCGTTAAGGATTAAGCATGTTTAAGAAAATTACTTTTTGTGGACTAATGACACTCGTGGGTAGTCAAGCGATCGCAGATGAAGGGCTGTTTGCGCAGTTCGATCAAGCAAGATCTGGAGGATCGGCTGTTGTCGCTAAAGCACTGGGTCAATGGCAAGCGAGTGCTGCATACAGCCAATGGAGCAGTAGTGGTAAGTCATTGAGCGGAAGTTTGGTTCAAAACGCTTTCACTAGCAATGAGGCGGGGGCAACTTTCAAACTGAATGCAGGTGTGGGTGCAATAGCTCACCGGTCAGATCCTGAAGCGATTGCCCAAAGTGATACAGCCGTTGGTTTAAAACTCTCTGCAGAAGTGTTTAAGCAAATGACAGGTGCCTCAGTCTATGCGCTGACTGAGTACAACACAGCATTTCATACATGGCTGGGTGTACTTCAGATAAAGCCTGTAAATAGTTCGCTTGGAATGGAGTTCACGGCAGTCGGGGACGATCGTTGGTACGTGGGGCATAAAGCAGCCATCACTTGGCGAATTAATAACTCACCGTGGACGTTGCGCATTGGCCATCAATTCACCGATCAGAGCAATTTCATTGGTATTTCATACAACACCTTCTGATTAGGAAATGAGTATGTTTGAAAAATTTAGAGTGTCCAAGTCGACTGAGGAAGGCTTGAAGCAAAAAATTCAAGTTCTAGAGAATCAACTAGAGCGGCAGTCTGAAGTCATAAGTCATTTGCAAGCTCAGGTGAGCAGCAGCTTTAGTGCTGACTTTAAAGACTTTCCTGGCGTCGCTTTGAAAATGTCATTTCCTATCGTAGATCCTAAAGAGTTGCGATTGGAGTTTGCAAGTTCTGGTGCGATTAGGTATCTCAAGGCAAGCCCACAAATGCTGCTTGAATCACCACTTTTGGTACTTGATGCGTTCACACAAACGCATCGAACTAGATTGATTCGAAAGCTTCGACTTAGTCCTCACAATCTTCAGCCGTTCAATTTGGAGATGAGTTGTCGTTCTGAAGTGGGGATGTATTGGTTGAATGTCAGTGTCAACACTTCTGTGATGAATGGTCGTGTCTATTGGCAATTCATTGCACTTGATGTGACAGAGATTAAAAAAGCAAAGCTTCTCGCCGTTGAGTCGAATGAAAAAAAGCTTTTGTTCATGTCTAAGCTGAGCCATACGCTGCGTAACCCTTTGAACACCATCATGGGTTATGCCCAGTTGCTGCACGGATCAATCGAGGGAAATTCTGAGGTCCAAAAAGATGTTGAAATTATTTTCGAGGGATGCGAGCGTATCGACATGATCCTGAGTGATTTGTTTGATGTGACGAATCTCGAGCTGGGTGTCTTTGAATTGAGTGAAAAGAAGTTTGACTTCAAGGATTTGATCGATTCTGTGGAGCACACCTATCGTAAAAAAGCAGTCGACAAAGGAATACAGGTTGTTTACGCATCAAATTCACCATCGGTACAAGTTCGTTCTGACGATGCACGCCTAAAGCAAGCATTGGCTCACTTGTTATCAAATGCGATTGATCGATCAACAGGTCGTGAAGTTATCTTCTCCTGTGAATCAGATTTAAGAGATTCAAGTCTGCACTCAACGATACTGATCACCGACTCAGGTGTCAGTTTGACCAAAGAGTCTGTTGCTCGAATTTTTGATCAAAGGGACTCATTGCTTGATGTGGGTAATCACGGTAACGATTCTGATGTTCGAGGTGAATCTGAGCTTCGAGTCGTCAAGGCCATCATCGAAAAACTAGGAGGATCTCTTGGTGTCAGTTCATCAATGACACATGGGAACACATTTAAAGTTCGAATTAGTCTGCCAGTCGTGAGTGGCGATGCAAGTGCAGTCAAGCAAGTGAATGCTGAAAAGCAACAAATATTAAAAATTCTTGTCGTCGATGACTCGGTGACGAACAGACGGATTCTTTCCAGTTATTTGGAGCAGAAAGGGCATCTTGTAACTGAGTCAGCAAACGGAGCAGATGCTATCCAAATGGCGCATGATGTTGTGCCAGATGTGATCTTCATGGATCTGGATATGCCCGGACTTAGTGGATTGAGCGCGTCAGTTGCGATTAGAGAGTTAGATGGTGTTGAGCGAGATGCCTACATCGTTGCGACAACTGGACAAGTGTTTGACCGCGATAAGCGTGCTGCAAAAGAGGCGGGTATGGATGACTTTTTGGCAAAGCCATACAACTTCAGCAAAGTTAATGATATTTTGAACCACTTCAGTTATGTGTGAAGTGGTTCAAACTGCGATGCTCAAATGCCAATCGCTTTTCTAATCCAGAAGCCAAGACTGTTAGCAGACAGAGGTTTCTTTAGGATGCTGTCGATACCTCTCTCTTTGTACTTGGCAGCGGCAATTGCATCAACGCTACCAGAGTAGACGACTACCTGCACTTTGGGGTCGAGCCACTGTTTCAGGTAATCGTAGAGTTCCCAACCCTTGATACCAGCAACGTCATGGTCTAGTATCAAAAGTTGAAACTTGGTTTTCTTGGCCAGATCAATGGCAGCATGAACGGTGGTCGCGCTGCGCATCGTCACCTTTAAATCAAAAGGCCGACACGCAACCTCGACTAAACGCAGGATCAAAGCGTCATCGTCAACTGCGAGTACATTGAAATAATCAGGAACAGGGCTCAATTTACAAAGCTTCGTTAAACTCTTTCTTAAGTATATCTTTTAGTTTGGTCAAATTGATGGGCTTAGCCATGTGAAGGTTCATCCCCGCTTTCTGTATGGCTTCGATATCTTCTTTGTAAGCAAATCCGCTTAACGCTACGATGAAAGTCTCTTGGTTGAGACTGTTCGCTCTAATCAGCTGAGTAGCTTCTAGGCCGTCCAAAACAGGCATGTCAAGGTCCATGAGGATCACATCAAACACTTGTTTTTTTGCAAAGTCAAAAGCTTCTTGACCGTCTGATGCCTCTGTGAATTCATGTCCATCGCGTTTTAGCCCGCGACGAATGATTTCTCGATTGGTTTGTACATCATCAACCAAAAGAATCTTCAGCGGTCTAACACGACCGAGGCTTGTTGCAGTTGTATTTACCGCGTCATCATTGACGCTAGTCACTTTAGGAAAGGTGAAATTCAATGTGAATTTGGTTCCTTGTCCCAACTCTGACTGAACATGTATGGAGCCGTTAAGAGCATCAGAGATGCCTTTGACAATGGCTAGGCCAAGGCCACTTCCACCGTATTTACGAAATGTTGAGGAATCAGCTTGTTCAAACCTTTTGAAAAGTCTACCGATGTGATCAGGTGAGATTCCAATGCCAGTATCCTCAACAGTAATGAGCACATCAAAGTTGTTCTTGGATGAAGTCGCAACTTGTCCGCTTAGAGTTATGCGACCTTGATGGGTGAACTTCAGCGAGTTCGATAAAAGATTAGTCAAAATTTGACGTAGTCGAACCGGGTCACCAAGCAATTGCTGGTCGGTCTCTCCGCTGAGATTAATCACCAAGTCAATGCCATTCTTTTTAGCTTCCGCATTAAAAAGTGCTGCACTTGATGAAACCAAATCCCCGACTGAGAAGGGCCGATTTTCAGTTTCGAGTTTTCCGTCCTCAATCTTTGCAAAGTCTAAGATGTCATTCAGTATGCGCGACAAGATCTCAGTCGTGTCAATGATGCGTTGGATGTCTTGCTTCGCAGTTTCATCGGCGATTTCTTGTTGAAGCACCTGTGACAATCCGAGTATTCCATTTAACGGAGTCCTGATTTCGTGACTCATAGTTGCTAGAAATTTACTTTTAGCAACGTTGGCAGATTCTGCTGCCACCTTCGCGTCTTGAAGTTGTGTCACGTCAAATAACCACGCTAGAACCGCTTTTTCGTCTTGGTAGTCAATGACCATATAGGATGCTAAAGCCCAGACGTTCGGAATGTCTGGCCGATCAGGCAGCCTTAACTCAACTAACTTGTTGAGAACTACTTTACCTTGGGCTAAGTCGCTAGAAATTTCCTCAAAATCATTTTGATTGACATAGGTCTGTCGAATGTCCATGTGCATGGACTCAGATGCGTCTCTTTTTACTAAATCGCAAAAAGCCTTATTCATGAACAAAACTTGATTAGTTTTAATCGAGGCGATGCGAACAGCCATTGGTGCTGCCGCAAGGATTTTTTCAAGCGTTCTTTGCTGCGATCTAACGTTGCTGTAGTCAACGATAGATGATCGAGTCATCAATACTTGTCCATTTTCATCTTTGACAGTGCTGGCAGTAACCAAGCCATCAAACGTGGAACCATCGCGTCGTAAAAATTCAATAATCAAACCATCAATTTTTCCTGTTTCCAGCAAATAAGGAAAATTTGATTTAAAAATCACTTGGGAAGCTGGCGTTAAAAGCTGAAGTACATGAATTTTCCCAATCACTTCCTCTCGGGAGTAACCAAACCACTCAAGTTCCGTGTCATTGATCTTGATGATCAAACCATTGGGATCTAGGGAGTGATAGCCATTAGGTGCGTTGTTATAGAGGTCATCTAACTCAAACGTGCGTGAGGCTATGTTTTTTTCAAGAGTTAATTTGTTGTTATGAGATTTGTATGCCCAGCGGAATACAAGAAATGAAACTGCAAGATTGAGGGCGACAAGCCATAAAGCGATGATGCGCCAACTCTGCTTAAAGTCGGCACTTGCACGTCCAAGGATTAATGAAAAAGGGTAGCGCTCGAACCGTTGATATACATAAGTCCTTTCTACGTTATCAATGGGGGAGACTGCCTTGTATGTAAAAGAGTTTTGATAAGGATGAGAAGCAACCATATCTTTTAGCGCTTGGGAAACGTTTGTATTTCCCATGCCTGTGTTGGGATTATCGATGGTTGGATGACGTGCTATTTGGGTGAAATCTAAGTTACGTAAATTAATGACCCCAGACGTGCCTAGATCAATTTTTTCAAATTGTTTTCTAATAACTTCTGTTGGTATAACAACAAAAATTACGCCAAGAAATGAGCCATCGATTTTCTCAAGTCGTTTAGCCTGAAGAAGTGTCCATTCGTTGTTGTATCTGGATTTAAGTGGGCCCTCGAGAACAGTTCTCATGTGCCCATACTTTAAGAATTTAAAGTAATCTCGGTCAGCAATTGAAATGCGTTGTGTAGGTGCATTGTTTGAAGTCGTTCCAACAGAATGCACAACCGAACCATTTATATCGGCAATCCCGAATCGCATGACTAACGGATAGTTGGGTAACTCCTTGGCAATTTCATCCGTGAACTCACGAATTGCCTGTGGTCCTTTTTTCTCTGCAGTTGTGAAGCGTGTACTTAAGGTATTTAGTAGTGAAGTTGACTGATCGAGTCCACTTTCAATTTGATTGGTCGCAATGATTGCGGTATTTTGTAAAGACGATGTGGCTATTTTGTTATCTTCTTGCACTTCGTAGTAAACAATGAATGCAGACAACGCGATCATGACAAGCGATGCAAGCGCAGGCAGGAGGTAGGTGCCTATAAAACTTGATTCATTTCTGTTGTCGCGTGTCATGCGGTTACTTCAATCTATTACAGTTCAATCTTCATCTCATCCAATAGGGTGAGGACCTCACGTAGGCTTGCTTCTCTAAAATCCATTTGTGATCTAATTTTTTCAAGATCAACTTTAGTGCTTAATTTTTTCACAAAAAAACGAAATTCATCAGCAGAGATTTGTCCAAGTTCAATCCGCAATGACTCTTGAATGAGCATCTCGAGAATGTCAATGCTTTCATGCAAGTCCGTTGAACCTTTTGTTATTTGTTCTAGTTGATCCTTGATGGCTGCACCGTTTTTCAGTGCGATTGTTCCGATAGAGGCAAGTTGAGATAAATTTTTGGTTTCATTCAAGCAGTCTTCGTACGCAGCTTGCATCTGCGATCGCACTTGCCGCTGATTGACTGTTTCAATTTCAAGTTGTCTACAGTTTTCAAGCGATTGAAGCCATTGCCAAGTGAGTACGGTTGCGAAGAGTGTGAAAAAAATGCCAAATCCGATTAGAGCCTTTTTTTGATTATTGAAATCTTGCTGGGATGAATTTGAGTTGACGCCGACGATGACAAAAAGCGGATAGTTATCTACTTTTTCAAATACATATAGTCGCTCCGTGGTGTCAAAAAAGCTTTTGCTGACAAAGCTTCCCGACTCTGATTGACCAACCGCAATTGGAAGTTGCAAGTCTTTAAGCGTATCGTCTGCTCGATTGTTATTGCCGATACGCAAAGCCCTAGCGTAACCATCCATGCCAATTAATCCAACCAAGCTTGATGAGCTTAAGCCCGCGCGTTGGAACTGCTCCAAGAACTGAACTGGGTTGAAAGATGCAACCGCCACCCCGTTGAAGGAGCCATCTGGTTTTTCTAATTTACGTGTAATTTGGAAAGACCACTTACCACTTGCGCGCCCCAACACAGGTTTGCTTATAAACAATGGATAAGGGTAGCCTAGTTGATGAACCTTAAAGTGCTCTCGGTCAGAGAGATCCATCTTCTTGTGATGATCTAAATTTGAGAACGCGTAGATTCCTTGCTCATCGATGATGCCAACTTGATTCAAATTGCTGACGTCGATAACTTTGGAGCGAAAGTACCTGTTTATTTCAGGTAATGTTTTTAATCCACCATTTTCATAATTAAACTTTAAAAGCCTCAATGCCTCATCTGTCGAGCGAAAACTTGCTTGAACGTGCTCACGCAACCCTGCGGCGATGTTGTGGAGATAGTTCTTCTCTGATTCAATAGCTTGAGTTTCTTCGTGATTCAATTGAAACGCTATTCCGACCCACATCAATAAAATGAGAAGAGCAGTGGTAGCAATCGCAGCATTTTTTTTAATTAATTTCTTTGCCATATTGGTTGTCGGCTGATTGATGTTGTTATGCGATGCCGAATTGTTCGGCGATGATGCCTCTGAGGTTTTTCAGGTTGATCGGTTTTGCAATGTGCATATTCATGCCTACTTCATGAATCTTTTGCACGTCTTTTTCGTAAGCAAAACCACTAAAAGCAATGATGAATGTTTCTTGATTCAGACTGTCTTTGCGAATTCTTTGAGCGGCTTCAAAGCCGTTGAGTACAGGCATGTCAAGATCCATCAAGATTAAATCAAAGTTTTGAGCTTGTGCGAGCTCCAGCGCCTGCTGACCATTCACGGCTTGTGTGAACTCATGCCCGTCTTTCTTAAGGCCTCTGCAAATAATTTCTCTGTTGGTATCAATATCATCGACTACGAGGATTTTGAGTTTAACGGGCTCATGTGAGACTTCAGGTATCGTTATCGCTTCGACATTTGAGACTGAGGTTAATTGCAACTCGATTGAGAAGATTGTTCCCGCGCCAACACGTGATTCAACATGGATCTTTCCACTCATTGCGTCGATCAGACCTTTAACAATCGCCAAGCCAAGTCCGCTTCCTCCATACTTGCGGAATGTCGTTGCATCGGATTGTTCAAATCGCTGGAACAAGCGTTGCATGTGCTCTTTGGTGATGCCGATGCCTGAGTCTTTGACGGTGATCTGTACTTTCGCCTTTTCGTTGACAGGTGAATCAACATGAATGCTTAAAGAAACTTGACCTTGCGATGTAAATTTTGTTGCATTTGAAACTAAGTTGGTCACGATTTGTCGCAAACGTGTTGGGTCTCCCAGTAGAGTGAGATTGGCTTGGCCTGATAAGTTCAGCGCAAAGTCTAGGCCTCTTTGCTTTGCTTCAGCTGAAAATATGTCGCCGACAGATTCAGTCAAATTTACAAAAGTAAAAGGCTTACTTTCAATATCAATCTTGCCTGCTTCTATTTTTGAAAAATCAAGAATGTCATTCAAAATTCGGGTCAACGTATCTGCTGTATCGATGATTTTTTGTACATCTTTTTGAGCTTGAGTAGACGTGAGTTCATCCTTCAGAATTTGAGCAAAACCCAAAATTCCATTGAGGGGTGTCCTGATCTCATGACTCATCGTTGCCAAGAATTTTGATTTAGCTTCGTGCGCTGCTGTCGCAGACTCCTGTGCTGTCACTAGGTCTGTTACATCGATAGCCACACCATCCCAAGCTAGGGCTCCTGTACTTAGCTTTCGCGGATGTCCCTTGAACCGCATGTGCCGCACATCACCGTTTTTCCCTTTGGTTTGAATAACAAAGTCAATCGGATGATCTTGAATCAATTGATCGCGAATGAATTCAACGTTTTCGACAGAGTTATCCACCAAGACCTTTGCAAAAAACTCTTTGGCCTTACTAGGCGTTGGACCGGAGAGGTTGAAGTACTCCTTGACTGAATTGGACAGATAGGTGAAGTCAAAACAATGGCCGCGGCAATCTTCAAGGCTGAACAACACGCCTGGAAAGTTATCGGTTACGCCTTTGAAGCTCGTGTTGACTTGGTCGAGCAAATCACTCAGATTTTTTTCACGTTCTTTCAAGGACTTTAAGAGTTTGTTGAGCTCAGTGCGTACAGCGTCGAATTCAAGCGGTAGTCCATCTAATTCTTCAATCTGATTGTGTGACTCATCAATGTTCTCAATTGCTTGAACCAGTTTTGCAATGGGTTCGTGCAGGAGTTGGGTCAGCTTGTACATCATTAGCCAAGCCATTAGGGCTAATGCAATCACGCCACTTGCTGAAAGCAGTCGCGTCTCTGTTGAGCTCGCCAGAACAACATCTATAGGGGTGCTGATAACCGTCACCCATCCCATTTCTTTTGGGAGAATGCCAGCGTTATGCTTTGCAAATGAAACCAGCATTTGCCCATTGTTTTTATGGTTTAACAATACAAATCCGGAGCTTTTGTTTCCACGCCAAAAATTTTCTAACCCCTCTAGACCCGCGTACGCTTCTTGGTTACCAAATCGATACTGACCATCGTGCCCCAGTACGAATGGGGATGAACTTTTGTTGATTTCGTTTGCTCGTGTATAAAAACTGAGCTGACTGTTGAGCCAGCTGATGCTTAAATGACCGCCAAGAACGCCAATTGGAGTTCCTTTTTTATCTAGAACTGGAGATGCGACATCGATGAACCTCATAGGTGAGTGAGCGTCATCCTCTTTGAGCATCTTTGCAAGCAGGATCGCATCATGCACATCGATCGTCGTATTCTTGATTTGCCCTTCGATGAACCAAGGGCGCATTGACACGTCTTTACCAACCAGCATTCCTTGCGTGGCGGCTTTGACGGTGCCATTTGTGTCCGTATAACCAACCCATGAAAACTTAGGTAAAGACTTTTGCAAAGAATTCAGCGAGTTTTGTACATCGCTGTCACTCATATGCAGGTTGTGCATATTGGCTGCACGAGAACTGATTGTTGAGAGGGACTCTGCAATGTCCGCATCAATCAACGTTGCAAAAAAAGTAGCTTGCTTGCTTTGTGATTCAGAAGCTTTTGCAATTGCAGCGGTCTTGATGTTCTGATCGATCAGAAGCAACAAAACAACTGTGAAAAATATCAATCCTATGTTGAATATTTTCAGAATTTGACGTCTGAGAGAGGTTTCTCTACTAAACGGTAGACGTAATTTCATTTAATTTCCTGTATTCAAGTATGCGTTCAAGCTCAAACGGCCAGCGCCGCAATCAACGCATCAGGGCTAATTGGCTTTCTAAGAAAGAAATCAGCACCTTCCGTCAACGTGGTAGTTTCTTGCGCACCATTCATTTGCCTAGTAGTCGCTATCAAACGTGCCGATTGACTCATGGGATGCCATTTCAGTAATCGAATGATGTCTAGACCATCAACTTGATGAAGCAGTAAATCCACAAAAATGAAGTCAAATTTTTGTGTTGATGCAAGCTGCAATCCAGCAAAGGCTTGTTCAGCCTGCTTAATGCTCACGCTAAAGGGCAAATCCATGGTTGGGATGAGCTCTTTTAAAACAGTGTCGTTTTCAATGAGTAAAACGGATTTATGCATGGCTGAACTATCGTCGTCCAGTGCAACATCTCCATTTCCTATTTGTAACGGTTTGTCACAAAACCGAGACGGTGCCTATAAGCATGTATCCAGCCCCACGAATCGCCTTGATTTCGACTCTTGAATTTGAGATCTTTTTCCTTAATCTTGCGATCAGCATGTCTACTGATCGGTCGCTAGATTCGTGCAGTCGGTTGTGCACCGCATCAAGAATTTGATCGCGTGTAACCAGTTTGTTTGCATTTTTGATCAGGTAGCTGATCAAGTTGAACTCTGCCGTTGAAAGGCTGCTCTTCTCATCACTGTTTTGAATCGACCGACTTACTGGATCAAATGTGTGCTGATTTCCTAAATCCCAAGAGGGAACGTGCTCAGTAGCGGTTGCAACGTAGTTGTAGCGCTCAATGACACGCGTCACTCTTAGGATTAATTCTCGGGGTTCGAACGGTTTGACAATGTAGTCTTCGGCCCCCATTTCTAACCCCACAATTCGGTCAATGGCTTGGCCTTGACCGCTCAAGACGATGACAGGGAACTGTCTTTCCACTCGCCATCGACGTACCAGTTCTAGGCCTGATTCGCCGTTTTCAAGGTTGATATCAACGATTGCAGCTTGAGGAGGGTGTCTTTTGGCCGATCTGATAGCTTCATCAATGGTGCGCGCCAAAACGCACTCAAAACCAGAAGGTTTGAGTGTGTCTCCTAAAATTCTGAGCATTAAAGGATCGTCGTCTACCAAAATCAGGGTGCCGGCCATTCGTACTTCAATTTGTAAACATCTTTTCAAATGATATCAATAGTAAATCAACAAATCCAAGCTGAATTGACAGAAATGATGGGTGAGGACGATTGGAAGGAATTGCTATCGGAGGCTGCCACTCAGTTTGCCGAGCGCGCTCAAGTTTTAAATGAGGCGATTGCTCAAGAGGATTGGGCCAAAGTGCGATCCATGGCTCATAAGATAAAAGGTTCAATGGGATCCTTGGGGTACGACGCTATTTTCAAAGTCCTTGACGCCTTAGAAGCCCAGCTCTTGAGCCAACCGCCGCAGTTGCCAACTGCGGATGAGTTGCAGAAAATTAGAAATATATTGACTGAGACTGCTCTAGCTCTACCAGCAGTTTGAAATAAATTGTTACTTAGCTGAGGAGCTGCTGTTGCAGTGGCTTGCGATCATTCTCTCCATTGAACGAGTGCACGGTGCATTCGTGGGAGGAGAGAGTAATGATTACCGATGGAACATCGACAGGGTTGACTGAGCAGCGAGCTCGGCAAGTTTTCAATGCAAATTCTTTGCAAATCATCACTGCTAAATTGTCATCGCCGTCAGTGCAGGAGCGATTGAAGAGTCTTCGCCAAGAGCACCGGCAAGTGCATGTTGCGCTGGATACCTTTCACTAACTAGGTGCAGGTATGGCAGACGAACACGCTAGTCCAGCTGAAGACATGATCTACTCAGGCAAGTTGCCAGGATCAGAGGCTCTGAAGTTTTTCAAGCTGCACCGCATTGGCAACACCTATCACTTGTATGTTGAAAAGGTTGTGAAAACTCTCTCTGGCAAAACTGAGCGTGGTTACTCTCCAACAGGACAGGTATTTCAATGTCGAGCCGATGGGGCGAACGAGGCATTGCTTCGCTCAGGTTTCAAGTTTTACTCTGCGAATTGGTTTGAGGCCTAATGATGAGTAATTTGGAATATTCCCCCCTTCAGAAGGTTTCGCTCGTGGGTGATGAGCAGGTCCAAATTTATATCTATAGACAACCTCAAGAAAGTTGGCGTCTGCTGCTAGTCAACGGACATGGTGCTTCTAGAGTGCTTGATCACCATTTCGAAACTGACACACTGGCGTTGGAGTACTTTGATGACATGTGTAAGTCTCAAGGTGACCGACTTTTTCCATCTGATCCAGCTGAGCTTGTGAAAGAAATGCCTCATGTCAATGTGTCACTTCTGTCGCCACAATATGCATGGTATCGGGATATGAAGTCGCGTGCATTATTCACTCTATGCAAGTTTGATTTGGTTCATAAGTACGCAGGTCTTTGGCCTGCCCAGAATCTGCAAGGTCACAAAATCACGGGATATTTGTACAGCGGTGATTCGCCAGCTTGGCCTCACCCACCTAAAGGTCTTCCTGGAGCTCCCAGAAACATTGAGGTCGAATTCACGATCTTGCCTAAACACATTGATTTTTATGTGGAAACAGAACGAGGGCTTCGTGACTCAACGTATTGGCAGAATTGATTGGAGAAGCTGTTATGAACAATCGTGAAATTTATGTGCGTTTTCTTAGTGCAACTCAAGCACATGAATCAAGAGGTACTTTGTCAAATGTTGACTTATTAGGTCAAAAACTTTTAGAGCTTTTGGCGATTGCATTTGACAAAAACGAGCCAATGACGGTAGGTCAGGCAATGGCTTCATTTTGGATTGCATCCCCAGCAACTTTACATAGAAAAATTCGAAATCTGATGGATGCGGGGTATGTTTCTGCGGATTATTTTGGTAAAAATCGAAGAACTCGTTACTTAATTCCAACAGAAAAAGCCAATGATTTCTTTTCTCACATGGGGGGCAATATGAAGCTCTGTTCAAGCATCAATCTCAGTGACGAATTGATCGGCTAATTGATAAACTTCCCGTGTGTGCACGAACTTCACGCCAACCAAGAAGAGCCAATGGGCGAAAGAAAAGCTCGGGGTAGACCTACCAGCTGATTACCCAGTTGAGTCATATCCCGGGTTTGTAGCGCCCTTGGTCGTGAAGAGTCACCAGTCTGATCGAGTCGCCTGTGGCTTGGCCAAGTTTGGATTGATCCCATCGTGGGCTAAGGATGAAAAAATCGCCCGTCACACCTACAACGCTAGAAGTGAGACAGCGGCGGAGAAGCCAAGTTACCGAACTGCATGGCGTCAACGTCAATACGGCCTCGTGCTGGTCGATAACTTCTACGAGCCAAGTTACGAGTTGGGCAGGGCGGTGCGCTGGAAGATAGAACTGGCTTCAGGCGACCCGTTCGGTATTGCCTGTCTCTGGGACCGCTGGACTGATCCAGCATCGGGCGAGCTGGTGGTCAGCTTCTCAATGCTGACGGTTAACGCTGACGAGCATCCTGTGATGCGCCAATTTCACAAGCCAAGGGATGAGAAGCGCACCCCTGTGATCATTGCTCCAGATCACCACGATGCATGGTTAGGCGCTGATCCTGCAAAGGCTGCAGAGATGATGACCTGGGCGCACATGCCTGAACTGCGAGCTGAGCCTGCGCCTAAATATTGAACTTGTTTTGACTACTGTACCTGCCAAAGCGAGCCGCAGGAGGCCTGTACGCAAGGTGGTACCAATCACTGCACCACTGCCCAAACCCATAGTCAATAAGGCTTGCCCGATGGAGGCCGCGCCAATGACTTTCATGGGTTGAACTGGGAACGGCGTCTTTTAGAGGGCGCCTACCGAGACCAAGGCCACACCAAAGGCGACCAGGATGCCGCCAGCGTCCATCTTAAGCACCGTGATGTAGGCCACCCCGAAGGGGATCAATGTTCCGAGATCGCCGAAAGCCCCAGCCCATTAAGAAAGATCAAACTTATTTCGAGAACTCCTATTCAATGCGAATGATGGTGACCTTCCATTGCGTCCTTCCCATGATCAGAGATCTGCGCATCAAACCATTTATGAAGTGCCACTACAAGCTTGGGGTCAGATGTTCGATAGCTTAATTCAGCGCCGCCCTTCACATCCTTGTATTCAATGGCAATCTGCCCAAGCTTAGAGGCTTGCAGTTCCGACAACCCAGGCATTTGCGCACCGTGAATATGACTTGGACCTGAGAAATCGCCTTTGAGGAACTGACTTTGAATGTCTTTTAGGTGATCCCGCGTAAGCTGCGCCTGTTTGGAGTCGGATGCTTTTCTGGCGACAACTCGTTGAATGCCCCCAGTATTGGTTTTCGTGAAAATGTGAACCGTAGCTGATAGATCAAAGGGCATGACATCTTTGCCACGTTCAGCGACTTGTTCCTGACGCTGTGCCTTGGCCATCTCAGCCATGTGAGCTGCATGATCCATTTGCCCATGGTTCATGCTGGGAGTATTTTGTTTTTGCATCTCCTGTTGGGCTTGTGTCGTTGAAACAAAGATACCAAGCAGAAGAAAGATCCAATAGTTTTTCATGTTTTTTCTTTAAGAAATTTTCAGTGTCGAAAAAATAGTGCTAGGAATTAACTTTGCACCAACAATATAAAAATTGCTGATTACTGCCGATAGGCGTTGCGTGGTGCTCGATCCGGCTACCCATTAGTTTGAAGTGTTCACCAAACTGACTGTGCAACTTGGACTCGTCATATCTAACTACATCGAGGCCGCTGCACTTAAGTGGCCCTTCGGGTCCAAACGTGGCCATCACGACATAACCACCAGGATTTACAGAGCGTTTAACTAATTCAACGTAGCGCATTCTGGCTGACGCATCTGTCAAGAAATGAAATACAGCGCGGTCATGCCATAGATCAAACTTTTTCTCACCGAATTGATATTGAGTGATATCACCAATATGCCACGCGATATCAGCGGCCCTTGCTCCAAGCCTATGCTTCGTAAAATTGATAGCCTTCTGCGAGATGTCCAAGACTGATAGATTGAGATAGCCCTTAGTTAGCAAATCATCGACCAAAGTAGATTCACCGCCGCCAATGTCAACAATCGCTGAGGTTCGATCGGGACACAGGGTTTCGATTAAGTTGATCGACTCATTCAGATGCGGTGCATACCAACTTACCGAATCAAATGGTTTGGATTGGTAAACACTGTCCCAATGATTTTGAAAATTGGACATGAAGCACTCTCCATCGGTTGATTCAACTGCACCATCACTTGACCAATTCAGTGATGACCATTTTTCCGTTCTCACTTACAACAATGAAGCGAACTTGATCTCCAGTGGCAATATCGTTAAGCATAGATTTTTCCTTGACTGTAAAGACCATGGTCATAGGCGGCATGTCAAGGCTTTTGATAAAACCGTGCTTGATCGTGATTTTTCCTGCAGACAAATCAACTCGCTTTACTTCCCCGTCTGTATAAACAACATCTGTTTTTGCAGAAGACGTTGGTTGAGGGGTTTGAGCGATGCTCGCTAGAGAAAACAGCAAGGCACCTGCAGTAGTCATCGCAACCAAGAATTGTTTAATGAATTTCATATTGAAGCCTCTTTAGTGCTTAGTGTTGATGGGTGGAATGGTCGACAGGGGTCTGCACCTTGGCTTTCACCTTAGAAGAAGGATTCAAGACAGTAATGACACCCTTCATACCCGCTTCAAAATGTCCCGTGACCAAACAAGCGAATTGAAATTTACCGACCTCGGTAAATTGCCAAATGATTTCCCCCTGTTGACCTGACTCAAGATCAACCATGTTGGGTTCGTCATGCTCCATGCCAGGGAATCGCTGCATCATTTCGTTGTGCGCTTTGATGTCCTCAACTGAGCCAATCACCATTTCGTGCTTCTTCTTACCAACGTTTTTCACTACAAAGCGAATGGTTTCGCCTTGCTTAACTTTCACTGAATTCGGCGTGAAGCGGTTTTTATCTGACATCGTGATGTGAATCGTGCGAACGACGTTTTCAGCCAAGCCAGGTTTCCCTGCTTTGTTAACGCCTTCGTCGTGATGATGGTCGCTGTGGCTGTGCATCTCCATCATTTTTTTCTGCATCTCACGGCACTGATCTGCGGACATCCCTGCGTGCATTTTTTGGCACATTTCAATGTGCATGGACTCGCTCATTTCCATCGGCTTCATTCCTGCGCCGTCTTTCATGTCGTGAGCAAATCCCATCGTTGAAATTGCTGTTGTGATTGCTATCAAGGCGAAGGTTTTAGTCATCTTTTTCATGTTGAAATCCTTAAAAATCAATGCTCACCGTGAGCGGTAGGTTTGCGAATTTGAACTTCAAAATCTTTGGAAGGCTTTTGAGTCCTGGGCATGGATTGCCCACCTGCTGAGCTGCTACGAGTTGGTTTTGCAACAACGCCCTTATAGGGCTGTGCAACAGTTCCTGCCGGGTGTTTGTACCAACCTGGGTTTTTGTAGTCGCCTTGCTTTTGGTCTTTGCGGACCTTAAGCACACTGAACATGCCACCCATTTCGACCGAACCAAATGGCCCTTCACCCGTCATCATGGGTGCCGTGTTGTCAGGAATCGGCATCTCCATCTCCGACATATCAGCCATTCCACGCTCGCCCATCACCATGTAATCAGGAATCAGGCTGTTGATCTTTTTGCCAATATCGCGATGGTCCACACCAATCATGGTGGGCACGTTGTGCCCCATGGCATTCATGGTGTGATGACTCTTGTGACAATGGAATGACCAGTCGCCTTCCTCATCAGCTACAAATTCAATCTGGCGCATTTGTCCCACTGCCACATCGGTCGTAACTTCTGGCCAACGTGCAGTTTGTGGGATGGGACCGCCATCTGTGCCGGTCACTGTGAACTCATGGCCATGCAAGTGGATGGGGTGATTGGTCATCGTCAAATTTCCCACCCTAATACGTACCTTGTCATTGAGTCTGACGTTCAACGAGTCGATACCGGGAAAGATACGACTGTTCCAACTCCAAAGATTGAAGTCCAGCATCGTCATAGTTTTTGGTGTGTAACTGCCTGGGTCAATGTCGAATGCGTTCAACAGGAAACAGAAGTCTCGATTCACCTCATCGATAAGTGGATGTTTTTCCTTGGGGTGCGTGATCCACAAGCCCATCATGCCCATAGCCATTTGTGTCATCTCATCGGCATGGGGGTGGTACATGAAACTGCCTGGTCGTCTGGCTACGAATTCGTAAACAAACGTTTGTCCTGGCTTGATGGACTTTTGCGTCAAGCCTGATACACCATCCATGCCATTTGGTAAGCGTTGCCCATGCCAATGCACGCTTGTGTGCTCTGGAAGTTTGTTAGTCACAAAAATACGCACGCGATCACCCTCGACCACTTCGATGGTCGGGCCGGGACTTTGTCCGTTGTAGCCCCAGAGATGTGCTTTGAAGCCAGGGGCCATCTCTCTCACCACGGGCTCGGCAACCAGATGGAACTCTTTCACACCTTGGTTCATACGCCAAGGCAGTGTCCAGCCGTTGAGTGTGACCACGGGGGTGTAGGGACGTCCGGTGTTGGGGACCAGAGGTGGCATGGTGTCGGGCTTGGACTGAATCACAGGCTCCGGCAACCCAGCCAATGCGAATTTACCCACAGTAGCTGCGGTAACAGCTCCTCCGGCAATACCTGCTGCTTTAAAAAAATCTCGTCTTGAAGTCATGCTTATTTCCAATCAATGGCCAGCAGCCGTATTGCTTGGGGTAGTGCTGATCGCTGCCACCCCAATAGAAGTTGGACGACCAATTAAGGTTGCTTGCAAGGCTGCATCAGCTAACCAGAACTGTTGCTCTGCTGCGATCGCAGAGATCACTGCGCCAATCTGGTCGCGCGAATCAGCTAGTAACTCAAAAACGCCGATGATCATCCCGTTGTATCTAAGTACGTTCTCTTCTGAAATCACCCTACGCAGTGGTATGACCTCATCTTTGTAGTGCCTAGAGATGTCATATGCGGTTCTATAAGCGGCGTAGTTCTCACGCAAAGAAGAGCCTGCCGAACGGATCGTTGCTTCTAGTTGGTTGGCTGCGGTCAAGGTTTGAGCGTTCATGGCATCACGCTGGAGATCACCCCAATCAAAAATTGGCAATTTCACACCAACCTCATAGCCACGCCTTGCACTGAAAGACGATGTACTACTGTCCGAGACGGTGCCACGCCTAACAGACAGTTCGATGTCCGTAAAGCTCGTCACCATATTCAACCCTTGTGCTTTGGCCGCAGCATTCAAAGCTGCTTTTGCCTGCTGAATGTCCAACCGCTCTTGGCTCACTTGTTTGGCCACATCTTCAGGAGACATCGGTTGCTTTGGAAGGTTTGGTAATCGCTCTGGAAGAACGAGTTGTTTTGCTTGAGCTTCATCTAAACCTAAAAGTCGCGCCAACTCCTCTTTGCGTGACAAAGAAACTTGCTTGGCGTTTGCTAGTTGGGTGGCAGCATCTGCATAAAAGGCCTGATGCCGCGCCCGAGTCAGTTTGTTGAAGTTACCAACCGATTCCATGCGCCTTGCCAACTCGGCACTCGCTTCGGCACTTGCTAGCACTTGACCTGCGTATTTAAGTGATTGCTCTGCCGCAACTGCACGCACCCATGCCTGACGCACACGCGTGACTTGATCCACTACCTCGGCTGTCATTCGGATCTGTGCCTGTTCAACACGGTAATTCGCTATCGCCGCGCGTTGCGGCCATGTGATCACGTCTAGCAAACCAAAAGACAAGAAACGATTCAACTCGGTCTCACTGCCCGTCACCACACTTTCAAATGCGAAGGTGGGATTCGAGATACGACCTGACTGAGCTGCGCTTGCAGACTCGGCCCAGTTTTGAGCTAGCAAGGCTTGGAAGGCAGGACTGTTTGCGAGCAGTAACTGAACAGCTTCTTTTTGCCCGACCGGTTTTGCTAAAAGTTGAGTCGTAGCAACAAGTCGCTTGTCACGCTCCTCCTTGTTTTGTGCAAGATTTAGCTCGCCTTGGGTAAAGGAATTAGCGTCCCGATTCACCCTGTCTACGCCTTTACCAATGTTAAAGCTGGCACAACCTGTCAATCCAAGGACAGCTGTCACCAGGACTATCGATTGGGTTCGTTTAATTCTGAATTTCATTGATGCACTCCATGAGAGTGATTGGCTGTAGATGGCACAGCGTTTGGTTCTTGCGTAATCTCCTTTGCATAAGCTCGCCAGCCGCCAATGTCTTTCACGGTGTCATTTGATTGCTTCCAAGACTGGATAGCGGAAGCTGAGTAGCGCTGGTAATTCTGAAAAGACGACTGATAGACCAACTCGACAGGCTTTTCAGCTTTCGAGACTTCTGGTCGAGCTTCAGTCTGCGCCCAAGCACGGCTCAGATGAAGGCTGACAAGCAATACAGCTGCAGCTAGTTGTAAAGACTTTGGAAATTTGAGATGCATACATTCCTCGTTGACCATGGATCAAGCGTCTTGTGATGATTTGCCATCACAAGGACGAATGCAATTCACGCAACCGTTAGGCTGCTAAATTGCTCAGGCGAGGAAGGAACGCGGAGGTCGCTCTAAATTGAGAGGAGAAAACTCCCCCAACAGCACAGTGCTAGTTTCAACAAGAGTGCTAACTTCTTGATTAAAAACCAAGTTCATAGGAGCTGGCAGCATGGCCGTCCCGAAGCAGCATTGAGCGCAAGTGCTGCATTTGTGATTCAAGCTTTTAGAAACTTGAGATTTGGATACTTGATGATCCGAAGATTTGGCTTGATCATGGTGATGATCAGCTGCTTGATGATGGTGCGCGTGCTCGACCGTTTTTTGGGTAACCGACGAAACAGAACCGCTACCGTGACAGAACATTTGAGTGACCGTAGCCATCCCCTGCAATGGGATTGCAAGAGTAAGCAGGCACATCACTAAATATCTGAGGGTTTTCACGGTTTTTATCGTAGCAGGATTTCTATGGCTAGGCAAAGCCCCCCCCAAGGTAAACACCAAAGGGGGTCTCCCAGGCCTTAATGTGACATTGCGCCCATTGGCATCTGACTATTCATCAACCCCATGTGCTTTTGCATCATTTGATGACGCTCCGTCATGTGGCTTGACATATCGTGGCCATCTGAATGCATTGCCATCATTTGCTCATGCTTACCTTGCATCAACTTCTGTTGCTCGGCCATCAGCGCCTGACGTTCTTCGTTAGTTTTGGCCGCACGCATCTTCTTTTGCATATCCTGACGCATAGTTTGCATTTCAGTCGAATTCATGCCATTGGGTTGCCCGTGTGAACCATGGGAAGAATGGTCATCGGCAAAGCTAGCGATTGAGGATCCGATCAAGGCAAAAGCCAAAGCGGAAGTAAGAAACTTTTTCATATAAAACTCCAGATTGAATTACAAAATTAAATTAAGACACCCGACCAATTGCGCAACTGACGAACGATTTAGCGTTTGCCAAACCCGCATCGAGTCCACTCAACGAGTCTTTTTCGGGGTAGCCCATTGAACGCAATTTGTTTACGACGTTGCCCCGAACAGACTGGTCCCCACTAAATCTGACCAGTTTGTGTTCGCGATCAACCTCTACATCAGAGATTTCCTCCATGGTGGCTAGCCCTTTTAGAATGGACTTTTCACATCCACCACATTTGAGGTTTTCAATCTCAATTTGCATTGTTGTAGTCATTTCCATGCCCTTTCTTGTTGCACCGCCCGGATGAATTCACGACCGGCATGAATGAAGTATGTGTCCCATTAGGATTTATGCGTATGATCTTGGTCATATGAAAAGCATAGTTTTACCGCCTTCTTTAAAGGCACTACTGCCCCTCCAAATGCATGAGCTTTGTCAAGGGGCGTTTTACAAGAAGAACGAGCGCTTGTTCCTCACTGGGAAAAAACCTGAGTGGATGTTCTACGTCATCGCAGGTGAAGTTACCCTTGAAAGGACTGGACTTCAGGGTGAGTCTGTGGTTCTGCAAAGGACTCGGCTAGGCTTTGTCAGCGAGGCAAGTCTCAAGACTGCGAAATATCACTGTGACGGGTTGGCCATCACAGATACCAATGTCATCAAAGTACCAATAACGGAATTATCTGGTGCACTAGACCGTGATCCAGACTTTGCGAGCAGATGGATCAGCATGCTCAACACTGAAGTCAAACGCCTTCGACTTCACTGCGAAAGACTAAGCATGAAGTCCATCAAAGATAGGGTTCTACACCTCATCAACACTGAGGGAAAGAATGGTGAATATCAAGTTAACACTGGGCTCAAATCTCTAGCAGGTGAACTTGGAGTCACGCATGAAGCTCTTTATCGAACACTTGCAGCCTTAGAAAAGACTAGAACGATAAGACGTGGCGAAGGAATGCTGACCCTAACCGAAAAGCCATAGTTCACCTCGCTCCTGAATCAGTGTGTGTGACGATGATGAATGTCTGGGTAATGTGGATGCTCGTGTGTAACTTCAGCGTGCACATGCCTGTGGTTGTGAGGCTCTGCTCCATCCCAGTCAAAATCATGCGTGTGCTGATGGTGCTTATCATGTGTATGGCTGTGCGAATGGTCAAGCGCCTCATGCTGATGTTCATGTTCATGGCGCTCAGTTAAATGCAGCCAAACACCGATAGCCATTAGTGATGCTGCAACCCAAAATAATCCGCCAGTTGATTCGCCTAGCATCACTACAGATATCGCTGCACCAATAAACGGTGCTGTGGAAAAGTAGGCTCCAGTTCTAGCAGTACCAAGCCCGCGTAATGCCAAAACAAACAACACAAGACTAAAGCCATACCCCATTAAACCCAGCGACATTGTCGAAACGACAACTAGGAAATCAGGCATAGATAGACCCAAAAATAATGCCAGTGAACAGTTCACTGCACCTGCGATTAACCCTTTGACACCCGCAATGAACAACGCGTCGCTGGCAGAAACTTTGCGCGTTAGGTTGTTATCAATAGCCCAACAAAGGCAAGCTATCGTGATTAGCAATGGTCCAATAATTGTTGAAGCACTACTTTGAGAGGATGGCCAAGACAAGGCAAGACCTCCCAGCACAATAGAAATCATTCCAAACACAATTCTTTTATCAGCACTTTCCTTAAATACAGTCCAAGCAATAACTGCCGTCAAGACTGCTTCTAGGTTAAGTAAAAGTGAAGCTGCAGATCCAGTCGTGTGGCTGAGACCAATCATCAAAGTAATTGGTCCAAACACCCCCCCAAACAATACTGCCCCAAAGAGCCAAGGCCATTCATTAACTTGGATATTCGGAGAGGTCCAACCTCGATCACGAATCAGCCTAACTAAACTCAGTCCAATACCGCTGCCTAAGTAAAGCAACCCCGCCAGCATGACTGGGGCTACATCTCCAATTAATATTTTTGCAAATGGTGTACTGGCACCAAATAGTGCTGCGGCTACGATTGCATAAAAGATGTCTAGACTCATCATTTAAAGCTTAATGAAAAATGGGCGGTGAACTTGCGTCAGTTGTGTAGCTGACGTCCTAAGACCACAGTACGCCGCTTAGCCGCCACTCAGGCTAACCCAGTCGCTAAATCCGCACAGCTGATTGGCGGCATCGCTGTGATCGTCCCTGGTAGGGTACACCGTCGGCTATCGCTGCACTGCGGACGTCTGGCATTTAGGGTCACACATGCCGTCCCAACTTGCAGTGCTTTGAACTTAGACCATTTGTGTACTTATATGCTGGATGAATATACAGTATATTCATCTGCATGTATGTAGAAAACTATTCGACCCCACAACCAATTTTTGTCTCCGACGTCAGCCTCATGCTAGACGTTTGCGGCTGGAACATCCCCGCAGGCTTTCCGTCTCCAGCAGCGGACCACGCACAGGAGCGGATTGATCTAAATAAACAGCTTATCCTCAACAAAGAAGCAACATACATCTTCCGAGTCAAGGGCGACTCTATGACTGGTGCAGGCATCTATGAAGGCGATGCTCTTTTGGTCGACCGCAGTATGGACCCCAAGCACAACAACATCGTGATTGCCCAGCTGAACAATGAGTTCACCGTCAAGAGGCTATACCGTCGAGGTGGGGTCGTGAAGTTGGTTGCTGAAAATCCTATCTACCCAGCTCGCCTCATCAAAGAAGAAGATGATTTCGTGGTGTGGGGTGTCGTGACGTTCAACTTGCACAAGTTGTGTTGAAGGTGGGCAAGCGTGGTTTCTCAGATTGCATTAGTAGATTGCAACAACTTCTATGTAAGTTGTGAACGTGCCTTTCGTCCAGACTTAAGAAATGTGCCGGTCGTTGTGCTGTCAAACAATGACGGTTGTGCGGTGTCGCGTTCTAACGAAGCAAAGGAACTAGGTATCAAGATGGGACAGCCATGGTTCAAATGCAAAGAGTTGGCTGAAGAACACGGTATCTTGGCGCTGAGCAGCAACTATGCTCTTTATGCGGACATGTCCAATCGAGTCATGTCGATCTTGGGGCGGTATGCCCCTCGTCAAGAGGTGTATTCGATTGACGAGTGCTTTCTGGAATTGACGGGTGTTCCTAAGCTCAGAGATCTCAGCTACGAAATGCGAGAGCGGGTATTGAGGTGGACTGGAATTCCGGTTTGCGTGGGTATTGGGCCGACTAAGACGCTGGCCAAGTTGGCCAATCATGTTGCCAAGAAGCATCCTCGATCCAAAGGGGTATTCAACTACAACGACCTGAGCGATGCCCAACAGAAAAAGCTACTAAGCCAAATAACAGTTGATGAGGTCTGGGGCGTCGGCAGAAAAATTACCAAGAGGCTGGCGCTGTATGGAATCCAAACCGTTCAGGAGCTCCGGGTAGCGCACACACCTACCTTGCGCTCTGAGTTCGGCGTGGTGATGGAGAAAACCCAACGAGAGCTGCAGGGAATCTCGTGCATCGATCTCGAAGAGCATATACCTGACAAACAGCAAATTATCAGCAGTCGCTCATTTGGTAATCCCATCAAAGAGCTAGCCGTGGTCCAAGATGCGCTAAGTGTTTTTGTGGCCAACGCAACTGCAAAACTGCGGGCCCAAAGCGGGCAGGCAGCCATGGTGCAGGTGTTCCTCCAAACCAACCGATTTAAGCCCGATGAGCCCCAATACAACCCCAGTATGGCGGTTCCATTGCCACAGCCTACTAACGACAGCCTGGTTATCAACCGATGGGTGCATCATGTTGCTGGACTTCTTTGGCGCGATGGCTACGACTACAAAAAGGCAGGGATCATGCTTAGCGACATTTCGCCCGTCTCAATGGTTCAAGGGGATCTGCTTGAACCTGTTTTCACCAGTGACAACCGTTTGATGAAGGCCATCGATGGGCTGAACTCCCGCTTTGGCCGAGGAACGATTAAGGTAAGCACCGGTGGCATTCGGGGGGAGTGGGGAATGCGGCAAGAGCGAAAATCACCAAACTACACGACTAACTGGGCGGAAATACCTGCTGTTTAGTCAACTCAGGATCATCAGCTCATGGGTATTTTGAACTTCCTAAACTGATCATCCCAACGAACTGGGATATCCCGATAAATTTCGTTGAAAGAAAAATCTGATTCGATGTCATCGTCCAGTATTCGTCTAACGATCTCTGGGCCAAGCAGATTCATGTTCATCATCCGACTGACATAGCCTGGGTCTACATCTTCTTCGGTTGCAATCTCTCTGAGATTCTTGAACTTCCCTGACTCGAGCATCTTTTGCCACTGACGCCCACGTGCAAGCGCAGTTTGTAAGACCGTCAAATCCTGTTTTTCTTTGAAGTCATTGAAGACGATGTTGTGCGGCAAGATGACCTGCTGTCTGCCACTGTATTTGCGAATTCGAATCGGAATAGAGATTGTGATCGTCCCATCTTCATCGCGATGAATTGTTGAGACATCTTTGTGTTCCAGTGTCGTTTGCTTCATGCTTCTTGTGCCTCCAATGGTTTTTGTGCGACTTCGATGACCAAGTTGGCTACGCCGGACGGGTGTAGCGATACATCGAGGCGATTTGGATAGACCACCACTTTCTTGAGCAACAGGTGCAAGATTCGGTGTTGTTCTAATGGGTAGAGAGAATCCCAGACCTTATCGACATTGGCCATTAAGTTGCTTGTTTGGTATGGGTCCAAGTATTTCGTATTGGGGTTGTCCAATACTTTTATGGCCTTGTAGACCTCGTTGGTGATGTCTGTAGATCGAAGAATCTTTCGGACATGCTCCATGACCGCCTTTTCCACTTCGTGCGCAGGCATCATTGGCAAACCCGATGTGCCAGATTTAATTTTTTGATCGCTGACTGCCCGGTAGTAACGGTAGTGTTTCGTTGTTCCAGGCATGGCTTTCCCGACCGGTGTCATGGCGCTGCCGTCGGAGGAGTAAATCAAACCCTTAAGCAAAGCAGTGTGCTTGCTGTGGCGCTGTTCTTTCTTGCTGCCTCGGCTTGAGGATGAGAGCTTGGCCTGCGTTTTCTCCCACATCTCTTGGGTGATGATTGGCGTGTGCTCTCCTCGGAACTTTTCACCCTTGAAATGAATCATCCCGTAGTAGAGAGGGTTGTTCAAAAGCTTATACACATAGCCCTTGTCGATCAGCTTACCAACGCGCTGTTTTCCATCTTGAGTTGTCCAGTGCTTTTTGCAAATCCCTTCCATCCTGTAGTGCTGAATAAGCATGGTCACTGAGTTGATGCGGTGGTAGTCACTAAAAATCCTACGCACCAAGGCTGCCTCTGGCTCATTGACGATTAGTTTTCGATCGGCCACATCAAAGCCAAGTGGAGGCACCCCACCCATCCACATGCCCTTTTTCTTTGAGGCGCTGATCTTGTCTCGAATGCGTTCCCCGGTGACCTCCCGCTCAAATTGAGCAAAGGACAACAAGACGTTGAGCATCAAGCGACCCATGGAGGTGGTTGTATTGAACTGCTGGGTGACCGAGACAAAAGACACGCCATGCGCATCAAAAATCTCCACCATCTTGGAAAAATCAGCCAGGCTGCGAGTCAATCGGTCAATCTTGTAGACCACCACAACATCAACGAGCTTGGCTTGGATATCGAGCATGAGTTGCTTAAGACCTGGGCGCTCCATGTTTCCGCCTGAGAAGGCTGGATCGTCATAGTCTGCGGCCACTGGGATCCATCCCTCATGGCGTTGACTGCTGATGTAGGCGTGCCCCGCATCCTTTTGCGCATCGATGGAGTTGTAGTCCTGATCGAGCCCCTCTTCGGAGGACTTGCGTGTGTAGACCGCACAGCGGATTCGCGTGCGTGTGATTTCTTCCGTGCGAGCCATTAGCGTCGAGCTCCCAAAATGGCCGGGTTAGATCTGGTCAATCCAAAGAAGCTGGGTCCGGACCATTTCTGCTGGGTGATCTCATGCGCTACAGCAGTAAGGCTGGAGAAGGGGCGACCTTGGTATTCAAAGTTGCCATCGGACAGCACCGTGACTTCGTGTGTCTTGCCCTGAAAGTCTCTGCGCAGGCGCGTACCCGGCACAAGCTTGAATACCTCTTTCTTTGATCGCGCCTTTGCAAGTGGCTTCAAGTGCTCAATCATGCTTTCGATTCGCTTCTTGTTGCTTGCAATGAGAGTGGGGTTGACCTGTGCGTAGGCCAGCTCTTGGATTCGATATGCAAGGTGGCTCTGCAGAAACGGACGCTTCTGACCGGAGGGTGCTGGTACGCCGTTGAGCCGAAGCCACATGTCGTTGAGTTCCTTGAGGGATAGGTTTGAGAGGTTGGCAACTTGAGCCAACACGCTGGGTTCACTTGCTTTCATGGGTGGCGTTTGCTTTGGTTTTTGCATTGCGGTTCCTTAGTTGTTGTGCAGCTCGTAGGAGTGCGTTTTTGGGAACCGTATGAACGCTCTTATTGCTAGGCATAGCAAGTTGAAAATGACTCTTTCTCTCAACTTCTTGTGCTGTTTGGCTACATAGCCGCACAATGCCGTGGGCAAGGATTTGAGCGACCTCTTGGTGGCGTTCGTGCTCGCTCATTAATGCGGGATCAAGCACGTTGTAGGTGACTTCGGTCATAGGTGGACAGTGGTTGTTGACAGGCCGAGAATTTTTGATTTCGGAGTGCCTAGCTGTCCGTGGCAATTTCTGCAAAGGTTGCCCCTGTTTTGGTGACGCGCCGTATGGAGTTACTCAAGAAACTGCTGGAATTTGGGCATTTTTTGGGCTATTTGCTGCCAAAAGGCCCGGAAATGGGCCTGCTTGCATGGTGTCGAAATGTTCACTAAAATGGTGTCGAAATCAACACCAAAACCCCTATTTCACCCATGAGACCGCCCAATCGAGACGATGAGCACCTGCAAGCACTGAGGGACTATTACGCTGCAAACAGGCGTATTCCAAGCCTTCAGCGCGTTGCGTCCCTGCTGGGATTTTCGTCGCGCTCGGCTGCGGTCAAGCTCATGGGGCGGTTGGCCGACGAGGGGTTTATTGAACGCACTGCAGATGATGATGCTTGGATCACGGGGAAGCGATTTTTTGAGCGAAGCATGATTGATTCATCGGTACCTGCTGGTACGCCAGTGAGTGCCGTTGATGTTGAGAGCCAGCCGTTGCTATTCGACGAGTATTTAGTCAAGAAGCCCAACGATACCTTTGTCATCCCAATCAAGGGAGACTCAATGGTTGATGCAGGCATTCATGATGGAGATCTCGCCGTAGTTGAGAGGACAAAAAGTGCCAGGGTCGGCACCTTCGTCATCGCTAACGTCGACAACGAGTTCACCTTAAAAGAGCTCGTGAAAGAGGACGGTAAATACGCCCTCAAGCCACACAACTCGAGTCTGCCCTTGATTTATCCAAAGGGTGAGCTTCAAGTTGAAGGGGTACTCGTAGGCATAGTTCGGCGATACGGCCACTAAGCCTCGTACCTAAACAAACAAAACAAGACAGTACAAAAAATTTATGGCGTTAACTCGCCAGGGTATGACTTTTTCCAACGGAAACGGAGTAGACAAATGTTAGTTTTCAATGATCGACACTTCATGCGTCACATCTCAATGCCTACGCTGCGAGAGTTCACGCAACAACACCAGATCAACCCCCGCTTGAGCATCAATTGGGAAGCCGCAGCTGACACGCTGCATGCTTTGATTGGACAAAACCTTGACCAACTTGAGGAAACTCTTTCCCAAGGCGGGCTCGATGCAGAAGAACGCAAAGCCTTAGAGCACGATCTCATGCTCTGGCACGACGACCTAAGGCGAGCGCATTGCATGTCCAATGCCCAAGCCCTACAAGAGTTCCGATCAATCTGCGCTGACGACCCAATGGCGTTGACAGCATTTGAGAATCGAACTGAACGTGAGATTGCGCTGTGGATGCTTGCTTTCCGCGACAAGGCATTCCGAGATGCAGAGTTGCATTTGGCCTTCCAAGCAAAATCAAACGGCAAGTTCTGGAAGAAGCACCTGATCCCTGCGGGGTTGACGTTGTCCAATGAGCGCGAAAAGCTCGATCAGTTCTGCGACGAGGTGACAAAGCTCTACAAAAAGGTTGGCGCAGGCAAAAGCAGCCATGTCGAGGTGAGTGAGCGTGCCAAGGACGAAAGCGTTCAAGTCACCATTTACGTTGAAGGGCCTGTGACGGCGATCGCGCATTTTGAGCAAAGCAATTTCACTCGGGTCACGACACGCATTGCGTTGGAAACAGCCCTTGTGTATCACCCCAAGCTTGGCATTGTTGAGTCAATCGTAAAGGGCGGTGCAAAGAACCATGCTGCTGTATTGCAACTCTTTGGTGAGCATGTGCTGGGTCAAAAGATCGAGCCAGAAGAGATCGAGAAAAAGGCATTTCGCTTGAATGCCTTGCGCGACGGCATGTTGTCGCCAACAGTCGACTGGTCTGAGTTTGGTGTGGAGAAGGTTCGCCTTCGTCGCGCCAAGTTCTCGCCCATTGGCAAAGCAGGCGTTGCCGTGCATGTTGAGGCTACGCCTGAGATGGATAAGCCTGACGCTGCGCAGGAGGCCTTAGGAACTCTCAAGATCACTCATAGCTTTGAAGCTGATTACAGCCTTGACTCAGCCACTTTGATTGTTTACATGCAAGCTGATGCGAAGGGTAAATATCCTCACTTCAGCTTTGGCGTTCAGTCGATGGGGTCATCAACGATCAAAAACCTGTCTGACAAAAACCAATCAATCGCTCAAGCTGTTCTCAAGGCACTGGACGTGATTGAGGCCGAGGATGCGCCTGATGGGTTTGACGCTGAAGAGTTGAAGGTGGCGTGATGAGTCAAGCGCAAATCAACTCCACCCAAGTCTTGTGCAGGCTCTTAGAGCTGGACAAGCCACAGATCAGCGGTCAAGCCTTGCATGATCATTCCAAGGACGGTGCCCAGCATTTGATTCGTGAACGAATGTTGGTGCATGGACCATCCAGCCAATGGATCAACTGCCCTGAGTGCGGCGTCGAGCTTGCTCGGGTTGTGCGCGACGTGTCAGTCGATGATGTGTTGCTCCAGTGTCCTGAGTGTGATGACGTGACTGCGCCAAAGCACTACAGCCACAACCACAAGGTGTCATTCACAAAGCTCGTCTCGAACTTGGCCACAGGTTTGAATCTCAACAACCTGGGCTGCAAAGTGATTGATCACGAGCAGATCTGGCGTTTAGGGGTTCTGCAGTCGGGCAGGGCCAAGCCCACAACTTGGTACTTTGCCAGGCAGCTCCACAAGCCAAGCGTAGCTGGACGATTGCGCGAGCAGATTCATCTCGAAAAAACGGCAGAGTCGAGCGTAGTTTTGACCAGTAGTGATTTGCCATTGCCAAAGGAATCACCGATCTTTGGATTCGATGTTCGAAATCTGGGAATGACCGCACGCATCAGTCAAAGTCGCTTCGAGTTCTTTGACCCGCAAGCGAGCTCCGCTGCGCAAATCATGGTGGACGCATTGCCAGACACAACTCTCAAGTACGTTGATGCAGGCTCATATGCTTGGGTTGATGGTGAGCGCTACCTGCTTGAACCACGACAAAGGCTCATTCTTCTGGCACTCATGAACGACCTCGATCATGAGATGGACAAGGAGGCACTGCGCATCAAATGCTTCTCGCAATCGGAGAGTTTTTCACCGAGCAAAGAGTTTGAGCGCAACAAAGTTGTCTATCAAAGATTCATCCGCTACCTCCGCGACGACATGCGCTACCAGCTGCAAGTCCCATTGGGAGAGTCGTACCACTGATGTTTTGAATATGGTTTAGCAGTTGCCATATCTTTCACCCGGTCCTGACGCAAGTCTGGCCGGGTTTTTTGCTTTTGGAGCCCACGAAACGCGTTTGAGTAATCCCGTTGAGTAGTCTGAGTAATGGTCTGAGGAAGTCGCTTCGAGAGGATCAATCCATCGATAAGCAGTGCATACGCAAGCGTTGCAAATCGGTGGTCATTAACCCTCAAAGGAGCTGCAAATGCAGGCTGAAACTAACCACAGGTCCCGGCACCTGACCCAACAAGAGTTGGCAAATCGCTGGAACAAGTCCGTTCACACCATTGAACGCTATCGCACCGAAAGTGTCGGCCCCGTCTACCTCAAGATCGGTGGCAAGGTCATGTACCGCATTGAGGATGTCGAGGCCTATGAGCACGAGTGCTTGTACGCCAATCCCCAGTCGCGTATCGCAAGCGCGGAGGTCTGAGCTATGTCAAACCTCATGGTCTACCCCGCAGAAATTGCAGAAATGACGGTCAACCAATTGGCCGCTCTCCCTCACGCCAAACTGGTTGAGGCAACTACCAACCTGGACGAGCTGCTCAAGTGGGCAAAAGAAAACCGTCAAAAGCTTGATGCCGCGATGGAAATGCGCTTCGGTGGCCAAGGTCGCGGTGCATTGAACGAGTCGGGTCGCGACTTCGGAACGGTCCACTTCAACGATGGCCCCCTGTCCGTGAGCTATGACTTGCCCAAGCGCGTGAGCTGGGATCAAGCAAAGCTCAAAGAGATTGCTGAGCGCATCGTCGCCGCAGGCGAGCCCCTGTCCGAGTACATCGATGTGGAGTTCTCTGTCTCGGAGAAGCGCTTCAGCGCATGGCCCACAAACATGAAAGAGCAGTTTGTGGAAGCTCGCACGGTCAAAGGCGGAAAGCCAGCAATCAAGGTCGAGTTCAACGGTGTGGAGGTGCAGTGATGTCGTTACCCATCATTTCCGCTGAAGAGCGACTGCGCGAAAAACACAGCGCCAAGATCTGCCTCGTTGGTATCCCCGGCATCGGCAAGACAAGCCAACTTCACACACTGCCCTCAGGAGCGACTTTGTTCGTGGATTTGGAAGCAGGTGACCTCTCCGTGAAATCGTGGAAGGGTGACGCCGTTCGCCCCCGCACTTGGCAGGAATTTCGCGACCTCGTGGTGTTCTTGGCTGGCCCCATGCCAACTGCAACCAAGGACCAGACCTTCTCGCAAGCGCACTACGACCACGTATGTGAAAAGTATGGCGACCCCGCGCAGTTGGCCAAGTACGACTACTACTTTGTCGACAGCCTGACCGTGCTCTCTCGTCTGTGCTTTGCATGGTGCAAAACCCAGCCTCAGGCGTTTAGCGAAAAGACGGGTAAGCCTGATAGTCGCGGTGCGTATGGCTTGCTGGGTCAAGAAATGATCGCAGCGCTCACGCACCTGCAGCACGTTCGAAACAAGCACGTGATCTATGTGGCCATCTTGGAAGAGAAAACGGATGACATCGGTCGTCGCAGTTTTCAGCTCCAACTCGAAGGCAGCAAGACAGGACTTGAGTTGCCAGGCGTGCTGGATGAGGTCATCACCTTGGCTCCCATCAAGGACGAGAACGGCGGCACTTATCGCGCCTTTGTTACTCGTGCAGACAACCCCTACGGCTTTCCAAGCAAGGACCGCTCAGGGCGACTTGAAGCGCTGGAGCAACCCGACCTGGGCAAGTTGATCAACAAGTGCCTCAACGTCGATGCGAACGAGTTCGCACCCACACACACCGAAACCAACATTTAAGGAATTGAAATGACTACAGCTCACGCAAATGGTTCCAGCTGGAACGACTTTAACGACGCCCAAGCACAGCAGGGTAGCTTTGATCTGATCCCCAAGGGGACGATCGTTCCCGTTCGCATGTCCATCAAACCCGGTGGCTTTGATGACTACACCCAAGGCTGGACCGACGGCTATGCCACTCAGTCCAATGAAACGGGTGCGGTCTATCTGGCTGCCGAGTTTGTTGTGACCGCTGGCGCTTATGCCAAACGCAAGATGTGGACAAACATTGGTCTGCACTCAGCCAAAGGCCCAACTTGGGGACAAATGGGACGCGGCTTCATCCGTGGTTTGCTCAACAGCGCACGCAACGTGCACCCGCAAGACAACTCACCCCAAGCCTCTGCTGCACGACGCATCAACGGTTTTGTTGACCTTGACGGTATTGAGTTCATTGCCCGTGTTGACATTGAAAAAGATGGCCGAGGCGACGACCGAAACATCGTTCGTTTGGCTGTTGAGCCAGACAGCAAGGAGTACGCAGCCTTTATGGGTGTGCCAAGCAAGGTTCAGTCAGGCGGCGGCAGCTCAGGTACACCAGCGGCAACGCCTGCCTCCGCATACGCGCCGCCAGCCAACGTGCCCGCAGCTCGTCCCGCAGTAGCTGGCAAGCCCAGCTGGGCGCAATAACAGGCGGGGAGCATGAAATGTTGGGTCTGCTCAAGAGAGGCCAAGGGCTTCTTGCACACAGACACCCGTCAGCGGGTGGGTACGCCCGCCCGCTATCCCATGGACTGGGTGTTTTGCTCCCCACGCTGCCAGCGTGCTTTTCACAGCATGTATGGCAGCTGGGTCAGGGCAATCGACAACGAAACGCATTCGGAGGCAAGCATGGTTGATGCAACTGAGCTTGAGCTGCGAAGCATGCGCAAGTGTTTGAAGTTCTTCGGTGAAGCGGCGGCTGAGATTGGCTTTGACAAGCCCCTTGGCAGCTACTCCGAAGAACAGGCGCTCAGCGTCATTAACGCCATCGTCACAGCCTATGTAGAGGCCATGACGCTGGAGCATGAACAAAACAAATATCCCCCAGTTCGTATGACGGACAAGCCAGTAAGCGACCCCATCAAGGACGCGGCAAAAGTGGTTTCAACCAATCCGTTTGCGGACATGGAGGATGACTTACCTTGGGAGGTGAAGCCATGATGGACTTCAACTCAACATCTAGCGTGAGCGGACAGATCGAGTGGTTGATCGATCACGCCATGCAAAAGCGAAACGAAGCGACAACGCCACGAACCTATCTTGGCGGCTCAAGACTTGGAGCAGCGTGCGAGCGACAGCTCCAGTACGAATACGTCAAAGCGCCTGTTGATCAGGGCAAAGCATTCTCAGGTCGGATCCTGCGCGTCTTTGAACGCGGGCATCGAACGGAGGACATGGTCATCGATTGGTTGCGCCTGGCAGGCTTTGAGCTCAAGACGCACAAAAACGATGGACACCAGTTTGGGTTCTCACTGGCACAAGGTCGCCTGCGTGGCCACATTGACGGCATCTTGATTGGTGGACCCGAAGGCTTTGCATATCCCGCTTTGTGGGAAAACAAGTGCCTGAGCTCAAAGTCGTGGAAGGACTTGGTCAAGAACAAGTTGGCTGTGTCTAAGCCCGTCTATGCGGCCCAGGTGGCCGTGTACCAGAGCTATCTGGACCTGTACGAAAACCCTGCGCTTTTCACGGCGGTCAACGCCGACACGATGGAGATTTACGCCGAGCTCGTTCCCTTTGATGCATCCCTGGCGCAGCGAATGTCAGATCGTGCCGCTCGCATTCTCAAAGCCACAGAGGTGGGCGAGTTGTTGCCGCGAGCGTTCATGGATCAGACGCACTTCGAGTGCAAGTTCTGCTCATGGTCAGACCGTTGCTGGGGAGGTGTGTGATGAATATCGACCCTCGCAAGTTTCACAAACCAGCAGAGCCACTGGTCAAGATCGCCACCATCTTTCGGATGTTCTCTCGCCAAGCGCACCCGCAAGGCCCTGAGGCAAATCTGGTCGTGGGCGTTATCTGTCAGGCCATCTATGACTGCCTGTATGCGTCCCTAGTTGAAAAGTCACGTGCATGGAACTTCTTGCAAGACGAGCGACTGCATGTTTGGGCCAGCACTGTGAGCTTGGATGCGGACTTCATTCGTGAGGTTGCCAGCAAGACCGGGTACATGAGCAGCGTGCCCCCACACAAGACAGCTAAGAAAAAGAAGGAGGCACAGCTTGCTTGATTTCAACGATGCTGGACAAGCGTCCTCCAACAAAACGCAGGCATCTGCGGATCAACTACGCGACCGTGTACGCGAAGCATTGATTGACAACATTGAGAGCGTGCTGACCTACTTGCTCCCAGCGGGTGTGTTCAAGCGCAACTGCTTTTACGTGGGCAATGTGTATGGCGCTCAGGGTGACAGTCTTGAGGTGTTGCTCACAGGTGCGAAAGCAGGGCTGTGGACGGACAGAGCCGAGGGAACGGGCGGGGATTTGTTTCACCTGATTGCGGGCAACCGCAACTTGGATGTCAAAAACGAGTTCTCACGCGTTCTTGAAGTTGCCCAAGAGATTCTTGGCATGCCCAAGGTAGATGTGCCCAAGGCTAAGTCCAAAAAGGCAGGCCCAGTCGTTGATGAGCTTGGTGCACCCACAGCCAAGTGGGAGTATCAAGACGCCTCAGGCAAGTTGATTGCTGTTGTCACGCGCTATGAGCCCGAGCCTGGCAAGAAGGAGTTTCGTCCGTGGGATGTCAAAAAGCGTCGCATGGCTCCACCCACGCCAAGGCCTCTGTACAACCAACCAGGAATGCTTGCCGCTGAGCAGGTGATCTTGGTTGAGGGGGAGAAGTGCGCCCATGCTTTGATTGAGGCCGGGTATTGCGCCACGACTGCGATGCAGGGGGCCAATGCGCCTGTGGACAAAACAGACTGGCAGCCGCTCGAGGGCAAGGCCGTCTTGATTTGGCCGGACAAGGATGCACCCGGTTGGAGCTATGCAGAAGCAGCGGCTAAGGCTGCCTTGGATGCAGGCGCTCGATCGTGTGACATCTTGATCCCACCTGATTTCAAACCTTCAGGCTGGGATGCTGCGGATGCGCTGCTAGAGGCGCAAGCTCAAACTGAAGACGCTGTTGCGTTTGATGTGGACGGCTTCATCCTCACAGGACATCGTCTCCCGATCGCCAAAGATCCCGACCCGTCCGAGGTTGATACATCCTCGGTTGATTTGGTCGATGGGGTGAACTGGAGCACAGAGGACGGGCTGGCCATTGCGTTTACCAACCGCTATGGCATTGACCTGCGCTACTGCGCCCAGTTGGGCAAGTGGTTCTGGTGGAACGGCAAGCGTTGGGTGGAGGACAAGATGCTCTACGTGCAACACCTCTCACGGGGTATTTGCCGTGCAGCCTCACGCAAGGCCGACACACCAAAGCTCAAGTCAAAACTGGCAAGCGCATCATCCATCGCATCTGTAGAGCGAATCATTCGCTCAGACCCCAAGCACGCGGCCAACATCGATGAGTGGGATCCAGATCCTTGGCAGCTCAATACGCCAGAGGGCGTCATCGAGTTAAAGACGGGCACTTTGCGTCCTCACCAACGCATTGACCGTATGACCAAGATCACGACCGCAAGCCCTAAGGGGGAGTGTCCACAGTGGGTGGCTTTTCTCGAGCAAATCACAGGGGGTGATGCCGAGTTACTGAGTTATTTGCAGCGCATGGCTGGGTACTGCTTGACGGGCCTAACCACAGAGCACGCATTGCTGTTTCTATATGGCACGGGTGGCAACGGTAAGTCTGTCTTCGTCAACACGCTGTTCACGATCATGGGCGACTACGCCGCCAATGCACCCATGGAAACATTCATGGAGTCACGCAACGATAGACACCCCACTGACCTTGCTGGGTTGATGGGATCGCGCTTGGTAACGGCCACAGAGACTGAGCAGGGGCGTCGTTGGAACGAGTCAAAGATCAAAGAGATCACGGGTGGGGACCGTGTGTCTGCTCGCTTTATGCGCCAGGACTTTTTCACCTATGTTCCCGCTTACAAGATCGTGATCTCTGGCAACCACAAACCAGCGATTCGTAACATCGATGAGGCAATCAAGCGGCGCATGCACTTGATCCCCTTCACCTTGACCATACCGCCAGAAAAGCGAGACCACTTGCTCTCGAGCAAGTTGCTCAAAGAGCGTGATGGGATCTTGGCTTGGGCTGTTCAGGGCTGCCTCATGTGGCAGCGCGAGGGCTTGCGACAACCGACCTCTGTCACATCAGCCACCAATGAGTATTTCGAGTCCGAAGACGTTATGGGTCGCTGGATTGATGAACGCTGCGTGTTGGTCAGCAACGCCAAGTCGCTCACCTTTGAGCTCTACAACGACTGGAAGCAATGGGCTGAAACGAACGGGGAATACCAAGGGTCGCAACGCCGCTTTTCTGATCTTTTGATCTCCAAAGGTGTGGAGCGATGGCGCAACTCAAGTGGTGTTCGTGGCTTCCAGGGTATCGGTTTGAAGCAAGGCGCGCCCGTTCGCTTCACTCCTCACGAGGTCGATTGAGACCGAAAAGAAATCAAAAAGGATTCACTTTCAGACACAAAACTGACGCATGACACAGCTCGACGCTGTTTTCCTATTATCGACGTCTCACGCGTACGCGTAATAGAGGGAATATAGAAAACAACGTCGATATGTGTCAGTGCGTCAGAGCAAGGACGACTATGACACTCAAGACAATTTTGGCCCTCGACTTGGGCACGACAACTGGTTGGGCTCTTCGTGATCAAGCGGGGAGCATTGCACACGGATTTGTGAGCTTCAAGCCGCAACGGTTCGAGGGTGGTGGGATGCGCTTCTTGCGCTTCAAACGCTGGCTCACAGAAATCAAAGCCACAACCGAGCATGGCATCGATGCCGTTTACTTCGAGGAAGTGCGGCGTCATCTCGGGGTGGATGCGGCTCATGTCTACGGCGGGTTGATGGCAACGCTCACGAGCTGGTGTGAGCATCACCAGATCCCCTACGAAGGTGTTCCCGTTGGCACGATCAAACGACACATCAGCGGCAAGGGCAACGCGTCCAAAGACGATGTGATCAAAGCGGTGTGCGAGCTCGGGTTTGCTGTCAGCGATGACAACGAAGCCGACGCCATTGCGTTATTGAACCTTGCGATCCTGAATAACGAGGGGGTGTGAGATGAAGTTTCCTCCCGTGCGTTACCCATCTCCGCTTGGTCGAGCACAACCCATTCCCATGGACGTCGAGCGCACCAAGCGTGAAGGCTGGCAAAACAGCCACCTTCTTGTGATCGCTGCTAACGACCAGCGGCTCGACTTTTTAGAACAACAACTCATCGAGAGCATTGGCAACAGGCTCTACGGGACAAAAGGCAAAGGGGGAAAAATTGGATGAACTCAACATCGACAACGTGGGCGAGAGGTTTCGCCAGGCTGCACGCACTGCATACCGACTGCCAGCAGTCAGAGTGCAAGGTTATGTGAGCTACTGGCCAGAGATCAAGCAAACGGAGACAGTTAGAAGCGCAGTGGAGGAACGCCGCTACATCAAGTTTCCGCCAAGCCCCAAAGAGGTCGAGGAGATGCTGGAGGTCATGCGTTGGATCCAGTGCCTCGATGTCGAGCAACGAAAACTGGTCTGGATGCGTGCGAGGCGCTATGGGTGGCGAGACATCGGTCAGCGCTTTGGTTGCTGCTCACGCACCGCACAGCGCCACTGGCAGTTCGCCATGCTCCAAGTGATCAACCAGATCAAACCATGAACACATCAGCGTTGGAATGTTGCCCAAAGAGAGGAGTTGGCAAAAATGGGCAATATTTCCAACGAGTTCGGGCGGTTGCTGTTTTAGTTACGGCGATTGCTGAATTTGGCCAAAAAAAGGGTGTCGCATTTCGGGAATGAATCAGGTAAATTCTCGATACGTTGGGAATCAAAGCAACTTGATTCAGCGAAGCAAAACAGAGTCTTGTTTCACCATCTCTTCGAGCTTGTCCACATGGATGTAGCCCGTCACTCCCTCTGAGACAGTCACTGCCAGGTAGCCGTGCTCAGCAGGACCTGACACCTCGTAAGTCCCCGCACTCAGGGGAATGAACCCCTCATCCTTGAAATCCTTGCCCAGTTTTCTGGCGAGGACTCCCTTCTTCACTTCAATCTTCATTGCCTACCTCTGTGCAGGCAATTGTAGGAACACGCATGCCTCAAACTCAAAAGCATCCTGAAATTCGGATGACACCTGTGGATAACTTGATCCCGTATGCTCGCAATGCCCGCACGCACAGCGATGAGCAGGTGGCACAGATAGCGGCCTCTATCTCCGAGTTCGGATTCAACAACCCCATCCTCACCGATGGTGAGCATGGCTTGATCGCTGGTCACGGTCGTTTGGCCGCAGCCAGAAAGCTCGGCCTCAAAGAGGTTCCGGTGATTGAGCTCGGCCACTTGAGCGATACCCAAAAGAAGGCGTACATCTTGGCCGACAACCGCATTGCATTGAATGCTGGTTGGGACGATGGGCTGCTGACTCTGGAGTTGCAAGAGCTCCAAGGTGCAAACGTAGACCTTGGTCTTTTGGGTTTTGGTGATGAAGAGATTGAGCGACTGCTCAACGGTGCTGACGATGGCGGTGGTTTGACCGAAGATGACGCAGTCCCAGAGCCACCCGTGGAACCTGTATCCAAACCTGGTGACCTGTGGATTCTTGGCAACCACCGCCTTCTGTGTGGTGACTCAACCCTTCTGTCAGACGTTGAGAGGCTGATGGATGGTCAGCTCGCAGACATGGCGTTCACTGATCCACCCTACAACGTGGACTATGGCAACAACGCCAAGGACAAGATGCGCGGCAAAGACCGTCGCATCATGAACGATGCCTTGGGCGATGGGTTCTACCAATTCCTCTACGACGCCTGCCTGAACCTCTTGGTCGTGACCAAGGGTGCTTGCTATGTGTGCATGAGCTCTTCGGAGTTGCACACATTGCAGAAGGCTTGGATTGATGCAGGTGGCAAGTGGTCCACCTTCATCAT